>Ga0082335_1007074_pt1 | contig 13881 bp, 9 predicted proteins | sample Subgrocontami58m_FD_72375 | JGI IMG/M metagenome (GOLD analysis project Ga0082335, IMG submission 72375) | Subsurface groundwater microbial communities from S. Glens Falls, New York, USA - GMW37 contaminated, 5.8 m (SPADES assembly) (version 2) ...
AGGAAAAACGTCGGCGTCTGGGGTTGGGTGAGGTTTCTGGCAGCACACTGCCTCCGGCCAACGGGCCATCTGTGGCGTGGGGCGAGGCGCTTTTCAAGTCACTTTCTTCTGCGCTCAGAGGGGGCCGCGCCGCCCCGTCACGATTCCGTGCCCCATCTTGGCCCCTCGCGGAATCGTGGCCCACTGCCACCTGTGCGTATTCCGACGGATTTCGGACACGGTTCGGACGTGAGACCGGACAGTGGCCCGATGCAAGCCGGACACCGTTCCGATTGAAGTCGGACAGTTTTAGGGCACCATCGGAATGGTGTCGCCAATCACTCCGTGTTTGAGAATACTCCGTCACCTCCGCTCCGGTGCAGCGAATCAGTATTCGATGGCGTTCGACGCCTTGTCGCCCGGGTGGGCGGTTTGCTCGTAGCCCCGACCAACCGCGCCCGGCCGCCTCGGTACGATCCTCCATCTGCCCGAGTGTGCGTCAGATAACACAGTTGAAACTGTCCGGCCTGAGAGCGTAACATCCGCTGATGGAATGGCCGTAGGAGGGTCTGGGTGGGTGCAGTGAATCGGACGGTGACGGGCCGATCGCGATTTGTATGAGTTGTTGGGATCATTAAAGCAGCTTAATATCATGATTATAAGTTCTTGCCTTCCGCAGCAACAGAGGCTTTCGTGGCTAAGTGTTCGTTCGGCCTGCCAAAGAGCCGTGTGGCGCGCCGCAGTCGTGGTGGTCGGGGCTTTCGCTGCACAGGCGCAGCCCACTATCACCAGCGCCGACATGTTCAACCAAGTGGGCCAGTCTTACCGCGCTTACGCCAACGGCCCTGGCAGCAGCAATATCGTGGCTGTCTCCAGTATGCTAGGGAGCCCCGGAGGACCCCAGGCCTGGGATTTCAGCGCCGGGCCGCAGGACGTCACTTATCGGTTCGACTACCTGCTGGCAAGCAACACGGTGCATGGCGCGACTTTCGTGGCGGCCGGGGCGCAACTGGTCGAGCAAAAAACCGACGAGGCCAAAACCAACGAGCAATCCTGGCTTTATTTCACACAGGACCCCGTTAAAGGCCGGCTCGACTTCGGGTTCTACGACCCCACTTTCAGCCCCGCGCAACCAGAAACGCTCTTCGACAACGTGTTGCAGGACTTCCCAGCCACGATCCATTACGGCGACACCTGGCAGGGGACCACGGTGTTCAACTCGACGTACAGCGCCCCGGGCCTGGGGGACTTTCCCGATCAGTTGACTTACACCTCGACCGACCGAGTGGACGCGTACGGGGTCGTCACCTTGCCCAACCTCGGTTTCCTGGACTGCCTGCGAGTCCACGAGGTGGTGCAATACGACATCGGGTTCGACCTGGGCAGTGGCTTCCAGAGTGTCGCCAGCCAGTATGTCCTGAATTATTACTGGCTGGCTCCCGGGCACGGCATCGTCGCGCAGATCACTTCCACATCCCCATCAGACGGTTCGCAGCCGCCGGACGATCTTCCCGGCGGTGCCACAGCCCTGCTGCGGATGTTCGAAGTCAACCACGTCGCGGGCAGCACGAACTTGGCGACGACCATCAGTGGGTTCAAAATCACGCTCGGCAAGAACGCCGCCCTGCTCCAGTGGACCACTCAGCCGGGACTTGGTTCCTACCGCGTGGATTATGCGACCAACGTTGCCAACTCGATAAGCTGGCAGGTTCTGGGCTCCACCGCCTCGAACTTCATGCTAGACGCGGCGGCGGTTCCCCCAGCCGCTCCGACACGGTATTACCGGGTCGTAGGCACCGTCGGGCCATAGTAAGGTTGCGAGAATGTGGAACCCCCCAGGCTCATCAGATCGAGGGTGCCGTGCCCCTGGTTCGCGGCTGGCGCGTCGAGTTGCGCTCGGGGCTTTCACCCTGATTGAATTGCTGGTGGTGATTGCGGTTATCGCCATTTTGGTTGCCCTGCTGCTGCCCGCCTTGTCCGCTGCCAAGGAAGCAGGACGTAGTGCTCGTTGCCTGGGCAACCTGCGCCAAATAGGTCTCGGTCTGCAAATGTATGTCGAAGATACCCAGGCCTATCCGGTTTTTTCCTTTGACCAAAACGGAGCCATGATCAACCTTGGCGTCTGGTCCACACTCCTGGTTCCCTATGTCAAACAGGATTGGACGAACCAACTCTACCGCTGCCCGTCCTATAGTGGCCTCACTCTCGCCGGGAACGACATCGCCGTGCCGCTGGGCAGTTACGGCTACAACGCCAACGGGGTCCAATTTGCGCTGAGCCCACTCGGGCTCGGTGGCTACCCGACGGAGCCAGGTAACACGAATTCCCTCAAATCGATAAGTGGATCGAGCGTCGTCGCACCCGCGGATATGATCGAGTTGGGCGATGCCAATTTGATGTGGGTCTTTCCGGCCATCCTCAAGACCTTGTACGGCATCATCGGCCCGGTGAGCTACAGCGGCTATGCGCGGCTGGACATCACCTCGCGCGACACCACGCAAAACCCCGGCTTCAGTGCCCGGGCCGCCATTCTAGCAGCCCAGCAACAACGTCATCGGGGCCGGTATAACGTGATGTTTTGCGACGGCCACAGCGAGCGGCCCGCTGAACCGAAGCTCTTCGAAAAAACCGACCCCGGCCTGGCGCGCTGGAACAACGACCACCTGCCCCATCGGGACCTCCTGACCCGATGATTTGCGGCTGAAAACGCCACCCGGTTGGGAGAACAGCGAACCACCCGACGGAATCCACGCGGCTCAGCATCCGTGCGGTTGTCGATGGAGAGTATCCCGACGCCAGGAATGTCCTGACCGTTTTCGGTGGACATGCCGCCTTTATCACCGCCCCTTGGAATGGCCTTGCCGAGACGGAACGCCGGAACTAGCCGTTTGCCGGCTGTGGTTTCATCGAGACCGGCCGAACAAGACCTGGCGGCGTGTGTGACCCCTGAGTAACCAAAGCCCTGGAGACGCTCTGCGGACGGCTTTTAGCACCTGCCGAGTGTATCGCCACGGATACAATGGGCTAAGGTCAACCCCACTCGACCTACTCCTCCATCAGTGCGAGATCATCACAAAGGTTCTCAAAGCATCCGACGGTAATGCGAAACGCAAAGACGACGGGACTGGAGAAAGATCCCCTGATTTCTTTGCGCCTTGGCGTCCTTGCGCCCTTGCGTTAACCAGGAACGGACCATCCCTAGCGGATTGTCCCTCTGGGAGAGGGAGCCCGTTGTCTCAGAATCGATGTCGCCGCCTGATTCCGAGGTTACTTTGGCGTCACACACCCGTCCATATTCACGGGGTTTCACCTGAGTTTCAGCTTGTCTGCGCGGCAGAAGGTCATAATGATCCACTCCATGTCACCTGATGATCCGAACTCCGGTTCGAGCTATTACGGCACGACGCTTTGGACCCTCATCTCGGAGGCCAGGGCCGGCAGCGAGGAAGCCTGGAAGTCTCTCCTCGAAAGGTATCGCGGGCCGGTGAGGGCGCAGATCGAGAAGCGTTTCAAGGACGATCCCGAGAACCTTACGTGGGAATTCCTTCACACGACCTTTGTCCAGAAACTTGTTCCGGCCGCCAACCGTGATAAGGGGAGGTTTCGAGCGCTGCTGAGTTATGCCCTCCAGAATTTCATAAGCAGCAAATTGAGAGAGCGTTATGCGGACAAGCGCCGTGGTTCGGCTACCGACGGGACGGTGGCAAACAACCGCTCCATCGATGAGCCCGACCACCCCGAATACGCGGACGACAAGATCGACCTTGCGACGCTATATCGAGACTTAGATCGTGCTGTGGCGCTGACCACGGCGAATATCGCTTGGGAATCGGTGAGAACGAGCTACCTGAAGCGCAAGGGCGGCTCGACGGAAGCCTGTATGGCTTTCGAGATGCTCGTTGGCCGGGAGGCGGAGCTGCCCCTCGCCGAGATTGCCGGGAAGATGGGCACGACCGATGGCGCCGTGAAGGTCGCCCGGCACCGGCTCAGGAAGGAATTTCTAGCGGCTTTTTGCCGCATGGTGGCGGATATGGTCCCAGCGGCAGAGGTCGAGGAGGAGGCCAGGTATCTCTTAGGCCTGCTGGCGTAGCGGGAGAAAACGCCGAATTCGTGTAACCTCGCCGTTCCAAGCGCGAATCCAGAGTTATGCCGATGCGCAACTGTTGCCAGTGCGGCCGGCCGCTCGCGGCCAGCTATAGCCCGGGCTTTTGTCCGACTTGCCTGCTTTCCGGGGCGGAGCCCTTTGCCGACTCGGGGTCGGCCTGGGGGGCCGAGTCCGTCTCGTTTTGCTCGGACTTTGCCGAGCGGTATGAGTTTCTCGAGGATGGACCTATCTCGCGCGGTGGGCAGGGGGAGGTCTTTAAGGTGTGGGATCGCTGCTTGCGGCGCGAGGTGGCGCTTAAGCGCCTGAACGACGGTGCCAGCTCTCCCTTGGCTCGCTCTCGCTTCCTCGCCGAGGCGCAACTCGCCAGCCAGCTTGGCCACCCGGGCATCTTGCCCATCTTCGATGTCGGGCTCGACCTGGACGGGCGACTGTTCCTGACCACGGCGTTGCTCTCGGGCCGGACGCTCGGGGATATGTTCCGAGACCTTCGCGATGGCGGCATCCGTGGCCGTGGCGCGCTCCCACGGGGACGGTTGCTGGAGATGCTCCGGCAGGTCTGCAATGTCGTGGCCTTTGCTCACGACAGAGGCGTGGTCCACCGCGACCTGAAGCCGTCCAACGTCTTGGTTGGCGACCACGAGTCGGTGTTCGTGATTGACTGGGGCTCGGCGGCGTTGCTTCCAGGTTCGACTGCGCCGACGTTGGCCGCAACCGACCTTGCGGCATCTGCCCGGGTGGCGACCGATCGCGCCGAGGCGCTGGCCGACGGCTCCGGCTTTGACCTCGCCACCGGCCAGGCGACTCTGCCGGTCACGTTGGTCTTCGCGCCGCCCGAGCTGGTCAAGGGAGACGTGTCCAGTCTCGGCGCCCAGGCTGACATTTATGCCGTGGGCGTCATGCTCTACGAGCTTTGCACCGGACGCCTCCCCTATTCGCATCCGGACGGGAGGCTGCCCGCCCGGGAGGAACTGGAGAGGCTGATTCGGGTCGGCCCGCCTGCGCCCGTTCGCAAGGTAAACCGTGCAGCCCCGCCCGATGTGGCGGCGATTTGCGAGAAGGCCATGGCGCGCGCCCCGGGTGACCGCTATACCAGGATGGACGAGGTGGCGGAAGATATCCGCGCGCATTTGGAGACTCGCGTTGTCTTGGCGCGTCGGCCTGGACCCTGGGGAAGGTTCTGCAAATGGGCTCTCCGCAACAGCCGCTACTTGGCGGTAACCTCGCTTGTGTTGGCGGTGCTCGTGGGATTGGGTTCGTACGCCTACTCGTTCAAGCTCCAAAGCGATCACGCTCGGCAGCTCAACCACCTCCGTGACGCCCAGATCTCCGCCCGCAACGGCCAATGGCCCGCTGTCGTGGGCCACCTCGAAGCCGCCGAGCAGGCCGGTTACACCAACATTGTTGACCTCGCCTTTCAGCGAATCGAAGCTTGGACGGTTCTCGGGCGGCCTGACCTGGTCCAACCTCAGCTCCGCCTGCTCCAGCAACTGCCTGATCTGGGCCGGTACCGGGGCGCGTTTCTGCTTCGACTGGCAGATCAAGAGCTTTTGGATGAGTCCACCAGCGCCGTCGGCCTACGGCATGCGCGGGAGGCCCTGGCCGTCGGTCTTGGGCGGGCGGAAGAGGCCTACGCGCGGGGTTTGCTGGCTGAAACGACCACGGAAGCCCTCGATCTGTTTCACCAGGTGCTCCTTTACGATCCGTACCACTCGGGCGCGCACCGGCACAGTCTCAGCCTCGAGTTCGCCCTTGGGCGGGTCACCGATCTCCAGTCTCACCTGGCGGTGTTCAAGCCCTTCTTCCCCGACGATCCTTCCCCGGTCTTTGTGCAGGCGATCGAGTTGGCGATGGATGGGCGACTGAAGGAAGGCGAACGCCTGCTGGAGGCCACTCGGCCGCAAATCGACGAGCGCTCGTATGGACTCCTGGACGCGTCGCTCAGGCTGGCTGCCGACGGGGCGGCCCTGTTCGACCCCGAGTCTTGGCTGGCTGGGGACAAGACAGGGTTCCCCCAGATCAGCGGGTTCCTCACGAACGTTGCCTTCTTCGTTTCGGGCAGCGTGGCGACGCCCCACGCCACAAACCAGATCAAGGTCCGATTACCCCAACTGCCCTGCATGCGGAATGGACTCGACCGAGGGGTGCGGGGGTTGGTCGCGCTGGCTCTGTCACCCGCCGCCTTCATCAAGCTCCCACTGGACCAGGTGCGGGGCGCGGCCAAGACGTCTTCCGAGGGCCTTCTGCTTTTGGCCGGCGGAATGCTGCTTGAGTGGCACCGGCCCACCGACCCGAAGCGGTTGCGGGAGCATCTGCGAGTAGAGGTGAACCTGTTTCAAGCCGCCGCCGCATTGCCGAGCGTGCTACCGGGGGCGCCCCGCTTTGCCCGGTGCCTGGCTGCGATCAGGCAACTGGACCTGGCCAGCCGCTTGGACCCGCCCGATGCTCAAGCGCGGGAGGATTGCCTGCGCAACGTGCGGGTACTGGTCCGGGACACGCGGTCCGGGCCGCAGCTTCTGCGCCGCTGCTTCGGTATGGCGCTCGAACTTAATGACTTGGACTTGTCTCGTGAGGCTCTCGCCGATTGGGAACATCGTGCCCCGATCTCCGAGGCCGCCCTCCGGGGCCGGATCCAACTGGAGATCGCTTCGGGTGCTTATGGCCGCGCCCTCGAGTTATTGCGCGGGACGTTGCCGATGGACACGCCCGCGGCATGGACTGCGGCCCGGCGAAGCGAGGCCGAACGGGGGATCAGGCTCTTGTCCGAATCGCTGGGGATTTTGCCCCCAGCAGAGGCGCAGTAACCACGCTGCGTTTGAAAATAACCCGTAACCTCCGCTCCGGTGCCGCGAATCGATGTATGTTATGAACACTCCGTCTCTCGCCCGTTTGGGCAACTTCACTCCGGCAACACTCTCATCGGGAATTCAACGAGGGCCAGTGGGAGCGCCAGTAGGAGCTTGCACACGCGGACCCGCTCGGGCACTCTTCCACAAAGCAAATCAACCCGAACAGTCAGACTCCAGGAGTAGGAACGTATGAAAACCTCGATGGACGCTGTTGGTCAGAGCTGGATGGAAAGTCGGCCGGCTGGAGAGCATGGTCGCGATGGTTGCCAAACCAGAGCGCCGCGGCCTAATCGTGGAGAAGCCCAACCCTGGACCACCACAGTGCGGATGGTGGCCCTTCTGGGGTTGTCGCTGATACTCACCTGTGCGCCGTGGGCCACGGCGCGTGCCGCCAGTGGACTGAAGATAATTGCCAGGACTGGAGAGGCCGGCCTTACCAAACTCTTCGGCGCATCGATTAATGATGCTGGCCTGGTCGCCTTCACCGGAGATGCGAGCGATCAACCTGGAGTGTTTGTTGGCGACGGGATAGCGCCCCCGCAGAGACTTATTGGCGGCCTTGTGGGGACCGGCACCACCAGGGGAAACCTGAGCCGCCAAGTACAGATTAACAACGCAGGGCAAGTGGTGACAATGCGAGGCCCCGCTATCCTTAATAGCGACCCTGTCATCTACTACGACCCATTTTTGGGCCCGATCGTCCTCAGCCCAGGCTACAGCGAAACCCTCGATATAGTGGAGTTGGTGGCTGCGTCCGACCCGGCCATTCAACTCACGATCGCCCAATCTGACTTTGTTGTGGACGGCGATGGCAATGTCAGCATTGGCCGATACTCCGTCGGCCCATTCTCGAGACTCCAGAACTCCTGACATAGCCCGGGTTTTTCTGCGATTTGCTGAATGATCCCGGATTCTGATCGGATGAGGGTGCGGACCCAAACCTGTCCGCTTTTGTGGATACCGGGTATACTGGCCCGGTATGGCGAATATTAACAATGCTGATTTGTTTCCTAACGTTCGAAACCCAGACTATGTGTGCGCTATCAATGGGCGATGTCTACTGAGAAGACAGGATGGCCACTGCGTTGTGCTGGTTTCGGGAATCGTTCTGACACAGTATGCTTGTACCGATCGCATGGCTGAGGCACATGCTATGGTGAGTTTGGTGGAGCAAGGCTGGGCGGATCAAACCGAGGTGGCACGGGCCTTTGCCTGCTCGGCGCGCACCGTGCGCCGTCACCAACGGCGGTTTGAGGAGGGCGGATTGGGCGCGTTGGGACACACCAACGGCTATCCGGCCGGACGCGCGCGCCTGAGTGACGAGCGACGGCGATTGGTGCAACGACTCAAAGCAGAAGGGGTTGACCAGCGTGAGATCGCACGGCGTATGGGAGTCAGCGAGAAAGCCATTCGGAAGCTGCTCCGGCGTTTGGGATGGAAACCCACAGCGCCCACTCAGGCAAATCTGCCCTTGGACGGGGCGGAAACCGCGGACCCAAACCCGTCCGCCTCAGCGCCGCCTGGGGCTTCGTCATTGCCCACAGCGCCTCCCAAGAGTGCGGACCCAAACCTGTCCGCTTTAGGCTCCGCTACTCAAGAGGAGTCCATTCTTAGCCATGACACCGACCCGACGGATCGCAGCGCCGACCGGCTGCTGGCGCGGCTGGGCTTGCTTGAGGATGCGCCGCCGCTCTTTGGTTCGGCCATTGCGGTTCCGCGCGCCGGCGTTCTTTTGGCCTTGCCCGCGTTGGTTTCCAGCGGTGTTTTTGCGTGCGCGCAACAGACCTACGGCAGCCTTGGCCCGGCCTTCTATGGGTTACGCACCAGCTTGCTGACGCTCTTGCTCATGGCGCTCTGGCGCATTAAACGCCCAGAAGGGCTAAAGGAACACTCCCCCCAAGACTTGGGACGCGTGCTGGGATTGGACCGGGACCCGAGGTCAAGACGCTGCGTCGCAAACTGGCTTCCCTCGCGGCGGCCGGGCAGGCCGCCCAGTTCGGCCGCGCGCTGGCCCAACAACGTGTCGCCCTGCGCGGGGCCGTCTTGGGTTTTTTCTACACTGACGGCCACGTGCGGGTTTACCACGGGCAACATAGGCTGCCCAAGACCCATGTGGCCCGCATGCGCATCTCGCTGCCGGCCACTTCGGATTACTGGGTCAACGATATGGCCGGGGATCCATTGTTTGTCATCACCGCCGATGCCAACGCCGGCCTGGTGAAGATGCTGCCCGGCATCCTCGAGGAGGTGCGCGCCCTGGTGGGCAAGCGACGCGTGACGGTGGTCTTTGATCGCGGGGGTTACAGTCCCAAACTCTTCCGACAAATCCTCGCGTCCCACTTTGACGTGCTCACCTACCGCAAGGGTCCCTATCCGCGCATCCCCCCCCGGCGCTTCCAAGAACGCCGAACCCGTCGCGACGGACAAACCATTACCTATGTCTTGGCCGACCAAGAAGTGCGTTTGCTCAAGGGCAAGCTGCGCTTGCGACAGGTCACCCGCCTGATGGACAACGGACATCAAACGCCCATCCTGACCTCGCGGCGGGATTTGCCCGCGGCCCAGGTGGCCTATTGGATGTTTGGGCGTTGGAGACAAGAGAACTTCTTCAAGTACCTGCGCGAGGAGTACGCGTTGGATGCGTTGGTCGAGTACGCCACGGTGCCTGACGATCCCACCCGTGAGGTTCCCAACCCGGCTTGGGCCGCCCTGGACGCCCAGCTCCGCCAAGCTCGTGCCGACCTGGATCGACTTCAAGCCGAATACGGACTGGAGGCCCTGATCAACCTGGAGCAGCAGCGCCGAACGATGCGCGGTTTCAAAACCGCGCATGGAAAGCTGGGCGGGAAAATCTGGAGTGCCTGGGAGCGCATCGTGCAACTGGAGAAACGCCGCGCCGCCGCACCCCGCCGGATTCCCGTCCAAGCCATAACGGAGGAGGCCGTTGTCAAACTGGCTCCAGAACGAAAGCACCTCACCAATCTGGTTAAGATGGTGGCCTACCAAGCCGAGAGCGATCTGCTCCGGTTGGTGGCGCCACATTACAAAAGAGCCGGCGACGAAGGCCGCACGTTGATCCAATCGGCCTTGGCCAGCGCCGCTGACCTTGAGGTCACCAAGACAGAGTTGCGGGTTACGCTGGCAGCGCAAAGCTCACCGCACCGCACGCGGGCAATCGCAGCGCTATGCGAGGAACTTAATCAGACCAAAACCCTCTTTCCGGGTTCCACGCTATGCTTGCGTTTCGCCGTTCAGAAGGCTTTCTAAGGCACAAAGCGGACATTCTCGAACGTTACTATGTCAGGAGTTCTGGACTCGGACCTGCAGTTACCGTCAATAATTCTGGAGGTACGGCCTTTATGGCGGACGTCGATGTCGGGTTCACTTCTTCCTATGTGCTGGCAACGCCCGGCTCCGGGGTAACCTTCAACACGATCCCCATCTGGCTTGGGGCCGCCCCCATGATGGCCGACGATGGGAACATCGTCTGGCGGCACGGCGAGGCCCCTAACAGCCCCATCGTGCTTTACAGCCAGAAGTTAGCGCCCGTTGCCACGATAGCAAATGCCTCGCAGGGCTTCACAGCGCTGGGGCGGGTGCCGGGGATCAGCGACGACGGACGGTTCGTTGCGTTCTATGGGGATCTGGGCGCCGCCGGCGCGACTGCCTTGGGGATGAAGCCCGGTCCAGGTATCTTTCTGAGTTATCAAAGCGGGAGCGGACGGGTCATCAAGCGGTTGGCGGGACTGACCGGGACGGATGGGAGCGCTCTGTTCAGGGGGTTCGATGGCAACCAGCGAATTGGTGTGAATGGCCCGCAGCAAGGTGACCGGGCAGTGGCGGTCTTTGTGGCGACGGACGCGGGAGGCGCCAAGGGCGTGTGGATCTGTCCGTTCGACGCGCGCTCGACGGAGGAACAGCGGCCAACCGCCGTGGTCCGACAGAGTGATCAAATCGATGGCGTCGGGCCGTTTGATGGCTTCGAGCTCCTTGATCCGATCAACACGCAGGGCAAGGTGGCTTTTTTGGCTGCGACGTCCTCGGGCCAGGCGTTGGTGATTGCTGCACAACAACAGAACCCCTCAGCGTCTCTGGGATCTTCGATTGAGCTTGTCTCTTCGTCAGCGCCTGTGCTCCCTGGAAAGGATGTCGCGGTCACAATAACCATCAGGAATGATGGACCGGACGCAGCACTTGGCACCCTTCTTGCCGAGATATTCTTGACGGCTGATGGTCAATTGGGCGATTCGGCGCTCATCCTTAAAACCACTTCACTGCCCATCGCTTTGTCTGCGGGTGCTTCGCAATCCCTGCAACTTCCAATTACGCTCCTATCCGGTAGCAGTCCTGGTATGGATCACGCAGGGTTGAGAAAGCTGGTTTTACGCATCAACGCGGACAACGCATTTTCTGATGTCAAGAGCGGCCAGGCCCTTTCCATCAGTCCGTGCTTTTGGATGGGTCAGGTGATCAACGTCGTAACACATGGATTCAATCCAAACCCGCTCGATGACGATTGGCTGGTTTTCAGGGGAGTGGGCTATTCGCTGGCACAGACGATGAACAAGATTCCTCAACCAGGTTCAGTTCTGGAGAATCGGGTGACTTTTTACATTTCTAAGTGGGAATCGAGGATGGAGTTTTTTGGCGCGTTCTTTACGCTATTGGCTGCCAAATATCACGACGCCTATGCGATGGATGCAGAGGATCGGCTGAGCTTTGCTGCCGCAATTGCTGCGAGGAAGGTGGCTCAGAACCTCAAGGAAGCAGCCAGAAGCCATGTCCGAAACTCATCTAGGTATGCTGCAGACGCCGCCACTAAGATCTTTAATGATCTTCGCAGTCAATACCTTTTGGACGATGCCGACTTAGCGTCGCGGTACCAGCACATTCACCTTATCGGCCATAGCCGTGGAGCAGCGGTGAATGCCAGAGTCTCCAAGCTTTTATTCAGTAAGAATTACAAAGTGGCGGAGTACACGGCGCTTGATGGGTTCTCGACGGATTGGCCAGACGACGGGGGGACCATCGGTGACATTGACATCGCGGAAGAGACGGTAGCCGACGTTAAGGTGAACTACCTTGTTGAGCAAGACCTGGCGGCTGCGATCGCGCTGGCGAAAGTCCAAGTGGGCCAGGTGGTCCTAGAGGTCCAGGTCATCCTAGACGGGCTAGCCCTCGTGCTGAGTATCGCTAATGATGAGCAAGTGGTGGCGTTTCCAGGGTTTTCTCCTGGGGTGACGCATTACCTGACGACTTCGTTCAACTTAAGAGCACCAGCGCGAGAATCATCTGGCTTCAAAGATGTCATGTTGCTTGGACTGGGTGGATCTTCTCAACACCTGAACATCATCACCAATTACGACTATTCAGGTCGCCGATCGGATATCGAGCAACAGTACGTACTTCAAAACTTCGTGGGCTCAAACCGAGCCACTCGCTGTGATGAAATCGTGCCTTACTCCGACAATGCGAACCAGATTCCCATCGAGACCGAGACGTCACTTCCAAGCCCTCCCGCAATATCGGATGGATCCTTCGAACAGATTCCTAAATGGCAGCTCCCGTCTTCCGCCACTAACATTATCACCGACGACCCCTATGTGGACGGGTGGCGCAGAGTCTTCCAGGATCCAACATTGATCCTTAGCCTAGTTTGGAGAAGTTCTGGAAATGTTCTTCTGGAGAGCGACTCGACCAACACTTTTGCCACACTTACAGGGACGTCCACCAATACTTTCTTGGGGCAGCCGGTGTTCTTGTCCCTGTACGCTAAATCCTTGTTGTTCGATCTGGCGGTGAAGAATCCTGAGCGCAACAGCAAAATGCAGGTTTGGTTCACGGACAAGTTGCTGGGTGAGTTGCCCCTCACGGCGAGTGGAGGTTTTAAGAGGCAGACTATGGACTTGGCGGGTGCCACCGGGGCCGGCGATCTGTTTTTTCGCTTGATCGGGCCGACCAACGCTCCCGCCGTAATCAGTCTAGATAATATTGCACTTACGTACACTCCGCTGAAGATTGTTTCAGCCCAAATTACGCAGGCAACCAATCTTACCTTCGTCATCGATGCCAAGGCAGACAGCTTTATTGTGGTGGAGGCGTCTTTGGATTTGAAATCCTGGGGTGAGATCGCCTTGCGCGAGGCTCTCGCTGACCGTTACCAATTCTCGATCTCAGAACCACCGAACCGTCCTCAACGTTTCTACCGTCTTCGCGTCCTTGAATAAGACCAAAATCGCATCCGGTTTGCATACGAATCCTGAGCGGCAAGAACAGACTAGTCTGCACCGCAGATTCCCGTGAGTATGACGACGGCCAACCGACAATGCTGCGCGCTGGATTCAAGAATCGGCGTGTGGTTGACTGCTCTCCTTTCCCCCGTGATTAAACCCTAGATCCACCGCGAACGATGAAAACGCAAGGTTGTTTCAGTTGCCATCTCTGGCCCAGTCCGAGTCCATGCCGGTTGACTGTCCGTCTGCTGCATGACCTTCACCTGTTTGTGGCGATGCTTGCGTGGGCCCTCGTCGGCGTCGTCGCGGCGCAGGCGGCTACTGTGAAGTGGACCGGGGGGAGCGGCAGTTGGGATATTCCCACCAACTGGAGCACCCGGACTCGTCCGGGAGCGGGCGACGACGTGGTCATTGGGGCGGGTGTCAACCTGACGGTAACACACTCGGGCGGCAGCGATGCCATCAGGAGCCTCCAGTGCGAGCAGACACTGGTTCTGTCCGGCGGCTCGCTCACTATTGCTGCTGGCTGCTCAATCAGTGGCGCCTTCACGCTATCAGGAGGCACGCTCCGTAACACCACTCTGACGACCACCGGCGCTGCCTCGCTGATCGTGAACGGGAGCGGCACGTTGGACGGGGTGACGGTGAACGGGGTGTTGGACGTGGGCAGTACTTACAATGGGGCCTATCTGGCAGTGGTTAACGGGTTGGTGCTGAA
>Ga0082335_1007075_pt1 | contig 13880 bp, 13 predicted proteins | sample Subgrocontami58m_FD_72375 | JGI IMG/M metagenome (GOLD analysis project Ga0082335, IMG submission 72375) | Subsurface groundwater microbial communities from S. Glens Falls, New York, USA - GMW37 contaminated, 5.8 m (SPADES assembly) (version 2) ...
GACCTTTCTTTTCGTAGTAGACGGCTTTCATCGCTGGCTTCCCTGGTAACGGGTCGAATCGCCGGCCCGCCGAGTGATGTCGATCTTGGACATTATGCCGTATCCCTTGTAGGATAAATTTCCTGCGTTACGCAACCATCGTCGTGCCTGGAAAGGGAGCGGAGGACGTGATCGACAAGACGGTGGCGAGCTGCAGCGAGGCCGTGGCGGAAGTGCACGACGGCGCCACCATCATGTTCGGCGGGTTCGGCGATCCGGGGGTTCCCGGTCAATTGATCGAGGCGCTGCGGGCGCAGGGGGCCACCGATCTGGTCGCGATCCACAACGGCGCCGGCGCCGGCGACTATGCCTTGGGGGGCCTGATCCAGGACGGGCGGGTCCGCAAGCTGGTGGCGAGCTTTCCGAGTGCCCCGAAGGCCACGGCGTTCCGCGAGCGCTACACGAAAGGCGAGGTGGAGCTCGAACTGGTGCCGCAGGGGACCCTGGTCGAGCGTATCCGGGCCGCGGGTGCCGGTCTGGGCGGATTCTATACGCCGACCGCGGCCGGCACGGAACTCGCGGCGGGCAAGGAGATCCGCGTCATCGACGGGAGGGCGTATGTGTTCGAGAAGCCCCTGCGCGCCGACTTCGCGTTCATCAAGGCCCACCGGGGCGACCGCCTGGGCAATCTGGGCTACCGCATGGCCATGCGCACTTTCAACATGGTCATGGCGACTGCGGCCAAGGTGGTGATCGCAGAGGTCGACCAGCTCGTCCCGGTCGGCGCGCTGTCCCCCGAAGAGGTCCACACGCCGGGAATCTTCGTCGACCGCATCGTGCAGGTCGTGCGCCACCCCCGGCTTTTCGAGCCGCGGAAAAGGGGCAGCGCGGCATGACGCTCACGCGCGACGGCATCGCCTACCGCGTGGCCCGCGACCTGCCCGAAGGCAGCTACGTCAATCTGGGGTTCGGCATTCCGTCGCTCGTGCCTGCGTATCTGTCACCCGACACCGAGGTCATCGTTCACACCGAGAACGGGGTGCTGGGCGCCGGACCGAATGCGGTGAGCGGCGCCGAGGATCCCGATCTGGTCAACGCCAGCAACGAATACGTGACGCTGCTCCCCGGCAGTTGCCTGTTCGATCACGCCCTGTCTTTCGCCATGATCCGAGGCGGCCACCTCACCCATGCGATCATGGGGGCCAACGAGGTGGCGGCCAACGGCGATCTGGCCAACTGGCATGTACCCGGCCAGAAGGTTCCCGGCGTGGGCGGCGCGATGGATCTCGCCTTCGGCGTCGCGAACCTCTATATCGCCATGTTCCACGTGACCAACCAGGGCGAGCCGAAGATCGTGACCGAGTGCACCTGTCCGCTGACCGCGCCCCGCTGCGTGCGGCGCATCTACACGGACCTGGCGGTGATCGAGGTCACGCCCGGGGGGCTGGTGCTGCGCGAAGTGGCACGCGGACTGGATGCCGCCGCGGTGCAGGCGAGGACCGGAGCGCCGTTGCGCGTGGCCTCCGACTGTCGCGAGATGGATGTCCCGGCCGCATACAACGGTGTAACGCTGAGCATTTGACAGGAGCGACTTGCCATGGACGTGCGATTCATCGACACGACGTTTCGCGACGGAGCGCAGAGCCTGTGGGCTTCGAGCATGCGCACGGGCATGATCGAAGCGGTCGCCGAGGACGTGGGCCGGGCCGGGTTCGCGGTCGTCGAGGTCCCCGTCGGGGCCGTGTACTTCAAGAAATTCGTACGCGATCTGAGGGAAAACCCGTGGGACATGGCGCGCATGGTCGCGAAGAAGCTGCCGCACGCGGTGAAGTCCTGCATGGCCGGGGGCAACCTCAATCCGCTCGGCGAGCCCACGCCCAGGGCGATCGCCCATCTCTACTACGAGTGCATCGCCGCGAACAAGGCGCTCGACCGGGCGCAGACATTCGCGAACACCTACGGCCAGATGGAATTCGAATTCCCCTGGACGATCCCGATGTTCAGGCGCCTGGGGATGCAGGTCTGCATCGGGCTCTCCTATACGATCTCGCCGCGCCATAGCGACGAGTACTACGCCCAGAAGACGCGCGAGATCCTCGCGTTCAAGCCCGATGCGATCTACTTCGAGGACCAGGGAGGACTGCTGACCCTGGACCGCGCCCGGACCCTGATTCCGGCCATCGTCGGCAATGCGAACGGCGTGCCGGTCGAGCTGCACGCCCACTGCACCACGGGGCTCGCGCCGCTCGTCTATCTGGAGGCGCTGGAGATGGGCATTCAGACGCTGCACACGGCCATCCCGCCGCTCGCCGAGGGACCGTCGCAGCCGTCGATCTTTAACATGGCCCGCAATGCCAGGCTGCTCGGGCACACCACCGCCATCGACGAAGAGGCGCTGCGGCCGGTGGTCGAGCGGCTCACCGAGATCGCGAGGCAGGAAAAGCTGCCGATCGGCGCACCCCTGGAATACGACTGCGCGCAATACATCCACCATGTTCCCGGCGGCGTGATATCGAATCTCAGGCACCAGTTGGCCGGCCTGCGCATGGAGCACCGGCTGGAAGAAGTGCTGGAGGAATCCGTGCAGGTGCGCAAGGACCTCGGCTACCCGATCATGGTGACCCCGCACTCGCAATTCATGGTCACGCAATCGGCGATCAACGTCGCCACGGGCGAGCGGTACAAGCACGTCATCGACGAGCTGATCCTGTTCGCTCAAGGAGTGTATGGGGAGGATTCGGGCTACACCTGGATGGACCAGAATCTGAAAGACAGGCTGCTCGCGATGCAAAGGGCGAGCGAGCTCGGCGCGCGCAGTCCCCGGGACGTTCCGCTGCAGGAGATCCGGCAAAAGCTCGGCGGACCCGGGGTCTCGGACGAGGAGTTCCTGCTGCGATTCATGATGAAGGGCGCGAAGGAAGTCGAGGCGATGCACGCGGCCGGACCGCCCAGGCAGTATCTGAATGCGTCCCAGCCCTTGCCGACCCTGCTGCGGGAGCTGAGCAAGCACAAGAGCGTGCGCTATATACACGTGCGTCGCGGCAGCGATTCCGTGCTGATCCAGAACCGGGCCCAGCCCTGAACACTCACGAGGTAAGCCGCTTGAACAATCCGTTGCGTCCGCTGAGCGATGACGAAGTCCGGCAAATCACCGTGCTGGTCGAATCCCTGGAGAAATCCGCCTTCGATTTCCTGCAAGTCGAATTGGGAGACCTGAAGCTGACCATCGGCAAGGGCGCGGCACCGCCGGAGACCGGAACCGCCCGCGCAGTGCCGGCCGCGCCGCAGGCTCCGGTCGCAGCGCCTTCGGCGCCTGCACCGGCAGCTGCCGCCCCGGCTCCCGCGCCGGAGCCGTCTACTACTGCCGCCGACGGAACCGTGGCGATCAAGGCCCCGCTGATGGGGCGGTTCTACGCCAAGCCCGAACCCGGGGCGGCCCCGTTCGTGTCGGTGGGCGCGCAGCTCTCCCCCGACTCGACCGTTTGCCTGATCGAGGTCATGAAAGTGTTCACTGCGGTCCGCGCCGAAGTGCGCGGCGTGGTCACCGAGATCTGCGTGCGCGACGAGCAGTTCGTCGAATACGGACAGGTCCTGTTCCGGGTGCGGCCGGCGTAGCGGGACCAGGACGTGCCCGAGCGTCGCTACTGGAACCAGGCGGCGGAAACCCGCTCCGAGGAGGAGATCCGCGCCCTGCAGATCGGCAAGATCCGCAGGCAGATCGCCTACTGCTACGAGCGTTCGCCCTACTACAGGGAGAAATTCAGGGAGATCGGCGCGCTGCCGGAGGACGTGCTTACCTGGGAGGATTTCAGGCGCCTGCCGATACTGCTGACTCCCGAGCAATACAAGGCGCAGCAGGAGCAATCCTCGGCCGAGGACAGGCATCCATACGGGCGCATCCTGTGCGCGCCGCTCGAGCAGGTCGTCGGCGTAGCCTCCACCTCGGGCACCACCGGCCGTCCGACGCTGACCCCCTTCACGCGTCGCGACATCGAAACGACCAACGAGGTGCTCGCGCGCGCGTTCTGGCGCATCGGCATCCGCCCCGGCGACACCGTGCTGCACGCGTTCGGGCTCTCGATGTGGGTGGCCGGCATCCCGATGGTGCGCGCGCTGGAGGCGATGGGCGCGCGCCCCATCGCCGTGGGCGCGGAGGGCGGCACCGAGCGCTTGCTGCTGTTCGCGCGGCTGACGCGCCCCTCGGCTCTGCTCTGCACCCCGTCCTACGCCGAGCACTTGATCGAGCGGGCGCCGCAGGTCGCGGGGATCGAGGTGGGCGAGCTGGGGATCGAGCGCATCTTCTGCGCCGGGGAGCCCGGCGCCGGCCTGCCGGAGGTGCGAAAGAAGCTCGCGCAGGCTTGGGGCGCGAAGATCTACGACTTCGCCGGCGGTCCATGGGGCATCTCCACGGTTTCCTGCGACCACGCCGAATACCAGGGGATGCACCTGCTCTCGGAAGACTACTGCCTTCACTACGACCTCGTCGATCCCGAGACGCACGCGCCGATCGACGTCGGCGACGGCACCATCGGCGCCGCGGTGTTCACGACCTTCGACTGGGACGCCGCGCCGCCGCTCAAGTTCATGCTCAACGATGTGATCCAGATCTTCACCGAGACCTGTCCCTGCGGGATACCGGGAAAGCGAAGGAAGATCCTCGGGCGCATCGACGACCTGCTGATCGTCAAGGGAATCAACGTCTACCCGGCCGCGATCCGCAACGTCGTCAACGGCTTCGTGCCGCGGGTGACCGGGGAGATGCGCGTGGTCCTGCACGAGCCGCCGCCGCGGGTGTCGCCGCCGCTGCACATCAGGATCGAGCGCGGCGCCGACGTCGCCGACGCGGATCTGGCCGAGCTGGAGCGGGAGATCAGCGCGCGCATCCGCGACCTGTTGCGCTTCACGCCCCGGATCGAGTTCGTCGCGCCCGGCGCGCTTGCGCGCTCCGCGCTCAAGGGCAAGCTGATCGAGCGTCTGTACCAGCAATCGTGACTGGCACCCGACCGACGGCTCGAGCGTGACGATATCCCGCGTGCTGATCGCCAATCGCGGCGAAATCGCCGTGCGCGTCATCCGCGCATGCCAGGCATTGGGCATCGAGACCGTGCTCGCGGTTTCGGAGGCCGATCGCGACAGCTTGCCCGCGCGGCTGGCGGGCCGCAGCGTATGCATAGGCCCGGCCCGCGCCAAAGAGAGCTACCTGGATTTCAGGATCATCGTCGCCGCGGCACTCGGCACGGGATGCGACGCGGTTCATCCGGGCTATGGCTTTCTTGCCGAGTCGCCGGAGCTGGCGCAAGCCTGTGCCGAAAACGGGATCGCCTTCGTCGGGCCGAAGCCCGAGCAGATCCTGCGGATGGGCAACAAGCTGCAGGCGCGCGAGCTCGCGCGCCGCTGCTCCGTTCCCACCCTGCCGGGGTCGGAGCGAGTGCGTTCACACGAAGAGGCGGCTTCGATCGCGGCGCGGATCGGTCTTCCGGTGATGCTGAAGGCGGCCGCCGGCGGCGGCGGAAGAGGCATGAAGGTAGTGGCCGACGCCGCGCTGATGCCGCAGATGTTCGCCTCGGCGTCGGCGGAGGCCCGCGCGACTTTCGGCGACGACACGCTCTACCTGGAGCGGTTCGTCTCGAACGCCCGGCACATCGAGGTGCAATTGCTCGGGGACAGCCGCGGCAACGTCATCCACCTGGGCGAGCGCGACTGCTCGCTGCAGCGCCGGCACCAGAAGCTGATCGAAGAGGCGCCAGCGCCGTGCATCCCCGATGCGCTGCGCGCAGAGCTGCGGCAGGCCGCGGTGACCCTGGCTCGAAGCGCCGGTTACGAGAACGCCGGCACCGTCGAGTTCATCGTCGACCAGGACGCGGGGAAGTTCTACTTCCTCGAGATGAACACGCGAATCCAGGTCGAGCATCCGGTCACCGAGTCGATCACCGGGATCGACATCGTCCAGGAGCAGTTCCGCATCGCCGCCGGGGAACCGCTGCGCCGCGCCCAGCCCGAGGTGAGCATTCGCGGCCACGCCATCGAATGCCGCATCACCGCGGAGCTGCCCGCGGAGGGGTTCCGGCCGAACGCGGGCCGGATCGTCGAATGGTCGCCGCCCGAGGGACCGGACATCCGGCTCGACACCCACTGCCACGCCGGATACGACGTTCCCGTGCACTACGACTCGCTGCTCGCCAAGCTGATCGTCCACGGCTCCGATCGCGCGCAAGCGGTGGAACGGATGCGCGAGGCGCTCGCGCAATTCAGGATCTCCGGCATCGGCACGATCCTGCCATTCCTGCACTTCGTGATGGGCCACCCCGACTTCGCGGCCGGCAACGTGAACACGCAGCTCGTGGAAAAATTGATCCAGCAGATGTCGGTTCGAGCCGGGGAGGGAGATCTCCCCTAGAACGGCGCCCGACTCAGGTGTGTCGCAGGAGCAGTTCGGCCGTTTCCCCGGGCCTCTGGACCATGGTGAAGTGAAACGTCGCGATCTCGTGATTCACCCAGGCCGGATCGCTGCGCGTGCGTTGCGCGAACTGCTGGAAGGGGCTGGGATCGTAGGCCGATGCCGATATGTAGACCTTCTTCGGCACGCTCAGGTGGCGTCCCGACAGGGCGATCCTGTCGGTCAATGCCTTGAGCGGCTGGAATCCGAACAGCAGGTCGAGCCACCTCCGGTCCTCACTGTCGTCGATTCCCCAGTGTTCCGCGGGAACCGGCGGAACCTTCCATCCCTCGCCGCGCGTCTTGACGCCTTCGAGCATTTTCGCCCGGCGCTCGGGCAGGACGAAGTCGATCATCGCCTCGCCGTTCCGCGGCAATGCGGCATCGAGGTAGACCAGCGTTCCGATGCGCTCGGTGACCCGGTCCGCAACCGCCGAGACCACCATGCCGCCGTAGCTGTGTCCGACCAGGACCACATCGGAAAGCCGCTCGTAACGCAGCACCGCCATGATGTCGGCGACATGCGTCTCGAGTCCGACCTCCGGCGTGAGAAGGTGACTGCGTTCGCCATTGCCGGTCAGCGTCGGCGTAAATACCTCGTGACCGGACGCGCGCAGCAGGCGCGCGGTCCGTTCCCAGTACCAACCGCCGCCCCACGCGCCGTGAACGAGCACATATGTCGCCATCCGGACCTCCTTTGAACCGCTCGCGATCGGGCCTGCGCTACTGCGCTATCTTCCCACCCAGCCGCCGTCGACGACCATGGAAGTGCCGGTGACGTAGGAGGCCGCTTCGGAGCTCAACCACAGCACCGCTTGTGCGATCTCCTCGGGCGCGCTGATCCGCCCCATGGGCACGAAATTCGCGCGCTTCTCGTCGAAGCCCGGCTCCTGTTCCCGCATGCGCTGCGTGATCGGCGTTTCCACCAGACCGGGACAAATGGCGTTGATCCGGATTCCCGAACGCGCGTACTGCAACGCCGCGCAGCGCGTCAGGCCCACGACGCCGTGCTTGGCCGTGGGATAGGTCACCGAATTGGGGGTGCCCACCAGACCCACGGCCGAAGCGGTGTTGACGATCACGCCACCGCCCTGGGCGAGCATCTGCCGCAGCTCGTGCTTCATGCACAGGAACACCCCTTTGAGGTTGACCGCCATGAGGCGGTCCCAATCCTCCTCGGTGGTCTCGTGCAGCTTCTCCCCGAACGAGATCATGATGCCGGCGTTGTTGAAGGCGATGTCCAGGCGCGAGAACGCCCCGGTCGCGGTGGCGACCATGCGCGCGCATTGCGCCTCCTTCGAAACGTCCGTGCGCACGAACAGCGCTTTCGCGCCTGTCCGTTCGATCTCTTCCACGGTGCCTCGCGCGCCCTTCTCGTCGACGTCGGCGACCACGACGCTCGCGCCGCTTTGCGCGAACGCGATCGCCGCCGCCCGGCCGATGCCCGAAGCGCCGCCGGTGACCAGAGCCACCTTTCCATCAAGCCGGATGTCCATTCGCCTGCTCCCCGATCGACGTTGCGTGCCCGAATAGCGGCATATTAACCGAGGGCTTGCGTGCGATCATTCAAGTCTGACCGCTCTGCCCTCGGCGCCTGGCACGGCTGGGCGGATGCCTATCTTGCCCACCGCCTCACCCGGTGAAGGCCCTGGACCGACGGCACACCCCACCTGTGCCTTCCCGAGGGCCTGAGCCGCAACTGATGTATAGACCGCCAGCAGATTTACCGTCATAATGCTGGCCATGTTGTCACGTCGGCTTGCGCTTCCCTCCCGTTCCTTTCTGCTGCTGGGCCCGCGCGGCACCGGCAAGACGACCTGGCTGCGCGCGAATCTGCCGCGGGCACGGTGGTACAACCTGCTCCTTGACCGCGAGCTTCTGCGCCTGATGCGGGATCCGGGGCAGTTTCGCAGCGAGGTGCAAGCGCTGCCGCGCGGATCGTGGATCGTCGTGGACGAAGTGCAGAAACTGCCATCGCTGCTCAACGAAGTCCATGACGCGATCGCCTCGGCGCCGCGGCGCTGGCGCTTCGCGTTGACCGGCTCCTCCGCGCGCCGGCTGCGCCGCGCGGACGCCAACCTGCTCGCCGGCCGTGTCGTCACGCGCAGCCTGCTTCCGCTCACAGTTGCCGAAATGGGCGGTGAGCCGGCGGCCGATGATCTGCTGCGCTTCGGCGGGCTGCCGCTCGTGCGCACCGAGCGCAGCGTTGCGGGCCGCATCGATCTGCTGGAAGCCTACGTCGAGACCTATCTCACGCAGGAGATCCGCGCCGAGGCGCTGGTAAGGAACCTCGCGTCCTTTACGCGCTTCCTCGAGGTTGCCGCGCTGGCGAACGCACAGGTCACCAGCATCGCATCGCTCGCGCGGGACTCGGCGGTCGCGCGGCCTACTGTGCAGGGATATTTCGAGGTGCTCGCGGACACTCTGATCGGCGCGTGGCTGCCGGCCTGGCGTCCGCGGGCGAAGATCAAGGAAGTCGCCCATCCGAAGTTCTATCTCTTCGATTGCGGCGTCGTGCGCGCGCTCTCGCGCCGCCTGCGCGAGCCGCTGGAGAGCGCCGAGCGTGGGGCCCTGCTCGAAACGCAGGTGTTTCACGAGCTGCGCGCCCACATCGCCTATTCGGCCTGCGGGGGCGCGCTTTCGTACTATCGGACGCCTTCGGGTTCGGAGGTGGATTTCATCTGGGTGCGCGGTCGACGTGCCGCGGGAATCGAGGTGAAGGCGAGCGAGCGCTGGCGGCCCGAGCACGGTCGCGTGCTCCGTGATCTTCACGCGGCGGGCGTGCTGACCGCATGCTATGGAGTCTATCTGGGCGACGTTCCGCTCAAGGACGGACCGGTACGGGTGCTGCCTCTGCACGAGTTCCTGAGCGAGCTTGCCGCTGGTCGCGTCCTTGGCCCGGGATAGCAGATCCAGAGGGCGGGGAACTCTCCGTTCCTGACGCGGCGTGCGGGGTTGCGCGAGCGCTTGCTCACCGCCTCACCCAGCGAAGGCCCCGATCGACGTATGCGTGCCCGAATACCGGCATATTAACCGAGGGCTTGCGTGCGACCATGGTGGCTACCCCGGCGGCAGCACCGCCCACAGAGGCACGGCCTCGATGCCGCGTTCCAGATTGAACCGGTGTTCCCCGGGATAGACTACATATAGCGCGTCGAGCTTGAGGTCCTGCATGGCGACATGCATGGACCGGCTGACACGCGGCGCATCGGCCCGCTTGAACTCGACGCCGACGCGCTGCATGCCCTTGAGCATGAGCAGATCCAGCTCCGCGCCCTGATGGGTGGCCCAGAAATACGCCTCTTCCGGCTTTGCCAGGCGCAGCACCTGCTCCAACGCGAAACCTTCCCAGCTGGCGCCGCAGCGCGGATGCGCGTGCAACGCGGCAAGCGACTCCACGTCGATGAGGGCGTGCAGGAATCCGGTATCGCGAAAGTACACTTTCGGCGATTTCACCTGCCGCTTGTCGAGATTCTCGTGCCAGGGCTGGAGTTGGCGCACCATCAGCGTCTGCGTGAGCGTATCGAGATAGCGCCGTACCGTCGGCTCGGACACCCCGAGTGAACGCGCCGGGTCCGCCGCCGTCCAGACCTGCCCGTGATAATGGGCGAGCATTCGCCAGAACCGCAGCATGGCCGGCGCCGCGACGTTGACGCCGAACTGAGGCAAGTCCACTTCGACATGGCTGGCGATCGCGTTGATTCGCCATTTCATGCTGTCTTCGTCCGAACCGGCGAGATAAGAGCGGGGGAACCCTCCGCGCACCCAAAGTCGCGTTTCCGCGCCATCGTCGTACCCGCCGTCCGCGACGCAGATTTCGCGCAGATCGAAACCGCCCACTTCAATCGTTTCCACGCGACCCAGCAGCGATTCGCCGGCTTGGCGCAGCAACGCCGGCGACGCGCTTCCCAGCAGCAGGTATTGTCCCGGCGCGTCGGAGCGGTCAATCAGTACGCGCAACGCCGGAAACAGTCCCGGCCGGCGCTGCACCTCGTCGATGACGACCAGTCCCTCGAGCCGCGAGAGCGCGTCCATCGGCTGTTCCAGACGTCGCGCATCCCGCGGATTCTCGAGGTCGAAGTAATTGGGCGACCTCCGGTCCAGGATGGTTTGCGCGAGGGTCGTCTTGCCGGACTGCCGGGGCCCGGTCAGAACGACGGCGCGCGAACGAACGAGCGCCCTCTTTACGGCAAGTTCGAGGTCGTGGCGGGGCAGCATGATCAGAGTATAACGTATATCCATGAAATTCGAACATCACATATGTCTTTTTCATGAATTGTCCTTCCGCTAACGGCCCTCTGTCGTTCTTGGCGGGCTTGTCGTCCCCGCGCGGCAGATGTGACAATCGAAGCGACCCTCCCGCGGAGCAATCCAGATCAACGCCGCTCCAATGCCCCCGGCCACGCCCGGCAGCTTCGATCACATCATCGCCGGAGCCGGGCCTGCAAACTATCAGGGGTCAGAGTGGATCTTCGTTGTTTCCCGAGATTGCCCCTGCGTGCGGGGCATCGCCGCCAGCCGCTGCGCCAGTTCGGCAAGATCTTCGAGCGCCTGCAGGCGTTCGCGCACCGTCAGCGCGAGCGCGGCGCGCAACTGCGCGCGGCGGCTGCCTTCCCAGGTCACGGTTTCCCAGCCGGCTTCAGCGACTCGATTCATTGCGGCGCTTCTCCTCGACGATCATGCGCAGGTGCTCGATATCATCCAAGTCCCGCGGCCGGTTGGCAAGCTGTTTCATCGCGATCAGCGTGGAGATCGACACGAAGCGCACCGTGAGGCCCGGCGCGAGTTCGCCCTGCATGGCAGCTTCGTACTCGCTGTCGAAGTCGAAGGGCTCGGTCACGAACACGTCGACGGTCACGGGACGGTGGCGATCGCTTTGGAAATTCAGCACCTGCATGCCTTTGTCCCGGATCCACCGCGCGCGCTGCGCTTCGTCCGCGAACTGCTCGGCGTTCACGGGAACGTTGGGTCGGTAGCCCAAGGCGGCCAACGCCCCGAATGCGGTCCGGATGTTGTCCGCCTCAAGCTGGATCACGAGGTCGACGTCGTAGGTGAGACGCAGGTATCCGTGCGCGTTCACCGCGAGCCCGCCGGCGACGAGGTAGCGGACGCGCGCATCGCGCAGCGCGGCGGTGATCGCCTCGAAGGCGGCAAGCTTCACCTGGTCTTCTCCCGGGCCGAAAGTGCACGCTATTGTATGCTTGCGCGACTCCTATCGGGTCACACGCTGACAGGTCGGCTTCGCCTAGTGGTCTGTCCCTGATCGCCTTGCCGCCGCGCACGCCGGGTGTGACAATCGCGCATCGGGGAGAGAACCAGATCGACGCCGCTTCAATGTCCTCGGCCACGCTCGGCAGCTTCGACTACATCATCGTCGGAGCGGGATCGGCAGGATGCGTGCTTGCCAACCGGTTGAGCGCCGATCCCGGAGTGCGGGTGCTGCTGCTCGAGGCCGGCGGACCGGACGATTATTTCTGGATCACCATTCCGCTCGGCATATTCAAGACCATCGGCAATCCGCGCACCGACTGGTGCTTCGCCAGCGAGCCCGAGCCGGGTTTGAAAGGACGCGCGGTCCGGATTCCGCGCGGCAGAGTGCTCGGCGGATGTTCGTCGATCAACGGCATGATTCACATCCGCGGCCAGGCACGCGACTTCGACCACTGGCGCGCGCTGGGCAACAGGGGCTGGGGCTGGGAGGAGGTCCTTCCCTGGTTCAAGCGGTCCGAGGATTTCTATCGCGGCGCGGACGAGATGCACGGCGCGGGCGGCGAGTGGCGCGTCGAGCCGCCGCGCACGCGCTGGGAGATCCTGGATGCGTTCCGCGAGGCGTCGGCGCAGATCGGCATCGCATCGAGCGAGGACTTCAACCGCGGCGACAACGAAGGCTGCGGCTATCCGCAGGTCAACCAGACGCGCGGCGTGCGCCTGAACGCCTCGAGGGCGTTCCTGCGCCCCGCGATGCGGCGCCCCAATCTTCGCGTGGTGACCGACGCGCACGCGACGTCGCTCGAATTCGACGGTCGCCGCGCCGTCGGGGTCGCGTTCCGGCAAGGCGGCGCGCCCGGTCGCGCCACGGCGGACTGCGAGGTGATCCTCGCTGCCGGCGCGATCGGCTCGCCGCAACTGCTGCAGCTCTCCGGCATCGGGCCGGGCGGGCTGCTGCATAAGCACGGCATCGAGGTGCGCCACGATCTGCCCGGCGTCGGCGAGAACCTGCAGGATCATCTGCAGGTCCGAATGGTGTGCAAGGTCCGCAATACTCCCACGATCAACGAACGCGCGAGCAGCCTCATGGGACGCCTCGGTATGGGGCTCGAGTATTTCCTGTTCAAGCGCGGCCCGCTCACGATGGTGCCGCCCCAGATGTGCTGCTTCACGCGCAGCAATCCGTCGCACGAAACGCCGAATATCCAGTACCTGGTCATGCCGATGAGCTTCGATGCCTTCGCGGACGGACCGCACCCGTTCCCGGCATTTACCGCGGCCATGTGCAGCCTGCGGCCGGCCAGCCGCGGCCACGTGCGCATCAAGGGCCCGGATGCGCAAGCCCCTCCCGCAATCACGCACAACTACCTCGCCAGCGAGGAGGATCGGCGCACGACGGTCGAATCGATGCGGATCGCACGGCGCATTGCCGCCGCTCCGGCGCTCGCACGCTTCGCGCCGGAGGAATTCCGGCCCGGCCCGCAGGCGCGGTCCGACGCCGATCTGCTCGAATTCGCGCGCGACAACGGCAACACGGTGTTCCACCCGGTCGGCACGTGCAGGATGGGAAACGACGCCATGGCCGTGGTGGACGACCGGCTGCGCGTGCGCGGCCTGGCCGGCCTGCGCGTCGCCGACGCTTCGATCATGCCGACGCTCACCTCGGGCAACACCCAGGCGCCGGTCATCATGATCGCCGAGAAGGCCTGCGACATGATCGTTGCCGACCGCCGCGCCGGCGCCTAGGCAACGACCATGCCGCGAACGCTATCGCTTGCCCCGCTCACCGTGCTGGAGCTCGCGCCGCCGGACATGGTCACCTGCGCGGCGCAGGCGGGCTACAGCCACCTCGGGCTGCGCCTGAACCCGGTGATGCCGAATCTGGACGTGAGCTATCCGATCATCGGCGACTCGGAGATGGTGCGCGAGGTGGCGCGGCGGCTCGATGACACCGGCCTGAAGGTGCTCGACGTGGAATTCATCCGCATCACGCCGGATACGCGCGTGGCCGACTATGTGCCGATGCTGGAGACCGCCGCGCGCCTGGGCGCGAAGCATGTGCTCGCCGGCGGCGCAGATGCCGACGAAGGCCGGCTCGCAGCGCGCTTCGGCGAGCTGTGCGACGCGGCGTTTCCGCTGGGACTCACCGTCAACCTGGAGCCGATTCCGCTGTTCGAAGTGCGCACGCTGGCGCAGGCCGAGCGCGTGCTGGCCGACGCCGATCGGCCCAACAGCGGCATCGTGATCGACCCGATTCA
>Ga0082335_1007076_pt1 | contig 13876 bp, 10 predicted proteins | sample Subgrocontami58m_FD_72375 | JGI IMG/M metagenome (GOLD analysis project Ga0082335, IMG submission 72375) | Subsurface groundwater microbial communities from S. Glens Falls, New York, USA - GMW37 contaminated, 5.8 m (SPADES assembly) (version 2) ...
GTGCTTAAATTCGTTATTCAAGAATTTGCAGTGATAGCCGCTTTTTCGCCCGAAATTCGCCCATTCCTAAAAAAGGCGATGTGCCGAATTTCGGGCGAAATCTAAGTGTCAGGTCTTGCTAAACTTAAGGTAAGACGAGTTGTAGAGAGACCTGACAGGTCTTGTCGGTTAAATCTTTGCCCATCGTTCCCGCCGATAATGTTCATCATTGCGCGAATCGATTCGATCTGCTTCGGCATCAGAGAGGAAGTGCGCGCCGCCGAGTGAATACGCGCCGAGTAAAACTTTCGCCCACTTGTCCATCATCAAGGTAATGCTCAACACGTCGCGTGCTGTTTGCCCCAGCGCGACTAAACCGTGATTGATCATCAACAATGTTTTGGGGGAATGACCATGCGCGTTTTGAAAACGCCGCAGCTCATCGCGCACGGCACGCGCTAACGGGAAGCCGGGATCAACGTAAGGCACAACAGCAATATCACGACCGCAATTCACGATCTCATCAGGGAAGATGTGTTGGCGAAAAGGTTGCGCGCCAAGTTGACTGCATAAGATTGAGTTGACGGAAACGGGATGAGTATGCCCGATCCAACGCGCCCCGCCTTCGGCGTAACACACCGCGTGCAAAAAAGTTTCAACCGAGGGGCGTTGCGCTGATGGGGTGACTAAAGATCGAAGCAGCCCATCGGCAACGGCGGCATCACCGAGATCGGGCGCAGAGAGAAGCGACAAGATCGAATCAAGCCGCGCACGAACGAATCCTTCTTCAGTGATTCCATTTAATTGCGCGCCCGAAGCTTTGATCCAAAATGTGCCATCATCATCTAACGCGCTGCTGTTGCCTTCACCCAAAATCGCCAGCGCGCGATCTTCTCTGCCGAGTTCGTGCGAGAGGCTGATGAGATCGTTTAAGATCATCGCGCATACGCCGCGGCGACTCCGCCATCTACGGTCAACACGCCGCCCGTGGTGCGGCTGGAACGCGGACCGGCAAAAAAACTGATCGCTTCGGCTAAATGATCGGGATGCACATTAACTTTGAGCGTGGTGCGTTGACGATAATACTCGTCGAGCTCTTCGGGCTTGATGCCGTAACCCGCGGCGCGCGCTTCGCGCCAACCGTTATCCCAAATTGTGCTGCCCTCTAACACCGCATCGGGCAACACGGTGTTGACACGAATGCCAAACGCCCCGCCCTCTTCGGCGAGACAACGCGCGAAGTGCAGTTCGTTGGCTTTCGCCGCGCTGTAGACTGAGGCGTTCTTGCCCGCCGTGACGCTGTTCTTGCTCGCCACAAAAATTAAATTGCCGCCCGTCGTTTGCGCTTTCCAAATTTTAAAAGCTTCGCGGCTCACCAAGAAATAACCTTTTTCTAAAACGTCGGTCACGCGCTGCCAATTTGCCAACGTGGTTTCTTCGAGCGGCGCCGAGAAGGCAATGCCAGCGTTGCTCACCACAATATCCACGCCGCCATATTCGAGAATCACTTGCGAGAAAGAATCGCACACCGCCGCTTCATCGGTCACGTCACAACGCAAAGCCATCGCGCGTTTGAATCCAAATTTTTTATTGATCTCGGCGGCGACTTGCTGCGCGCCTTCAAGGTTAAGGTCGAGTATTGCTACGTGCGCGCCGTCTTGCGCCAGCCGCAACGCCGCCGCGCGCCCGATGCCGCTCGCCGCGCCGGTGATCAACGCCACACGCCCGGCAAGTTCTTTCGGCGCGGGTTTGAGACTCAACTTATAAAGTTCGAGAGGCCAATACTCAATGCCGTAAGATTCTTTAGCATCAAGGCTCGCAAAATTATTTTTCGTCACATCGTCGCTCAACGATTGACTGCCCTTCATCACTTTGATAGCGCGATGATAGAGTTGATTGCTCACGTCGGCGAGTTGGGCATCGGCGCCAGTGTTGATCATGCCGAGACTGGGGATGAGGATGACTCGCGGATACGGATCGAAAATTTTATCTCCCGCGCCGCTTAATTCTTTAAAATACTTTTGATACTCGGCGGCAAACGTCTCCGCTCCGTCTTGCAACTTTTTCTTTAACTCTTCGACTCCCTCTGAAGATTTCCATTCGACAAACAGCGGCACACGCTTGGTATTCACCAGATGATCGGGACATGCCGCGCCCACTTGCGACAGAGTCGCCGCGTCGACGCTGCTCGCAAACTCAATCGCCGCTTCACTCGTATCCACTTGCAAAATGGCGGGGCGTTGTTGGCTGACCGCGCCGCGCAGTGTCGGCAACACCTGAATCAGAATCCGTTTACGTTCCTCGGCCGAGATCGTCGGCGCGGTCATCGTAAAAACTTTTCGCCCGGCGCGTTTACGTTCAATGAAGTCTTCGGCTTCTTGCAAAATCTGAATCGTGTGATCGTAACAAGCGCGATTGGTGTCGCCCCAAGTGACCATGCCGTGTTTGCCCATCACTACCAGTTCGACATTTTTCTTGGCGCGGATGCCGTCGGCGATCCATTTACTCAACGTGAAACCGGGTCGGATGTAATCCACCCACACCATGCGTTGACCCCACAACTGTTTACACAATTCGAGTCCGTTGGCGGCACAGGCTAAACTGATGATCGCGTCGGGGTGCGTGTGGTCAACGTGCGGCGCGGGGTTGAAAGCGTGAAGCAGAGTCTCAATGGATTGACGCGGACGATTGAGAGCGTGCGTGCAGCGCGTGAGATAGTCCACCATGTCTTGATCGTTCATCTCGCGGCGTTCCTGCAACGGCAAAATTTCATCCATGTATAAACCGGCGAAACCTTGCTCGGTGATCGTCGCCACGTCGCTGCCCGAACCTTTAACCCACAACACGTCGCGCGCGCGCCCCAGATGATCTTTCATCTTTAACTTGGCGCTGGTGTTGCCACCGTAGATGTTGATCACGGTGCGATCACTTCCCAATAAATTACTACGATAGACTAAACCGTCGAGCGCGGGAAGTTTTTTCGCGTCGTCGTCGTTCCATAAATTCTTTGGCATTACAAATTTTCCTTTTCCGCCAAAGACCTCACAGGTCTTTAAGACCTGTGAGGTCTCCTCAATCTATTTCCACACTTGCTGATACAACCTCAACCAATTCCCACCCATGATCTTCGCCGTGTCTGTTTCGCTGTAGCCACGTTTGAGCAAAGCGTCGGTGACGTTGGCGCAGGCGGAGATCGATTCAAATTTTTGCGTCGGGGGAATTGTAGAAAACTGTTGCAGGGTTTGAGGCGGCAACCCCTTGAGAGCTTGCATCGCCACTTCCTTCGTCATCTCTTCCATAAAATCGGGACCCAAGCCAACGTGATCGATCCCGATCAGGTTCACCAAATAATCAATCACTTTCACGTAATCATCTACTGAAGCATTGGGCGAGCCGGTAAGCATCGGCGCGAAGATGACCGCGCCCACCACGCCGCCTTTTGCGGCGACGGCTTTCAACGCCTCATCACTTTTGTTGCGCGCCATTGGCACCAGCGCAAACGGATTGGCGTGCGTGAAGGCAACAGGTTGTTGTGAAAATTCAATCGCTTCCTGTGTGGTGCGGACTCCACAATGGGAGAGATCGATCAGCATCCCCAACCGATTCATCTCTGCCACCACTTGTTTGCCAAAATCACTCAAGCCCGTATCTTCTTTCTCCTGACAACCACAGCCAACTAAATTGCGAAAGTTGTAAGTCAGTTGAATGATCCGCACGCCGAGGGCGTGATACAAGCGAAGCATGTTGAGGTTGTCGCCGAGCGGATCGGTGCCTTGAAAACCAATAATGAATCCCACGCGATTCGATTCTTTGGCTTGGTGAATGTCGGCAACAGATCGCGCTTGCATCAATTTATCTGAATGTTGCTCAAGCATCAATAGCATATCGGCGATTAAATTGATCGTTTCGTGCGGCGTGTGCCAGGCAGCAAAAGTGGCGTTGACCGCAGTGAGGCCGCCACTGTGAAGCCGTCCGGCGATGCGCGGATCAAAAAAATTACTGGCGTTCAAGCCATCTATGATGATGTTGTCTTTGTGGAATTGTGAGGTGTTTGTCATGGTCATCCTTTGTGCCACACCTGACAGGTCTGTTTACAACTCGTCCAGTCTTAAATTTAGCAAGACCTGTCAGGTGTTAGAAAACTATTCTGGTAACTTGTGATCTTTATATTGCACTCGCAAAACTTTTTTATCGAACTTGCCCACGCTGGTCTTCGGCACGGCTTCGATGAACACTACGTCATCGGGCAGATACATCTTGGAGAAGCGTGAGGCGAGATGCTCTAAAATTTCGGCTTTGGTGATGTTGTCTTTGAAGTCGGGTTTGGGAACGACACACGCCAACGGACGCTCTTGCCACTTGGGATGCGGCACAGCGATGACGGCGGCTTCAAGAACTTTGGGATGCGACATGATGGCGTTCTCCAAATCCTGACTCGAAATCCACTCGCCGCCGCTCTTCACCAAATCTTTGGTGCGATCCACGATCTGCACAAAGCCTTCGGGGTCAATTGAAACTACATCGCCCGTGCGGAACCAGCCATCTTGAAATGAGTCGTCGGAGCGATCATAGTTGTAGTAGCTCTTGATAATCCACGGACCGCGCACTTGCAATTCACCAAAGGCTTTGCCGTCCCAAGCGATCTCTTTGCCATTCTCGTCCATGGCGCGAATCTCCACACCCGTCACCGACGTGCCTTGTTTGGCGCGAATCGCAAAACGTTCTGCTTCGGACAAATTAAGTTGATAACTCTTGAGGCGGCTCACTGTGCCGAGCGGCGACATTTCGGTCATGCCCCAAGCGTGTATGACGGTGAGCCCGTGTTTCTTTTCGTAGGCTTCGATCATGGATTGCGGGGCGGCGGCGCCACCGACGATCATGCCACGTAAACTGCTCAGGTCGTAACGCTCGTTCTCCAACAAATGCAAGATGCCCATCCACAGAGTCGGCACCCCCGCCGTGAGAGTCACTTTCTCGGCTTGAATCAATTCGGCGAGATCGCGCGGTTGAAGGTGCGGACCCGGAAAAACAAGTTTGGTGCCGAGCATCACCGTAGCAAACGGCGTGCCCCAGGCCAACACATGGAACATCGGCACGACGGGCATAAAGGTGTCGCGCTCGGAGAGTCCAAATGAATCGGCCATGCTCAAGCCGATGCTGTGAAGATAAATGGCGCGATGCGAATAGACCACGCCTTTGGGGTTGCCGGTGGTGCCAGAGGTGTAGCACATCGCCGCCGCATCGTTTTCGTTAAGATGCGGCCACGGATAATCGGGACTCGCGTCTTTGATCAAATCTTCGTAGGCGTGAACAGGAGTGAGCGTTGTGCCATCAGGGACTTTGTCGCCCATGACCACAAAATGTTTTATGCCTTTGAGGTGCGGCGCAAGTTTTTCAACGGCGGGCAAAAGAGTCGGGTCAACAAACAATACTTGATCTTCGGCATGGTTGGCGATGTAAGCAATTTGATCGACCGGCAAACGCAAGTTGATCGGATGCAGCACCGCGCCCATGCACGGCACGGCAAAATAAATTTCGAGATGGCGCGCGTTGTTCCAGGCAAACGTCGCCACGCGATCACCGCGCTTGACGCCTAACTTCTCCAGCGCGTTCGCCAACCGCCCCACGCGCTCGACCATCTGGGCGTAAGTGTAACGCTCCAGAGTCGGTCCCGCTTTGGTGACGATCTCTTTCTTGGGAAAGAGTCGCCGCGCGCGATCCAACAACGGCGTGAGCGTTAATTGATAATCCATCATTTGTCCTTGCATGGTGAGTAGCCTCCTGTGAAAAGTAATTTGTGCGTTCTGCCTCTAAACCTTTGAACGCTGATGACGCTGATCTTCGCTGATGAACGCTGTTTCATTCTTCATTGTTCATTCTTCATTTAACCTTCCCCTGCAACTTCCACGTCAAACGCACAACGCTCGCCAAGAACCCGCCAATACCCGGCGGCGGATATGGCACGTACGATTGCAACCGAGTCACCAGACCATCGCGCGCTTCGATCACAAACACCTGTGGAAATTTCAATTCCATGCCGCCTTTAAAAACGTGATGCGTGTCAATTTCAACAATAGCATTATTCTCGCCCGCCCAAAAATTACGGATGGTGAAACCGGCTTTTTCCATATTACCCAAGCCCCATTCAAAACCCTGACGGATCGCCGCTTTGCCTTTCATCTCCGGCACCGGGTAATGTGGGTCGAACACCAGCGCATCGTCGGCGAAAGCCGCCATCACTTTCTCTAAATCTTTCGCGGCGAACAACGCAAACATTTTTTCAACTTGATCTCGATTCATAACTCACTCTCCAAAATGAAGACTTTAATCGAACATCGCAGATCAATACCATGCATCTTGCAAAGCGGTCTGATACACCAACTCCAAACGCGACAACGGGATTGTTTCAGGAACAAAATGCTCAGTGTTCAGAATAAACCCGCCGCGCGGTTTGAGCGTTTGCATATAGTGGCGAATGAGCGCGACCAGCTCTTCATCTGTTGTGTCTGTCAGCACCTGACCAATTTCCAATCCCCCGTTGATTGTCAGTCGGTCACCATAGCGACTCTTCACCTGCAACAGATCCATTCCAGCCGAAGTTTGGAGAGGATGCAACACGTCAACACCCATCTCGACAAGGTCGTCCATAATTTGCCAGATATTGCCGTCGTTGTGCATCGCCACCGGCTTGCCACGCCGTTTGATGGCATCCGCGATCAGTTTGTCGTTTGGATAGATCAGACTCCGCCATAATTGGGGACTGAAAAGTAATCCTGTGTTAGAGCCAGCATCAGCCGAAATTTGCACAATGTCCGCTCCCAAATCGATCACGTTCTCTGCCATACGCGCCGACCATTCGCCTAACCGACGAAACAGAACCGCTAACTGCTCAGGTTCGGAAGCCATGTTGAGCCAGGTGGTCTCCACGCCCATAAAACTGTAAGCGGCTTCAGCCACACCCCAGATGTGCGCCACCAGCGCTTTATCCGGGTCGCAAGTTTGCGCGAATTGTTTGAAGCCAACATAGAGCGATTCGTTATCCGGATCACGAAAATGTTCTGCAGTAATTTCCTCGATGGGCACGCCGCCTAAGCCGGTTTGAAATGTCCCACCCGCTCCTGAAACATAATTCTTATACGGGAATGGCAGAATATATAAAAGCAGATCAATCTCTAGCGCATCGTAGAATTTAGCCAGACTGCCGTACCTGGCTTCGATCTCTGCTTTAAGTTTTTCACTCCCAAAGACTTGCTGATAGAGCCAGATCCCTAACGGCACTCGATCTGGCTCTTCATGACGAATAGCCTTTAGGACCCGCTGTTTAGAGCTGAGGGTTTCTTTCATTTCGTTTGGCGCGCGATGTCACCGGCTCTCCAAAAACTTTTTATAGAGTTCACCTACTATTTGTGGAGTTTGAAAAATCGCTGGCAACGGCGGCAACATTTTCAGCTGCGCCTGATGGAACGTAACCGCCAAACGCTGCGCGAGATCAAAAGGATGCAAGGGATCGTTTTCCCACGCCAAGATACAAACCGGGAACTTTAATTTCGTTATATCAGAAAGATCGGCGAAGAGCTGCCAATCGGCGACGGCGCGTAAGGCAGTAGCGAGACTCACCACGTCATGTGAGCGAAGCAAGGTCGCCACAATCTCTACCACATCGGCGGGCCACTTAAGCCCAAGACGCTGACGTTCTGCCGCATTGAAAGTTAAAAATCCTTCGATGCCTAAACGCCTCACGTTGTCACCCATTTCTTGTAACCCCTGTCGGCTCGGATTAAAGCTATCGCCAAAGGCGGGCGCGGTGAGCAAAAGTTTTTCCACGCGCGGCGGATACTTCAGCGCAAAAAGTAATGCCGTCGCCGCGCCCATTGATTCGCCGCCGACGATGGCGCGATCAATTTTTAAATGATCCAGCACGGCGCGCATATCATCTGCCATGCGTGATGGATCGTAAAGCGTGGGATCGGTGACGGGAGTCGAATCGCAGTGACCACGTTGATCGAAGATGACAAGGCGATAACGATCTGCCAGTGATTCAAATTGGCGACGAATAGCGTGGCGGTTGCCCGTCAAACCATGTGCGAAGATGAGCGGCTCACCCGCGCCAAAAGTTTCGGCGGCAATTTTGAGTCCATCTGATTCAACGTAAAAGTGATTCATGTTGGACTTACGCACCTTAATCACGAATCCCACTTCGCTACGCTTCGGGGACTGCGTGACACGAATAAACGAATAACACGAATTTTCCTTTTGTTCTATTCGTTAAATTCGGAACATTCGTGGCATTCGTGATAAAAGTTTCTATGAACTGCGTAAGTCCAGTCATGTTATGCCTCAACCGATCAGATGATGATCACCCTCGCGCGCGATCACAATTTTTTCTGACACGGGGATGCCGTCAACTGCTCCCCACCCTTTTGCCAACGGGCAAACGATCTCCGCTTCGCAGCCACGCGGCACCGTTACATTTAACTCAAACCGACCCGCCTTGTGATTCCAATCTACACTCACTTCACCATGCGGCGTTGGATATTTCCCACGCGCCCATCCCAAGTTAACAATTTGCGGCGCAATGCGTAAACGCTTGAAGCCCGATTCGATTGGTGAGACACCCAACACATCAGTAGATAGATCGAAAGTGGGCGTTGCCGACCAAGCATGACATTTGCTCGTGATCGGTTCGAGCTGCCACGTCTCACGAAAAGTGCTTTCGCCGTCAGCCAACATTTCGCTCCAGCGCGTGCGGATGTTTTCGGCGATTATGTCAAACTTATTGTCTTGGCGTAAAGCGCGATGCAAAAAATGTGAGTAGAAAGGTTGGGCTTGCACGACGTTGTATTCTTCGTCAAACGGAGTTGCTTCACCATCGTGACCCAGAGCGTAAGTCAACACCAAACGTTTTTCATCAAGAATTATTTTCCATATTCGCGCCCAACGCTCACGCGGGGCAACATCAAAAGCAATCACCGCGGCGTTACTCTGTTGACTTAGGCGGCGGCTCAACTTGCCGTGGCGGCGCGCATCAGCATAGACGCCGCGCGTTTCATCCCACAGTAAATTATTAATCGCATCACACACGCGCTGAGCTAATTCTTGATAATGAGTCGCCGCGCGCGGATGATCGGCTAAACGCGCCAACTCTACCGCCACGCGCAAGGCGGCAACAAATTGGGCGTTGAGCGCGGTCACTTGTCCCTTTTTATCGGTCTCCGCCCATTCCACAAAAACCCAGTGCGGCACATCGGTTAATAAATTTTCTTCATTCAATTGGCGCTCAAACCATTGCAGTGCTTTCGCCACTGCGGGATAGACCTCATCCACAATGCGCGTGTCGCCCACAAAGCGAATGTAATCGCTGATGGTCATGATCCAATACAAACAAAAATCCGGGATATTGGTGAACCCTAGCACCGAAAAATCTCCGGAGGCTACCATCATGGTGAGACCTTCGGGGCGTTGCGATAAAGCGATCTGCCGAATCAATCGCGCCGCTAATTGTGTGTCGCCAAAAGCGGCGTAGTTAATGCGCGAGTCGAGATAAGCGTCCATCCATTGACGCTGCTCGCGTGAGGGGCAATCTACAAAGGCATCGTGCATACATAAGCGCAAGGTGCGCGCGCCCACGCGCCAAATTTTGTTGAGTGATTCGTCGGAACATTCAAACTCTCCGCGCGGCTCAACAGGATAGTTTGTTTGATTAACTGTTACGGCGTGAACACGCAAGGGATGAAGGCAGTTGCGATAGGTCACTTGCAAATAGCGCAAGCCGTTGAATTCAAAACGTTCCCACGTTTGTTTGCCGTCGCGCAAAATATAGCGATGAGCAATTTGGGGATCAAAACTGGGAATGCCATCAAAGATTCGCACACGTCCATCGGGCAACAACTGCTCGCCCGGATAAAAATCTATGATCGCGCCCGCCGACCCTTCGACTTCAAAGCGAATGTAACCCACCACCACTTCGCCGAAATCGTAAATGACGGTAACACCGTGATCTTGTGTCGTGAGAATTTCGTTGCGCGATTCGTTCACGCGACACTCTTTCAACGGCGCGAGTTTCTCCTGATCCATTTGCGCGACGAGATCGTTTGCGCTTACGACTGCACTTAAGACTTCCGAAGTCTTGGAGACTTCGGAAGTCTTAAGAAGTGGTCCTTCGCGTTGCGCGGGGATATCACTCGGCAGCAAGAATTGAAAGGGGATGACGTCGCCGCTATAGTTGCGCCCCGCCACGCGCAGGACTTCGGCGTTCTCCCAAGATGAATCGTCAAAGGCAACGTCTGTCCAACCAGCGGGTGCGCGGCGTGCATCGTAGAGTTCCATGAAACCCAAACTGTTTGAAGGCACATCGCGTTGCCAAGCTTCGCTGGTCAAGCAACGCCACGTCGCATCCGTGTCAAGGCGCAGAGTATTAGAGGCAGTGACGATCTCACCTTGCAGAAAAAATCCGCCGCAGCCAAACGCCCGCGCATAATCCCAACCCGGCAGTTCATACCATGCTGTAAGGCGACCATACGAATGAGCGAGCGCGGCGATGACGTTGCGCCCAACTTTCAAGTATGGCGTGAGATCATGCGGCTCAACATAACGATACGCCGCGCTGCTGCGCGCCGGTCCACGCCCGACCATAACTCCGTTGACGAAAAGTTGATAGCGCCCATCGGCGGTCACCATCACCTGCGCCGCTTGAATCGGATCGGCAATTTCGACCACGCGGCGAAAGTAAACAAAACGATTCGCCTCTTCGGGCAAGCGCGGCACGGCAGTGGAAAACGTCACGCGATCTAAACCGCGTGGTCGCCAAATAAAATCAGCGCGGCGTTGAAAACTCGGTGTCATCGTCCCTCCAAAAAATCTTTGTAGAGTTGCCCAACCTGTGTCGGGTTTTGAAACAGCGACGGCAGTGTCGGCATCCATTTGAGTTGGGCGTTAGGGAATCGAGCGGCAAGGTCGCGCGCGAGCTCAGCAGGGTGAAGCAGATCAGATTCCCAAGCGACGATGCACACCGGACACTTAACCTGCGACACGATAGAAAGATCAGGCAGAGGTCGCCAATCGGGGACGGTCTTCCACGCAGTGGCAAGGCTCGCCGGTTGATGTGCGCTAAACATTTTCGCCGCGAAAGCGATCACGTCCGGTGTCCATTTTAGTTCGGTGCGTTGTCGCTCGGCGGCGGCTGCTAAAAATTTTTCCAGTCCAAGTTGATTCAGCGCATCGCCCAAGCCTTTAAGTCGCTCCCGATCCGGATTCGCGTTTTGCCCAAAGGCTGGCGCGGTGAGCAAAAGTTTTTCCACACGCTGTGGATGTTTCAATGCAAAGAGCAGCGAAGTCGTCGAGCCCATTGACTCGCCGCCGATGATGGCGCGTTCAATTTTCAAATCATCCAACACGGCGCGCATGTCATCCGCCATACGCTGCGCATCGTAGAGAGCGGGATCGGTGATCGGCGTTGAGTCGCCATGCCCACGTTGATCGTAAGTGATGATCTGATAACGATCCGCCAGCGGCGCAAGTTCTTGGCGCGTGATATGACGATTGCCCGACAACCCGTGCGCGAAGATCAAGGGGGCGCCGTCACCGGCAACTTCAACAGCGATCTTTAATCCATCTGATTCAGCATAACGCATATTAATCATTTACCTTTTCTGCACCACACCTGACAGGTCTTGCCGAATTTAACTCCTGCCGAATTGTAAACAGGCCTGTCAGGTGTTGCCGAAACTGCGAGTTAACCTGTGTAACCGCCACCCACTTTGGCGATGCCTCTTTCGCGCGAAACTTTTTCCATATATCCACTGGCACGGTAATCGGCAATCGGATTCGCCGACGCGCCAAGCTCGGTTCGCACTTCAGCCAAGAGCGGGCGCACATCGGTTTCAAAGGCATCTTGCAAAATACGATTCGCCGCCAACACATCTTGATCGTGTTGCGCCTGCGCCAACGCTTCACGATCCACCAGACAGGCTTTGGCGTAAGCCGATTGCACATTCAACACCGATTGAATCACCGCTTCCACTTTTGGCTCAACGTTGTGCGATTGGTCGAGCATGTAGGCGATGTTGTCCGCAGTGGCGGCACAACGTGGGTCACGCGCCGCGTTGAGAATTTCGTGGAAGATCAAAAAAAGTTCGTAGGGGTTGACCGAGCCGACTATGAGATCATCGTCGGCGTATTTGCGATTGTTGAAGTGGAAGCCGCCCAAACGTCCTTCATCAATAAGCAAGGCGACGATGTGTTCGATGTTCACCCCTTGCGCGTGATGCCCGGTATCCACCAACACTTGCGCTTGCGCGCCCAGTTTGCTCGCCACTAACAACGCCATGCCCCAATCGGGTAAGTCGGTGTGGTAAAACGCCGGTTCAAAAAATTTATATTCGATCAACATCCGCATTGAAGCGGGCATCACGGCATACACTTCGCTCAACGATTCAATGAGGCGCGCTTTGCGGGCGCGAATGTCATCTTGCCCCGGATAGTTCGTGCCATCGGCGAACCATAGACTCAATACCGTCGAGTTAATTTCTTTGGCGATCTGCACGCACTCTTTTATGTGGTCAATCGCGCGGCGGCGGATCGCTTTATCGGGATGACACACGCTACCCAATTTGTATTCATCATCTTGAAAGACATTGGGGTTCACCGCGCCTATCGCCACGCCGCGCTCGCGGGCGTATTTAGAAACTTTATCCCAATCGTCTACGCGATCCCACGGAATATGAATCGCCACTGTGGGGCAAGTGCCGGTGAGACGATGCACCAGAGCGGCGTCATCCAATTTTTCATAGAGCGTGCGCGCCACGCCCTGTTGGGCAAACACTTTAAAGCGCGTGCCAGAATTACCATAGCCCCAGGAGGGCGTTTCAATGCGAAGCGATTTAAGGGCACTCTTTACTTTTTGAATATCCATTCGTCAGCACTCCGAAAAATAGTGGGAATAAAGATGTTATTCGAATAGCAACTTAATGACCGTGTCGTAGGGATCGATCATTTGCGGCGGCAGATAAATTCTGAGCGGCGAAACGTGTGGCGGGTTGCGGATGGCGTCACGCGGGTGCGCCCGATCCGCATCAAAAGCGAGCGGCTCATCTGTGGCAAGCAAGCGCACGTCGCGCAGACGGCGGTCAAGCGCCAGCACTCGCACCACATCACCGGCAGGACGACCCAAGACATGCAAATAAACGGCATCGCCTTTAGCGGTAGATGGATAAAGACACACTCCGCTCGGCAAGCCGCGCCCCGCGCCGTAAATAGATTCGCCGTTTCGTTTAAGCCATTCACCGACTACACGCAGGCGCGACGAAAATTCCGGTGGTATCTCACCTTCTGCCGTGGCGCCAATACCTAGCAATAGATTGCCGCCACGAGCAACGACTTCAACCAATGTGGCAATTAACTCGGCGCACGATTTGAACGCCATATCGGTTGGGCTGTAAGCCCAAGTTTCGTTAACGGTCATGCAGGTTTCCCAATCGCCTTGGATAGGTTCAATGGGAATAAATTGTTCAGGGGTGGCGTAATCGCCGATGCCCGGTTCGCCCAGACGATCATTAATGACAGCCTCAGGTTGCAAGCCGCGAATCATCGCCGCGAGTTCTCTGCCGCGCCATTCTTCGGCGGTGTGTTCCCAATGACCATCAAACCAAAACAAATCAATTCCACCAAACATCGTGCATAGCTCACGCACCTGACCGTGCATAAAGGCAATATACCGTTCCCAGCGTTCCGGCTCGGCTTCAATACTCGTCGGCGCATTGGGCGGCAAAGCAGAGGCAGGTCGCACACGACGCGGAAGAGGATTGATGATGCCAAGTGGATAGTCCGGATGATGCCAATCGGGGAGAGTGAGATAAAGACCCACACGCAAACCCGCCGCGCGAAAAGCTTCGACGTAAGG
>Ga0082335_1007079_pt1 | contig 13867 bp, 15 predicted proteins | sample Subgrocontami58m_FD_72375 | JGI IMG/M metagenome (GOLD analysis project Ga0082335, IMG submission 72375) | Subsurface groundwater microbial communities from S. Glens Falls, New York, USA - GMW37 contaminated, 5.8 m (SPADES assembly) (version 2) ...
CAGGGCCACAATGTAAATTATTTTCATCTTTTACCTCCTCAGTCAATGTCTGCGCCCGGCCTCTTGCCGTTCCGGGGCGATTCCAAAAATAAAATGGATACGAGGACTACTCCTGGGGACGCTCAATAAGCGAGAGCCGCCCGTCTCTCATCTCGAACATCCGGTTGGCATTGCGGGCCAACCCTGGGTTGTGGGTGACCATGATCACAGTCAAGCCTGTAGATTTGTTAAGCCCTTGAAGAACTTCCACAATCTCGGCGGATCGCTTAGTATCAAGGTTGCCCGTCGGCTCATCGGCCAGCAGTATTTCCGGTTTGTTCACCATGGCGCGGGCGATGGCCACCCGCTGCATTTCGCCGCCCGAGATCTGGCCGGGGAGGTGGTCCTGGCGATGATCCATCCCCAGTATTTGCAGCAGTTTGTCCGCCTCATGTTCCGTATCGGGCTTCCGGTAGAAGGTTAGCGGCAGCAGTACGTTTTCCCTGACGGTCAGGGTGGGGATGAGATAGAAATTCTGGAAGATATAGCCGAAGGTCTCTCGTCTGACCTTGGTCAGTTCCCGCTCCGACAGACGTCTGGCCTTGCCGAAGATCGCCCGGCTGCCGAGGTAAAGTTCGCCCGATGTCGGATTGTCGAGACAGCCCAACAGGTTGATCAGAGTCGTCTTGCCGGATCCTGAGGGACCGATGATGGAGACGAAATCCCCTTTGTCGATCCGGAAGGATACGCTATTAACCGAAGTTATTTCTTCGTTGCCGCGGGTATAGACTTTAGTCAGGTCTTTGGTTTCTATCATGATGCCGTTTTGCTTCATCTGCCCACCTCTCCCCTTATCGCTTCCAGGGGCCTGATCCTTCCAGCCTTCCAGGCTGGATAAACGCCGCTCAGGAGGCCGATGCCCAGGATTGCAGCAAGGGTAACCAGGACCAGTTTCCAGTCGATTACTACCAGCCCCCCACCGGGAGCATAGGGTAAAACGCTACGGATCAATATGTCCGTCACCCGCGCGAGGACGAGCGCCAGGATAACGCCGAGGATGCCGCCGACTGTGCAAAGGATCAAGGTCTCGGTCCAGATCAGCTGGAAGATGTCCCAGGGCATGGCCCCGATGGTCTTTAGAATGCCAATCTCCTGAAATCGTTCCCAGACTGAGGCCAGAATGGTGTTGATGACCCCGACCATAGCAATCAGGATCGCAATGAGGGCAATGGAGAGCACCATGACCTTGGCCGTGGAAATCAGGCTCATGATGGTATCCTTCACCTGAGTCAGGCTCACGACCTGGACATCCGGGAGTTTGTACAACTTTTCTTCGAGGCGGGCACTGTCCGCACCACTCTTCAACTTGATGCCGATCGTGGTGATTTCATCGGGTTGGTTGAATATCTTCTGCGCAGTCTTGAGGGGGATAAAGATGGTGCCGTCATCCTGGGTCCCCGTCCTGTCCAAAATTCCCACTACCTTAAATTGGACATTTTTTTCCGGCATGAGGATCATGTCTCCTACCTCGCGCTGTTCCAACTCGGCCGCCTCATAGCCCATGACCGTCTCATAAGCGTTTTCGTCGGTAAACCACTTTCCCTGCCGGAATTTAAGGGAACGTTTCATGGCGCTGAAACTCTTCGGTTCGACGCCGAAGTAGCCGGCAATTCCCCCGCTTTCCCCCTTATTCGGATCAAAGACGGCCGCCATCAGGAAAGGGGTGGTCTGCTCCACTTCCGGTTCACGCATCACCTCATCCACGACGTCCCGCTTGATATACCGGAGCCCGGTCCCTCCCTTCAGCATTAAGGTCGCCGCTTCGTAGGGGCACCCTTTGGCCATGACCATCAACTGAAAACCCATGTTGTCGATATCTTTGTTGAGCGAGATCTCATAGCCCCGGTTAAACCCCAGCAGGCTGACGAGCACCCAGGCCGAAAGGGCGATGCCGATGATGGTGAGCATCGTCCGCATTTTTTTCCGCAGCAGATTTCTATAGGCCACCTGAAATTTTGTGATCACAATTAAAGACCTCCAGGATAAGATAATAATTAAGGAGTAAGGTCGACAAACTCGTCCATGAGAACCAGATTCTTTTTGGCCGCCCGGAGCGCAGCCCGGAAGTCCGCCTCGGCCTCGGGAACCGGATTTCTTATCCCCTCAATCTTGCCGGCAGCTTTACCGGAAATGACATCGTAATGATCGAAATCTTTGCCGGTCAGACCGGTGAACTGCCGGCCAAACTTTGCATCACGCAGTTTTCCGGCGTACTGGCTGGTCATTTTCTGGATATAAAAGGCCTTAATCCGTCCTTCGAGGTCCAGGGCCAGAAAAACCTGAATGCCGCCAAACTGGCCCTTCTGGTTGACGCCGTGGATGTAGCCGACCTTCTTCTTGTTGGTAAAGATTTCATAGATTGTATAGGGGACATCGATCGTCTCATAGATGCCGTGGAACTTGTCCCCCAATCGGCTTTCTACCTTGGCCAGGAGTTTTTCCCCGCCCTTTTGCAGGACCGAGGTATAGATCGTTTTATACCCCGTTGATTCCGGGAAGAGCCTCGCCACGTCGCGGTCCGGGTCGTTCAGGTCGCAGCCCACGGCGCCCCGGGCTGTTCCGTTGCCTGTCAGGACAAAAAGCAAGACCAGCACGGCGGCGGCCAGCGCCGGAAGTTTTTTGCCTGTTCGAGAAGTGGTGCTTTCTGAATGCATCGACTATCCTTCTATAAGGGGCGATAATAATAGAGTTGCAGGTAAATTCTGTGGTCATCGGTAAGCTGGTCATAGATATATTCCGTCCTCACCGTCAAATTGGAGGTTGCCTGACTCGAAAGACAGAGGGCGAGCTGATAATCCTTTTCCTCCCCGAACTTCCAGTAGGTCGGCTGCGCCTCAATCTTCAGCCGCCCCTCGGGATCGAAGTTTACGCCAAACCGGTAAAAGAGGGCGTAAGTATCCTTGTCGAGCCATCTGCCCGCCAGTACATCAAAACGGTGTTCCAGGTTGTCCCGGAGGATGGTCAGGTCAACTGCCGCCAGCTGCATGGCCAGCGGTTCCGGGTCCCTCAGCTTATAGCCCATCGTATCGAGGGTGCTGCCGTGAGCCAGGGAAAAGCCCAGGTTGAAATTATCCTGACTTTGCACACCGTAGGAGGCCCTCATCGCCGTCATATAATTGCCCTTCGTCTCAATGGGCATACCGGTGCCCGTAGTGGCGCTGGCGGAAAAATCCCCCCAGGAGAAGTCTTTGTAAAGCCCCGCACCCCAGTCGCGGTCATAACCGAAACCCTGGATGGCCAGCGTCCGCAAGAGCAGGCCATGGCTGTCGAAATAGGATGCCAGCCCGAAGGCGGGGCGGTTATGCCCAACCCAGACATAAGGTCCCCGCGTTTTAATCTTAATATAAGCATTGTATACCTGAGGTTCCAACTGGTAGCTGTTGCTCGCCAATTCTTCATCATCTCTGTCTTCGGTGAGGGCCAGCCGGCCCTGGAAAGCTAAAGTGCCCCAATCGCCCGTCTCTCCGGAAAAGCGTTTCAAGTAATCGAAGCCCAGGCTCGGTTTCTGCATCTCCGCATCGGGGTTCATGGAGTAAAAGATGGTCTTCTTGAGCGCCGAAGAATAGCCGGCAACTCCCTGTGCTTCAAAGTATAGCAGGTGATCGGCACCTTGCGCCGTAACGGCCGGTAAGGAAAGGAGAAGATAAATGATCAGAATTCTATACATCGAAGTTATACCTCCCCCGGAAAAAGACCTTGCCGCTCTTCATGACGGTGACCCTTATTTCCCAGTCGCCGGGCATGACGATGTTTACCGGCAGGAGATAGTCCCCCTTTTTGGAAAGGGCAAAAGGGCGGTCTCCTGTCTCATGGGCGCCTCTCATAGAGGGCATGCCGGCATCGGCCTTGACCTCGAAGGAGGTGTCTTTCTTGCCTCCTCCGGCAAATAACTCGATCTTCATGATCACCGTGCCGAGTTTGGGTTTTTTGTCAAAACCGTAGATCAAATAATAACCGCCTCCCAGCGGCACTTTCTTGCCGGGTGGGGGCATGGGGGTGTAGACCGGCGTCTGTTCGCCGCTGGTATCTTTGGCGCCAGGGGGTTTATTTACGCGCTGGTCGGCGCCGGAAAGGGCCACCGGCAAAAGAGACGTGATCAAGGAAAGTGAGATCAAGAAGATAAGTGTTTTCATGGAATGCATAGTTTATCCTTTCAAGCGCTCGATTAGTTCATTGACTGTCATTCCTTCAACCTGAATAACCTTAATTCCGCAGGCTTCAATCATTCTTCTGTAAAAAGCGGGCAAGGCGCCGCAAGCCAGCATTGTAGTTCCGGGAGCGGCAATCGTTCTAATTCGTTGGAGCGAATTCATCCCCTCCGTCTTGACGGCCTTCCGGGAAACGACTTGACCATCCTCGAATTCCACGAAGAGTATCTCCGAGGCGCAGTCGCACCGCCAAGATACCTGCGATCCGAAGATCGGTATGGCAACCTTTACTTTTTTCATGACACTTGGTGATTCCTTCAAATTGCGTGCCATGACGGCGGATAAAGGAAATTGTTCGCCAGGCAGGGCTAATATCAAGATATTATTGGTGTACATTTAATGTCCGCCTTTAAAGGCCTCCGGGGATATTTCACAATTGAAATGAATATATCATGTTGTGGTTTCAATTGTGAAATTAGAATATTCAAAAAAACAAGCAGGGGAAATAATTACTAAGTTCGAAATTGCTTTCCGGCGAAATGTGCCTTTGTTAACCACTTATGCCGGTTATCGCGGTTAGGATGAGATCTGTAGTTTCTTCATCTTCCGCCAAAGGGTCACGGTACTGATGCCCAAATCGCGCGCCGCTGGCTGGCGTGCACCGGAGCGGAGGCGCAGTGCTTCTTCGATAGCATTCTTCTCGGCGGCGCAGAGAGGTGAAATATCTGCTTTTGGTACTGGTTTTGAGTATCGGGAAGTCTCAAGGAATTCCCGCGGCAGGTGCTCGATTTCGATGACATTCCCGTGGCAGAGAACAAAGGCGTGCTCGATAATATTTTCCAGTTCCCGCACATTTCCGGGAAAGGGATAGCGCATTAGAAGATCCATCACGTTATCGGCAACGCCGGCAATTTTCTTGTTGCGTTTAAGGTTGAATCGGCAAACGAAATGTTTGGTGAGCAGGGGAATGTCCTCACGGCGCCGAACCAGCGGCGGTAATTCGAGGCGAACGACGTTCAGGCGATAGTACAAATCCTGTCTGAAACAGCCGGTATTTACTTGATCGGCGAGGTTGCGGTTAGTGGCAGCCAGGATGCGGACGTCGGCTTTGACTGTCTTCGTCGAGCCGAGCGGTTCGTATTCCCGCTCCTGGACCGCCCGCAGCAGCTTTACCTGAAACAGCGGCGAAATATCACCGATCTCGTCAAGGAAGATCGTGCCTCCCTCCGCGAGGGCAAAGCGGCCCTGTCGATCGTGATGCGCATCGGTGAAGGCCCCTTTCAAATAGCCGAACAATTCCGATTCCAATAGACTGTCAGGCAGTGTCCCGCAATTAACGACGACATAGGGCTTGTCTTTTCTTGTGCTGAGATTGTGAATGGCCCGGGCGAACAACTCTTTTCCCGATCCGCTCGGCCCCTCGATCAGCACCGTGCAATCACTCTCGGATATGTCCGGCAGGACACTGAAGATCTTCTGGATTACCCGGTTCTTGCTGATGATGTCTTCGAAAGTGTATCCCTTGTTTATTTCCTTGGTTAGTTCTTCGATGGCCGAAAGGTCACGAAAAGTCTCTACGGTGCCGATGACTTTTCCGCGGCGGTCACGGAGAACCGACGCGCTGACGCTGATCGGGACCATCTTCCCTTCTTTATTAATGATGTTCAGGGGGCGATCGATGACCTCAGCGCCGGTTCGCAGCGCTTCTTCCATGGCGCAGGCGCTCTGGCAGATGCTGGCATGAAAAATATCGTGACATAACTGGCCGATGGCCTCGTTACGCTGAAATCCCGTGATCCGCTCGGCTGCCCGGTTGAAAGACATGATCCGACGGTTCCCGTCAGCCGTGAAGACACCATCGGCGATGCTGTCGAGGATCGTGTGGAAGGAGTCGGGGTATCTTGCTTTCATTGATGCTCAGTCCTCATCTCGGCACGGCTTCCCGGCAGTGATCGGAAAGAGGGAAAACTTGCGGTTGCCCTTTCCCCCCGCATTTTTTATGACACGTGCCGCCATGGAAGGAATGTGCAATAAATATAGCTTACTTTTATGAGGTTGTGAATAAAAAAGATCATGGAACTCTAAGAATGGTATCGCATAAGTTGTTTCAAAATGTTATGGTTTGAAATCATTAATATGGCAGGATTAAGTTTGGATAGTGGTCAAAAGGGAGCTAATGAATGGAACAGATATATGAAATGCATGCCGATGTCTGCAAGATTTTTTCCCATGCCAAGCGTTTGGAGATCATCAATTCACTGAAAGAAAAAGAGCTGTCGGCCAGCGAACTGATTGAAAGGATCGGTATCAGCAAGGCCAATCTCTCGCAACATATGAGCGTTCTAAAAGCGAAGGGGGTGATATCGACGAGACGGGAAGGGATCAACATTTATTACCGGATCGCCAACCCCAAGATCATCCAGGCCTGTAATCTGATGAGAGAGGTTCTGATGGAACAACTGCGGGAAAAAGGCAAGATGGCTTCCAGTCTGCAGAAAATCAAATGAGACTCCATGATAAGGATTGCGCTGCCGCCTCTCTTACCGTCACCCGCAGTTAATTCTTTTGAGCGTCAAGACTACCCGGTCTCCATCACGGAGGGATAGAGTCTCTTTGAGATGAACGGGGGCGATTACTTCGATGATATTGCGGTCGTGAATATTCACCTTCTCGTCAGGCATGAGGATGGCGACTGGTAGATCTCTCAAACAGGCCAGCAGGACCCTGGCATTACAGAAATTCGGATCGGGAGACAGAAGTTCAATGGCTGCCTTCTTTTGCCGCTCACCCAGGGCGAATAGGCCTTCTTCGTCCACCCGGATGTTCAGCGTCCCGGGGTGAGGCAAGAAGTGAAGCTTCTCGGTGCACTGTCGCTGGACCCATTCCAGTTCCGTAAAATAAGCCGCCTGGCCGGCGCCGCTGATGATTACTCCGCTCAATACCGCCCTATCGTCCATTTTCCCCGCACTCTACCCTCCCCAAGTCCGCTGCCTTGGCAGCTGTTTTCCCCGGATGATGAAGTTCTTATCGCTCTAACAGGGTGGAGCCGGCGGCGGTCCGGGCGCTAAGCTGGCCAAAAACCAGACAATCGATGGTGGCATTGTGCCCCAGACGGTTGGCTCCGTGCGTCCCGCCGGTCACTTCACCGGCGGCGAAGAGGCCGGGAATGACTTTGCCCCAGCGGTCGATGACCTGGCCGGTTGTGGCCTTGACCAGCAGACCGCCCATGGTATGATGGCGCATGATGGCCTTGCTGACGGCGATGAACGGACCTGTCCTGAGTGGTACCAGGAGGGGGTGGTCCTTCCCGAATTCGCCGTCTTTTCCTCTTGCGCAGTCCCTGTTGTACCGGTCGACCGTTTCCACCAGGCTGCCCGGAGGCAGCTTCAAATTGTCTTCCAGTTCCTTGATCGAGCCGCCGGCCGTCTTTTTCAGCGGTTCGAAAAGAGGTTGTTTTAATCCGGCAATCTTCACCAGATCACGCCGGGCGCCCTCGTCGACGAATCTCTTTCCCGCCCCGTTGACAAATATCCGGTAAGGCATGCTGGATGAAGCCCGGCGGATTTCCTCGCTTTCGATTTGGAAAAACATCGCTTTGTTAGGCGGCCTCACTTCATGCGGCACCGCTTGAATGTAATCCATGTGCAGCGTATCCGCCCCGATATCCTGGGCAAACTTGATACATTCTCCCGTGGCCCCCTTATGGTTGGAAGTAGCGGTGTGTGCCAGGCGGCGGTCGTGCCTGACCACCCATTCCAGGTTGGCGGCAAATCCGCCACTGGCCAGGAGAACTCCTCTTTTGGCTTTAAAATATCGGTGTTTCCCACCGGCATCCGCTGCTACGCCTGAAACTCGTCCCGTGAGGCCGCCGGCCCTGATGATGCCGGTTACTTTGTGTCGAAAGAGGATCCCCTGGCCCATCATCTGCAAGCGGTCAAGCATGGCGCGAATATTGGCTGCACCGCGAGTCCATCGTTTGCCTTTTTTGTCCCTGTAGGCGCCGGGCAGGTGCGTTCTTTCATAAAGCGATCCGAAGCCGCGCACCACCTTCTCCGGCCATTCCACGCCCAGTCGCTCCAGGTAGAGTACGGCCCCTTCCAGGGCATGATCCACCACGTACCTGACCATTTCCGGATCATTAACATTGTCCCCGCCTTCCATCGTCTGCCGGAAATGGAGATCGAGGGAATCATCGATGCCTTGGCGCCCCTGCCGCAGGGGGTCCACTGCATTGGCGCCCCCGCCCGCGATGATGGAATTGCCGCCGGGCACGCCCATTTTTTCCAGGAGGAGGACGGTGAGTCCCAGATCCCTGGCCTCAATCGCTGCGGCCAGCCCCGCAAATCCCGTGCCCACGATAATTAAATCAGCCTCTTGGTCCCAATCCCTTGGCATGCCGGCAGCGATAAGTCCGGCTGTTTCATTTTCCGCTGCCGTTGCCGGGCCTTGTTCGTTTGTTATCTTTGCCATTTTTTTCTCTTTTGGGGATTAAGCGGAAACCCGTGATTCACCGGGAATACCCGTTTGGCAGAGGCCGCAACCGCAGCGTCCAAACCGAAATCGGCCTTTACGCATCCGCAGGCAACGGGCCGCCTTTTTCACCGCTCGTCGAACTGAGCAACTTGGCCACACAATTAGCACAGAATCCTTGATTTCTCAATATGTTCATGAGATATTCCTCCGCGCGGCGCTCTCTTTGCCCGCATCCCTCAGGCAACCAGCTCAATTTATTATTGGAGGAGGTTATGACCAAGACGGAAATTCAACAAAAAACCTTGGAGGCGATCGTCATTCTCAGCACAGCCCTGAAGAATCTGCGCCTCTATCCACCCTCCAGCGCCATAATCGTTAATGTAGTCGATAAGTTGCAGGACACTTTCCTGGAGATTTTTGCCCAGGAGATTTCTGTGGATCTGGCAGAATCAGAGAAAAGGCTTTTGGTGAACGGCGAGGCCCTGCCGCTGAAAGATCAGGAAAGGCCGCAGGTTGTCTCTTTGGTGGGCTTGCTAATTAATTTTGCTATCAAAAGCATCACCTTCCAGAGAGGGATGAGCAAAGAAGAACTGCTTGCCTTTCTGGAACTCATGGTGCAGTCCCCACAGGATGTTTCTTTGCCGGACGGCGGCTTGCCGGCTGCCCTGGCAGCAAGGCAGGTATCGCATATCCTGACGAATTTGAGAGTCTATATCGCTAAAGACCAGGACAGCCAACTCCTTGCCAGCCTGGACGTCAAGGATGAGGATATTGTTAAATATATGACGGACGCTTATCCCGACCAGGATTTCGATGTGGATAAACTCCGGGATATGGTCCGGGACGAGGCTTGGGTGGCGAACATATTCCAATCCGGCATGGCGCAGATTATGAAGGATCGGGGAGTGGTGGGCACCAGCCTGCTGACACAGAGTATGATGCGCATGTTCAGCGTTCTGGATAAGGTTACCAACAGATTGGATCAGGAAAGGATCTGCGAACTGATCGCTAAGTCCATTGCCGACCTGGACCCGGAAATGATCAGTTTGATTATGAGTCAGGACATCGAGGGGCTTTTTGGGGGAAATCTGTTTCAGCAGGTCATCGACCAGATGGATGATGAAAAGTTTGAAGGTGTGGCCCGGCAGATGAATGACGCTGCCCAGGAGCAGCCGGCAGATGTTAGCCTTGCGGCTGTTGGCGGTCGGGAGGTGTCACGAAGTGCGCACCAGCGCCTTATGGCATCGAAAAAGGGCGAGGAATTGCGGGACCGAATCGCTGTTCGGCAGGCAGCAGAGCTGACGGAGCAGGAACAAAATAATATCAGGCTTCACGAGCAAGTACAGGAAATAGTCCAGGGCCCTGACGACTTGTTCCTGAAGGATGGATTTCCGGAATCTCTGTCCGGCATCAGCAGGCAGTTGCTTGCTGATGGTGAACAGGCCCTGACCGAGCGGCTTATCGATAGAGTTGTGCGCGCTCTGGGCGAAGAGGCCCAGGATATCCGCGATCAGGCGGCGGCGGCGTTGGTGGAAATTATCATTGCCTTTCCGGCCGACCGGCAAATGGACCCTATCCGGAGGATTGCCGGGTTTATCACGGAGTGGATTCGCCGGGAAACAACGGCTTCCCGGGCCTACAGAAAGATCTGTTCCTGGCAGAAGGAACTGGTGCGAGATTATATCTTTAAAGGTGATTTTGCCGATGCCATACCCATCCTCGATGTTTTCAATCGCATTCATGGCGGCCTGCTGGATAAGAATGACACGATAGATGCTATTGCCGCCGACACAATCAGGGAACTGGCTTCAGGGGAGGCCCTGACCATCCTGTTCGACGAATTCGACAACAACAGGCAGAGCAAGCAGTTGGAAGCCGGCCGGGTGCTTGTGCGTTTGGGCGACGGTCCTCTCAACCGTCTCATGGACAGGCTGAGGGAAGTTGAAGATACCAATGAGCGCGTCCGGATCTTACAGGTTATCGCCGACATCGGCCCGATGGCCATACCTGCGGTTCGGGAGCGGATCCAAGGCGATGAACCTTGGTATTACCTGCGCAACCTTGCCTATCTCATGGGAAAGGTTGGGAAGGAAGAATCGGCGCACGTGCTCCAACCCCTCTTGCTCCATAATAACGGCCGCGTTCGTATTGAAGCCTTGACCAGCCTGCACCGGACCGGAGGCAAAGAGCGGGGGCCTTTGATGATGTCGATCCTGCCCGTGACCGAAGATGATGATTTCAAAATGAAGATCATCGAGATGCTGGGGCTGATAAAATATGCACCGGCGGTGCCCATGCTCGTGGATTTGCTTACGCAGCGGCCTTTGGTAGTGCCGGCGCTGCGCATCGACCTGGAAGAAAAAATCTGTATCAGCCTGGGAAAAATCGCTGTCCCCGAGTCCACGCCGGTCCTGAAAGAAATCAGCCGGCCCAAAGGCTTTTTCAGGGTCAGCAAGTACCCGGAAAAGGTCCGCACTGCTGCCACCAGGGCCCTGGCGGCCATCGAAGAGAAGGGCAGGGATTCCAACCCGTCGAACCGGCGTTGACGACCTGATTCATGAGCAATCATTTCCCGATTACCATCATTGGGGCCGGTGTCGTTGGTCTGGCCATTGCGGAGGAGTTGGCCGTCCGATTCAGGGATGTCCTGGTCGTAGAAAAGAACTGCAGTTTCGGGCAGGAAATAAGCAGCAGGAACAGCGAAGTTATTCACGCGGGTATTTACTATCCGCCTGACTTCTTGAAGTCGATTTTCTGTACTGCTGGAAATCGCTTGCTCTATGAGTTATGCGCGAGGCGCGGCATCCCGCACAAAAGAACCGGCAAACTGGTCGTGGCGACCAACGCTGACGAATGTGCTGAATTAGACAAAATATGGAAGCAGGCACAGGCAAACGGCGTAAAAGACCTGGTCCTGCTGGGAAAACGACAAATTGGCATGCTGGAACCTGACGTTGCCGGGCACGCCGCCCTTTTCTCCCCCTCTACGGGCATCATTGACTCTCATCGCCTCATGCAATCTTTCTTAACGCAGGCCGAAGAGCAGGGAGCAGTTGTGGCCTTCCGTTCCTGCGTCACGGCGATCCATATGGAACCGACCGGCTTCCAGGTAGAAATCAACGGGGGCGAATACCGTTTTCAAACGCGAGTTCTGATTAACAGTGCCGGTCTGCATGCCGATACCATTGCCTCACTGGCGGGATTGGACATCGACGGTCTGGGCTACCGTCTGAAATACTGCAAGGGTAATTACTTCACCGCCGCTCCCCAGCCAAAACTCAGGCATCTGGTTTACCCGGTGCCGAAGAGCAACAATGAGATCCTGGGCATACACGCCACTATCGATCTGCAAAACCGGGTGCGTTTCGGCCCGGACAGTGAGTATGTAAGCACGTTGGAATACCGGGTCGATGAAGCGCTGCGGCCTTCTTTCCACGAAGCTGTCAAGCGGTATCTGCCCGGTATTATGGAGTCGAGCCTGCAGCCGGACATGAGCGGCATCCGTCCTAAGCTCCAGGGGCCTGGTGAGCCCTTTCGTGATTTTATCGTCAGGGAAGAAAGAGCAGCCGGCTGCCCCGGTTTGATAAACCTCATCGGTATCGAATCCCCGGGGCTGACATCTTGCGTGGCGATCGGGAAAAAAGTGGCCTCTCTGGTAGCAGAGGTACTTCAGTGAAAGATATTTCTAATGCGCCTCTTCCAGTGCGCCGGCAATATACATCATGGTCAGCAGCATGAAGACCACGGTCTGGATGAGAGAAGTGAAGATCATGAGGAAGAAGACGGGCAACGGCACCAGCGCCGGAACGAGGAAGAGAACCACCGCCAGCACGATATCTTCACCCTTGATGTTGCCGAAGAGACGCATCGTCAGCGAGAGGGGGCGGGCCAGATGCCCGATGAGCTCGATGACGATCATCAGCGGGCTCAACCACCAGATCGGTCCCATAAAATGTTTCAGGTATTTCATGCCGTGCACCCGTACGCCGATGATGTGGGTCGAGAAAAAGACCACGATCGCCATGGAGGCCGTCGTATTGATATTGGACGTAGGCGATTCAAAACCGGGAACCAGCCCCAGCAGGTTGGAGGAAAGAATATAGAGGGCCAGGGTGGCGACCAGGGGGAAAAACCTCCGGCCTTCGTGTCCCATGGTGTCGGTGAGGAAGCCGTCGATGCCGGTGATGGCCGTTTCCATAACATTCTGCAGTTTATTCGGATAAATGTCCAGCCGGCGGGTTGCCAGGAAGGACAGGAGCGCCAGCGCCGCCATGATAAACCAGGAATAGGCGACATGGACCGGCACGTAGTGGTTTTCCAGGAATAGCAAAGGATGCATCTTATCAAACCTCCTCAAGGTAGCTTTTATCGAAAAGAGTCATGATGACGGTCAGCACAATGGCGAAAATCACCGTGGAGAGCCCGAGGACGAGCCCGAAAATATCGGCAGTGGTCTTCACCAAAAGGACGTAAAGGGCAATGCCGGTGGCGGCCAGTCGTAAAAAATATTTTAACATGAGCGGCGCCCTGGCCGGGCGTTGACCGCCGCCAATTGTCCCGAAGGCTTTTTCCAGACCCCGGCGGAGGCCGTAAAAGTTTAAGATACTGATCAAACCTCCTGCCAGTACGCCGAGGGCGAAATTCGCCGATGCGAAAAGAGCGCTGAACAATAAAAAAAATCCCAGCACCAGCCAACTGGTGAATTCAATCTTTTTTTGCAGAGGTCTTTTCCCCTGCTGATTTATCTTCCTGGTCCACGGGTTTTTCATTTTCCATACTTCTTTTTATGAGCCCGTAAATATTCTTGAAACCAGCTGCAATACCGAGGAGGAGGAAAAAGAAAGTCAAGAAGTACCCCGTGCCCAGCTTCTGGTCCAGATAATAGCCGAGAAAAAAGCATCCAAAGATCGTTATGCCCAGGGCAATGCCCATACTGCTTATGTTGGCTATCTGGATGAGGGATTTTCTTGTTTCCTTATCCATCGCTGCGCCCTCTATCATGAACTGCCGGATAAATCAATTTTTTTGTACCAGTCGATGGTTTTTTGCAGCCCGGCCCGGAGGTCCGTCCTGGCCTGAAAACCGATATCCCGAAAGGCCTTGGTGGTGTCCAGCATACGGCGCGGCTGGCCGTCGGGCTTCGTAGCGTCCCAGACGATCCGGCCGGTGAAGCCGGTCAATTCGACAATCATTTCCGTCAGGGCCTG
>Ga0082335_1007080_pt1 | contig 13866 bp, 14 predicted proteins | sample Subgrocontami58m_FD_72375 | JGI IMG/M metagenome (GOLD analysis project Ga0082335, IMG submission 72375) | Subsurface groundwater microbial communities from S. Glens Falls, New York, USA - GMW37 contaminated, 5.8 m (SPADES assembly) (version 2) ...
GCCCAGAAATCTATCAAAACAGGACGTTCTGAATTGCTGATCTGTTTTTCATAACTGGCATCATCCAAGTGCACTAAATTTTCGCTTATTGACATAAAACCCTCCCGATCTGATATGTGTAGCTTATGTCACAAGGCAATAAAAGAAGTCAATTGCAAAGTGACGTTATTTTTTCGAATCTAATTTTCTCGTGAACACTAAATAAGGTCAAATTGAATTTTGCCTTCCGGTTCATCCCCACGCCTGTGGGGAACGCATGATATATGGGTCATGTTTATTATCTACTATCGGTTCATCCCCACGCCTGTGGGGAACGCGCACTAAAACATGGAAGCCACGATTAGAAGAGCGGTTCATCCCCACGCCTGTGGGGAACGCAAATGACCGGGAACGATATCCATATCTCGACCCGGTTCATCCCCACGCCTGTGGGGAACGCGTAAGATATTCCTTTTCGAATTGTTCCCATTGCGGTTCATCCCCACGCCTGTGGGGAACGCAATGGTATGCTGCCAAGGCACTATTATGCTAACGGTTCATCCCCACGCCTGTGGGGAACGCAGAGTTTCCACCCAATATTGTAAAAGGTTGCCCGGTTCATCCCCACGCCTGTGGGGAACGCCTCGTACACGGTGGCATTGAGGAGTTTTATCGCGGTTCATCCCCACGCCTGTGGGGAACGCATCGGCTTTCATCTCTGTTAGCATTAAAGGGGCGGTTCATCCCCACGCCTGTGGAGAACGCTTTTCGCTCCCCTGTTCCTATTCCTTTTTAAACGGTTCATCCCCACGCCTGTGGGGAACGCACATCTAATCCCAAAGTAAATGATGCGTAAACCGGTTCATCCCCACGCCTGTGGGGAACGCCTCATAACAGGCGACTGGTAAGATTATAGTACCGGTTCATCCCCACGCCTGTGGGGAACGCTTGACGCTCCTATGTGGTATCACAAAAAAGGTCGGTTCATCCCCACGCCTGTGGGGAACGCTTGTAGTTTTCCGGCACCCGGACATCTACGGCCGGTTCATCCCCACGCCTGTGGGGAACGCCTGGCGGTTTTGGGGATCGCGTATATCGCATTCGGTTCATCCCCACGCCTGTGGGGAACGCTGTTTTTCAGCATGGACATTTCCTCCCTCAACCGGTTCATCCCCACGCCTGTGGGGAACGCTTTGTTTATGTCGATAAGACCGTCAGCCACCGCGGTTCATCCCCACGCCTGTGGGGAACGCCCGCTTGCCTTCGTTATGCAACCCGGCGAAGGCGGTTCATCCCCACGCCTGTGGGGAACGCAGACCTGGCCCGAGCTGGCCAAGTGGCACCGGCGGTTCATCCCCACGCCTGTGGGGAACGCATGACATCACCGTGGCGACGCTATTAGCAAACCGGTTCATCCCCACGCCTGTGGGGAACGCCAGATACGCACTATCGCCACCCTTTCCCATAGCCGGTTCATCCCCACGCCTGTGGGGAACGCACTTCTTCTATCCCTTTGATTTTCTATTCAATTTTCAGAGAGCACAAATCTACCAAAAATTCGCAAGATAAATTCAACATTTTAAACCATTCTCGTTGTCGTTCTCAGGTAAAAAAGAGACCAGCTTTATCCCATCCATCTCAACCGGCATCCTCCGGTTAGCGCCGAGTGTCAGAAAATCAAAGCCCGATTCAGTATTCGTGGTCCAGGACATCACCGCATTCCCTTCTGCAATCCCTTTTTCCACGGTATCCCAGAGCATTTCGCGCACACGACGCGAAACCTTGCCCACATAAACTCCGGCTCGTATTTCCAGAAGCCAGATGGCCAGCCGTCCCCGCAGCCGGGGCGGAACATTCTCAACCACGATGACCAGCATCGCCAAGTTCCTCCTTGTTGGGTATGGCCGGCTCCACCGCCTCCTCAGGCGGTTTTGGCACTTCCAGCCCACCGGCCGACAGTACTTCTTCGATGGTCGGTATGATCCGGTGCAAAAGCCGACTCTGCCGGAAGCTATCCCGACAGGCAAGCCTGACTTCCCGTTCGGCATCGCAATTCTTTTTTGCTGCTATGCGAAAAGCAACCGGTACGACAGTGTCAAACTTGAAGATATCGGCGACATCATATACGAAAGATTGGGGCTTGCCGGTATGGATGAAGCCTACAGCCGGGGCATAACCAGCCGCCAAAATCGCCGCTTCACAAATGCCGTATAGACAGGCAGTGGCTGAAGAGAGACAGCGGTTAGGAACATCGCCGCTCCCCCATTCCGTATAGTCATAGTTCCGGGTTTTCCACTCCACACGGTACTGACGGGCAAGAAGTTCGTACATTTTCCGCACCCGCACCCCTTCGATGCCGCGAAGCTGCTGCACACTCCGGCGTTCCGGCGGCTCTTCCTTGAACCGGAGCGCATACATTTTACGGACCACCTTGAGCCGCGCCGTATCGTCCAAGGCCAGTTTCGCCTGGTATAGAAGGCGGTCGGCCCGCGCCCCACCCGGCTGACCGGAGGCATAAAGCCGCACCCCCGCCTCGCCGATCCAGACAAGCAGGCATCCGACGCGAGAAGCCAAAGTCACCGCCGCGTGGGAAACTCGCGTTCCCGGTTCCAGCATAAGACAGGCCACGCCGCCGACAGGAACGTGCGTACGGACACCGGTTTTATCCACCACCACAAACGCCCCGTCCAGCACGTCCAGATTCCCTTTCTCTATGAAGACCACAGATATGCGATCCTTAATGGGAATCGGTTTTAAGGGAGGAAGGATGGGTTCAGTCATGGATAGATCTCATCTGAGATTGCCAGTTGTTATCATGTTTATTATCACATTTATTGGACATTATCGTGTTTCCTCCATTTTGCCATGCGCCCCGTCCCCAGAGTTTCTATCTTTCCTTTATGCTGTGCTTGTCGCCTCGCGTTACCTAATTTATTACCGATATTAACCGTTATTACTTAATTCCCGGCTTTACCCCATTTTGCATTTCTGCCATGGCCAAGACATTCAACAACCGCTTGAACCTGAAGGTCTTTGAGCGCCCTGCGTCGTGACAAAAGGGTGTTCAAGTGTTTTTTCATGGCTACCTCTTTCCATTTGATAAACACAACGCATTCTGGTAAAGTTACCTCATGAAGAAGAAAAGTCTTTTGGAGACGAATCCTTATTTGAAGGATCCCGCCGAGCGCGAAGCCGGAATTGTCCTTAACGTAGCCACCTCGTCAGCGATCGAAGGTGTTTCCTTGTCCGTCTTCGGTAGCGTGTTTAAAACCCAGGAGAATCGGACCGGGAAGACTTTGTCCGCAACCGCAATGTCCATTCGATCACCTCGTCGAAAATCTTCTCCATCGGGCCGTAGTTCCGATCAAGACCGGACTGTACGGCAATAAAATATTCCTGCTTTTTTCTGCCCTTCACCATACCGAAATCAAGGAGAGGCAATTCCGCCTGAAGCGCCATCAGGGATGCCAGCATCCGCGCCAACCGACCATTCCCTTCCCGGAAAGGGTGGATGAGCAACAACTCCACGTGTACCGAAGCAAGGGCGTGGGTTATTTCATTTCTGCTAGCCTTTCTACAGGGCGTGTAAACAGCAAGGCACTGATGTTCGAATTCAGCCATTAAACCGGGAATCACATGGGCAGCGGCGAAGGTAAAATCTCCTTTTGCGAGATTCACTTGTCTATACTTTCCAGCCCATTCATAAATGCCCCCAAGCCATTCCCGGTGCATGGCACAGAGATCGGCTGCCTTGAACCGGTGGTTTTTATCATGGACACCAATGAGCTTTCTGAAAGTACGGACGAGTTCGTTGCCTTCTAACGCGTTCATTTCCCTTTTGCTTTGGATGCCGATCAGATTGTGCAAGACTCGCCCTTGCGAACCGGGTTCGAACTGACCTTCAATGAGTTCCGATACTTCATATCGAACCGAGCGCTTCATTTTAAACCTTACTCCCCCAGGATGCGCGTAAGATAACTCTTCACCGAACGCCGCTTCAGGATCGCCTTCGGTAGGCATTCAGCCCTTCACAACTTATCTTCATCTCGCCGTATAATTCAGCTATTAAGAAATCCTTAATAGTTAAATCAACACCCATTCCCATTTATTCAAATATCTCACCGATATACATGTTGATATTGTTTTCTCCTATGCTTTCAGTCGTTTCCTGCTCTCCGGTTCGCTCAGGTAATTTTCCGGCGAGACGATCCGCTTGCCGGTTTTCTTTTCCAAGTCCTTTCGGGCCACGCCGGCGACCTCGCCGCCTTTCCGCGCGGCGGTTCGGCTTTCATCGAAGCCCTGCGCGTCATCAACCCTGGTGATTTCGGTGGTCGCCGCCTCGCCGAGCATCGAGAAGATCAGCTCTATGTTGGTCATGTGGTCCCGCAGGTTTTCCCGCTTCAGTCCCTTCAACTGCTTATGCTCGATAGGGGTAACGCCGAATGCCGCCTTGGCGATCTCCGCAGTGAGGATCGCATATTCCTGTTCCTCCTTCACATCCCGATTCTTCCATTCGTCCGTAAGCTCTTCCCGGATGGCGATGCCGCGCATCCGCTTTTCAATCCAATCGTCGGAATAACCCTTGGCCTTGTAGAGCGCCCGAGTTCGCTTTGTTCCCAATTCCGGGTCTTCTATTTCCTGCACCCGCTCGTAACCAACCCTTGCCAGCCAACGCTTGAACGGCTCGGCCTTGGGGGAGGGGATGGACTGGATGATGCGGAAGGCATTTTCGGTGTTGACGACTTCCGTCAGATATTTTTTCCCGTCCGCCGATTCCAGTTTCAGTTGTCGACAAAATGTCGACAACTCGACATCGCCTGACTGCTTCTCCCTTTGTTTCATCCGATACCAATAATCACAGGGATTTTCGCTATCCGTAAAAGCAGCTACGATATCGACAACGGAAAAATACCATTCATCCTGGAAAAGAATTTTTCGGATATCTTTTCCTTTAAAAACAGCGATTCTTGTTTCCATGGCGCCCCTCCTTATAAAAAGTTAGGCTTTTGCCAAAGACAGCAGACCGCAGCCAAAAGCCTTGCCCGGGCCGATACCGTTCTGCACCAATTCAATCATGGCTTCCGGCTTCTCCACCGTGAGGATTCCCTGAAATTTGACTGGTTGTATCTTCCCAGCCCTGTCCTCTTTGCTTTTCCTGAATCTAAGCGGTAATACCGGATCAATAATAAGGGAATCGAGTGAAGCAACAATCTCATATTTACGCGTTATCCAGGCGCGCTGATCATCTTCACGAATGAGCGGCACTCTGCATTTCTTCGTTTCGCCTTCGGCGTCTTTTCTGCCCATTTCGTCATTGATGGTTTTCACCGGATTAGCAACCAGCAGAAAACGAAAACACTGTCCGGCCTGAAATGACAGTGGATATTCCTTGCTCGCCAGTATCCGTGCCCCATCAGTCGATGTTTCCGGCTGCCTGTCCGACTGCATAAGCACCTCGGCATGGTTACGGTCCGACCGCTCAACACGAAAGAGGAAATCGCGGGCCGCTTCAGCGTCCGCTGGAAAGAGTTTCCAGAGCGCCCGATGTATCTCATAGGGGTTGCGACAGGCTGAGCCGGTTATCAAAATCTTACTCAGGTACATGCTCACCTCCATAAATATAAAGGTTACGCCCGGCAAACTGGCGCGGCTGATGGATGAGCGGCACGTCACGCACCCTCTTCATCCGGATCTCTGCTTTACCAGATGCTTTCTCATCGCTGTAGACCGTTCCACCTTGAGGCAGTATCTCTTTTAGTGCCTCCAAAGCATCTGATGCTTCCAGGCGGGCCTGAAAAAGTGGATGAGCAAGCGGGCAACTGCGCCGCCCCAAATAGGGAGTGAAATCTGGCCGTTTGACCTTAGCCTCCAGTTCATCGAGGTTTACTGCGGCATTTGGGTATGTCCAGATCGCCACGGTAAACTCGGCGTCATACAGATACTCCCGCCACGTTTGTATTGTTTCATGACTTTTGAGTCCGGCATAGTCAACCCGTGCATCTTTTATGGTGTGGTAATCGGTCATTTTCACCATTCGGAGTGGATGTGAGGTCCCGTCCTTACGAAGCAAGCGCCGTTCGTCTACCCGCACCGCCATTCCGATACTATCAGCCAGTTGCTGAAGCCGTGCCCGGTCATTCCGTCTGATGCCAAGACATGCACCCAGAAGCCCCAACACTCCGCTTCTGGTCGGGAAATTAGCCGAAGGTCGAAGCCCTTCGAAGGTGTGTTCACCCCATGCCTGCATGGGACCCTGTAATTTAAGAATCAGGAATTCTCGCATGGCTATACCTCACCGTTTCCTCGCACCCATGTCTTCAGCTCATCCAGTGTCGTCTTGGCCGTTACAGCCCTCGGTGGTTCATGGCCGATGGAAAATTCGGCGGTCTTTTCGTCCAGTCCATACCCGGTATGTATAGCTTGCCAGTATTCATGAAGGACCTTGACCGATGGTTTAATAAATCCGGGACCAGCTTTCACCGGCTCTTCAAAGGCGTTCGCCAGGGACACCGGGATATCGGAAAAAGAAACCATTGCCAAGTCGGCCAAGTTATGGGCGGCAAAGCTCTGTTGCTTGGCAGAAGGTACTTCCGTAGTCAGCATGTGAAGTACATGTGAAGCAATTTCAAGCGCTTTATTACGACTTTCAGCCGTTTCCGACGACTTGATGTCAGGAATGAGACCGAGATTCATCTGCAATTGTTTGAGATTGAGACTTGCGTAGCGATAGAAAACACCGCTGGAAAATTCCTGCGTGTCCAAGTGACCGGAACCCAACTCCTGCAAGTCATCAACGGCGGTGAACCAGTCGATATCAGCGTCCACGGAGTGGGTGGTAATGATATGGGCCACAGCAAGAGCCCCCTCAATGGTTGTCATCAAACCAGAGGTTGCCATGCGTCCTGAAAGAGCCACATCCTTGGCAGATCCTATAGCGGCCAACAAAGCTGCTTTGCTCTCCCTCATCTTAGCTTCAATCTTTTTGGTAAAAATCTGACCCCGGAAGTGTTCGAGTGATTTTTTATCTCCCTTCTTGGTCTTTTTATGTTTTTCATAATCATTATTTGCTTTTTCCTCCTCTGCTGGTGTCAATCCTACGTTCTGAACCCCCTTCACAGCATGGCAGAGAATCTTGAACTCTTCTTTTATCCAAGGGGCAACAGCAAGTTTCTTGTCCGGCTGACTCTCCGAATCTTCATCCGTCTGATCGCCGTCGATTTCATCTGCGGTTACTTGAGTTTTCACGAACCGCTCAAGCGCTTCCTGAATGATTTCCTCGGGAAACTCGTTTTTTAGTTCCTTGTCTTGTAGAAATTCGTCTTTTAAAAGACCCAAGTTGCGACTATGGATGCTGGCCTCGCCGAGGTTCAGCTTATAGTAATCACTGGTGCGCATGGTGCGCTTGAAACTCTGACTGGAGATGCGTACCCGGCGCTTCCCACCAAATATGGCCGATTTCTGCATGTTCATATCATCACGGTTGAGGCACGAAGGACTGTGAGAAATAAGGATGTGGAAATTGATAAAGTTTTTGTTCATGGTGGTTTCCTTTCTTTATGAGTGATTTCGTTCCGTTGAATGATTCATAAAATACTCTTCCAGTAAATCGCGTTTGCTTCGATCGTTCCAGTACCAAAGCAGCCTTGCCGCCCTGGGCCAGTTCACAGACGGTTCGACCATCTGCAATATCCGACGAAGTTGAATCATGTCGTTCGGTGGTTCGGAGCGGATCACCTGAAACAAACGCTTTTCGCTGACCCCTTTCCCCTTGGCCAGGGCCTTGCCGAGGCCGACCTCTTCGCTTGTGTGCTTGACGCACGGCAGGCAGAAAATAAGTCGCTGGTACGCCTGCTTCTCCCACTCCTGCGCAGTTATCCCACTGAACAGGCGGTAAAAGGCCGGCGTCTCGATCAACTCTTCCGGTCTGCCGATACGTCTGAGTTCGGCCTTTGCCCCAGGCCGCAACTGCCCCCATGCATGGTAAAGTGCCATGAAATCAGGAAGTTTCTGTTGTTCCATTATCTCCTCCTTTATCCCGTTGTGGTTCAAGATTATTCAGTTTCTTGCGTAGTGTGTGATTTTTGGCGAAAGCCATCGTCTTTATGAGCTCAGGGTCGTTTAAATAGGGTTTTACTGACTCTTCGAAAAGCTCTTCGGCAATGCGCCTTAGCTCCTTCCGTAGCTTTGCCAATTCTAGCTCTGGATTGTCAAAGTCAATGCGTGCAAGTGTATTTTCAATAGTCGGTTCCGCCCTGCGATAGAATTGGGCTTCAGCAACTCTCGGCAATTCAATTTTGTCCCCGACTCCTTTCAACTTGAATGTATTAGCTTTCTTATCATTTAGTCCTTTGCAGAAAAGGAATAGCGCCCCTGTTAAAGCTTTCTTAGATATTATTCCTAATAAAACAAGCTCATTAATCACATTTGTATGCTGATCCCAGCCGTGGTTAAGGGTAAATACCTCATGACGGCGCTCCAGCACAGACGCCTGATTGTTGCGATAACCGCCTACCAACAGGTGAAGTCTTTGGGAGCCGCCGCCGTAGAGTTTTCGTGCCTGGAGAATAACGGCGGCAGGCTGCTGTCCTTCGGTGGTCGCGTCAATTTGCTGTTGAACCACAAAGCGGCTCAGCTGGGTCCACGCAGGGGCCGATGTTGTGAAGGCGATAAATTTTTCTTCCACCTGTCCCTTCTTAGTAATCATGATCCGGGGCGAATGTGGATGAGGCCATGTTCCGGCAACGGTATAACTGAACTTGGCCTTGTTGAAGGCTGTGTAGACGTTATCGGTTCGACTGCCGCAACATGAGCAGGATTCTACCGCAACGGGAGGATGCAACTCGATATGGGCCGGTTGCCACAGAAGGCCGCGAACAAATCCGATCTGCTGAGCTGGTATGGTTTTTCCGGCATTGATTGGTTCAATCCAGGTCGGTTTCTGCTGGGTCGTTTCATCGTGCCATGGAAATGCTTGAACTGCCTGGTCTTTGGTAAGAATATTAAGCCAGAGTGTCCTGCGTAGATGATCTCCCTGAACAAGAGTAGTGACCGGGGCGTTCCCCCGCAACCCTGCCTTAAAACCGCCACCGAAGCTGGGAGCACATGACGCCTGGTTGAAGAGAGCGATAGCCGCGCAGCCGTAGCAGAGCCCTTCCGCAAGGCCAGCCTGATTTACGAAACAACTGTTCGTCGCTCCCGTCAAGCCGGCCAGGAGTTTGTCCATCGGCGTTGGGTCCTTGGCGGCAACCCCTCGCACTTGCATGAACGGGTGGTTCGGATGATCCAGTTGAAACCAGTCGGCGAAAGGTTGCATGGCAGCGTCGTAATCAGTCTCCATCATCGGCTTAGCTATGCAACGCTTTAACTCTTCGGCATTCTTCGGAGTTAAAAGCACCTGGGTGATGCAGATCAGCAACTGCATGGCGGCAAGCTCCATGTCGTCCCTCGGCAGGCACAATTCCCAAGTCCTGTCTTCGCAGAGCAATTGCCGCAATGACCTCTTTTCCATCGTGCCCGAGGGAAGTGGGCGAACCGGTATCCACTGCTCTTTCAGTAGGTTCATTTTTCTTTCTCCATTCCAATGTCTTTGTGATAGCGAAAGGTCACACCTTTTGATCTCCCCGTGTAATATTCTCCATCCTGCTCCATCTCAAGCCAGAATCTCCCTTCGTCGTCCGGTTTTTCAAGATAATATCCCCACGACTTGGGAACACCGACGCCGTTCAATGACAAGGCTTCGAGACGTCGGTATTCGTCCAGCGACTCCAGCACTGTCCCGTCCATCAGCACCTTTCCCTGGAAAGTCTGGCAGTACGGCACGATGGCACGGTTCATTTCGCCGTCCCGCGTAACGGCCATCACTTTCTCGTCAGTGTCGGCAAACGGGTTCGCCGCCGTATCTACCATATAACGGGCCTTGTATCGCTGTATTTCCTCAATTTCGAACTTAAACTTCTCGTATCCCTTTTCTACTACTTCCGGCTCGTTTCCCCAGACATCTTTTTTGTAGACTGCCTCGATCCAGGTGCGGTAGACATCGGGGAAAACAATCCGTCCGTCGGGCGCAGAAAGCAGTTTTGTTGCAGTTCGCCAGAGAACTCGGGTATTGGCATAGATCAGACCATGCAAGCCATAATCGTCACCGTCCGGTAACAGCACCGTGCAGAGAGGCACTTCAAAGCCTGGCGGGCGGTGCGGGCGGGCATGTCGGTGCAGCCGCCCCATGCGCTGGAAAAGGAGGTCCACAGGGCAGAGTTGGGTTATAAGCCAGTCAAAATCAAGGTCAAGCGATTGCTCGATGACTTGAGTCGCCACGAGGATACGCCCATGTAAGCGCTTTCCTACAGGCCCAAAGCGCTCAATGGCGTCCAATTCCTTTTCCTGGCGATGGCTGTAACAGTAGCGAGCATGCAACAAGTCAACCGGCAGTTCGGTAAGTGCTCTCAGCTTTCTCGCTAGGCCTTGGGCCACATTGACCGGATTGCAGACAATTGCGACCTGTGCCCCAGCTTCGGCGGCAGCCACGACGCGGCGAAGCAGCACTTCATCCGGCATCATCTCGAGAATGCGGATCGGATCCACCTTCATGGTTATTTCAGCCGGGAGTTGCTCCGGTTTGAGTTCAAAGGGGGTTGTCACTCCACCAGATGTCCAGGTCGCCAAGGGATAGGGGGCGTCCTCTCCCCGTAGCTCTAAATCCGCATCCCAGGCGGCGCAAAGTTGCTGCCGCTGACGTTCTGGCAATGTTGCCGAAAGAAGAATCGTCGCGCCGCCCGATGCCTTCTGTTGCCGCAACACCTCTTCCAGCAAACCGTACATATAGGCGTCGTAGGCATGAACCTCGTCCACAATGAGGATACTTCGCCCCACTCCAAAACTTCTAACAAAGCGATGCCGGACCGGAAGCACAGATATAAGGATCTGGTCAACTGTACAGACGCCGATTTGCCCCAAAAAGACCCGCTTGCGACTTTCGGCCAGCCATTCACTGCACTGTACCCAACCGTCTTCCTTTTCATATCCTGCAAGTGCTGCATGTTTCAAAGCAGCGAATTTTTTATTGAAACGTGCTGATCCGTGGGCCAGCAATATATTGGGATGGTCATAAAAAAGCAGTGGGGCAATGCGCTCAAGACGCCCGAGCATCGCATTTGCCGTGGCCTGTGTCGGTAGCGCAAAGACGATGGAATCCGCCAATCCGGCATTGATGAGCCGCCAGGCATAGGCTAGGGCGGCTTCTGTCTTACCGCTGCCGGTCGGGGCCTCTACTATGGTCAAGCCCGCCTCCAGCGGCAACCTGTTCACCAAAGTTTGGAGCGAGCGAGGGGTGTTGCCGAGCTCAAGCAGGGCACCTACGCTGCCATATTGTCGGGGACAACCGACAATGCCGGCAAAATCGAGCATTTTGCGAGCATCACGCTCAAGCCGTGCCTTGAAATACTCACTAAGCTCCTGTGGTTGTTGATTATAGGTAAAATTCTCTGAGTCACAGCGGGATCCGAGCCAATCGGCAACTGAACAGAAGCCAGCACAGAAAACGGCCATGCGTGGTGAACATTCAGGGGGCGCATCACCGAGAGAGAGGCCGACGGGCTTTAAAAACAAGTACTCCAACGCAGCCAACCACTCGGTTCTGGCTATGCGGTCAATCTCCGCAAAACGCTGGTCACAAGTCGGGGGTAATGAAGCGGCAGCGATATATTCAGCAGGTCTGACCTGACCATGATGACCGGTAACGGCCTCAAGCCAGCGTTTCCAGGTCAGCCAGCGATCTGAAGAAGCTGCTTCCGGCTCATCTAGGAAACTCAGGCCGCCGACCGCGTTTTCAGACTCAAGGCCGAGCATTTCTCCATGATCCTTCATGAACCAGGCAAGCCCTCGTTCGCCGTGATAATACGCAAGGCAATCCCACATTGCCGGAAGAGCGCCATAGCTTCCCGCATTCGGGTAGAGTGCCTGCCAGACCACCTTAACCCGAATCTGGAAACGTATATCGAATTTGCCATAGTCGTGCAGCGCGACGAAGAAGAGCACCCATGCCCGCATCTGTTCTTTTTTTAGATCGCTACAAAGCCGAAAGGCACGACGGATAGCAGGACTGGCATCCCACCACGCCGCCGCCACCGCAGCCACATCAAGGCAATGGTAGGGAAGAAGGTGATATCCAGCACCATCCTTCTCCGCTTTTCCCCAATACCGAAAATATGCCGGTAGTTCCTTCATTTCCTCTCCATTGCCAGCCAGATAGCGGCCACCATGCAGGTGTCGTCGAGGGCGCGGTGAGTTTGTTTCCCGCGTCGGGGGACACGATCCGGATTTCCTACGGAAATCCAGTCAGGTCCCCCTTGCAATCCTATATCATGTCCCCGCCGCATCAAGCCCCCCTCCCCGTTTACACCGTTCGTTCCTATAATATGCCGATAGACGGTTTCCAGTTTGTGATTCCTCAGGCGCGGGAAGCGACTTCTGCTCATTTCGAGGGTGCAGATGTGCCGGTGGTGGAATATTTTTCCCAGCAGTTCGTATTCGCGGCGGAGGAAACCAAGATCAAACCGGGCGTTATGCGCCACGAGGATGCTGTCTTGGATGAAGGCCCTCAATGCCGGGAAGACTTCTTCCGGCGTCGGCTGCCCGATGAGCATCTCATCGGTAATACCGTTAATCTGTGACGCCTGCATGGGAATATTTCTCGGCACCTGAATCAGGGTGCTGAATTCAGCCATCAAGTCACCACCTTCCAGGGCAATCGCGCCGATCTCAATGACCCTGTCGCCTTTCCAGGGCGAGAGGCCGGTCGTTTCCACGTCCAAGGCAACATATCTTTCCTGCATGTTATAACTTTACTCCCCTACCCCCGTCAGTTTGTGTCCTATGTCCGATAATTTTTTTGCATTTTTTCTATCTCCGCCCCGACTTTTTTCCTCAACCATTTTGGCGCCAGCACCTCTACCTGGGAACCGTGCTTGAGGATTTCCATGATAATCTCGGCTTCATGGGAAACGGGGATAGTCAATTGCAGGGAGCCATCGGGCAGTTCCTCAGCTTTTTGCTCGGGATGCCAGATTTGGCCCCGTATCCAGCGGGAGCGGATGGGAGAAAAGCGCAGGACAACGGGAAAACTTTCCCGGTTCTGGAAGATGCCGAAGGTGTCCGTCAGCAGCGGTTTCCATGCCGCTTCGGGATGGGGGACAAATTCCTCTTCGGAAACGCGGCATTCGCTGATGCGCGAGAGGAGAAAATCGCGCCAGTCGCGGCGCAGGCGGCAAAAGGCAATCAGATGCCAGGTGCCCATGTAATTCACCAGATGGTGCGGTTCCACCATGCGCGTGGTCGATTGGTGGCCGACCGGCGAGTAATAATTGAAGGTCAGCAGGCGGGACATGAGGAGGGCATTGCTGACACAGCCGAATAACAGCGGTTCGGCTGCGGTAAACTCAGTGGAACGAAAGGAAAACGCCTGATCGGGATCGGCATGACCGGGCACATTGCCCGCGAGGACGGCGCCCAGCTTTTCCACGATGTGGCCTAACTCGTCGCCGAGAGGACCGGCTGCCGCGTCGGTAAGAAGCTTCTTCGAAACAAGGAGAGCGAGAAGCTCCTGCTCATTAAGGCTCAGGATGGGGAGTTGAAAGGCGGGATCATCGTAGTAAAAGCCGCGGCGGACAGCTTCATATTCCAGCGGGGCATGGAGTCGGCAGCGGAAGTATTCTATGGAACGCTGGGCCGTCCGGACGGAGCATTCAAAACGGTGGGCCAGCTTGGAAGCATTAGCCCAAGTTCACGACTTTTGCTCTGAATACGGGTGATTTTGGCCATATTGTGGCTTTACAAGAATACGTATTCTTGTAAAATCAGCGAGTTAAAACAATCTGAAAGCCGGGAAGTGTT
>Ga0082335_1007082_pt1 | contig 13863 bp, 21 predicted proteins | sample Subgrocontami58m_FD_72375 | JGI IMG/M metagenome (GOLD analysis project Ga0082335, IMG submission 72375) | Subsurface groundwater microbial communities from S. Glens Falls, New York, USA - GMW37 contaminated, 5.8 m (SPADES assembly) (version 2) ...
CGCTTTTAACTGTTTCCAAGCTGGCAGGACACAAAAGACTCACCACCACCGAACGCTATCTCCAATTCATCCAAAACCATTCAGGAGAGGGAAAAGTTAAGCTGGAAGAACTGTAATAACAACTGCACGCCACACAATCTCCTTAATGATTGTATTACTTTTCTATCGCATTTGTCTTTGTAGCGGTTATATAATAAAGAATAATGTCAGATAATGTAGAGTCTCACACACCATCACCACAAGGGCTAGGCAGTAAGGGAGAAAGCTTTAGGTCCTATCTCAGAAATTTAAAAACCAGAGCAGCTTCAATTTTAGGAAGGGACAAAACTACTCATCATCAAATCTCACCCGATCAAAACCCTGCTTTAATACTAAATATGTTGCAAACAAATCATAGTGCCAGATTTGTAGATTCTTTACCTCCTAATCAGCCAAAACCAAGGGTTTATGACTACACCGGAATGACTACAGAACAAGTCGGAAAAGCTATTGCAGCAATTAAACAACAAAGAACTGGAGAGGATCCAAAAACAATCCGGAGAATAGTCGCCGATTTATCTCCTGCCCAAATTGTATTGTTAAATAGCAACCCCTGGCACAAGTTATATTTGCCAGAAGAGACAGAATCTACAATCAGAAGATGGTATGAAAATGAACTGGATAGACTATCTCAATTTCCCGAAATAGCTGAGGTGGTAAAATTTGATCCTACCACCACCCAATATATTCACACCACTGATCAGTATAACGCTGAACAAATCCGAAGCGGTGGTTTACGCTGCCATAGAAATGGTCTCTCTGGAGTAGCTGAAAATTTAACTTTGACCGAAATAGATAATTTAAGTAGAGTAGCCCGCAGACATAAAGGACTAGCAATGGTGGTAGTTGTAAACCTTCCACCTCTTCCTTCAGCCATAAAAGAAACTACTGCTCGGGCAAATAAGGATCTTGCAGTGGACATTCGGAAGGATGCTTTGTTTGCTCAAGAGCTTCCAGAGGATGAAAAAGTAACAGGTTCTTATATTAGAAATTACGATTACTTCATTCCAGCTAAATATATTAAAGGATACTTTGATACTGAAACAGGTAAGTTTATTAAAAATCCTGATTTTAATCCTATTTTAGAAGATAGGGAGATTCAAAAAATGAGAGAAATACTGGCAAACCTTAATCATTTAAGCTATTTAGACTTTCAATAAAAAGGATCTACATTTTATGTGAGCGGAGTAGGATTTGGTAGACGGAAGGAATCGAACCCTCATCATTATTTTCTTCTGTAGACTCTTTTATGACCACCAATGGCTAAAAACCTGACTGTAGTTTTACCCAACCATTCATAAACAATCCTGATATCATCCGTAATAGAAAATGCCCATTCCCCTTCAAGTTTTTTAGTTAAAGCGTGATTATCAAGTCTACTGTCATTAGGGTTTTTACAAAACCATTGTATTTGATGATTGATTATTTGTTCCAACTCACCATTTTCCTCACATAATTCATCCAACATCATGCTAAAATCCCCTCTTCTTTTAATCTTTAGCATGCCTTTTCTTTTCTAATCTTTTGTGAAGTTTGGCAAAATAGCGGTCTATATCCTCCGGTGTTTCCCAAATATCTTTCTCATCTACAGACTCTTTAGCAGAACGAAGCACTGACTCTTCAAATTCAGGGGTAAAACCATTTTCTGTGAGTTCCGGATAAAGTACTCTTCTGACAGCATCACGCATCAATTCACTAACCGAACTATAACCACGCTGTTTAATGGTATTTTTAATATCTTTATACAGACTCGTGGGTAAAGATATATTAACTGTTGCCATATGGCAAAAATTGTATGATATTCATACATGAATGTCAAGGGTGTTAATTTGTGTAGGCCCGGAAGGAATCGAACCCTCTTCATGACTGTATAAGAATCAGGTATTACCATTATACGACGGGCCTGCAGGTGAATTATATTATAAACTTCCGCGGACTGAAAGTCCGCGGTTTTCTTTGATAAGTTTACAAGAAACTGCAGAAAACCTCAACTCATCATACCACCTACTCCGCGGAAGACTGTAATCACTTTAGCATTCATCCCCGCCATAAGATGGTGGGGTTTTCTGCTAGTGATTATAAATGGGATCTTTGGACAATGTCTGCCTCAACCGCGACCGTATCCCTGCCGTATTTTAAGCGGGACAGCTCTTTTATAGCCTGGCCTATTTGGGGATTTAGCATGGCTTTCCATTTTTTCATATCCTTGGTAGTATCTAAAGAAAAAGGCACCACCGGCTCGCCGTTAGCTATGGTTTTAATATAGGCATGAGGGGATTCTATATTAACTAGATCTGCCTCTGAAAAAGTGGGTGAAAATTCATGCTGCAAATAATTGGCATCTGTCACGCCCACTCTAAAAGCTATCACAGATCCCACATTGCCGAATACGGCATTTTTCAAATCCTCGCCTATTTGGCCGATAAACTGGTTGGCCACAATTAAGTTTAAGCGGTATTTTCTGGCTTCGGATAAAATATCTGCAAAAGTATCTGTGGCAAAGTTTTGAAACTCATCCACATACAAATAAAAATCTTTTCTTTGACTCTCCCCAACATCTGATCTGGACATGGCTGCTGCCAAAAGCTTGGGAACCAGGATTAACCCTAAAAAGTTGGAATTTTCCTCCCCTATCCGGCCTTTTGACAAATTCATAATCAAAATTTTCCCCTGATCCATCACCTGCCGCAGATCAAAACTGGATTTGCTCTGGCCAATAATATTTCTCATCATCTTATTGGTAACAAAACGGCCAAATTTGGAAACCGTGTAGTCCAGGACCTCGGATTTATGAAAATCAGAAGTCTGGGCAATCTGATCTGTCCAGTATCGTCTAACCACCGGATCGGAAACTTTAGGCAGAAGTTCTTTGACAAAATTAGCATCAGTCATTAACCTGACTACTTCAACAAAAGTGGCTCCGGGGGAACTCATGGCAGTTAACATGGCATTCCTGACCCCGTGCTCAAAACGGGGTCCGATAATGCCGGTTTTATTGGGATCGAAAAGCTTATACATCAAACCAATAATTGAAGCCACCACAAAATGTTTTTGCTGTTCGGTATAAGCCTCCAGCATGTTTAAACCAAAAGGTCTTATCGCATCCGAAGGGTCAAAATAAATCACATCTTCTGCCCGCTGGGGAGGAATCAGCTGAAGCATCTCTTCTGCCGCATCACCGTGAGGATCAATAAAACAAAGGCCTTTGCCTGCCAGAACATCCTGCAACATCAGGCTTTTTAAAAGTTCGGATTTTCCAGTTCCTGTTCTACCAATAATATACATATGCCTTCTCCTGTCGTCTTCCGCCAGGTAAACCGGCCGCACAATGCCTCTAAAAACAGACCTACCAAGGTAAAGCCCGGAAGTAGGCACTTTTTCCGGAGCAGGAGCCCTTTTAGAAGTTACCCAGGAAATATACGGAGTACTGACTGATTTATTCGGCAGATGAAAGATGGAGGCAAGTTCATCAGGAGTTAAAACCGGTAATTTGGAAAACTTTGGCGGATAACGGTAAATAAAATCAGTCATAAAGCCTTTTTCAGAATATATTTTGGCCCCTGTGAAAGAATTGTAAGGACCGGAAAATTGCTCAAAAGCGGATTTTATATTGGTCAGGTGCGCTTTGGCATTTTCTTTGGAGTTTGATGAAGTAACAATCCGGATAGCCGCGTAAAAACCAGACCTGGCAACTTTTGTTTCAACTGCCTCCAATTGTTTGGCATCGGGCGAAGGCTTGGGATTTTTCTCATCACCCGGCTCTTTTTCTTTTTTAAGCCACTGCTTGCCCAAATCTTTCCACTTGCTATCTGCTGGAGAAATTAAAACCTGTACAGCAGCTCCCTCTCCCGGTTGCATCTTGGCAAAAGCAGAGGTCAGGGAAGACAGCGGATCTGTTGGCAAATCCCTGAATGTTTTTATGGGAAAATAGTCACTGTTTTTAAGCTTTAGTTGAGCGTAGGCTGTTTGATTTGTTTCGGAAAAAATGTTGTATTCAGGCACCTCCACAATTTCAGCATCAGGATTTGCTCCGTGAACTTGTTTTTCCACCAGATCCTGATTGGAGCGGTGACAGGAGACATAAAAATTGATTGATTCGTGAAAAGCCACTATCTCAAAAGATAAATACGGCTGGCTTTTAAAAATGGATAAAATGCCTCCTGATTGCCTAAGCGAGGTAAAGGTAGCAAAAAGTTGTTCTGCCGCATCAATTTTAGTTTCATTATCCCGGGCCACTTTAACCCGTAAAACCACAAATTGCAAAGAAACTTTCTCCCGGTTTCTGTGTTTAATCCAGCCCACTACAAATTTCTGCAGGAAAAATCCCAAGCCAAGCAAAATAAGAAGCAGGGCGCCTGCTGCCATCACAACAACTATTAAACCAACAATGTCAAATCCGTTTGTTTGCCCTACTTCCATAATTATCTTTTCAAAAATTATCGTTTCAAAAAACGGGCTAGCTTTGTTGCTTTTTCTTTGATTAAACTTAAAGGATTTCTTGATTTTGTTTCCCTGATATGAGTTGTGCCTTGTGTCATCTCTTCAAAAGAAGATCCGATAATGTGGCTGGCGTCAACCCCTATTTGTTGTAAATCACTGGTTAAAGGAATTGGGGTCTCGGCAGTAACAGGCGCTGCGGAAGGCGCATGCCCCATTTGCTGCAAATTTTGATTCATGGTTTGATTGAGCTGATCATTTGCCTGCTTTGGTGTCATGAAAATAGTATAACACTTTGCCTACTACTTGCGATTGATTCACAACCCCAAAATGTCTGGAATCTGTGCTTTCTTTCTCATTATCCCCCTTAATCAACATTTGACGATCGTTAATTTTTGTGATGCGCTTGATTATCTCTTTATCGCCTGCTTTTATCACCACCACATCCCCTACTTTAGATTTACCCCAATTAAAAGTTAGGACTTCTTGGCCCTCTTTTAGAGTTGGGTTCATAGAATTTCCATAAACTGTGTATTTGGAAATGGGGAATTTCACTTCTTGGTCTTATTAAAAATATCAGCTATTTTATCCACAGCTTCTACTAATTCCTGGGCTTTGGCCTCATCCACTCCCCGTTTGTTATCCGAGCACAATTTACAGGTTTTCCAAATTAAATCATGCAAATCAGGAAATTTTTCTAGGTGTTCTGGCTTAAAATAATCTGTCCAGAGTATTAAAATCTCTCTTTTGCAAATTTCGGCATGATCTTCTTTAACTCTAGTATATCTGGTAATTGCATGATTGTAGTTAATAACTGATTGTTTTATTTTATCTTCAGTCCCATGTTCAGGAAGGGATTCACTTAGAATTTTTTGTACCATTTTTAAAACTGTTTGCGCGGCCAGTTGTGCAGTATGCGGATCATAAATCCCGCACGGAATATCACAATGGGCATAAACGGGTTTAGAGGGAAGAAGTCTAAGTAATAAATTTATTATTTTCTTCATATTTTAATTTTATTATGTAACTGCCATTTTAAAAGGAATATCTAAACTCAAATCTGATTTGGTACTCCTTTTAGAAAAATTGATGACTGTAAATCCTGTAATCTCACCACTGTTTGGATTTTTTCTAACCACAATTTCATCTTCGGTTTCCTCTGATAAATCCCTGGCAGAGGGTTTACCCTTTGAAACATAGAGCACATCTGCTTCTTTATCATAGAAAAGATTTAATAATTTTTTAGCTTTCTTTTTCATATTTTTCTCCTGCTTTAATTTTATCTGTAATATAAACTGTGAGAATAAAATTTCTGGTATTTATTTTGAAAACAACCGAGATATACTTACCTTCCATTATATTAGCAAAGTATTTATAAAATAACAACACTTTTCGATTTTGGTCAATTCTACTGTATTATCAAGAATAGTCTTATATTTCATTACTTAAAATCTCTGGTACTTACCAAAACTACCAATGGTTTTCCTGATCTGGTAATTAAAATTTTCTTTCTGCCAAAGTGAACCTCATTTAAAAGCTCGGCAAAATTTTGCCTGGCATATTTGGCAGTCACTGTTTTCATTAAAATTATTGTAAAATTTTCAGCTAAAAAATGCAAATTGTGTACATTTGATACACTTTGTGCCTATTGACAAATCTACTTAAGATGGCTATTCTGGATTAGTATGTTAAATATTAATGTCAGTTGTGGCGGGAATACTCAACTAAGTGAAAACAAATTTGTAATAAAATCCTGTTTCCTCTTGTAGATTTTCCCAATATAAACTGTTGTGGGTGTCTCTTATCGGCTGAAGGAGATTAAATCCAGTAATGGTAAGCGTCGGTAACGCGAGGTTGCGTAAAACATTATGGTATGTACCGAGAAACACAGACCATATAATAACCAGCCCACTTTAGAAATCATTATATGTGGGTAGTGGCTGAATTAAACCGCTACGCAGGGTTAAGGCGACTTGGTTCCGCTGATGAGGCGGACTCCAACGGCAAGTGCTGAGGAGAAATTGCCAAGGGCTGGGAGCCAAAATTAGTTGTCGTGAAAGCAACTCCGGCTTGGAACCGACTACTGCGAAGGCTCTAAAACTTGGAAGAGTAGGTTAAGAATAGAGGAGAAGTCCTTGAATCAAGACAATTCTTCCCTACCCACTATTTTATGGATAACAGATTATTAAAAAGATGAAAATTGTATTTGTACCTGATAATAAGATTAATTACTCCTCTTATAAAATAATCGAGGAGTTTTATGGTATTCAGGGAGCTCTTTTAACTAATCTTTCCTCTCTTTATGACTTTGAAGAACTCTTAGACGAGATTCCAGGACACAAACGCATTTACTTTACTAATGTACCTAAAGAAGAAAGAAAATTATATAAGAAGAGAGCGGGCTTATCAAAACCGGAACGCTTACTTGTCTGGTACCCGCCATTATCGAAAAAAGATGAGCAAGAATTATGGGAAGCTTATCGAAGAAGTATTGTAAAAAGGTTAGAAAGTTTTTACGGGATTTCTTTTAGAAATTACCCTAACGATGAATTTTATGTCTGGCAAGTAGCAAGATTCATAGCAAGAAAGTATAAACAACTTTGTAGATGAAATCTTAGTTAGTATTTTCCAAATATTCTTCAGCGTCAAAGGAGGCTTTGCAGCCGGCTCAAACCACAACCAGAAAAGAATTCCAATCAACTTAAATAAGATCCTAATTGATCTTCGAAATCTCTCATATTTACTGTTTGTTCAACCAAAAATTTTGGTGTAGCCCCTTCGTTTTGATATTTTCTTAATATTGCCCGTGTTCCTATTGCGTGCCCCGCAACTCCAACCTGAGCACCATTATAAACCCAATTTCCCGATGTTTCCTGTCTATAATAAAATTCTAGCCGGGGATAATCGGTAAATCCCATATCTTCATAAAACCTTGCCAGTTCTACCGGATCATTCGGTTTTGGACCAATATACACCTTGATACTCCTTCTGTTTCCCCCACGATCCTCTTCGTAAATCCTCATTTCTCTTTCGTCCACCAACCTACCACCATGAGTGTCATCAAATCGATCCTTGCTTGCTTCGTAAAGATTTGTCGCTATTGATAAACCATTCTCGTGAATAATCCTAGCTATTTCCAAAAGAGGTACTCTTAATTCTTCTGTCTCGGGAACAAGCGCTGTTTGATCAGTAATAACGATACCAGTTTCAACCTTTTTATCATCCATAACCAAAATATAACATAATTTTATTTCCCTCTCAATTACCTAATTTTTCCAAATATGCTTTTTATTCTCCATACCAACGGATTACTATCGGAGTACCAGGTACTGCCATTTCAGCAAAGAACCCTGCTTGAACTGATTTCTCTTTCGGGCCATAAACTCTAATTACTTGTTTTTTCCATGAAGGATTAATACCTGCTGTATAATTTTTTACAAGATTTACTACAAAATTTGCATCCTTCTGACCTGCAAGAGCCGCCATATTAATAGCCATTGCTGGAATATGTATACTAGGAAGATTTTTGTTTGGGGTAACCGGCGTCATAAACCATCCTTGAGGATAAAGAAAATGCACTTTCTCAAAAAAAGGCTGATTCATTCTAAAGATCCTTTTTGAGGGAGCGAACATAGCTTCAGGTAGTTTGACTGGGTTATTTGATTGTTGCATTGAAGAATCCGGATCATCAGTATATTTTTTCCCTGTTAGATAATCCCATGTTGAGGTCTCTTTCGAAACTAGTATAAAAGCTGTAATTGGCTTACCGCCTTCTGTCAATTGAATACTGGAATTTTCTGGATGCATTCCTAAAATACCATTAGTACTTTGCGGGTCGTCCGGGTGATTAGACATAAAACCCCCTCCTCCAAAGGCGCGCGGGTCTGTATACATCCCCCTTATTCCACGTTTTGATATTGCATTCAAAAAGTATCCTACCCAATAGGACATATTTTTTATTCCAGGTGATTTATCAATAAACAAAGCTGGAATAGTCGGCGATCCTTCAAAATTTTGAGTATACTCATCTGGGTAGGAAAAAAGCGAATGAAACCATTCATGGATTAATCCATAATCAATCTCTTCTTCTTTTCCGTTAACTATAGCTTTTTCAATATAGGCTCCTTGATCGCCTGACAAGCTCCTAATTAGAAAATCTCTACCTTTTATATCCCATCTTCCGTCAACATCCAAAGGGTATAATCCTTCGGTAAAATTAAATTCCCTTAATAAACCTTCTTTAATTACCACCACCCTTTTTAATGAACTGCGTAAATCTACGCTTGGGTATAAATCAGAAAGCATTTTATTCATTACCTGTATATGCAAATTTAAACGGCGCATTAACTCCTCTTTCCCTCCAATTGATTCAAACTGGGCAAATGTTTGGTCGGAAATAAATAGTTGTAAATTCCGTTGTTTCTGTGGCATTAGCTCTAAACGCACCTGATGCCGATTATCTGGATTTGCATGAATTGTTTTACCTCTAGTAAACTCTTGATCCAGAAAAACATTTAGAGATTCTATTTCATCAATGCTATTTAAACCAACAGGATATCCATAAAGATCTATTCCGCTTACTTTTTCTCTTTTAAAAGAACCCTCTACTGCAACAGTTTGAGCAGGTCTTTGATCAGAAAAATTATCAACATAATTTGGAGCAGTACCCCTTGATAAAAAAGTTGTTAAACCTGCAGCTGCTAACAAACCGGCACGTTGTAGTACTTTTTTCCGTGTAAATTTTACTCTACCTAATTCTGGTAATTGATCAGACATAGAGATTGTTTTATTTTATATCAGTCTATTATAAACTTTCCAAATATTCCTCTGCATCAAAACTGGCTTTGCAGCCTGCCCCTGCTGCTGTGACTGCCTGCCTATAATGCCAGTCTGCAACATCCCCTGCCACAAATACCCCTTGCACCTTGGTATGGGTTTCGTTTTCCACTACAATATATCCCTTTTCATTCAAATCCAACTGCCCTTTTAAAAAGCCTGTATTTGGTCTGTGACCTATGGCAATGAAGACTCCATCCACTTGCAACTCGCTAATCTTATTGTTTTGGGTATTTTTTATTTTCACTCCGGTTACTTTATCTTGCCCTAATATTTCTTCCACTACTGAATTTAACATAAAATCTACATTTGTTTTACTTTTAACTAACTCTTGCAAAGCGGCCTGGGCCCGTAATTCCCCGCGGCGGTGAATTACTGTAACTTTCTTACAAAGTTTGGATAAATAATTAGCTTCTCTCATGGCAGTATCCCCTCCTCCAACCACAATCACATCTTTGCCCTTGAAAAAGAACCCATCGCAAACTGCACAGGCAGACACTCCTTTGCCCCGTAACCTTTGTTCTGAAGGTAAATTTAGCCACATGGCTGAAGCTCCGGTTGCTATAATCAAGGCAACAGTTTGCAGGCTACAGGTTTCAGTTTTAATTTCAAAAGGATGAGTCTTTAAATTGATAGAAATAACATCTTCATTAATAAAGCGTGTGCTGAAGCGCTCTGCTTGCTTTTTCATTTTGGCCATCAGATCAGGACCTTGAATTCCCTGATCAAATCCGGGAAAATCATCAACATCCGTAGTTAACATGAGTTGCCCTCCTGCTTCCCTACCGGAGATAACTAAGGGATTTAAGCCGGCGCGGGCAGCATAAATAGCAGCAGTAAGCCCTGCCGGCCCTGAACCGATGATGATTAATTTTTCAACCAAAAGCTTTTCCATTCCTCCTATCTTACACTACCGCCCGGCGTGGATGTTTTCTGCTTCGTTGATCCTGTTGCCTCTTTTTTGGTTGGCGTTGCAGACGGGCTGGCTGAAATTTTAGGCTCAACTGACGGCGTAACCTGAACCTCCCGCTCTAACTGGGGATATACCGGTGGCTGGTAACGGCTGCGAAGCCAAACAAGATATCCAGCAATAACCACTATTACCAGAATGATTATGACAATGGCCACATTTTTATTCATTTCTAGTCACCTCCTTACGGGCCAGTTTGCCCATATTACCTGAAAAAATCTAACTTGGCAACCCCTTTATTAAACAAGATTAGGGCTGCGGCAAAAAGTCCAAACGATAAACCCAACAAACTTCCGCCTAAAACATCAGACAGCCAGTGTTCTCCCAAATAAATGCGCGTTATGGCCATCATCAAGGCTATTAGTATAATAATTATAATTGTTATAATTTTTCTAAAATTAGTCTTCCAGAAAAATAAAACCAGCAGCAAAAAAATGGTCAATAAAAAAATAGTTCTGGTCATATGGCCTGATGGGTAAGAAAAATCAGTATGAACATAAAAAGAAGGTAGTTGAGTGGGAAGTAAACTCCGATGAAAAAACACAGGAGGACCGGGGTGGAAAAGGACTAATTTACCAAAAACTTCTACCAAAGTGGCTGGTACTATCATCAACCAGCCGATTATTGCAAGTAAACGAAAACGCATTACAGACAAAAAAAACATTATTAAACAAAATCCGATTGTCACCTCGGCACTTCCTAACAAACTAAAGTAGGAAAAAATGCCGTCCCATTTCCGGGAAATATGATCCTGCAGTTTTACAGTTGTATCAAAGTCTATTTTTTGCCAACCCTCTTTGGCCACAGTATAGGAAAATACTGTAAAAACAATCAAAAAAAATAAAGAGGGAAGAAAAAATTTAATTTTCACTTGGATTATTCAACTGTTACAGAACCGGTTAAAGACGGGTTTAAATGAGCGTGATATTTGTAAGCACCTGCTTCCGGGAAGCTTAATGACTGTTCTTCACCCGGCTTTAAATTTCCGAGATTTAAAGGGGGATAAACCAGATGTGTGGGATGAACTACGGAATTAACAGTGTGACTGACGCTATCTTGATTAATCCAAGTAACTGTCTCCCCTGCTTTAACAGTGATGCTTTGCGGCATAAAACCAGAGGAGGTTATTGTCACAATATTTTTAACCGCAGTTGCCGAAGGAGATGCGGAATCTTGAGTCGTAACTTGTGGAATTTGTTGATACGCGGGCTGTGGAGCAGTTTGAGAAGAACCTTTCAAAAACCATATTCCGGCTATTGCTATCACTCCTACCACTGCTATTGTTACCAGTGCATTTTTTGACATCACATTTATTTATATCCTACTTAAGCTTTATTTGTCAATATTCTGCTTGAAGAATGATTACCAATTATTTTTGTGACAAACTTTAGTTTTGCCCCCACTTTTTTTGCTATTCTTTTATGATGAATATTAATATCTCCAAATGTAGCTGCAATCACATCAGGTTTAATTTGAGCTATTAACTGATCATAATCAAGACTCTTTTTCATAAATGGCAACATCACCACATAATCTACAGATCTCAAGGCAGACAAGATTTTAGCCCGCTCTTTTTGAATATGGACCGGCCGGTTTATACCTTTTAATTTTCTAACTTTCTCGTCGCTTTCCAAAAGAACAATCAGAATATCTCCTGCCTGTTTTGCCTTTTCCAAAAAAATTACATGACCTGGGTGCAGAATATCAAAACAACCCCCTACCAATACAATTTTTTTACCTTTCATATGGAAGTAATTTTAACACATCAAATTGTGGTAGAATTTTCTTAATGGAAAATTTATCAAGGGTTGAAAGTTTAAGGACTCTGCAAGAAAAGTTTAGGCCTCTCGAAAACACCAATCTTATTCACAGGCGGCACCTTTCCCCTTTGGATAAATTAGCTTTATTTGTTACTGAAAAAATTGGCACACTGGGTTTTTTCTTCATAATTTTTGCCTGGACCGCTGGTTGGCTGGGCTGGAATATACTGGCACCTTTAAATATTCGTTTTGATCCGTATCCTGCTTTTGTGCTCTGGCTTTTTATTTCCAATTTAATTCAAATTCATTTAATGCCTCTTATCATGGTAGGACAAAATATCCAGGGAAAACATGCCCAGCTCCGGGCTGAACATGACTTTGAAACAGACAGAAAAGCGGAGAGAGAAATAGAAACTATCTTACTTCATTTAGAAAACCAACACAGATTAATACTACAGATTTTGGAAAAATTAGACAGTCGCCATTAATTTTTCTCTTGCCAGTTTTGCTTCTTGTTTTCCTTTAGCTAAAAGTTCACTTTTGGCTTTCCGGTCTGCAGTTCTCTGATCAACAATTTTTTGGCATTTGGGATCCGGGCAAATGGTTTGGGTATAAGTTATAACAGAGATACCAATTTTCCCTTTCCAGGTTTTACCGTCTATTCTTTCTTTACCGCAATTAATACAAGGATTGCTCATAAAAGTTTAGTAAGTATACCAGAACTTATTTCTTTAATCAACCCCCATCCCTTTTTTTTAAAACCCCAGTTTTTCTTTGACTAAGAAAATAAAAATTCTATCAGGCATGACCTCTTTGTTAATAATGAGAATTTTACTGATGTTACTTTTCATGCCGTAGGCTTTTTGGGCTCGCTCATCTTCCAATGGCAAGCAGTATTCATAAATTCTTTTTAAGCCTTCTACTGTATCTTTAACAATTTTTTGTGTTCCTACTACAAAGATTATCTTCCCTCCGGCGTAAGCTTCGCTTGAAAGCTGGCTGCCGGTATTACTGGCAATCAACAAATGTCCATCTTCAGTGACCGCGTGAACCGAAGCCACCACCCAGTCCGGTGCGGCTCCCAGTTTGGCCATCTCCCGGGCTTGAGTCTTAAAATCCATAGCCATCAGTTTTGGTCTGACCGCATTATATTTGCCGGATTCGTTGATTTCTTTATCTAACCCAATGGCTTCCAAAGTTTGAGAAGTCATGGTAAAAACCTCTGCGCCGGAAGACAATAACTCTAGAGCTTTCTTTTTGGCTTCTTCTCCTTTTTCCACCACCTCTACCTGAAAATTATTTGCCTGTAAAGCCTTAACTGCTTTTTGAATGACCTCTTCGCTGGCCAGTTGGCCATATTTTTCATTTGGCTTCATATTAACTCACCCCCTTTCTTAAGATTAACTATCTTTTTTATATCTATTCCCAACTTTTGCAAATAATGATAATTAATGCTATAGATATGATTTACTCCCTCTTTGCGTTCATTTAATATATTGGCGTCAATCAGTTTATTAAAATGGTGAGATAGAGTTGGCTGGGAAAGGGGAAAATTGCTTAACAATTCCTGACAGGCAATCTCCTTTTTCCCAAGAAGAAGGCGGAGAATATCTATTCTTGTTTCATCGGAAAGTGCTTTGAAAACACTAACAATTTGCTTGCTCATATTTATTGATATATTTGAATATATCTATATTAGTACGGGGCCAGTTATTTGTCAAGTTTTTGCGGCCCGCCTTGACTCAGCGAGGCAGGCTAATTTCCAGAATAAAATTACGCAGAGCTTGGGAGAGAAAAGTTATATCCCGAATTTTTCTATGG
>Ga0082335_1007084_pt1 | contig 13860 bp, 7 predicted proteins | sample Subgrocontami58m_FD_72375 | JGI IMG/M metagenome (GOLD analysis project Ga0082335, IMG submission 72375) | Subsurface groundwater microbial communities from S. Glens Falls, New York, USA - GMW37 contaminated, 5.8 m (SPADES assembly) (version 2) ...
CCCTGCGTTTCTAAATTAATTGCGCGCTGAAGGCGCTTGTACTGTGCCAAAGGCACAATAGTTTTTCTAATTTGCGCGAAGCGCCTATTGTTCGAGAATTCTTATGCTATCTTGACGCTTGTCGCAAGAACGCGCTTGGGCGCGCTAACTTGATTTCTTGTGTTTATTCTTCGTTGTTTTCGTATTTTCCAACTATAACACTGCGCTCTTCTTCTCTTGCTTTTGCAAGCTTCCTACTGACGTTTATTAAGTCTGGATAGAGTCCCCGTGCGACACTATCAGACAAGCCTGTGCTTTTGATGACTTCAACGTAATCGTCTGTTGTAAGTCTGCATCCAAGATTTACGCCGAAATACAAATGGTCCTCTGCTAGAATTCGCTTTTCAGCTACTTTCCCAAGAAGGATTTGCCCATATTTTGGAAATTCTGCTGCAAATTCAGCAACCGCTTCTTTCATGCCACGTGCACGCTCTTTATCTTCAGATTCTACGAAGGCGTATGTTCTCTGCCCATCGAAACGCGACTCGCCAAGAAGTTCAGCAAGACCTTTAGCGTCTTTATTCTTTGCTTTCTTTATCTTCTGATACATGCTAGATAATGGTATTTCAAGCCTGTCTCGCGCAATTAGTTGTATGATTTCTTGTTCCATTTTTTTGTTCCTCCTTACAATTGTTAAAAACATAAACAATAAAGAGAAAATGAATTGATGCGGTGATAAAGTTCACCGCATCTTGGTAAGATATAAAAAGGAGTTATTGTTTAATTATCAATGAAAGACCAACTTCAAGAAGCGGGTTTGACGGGCAATGAAAGCAAGGTGTACCTGACGCTGCTAGAACTTGGTCCGAGCCACGCAGGTCTTGTTTCGCGAAAGAGCGGCTTACATAGGAGGGTTGTGTATGATACTATTGAGATGCTTATTCAGAAAGGTCTTGTTGGGTATATTCTAAGGAATAACATAAAACTTTTCCAATGCGTGCATCCACACCGGCTTGTTGAACTGCTGGAAGAGAAAGAGCAAATTGTTGAGAGCGTCATGCCACATATGATTGAATTATTTGCGAAAACAAAAGAAAAAGAAGAAACAAACTTTTATACTGGACGCAATGGTTTGAAGACGGTGTTTGAAGACCAGCTTGCAATCGGTAAGGAAATACTTGTTCTTGGAGCATCTCCTCTTGCTTATGAGATGCTTGAGCTATATTTTTATTGGTTTGATAAGAGAAGAGTCAAAAAGAAAGTAGGGGTGCGTACAATTTCACATGAGCCAATAACAAAAAAAATTCCTCTTGCTGAAATCCGTTACCTTCCGCAGAAATATTCTTCACCTTTAGCAGTCAATATTTATGGCGGGAAAGTTGCTCTTATCCTTTGGAATCGCGAGAAGCCGCTTGCTATTGTGATTAAAAATAAGGAGATTGCAGAAGGTTACCATAAGTATTTTGAGTTGTTGTGGAAGATTGCGAAGAAATAGCCATACATACTAAAAAACTTTCTTCCCTTTTCGCTGAGCAGGAATATATACCGTAGCATAAACACTACCGTTACGTTGCGTGTAGAGAACTACATGAGGTTTATTATTCAGCTGTTCACATGCGCTAATAATAATGTCCTTCTCGCTAGAAAGATTGCATTCATCAGTCAAGGGAGTATATTTCTCTCTTGGAGCAGAGCCAGAATTCCTAAGGTTGTGCCTGTCAGTAAAATCCATCCCTCTCGCTAAAGCTTCTTCTAAAGTAAATGTAGGAATCATTCTTCCTGTAGAAGTTGTTAAAACAAGCTTTTTAGCTTGAGACTCTTGAATCATATCTTTTTCTCACAAAAAGAGTTTATATGTATTGTTGTGCTTGAAAGGAATATTCAGATGAGATATAGATAATTTTCTAATGGACAATCAGAAAAACAGGGAACACAATCAACCTATAGGAAATCACATTAATAATCGTATTTTTCCTAGTGATTTCCTATCTGTCAGGAACTTTCAGTTTCTGAGCACAGTCAAGGATTAGGTAATCCTTGATGTAGCGAATAACAAAACAACTACGGAAATTAAAGTTATTCGCTATAAGTAGATGAGAAGCTAAAAGTTTAAAAAGGTAACATACGGATGTTTTTGATGTCTGTTCGTGTTTGGCTACATGCATATGATAAAGAACGTTTTGCGCTGTATTCTTCTACTACTCTAGAATATCATGCAGGCGAAGACAGGGAAGAGTTAGTTACTGGCGAGATTGATGGAGGGCTGCTGTCACATATAAAGAAAGATTTTGTGCTTGGGAAAGTTCGATTTTGGGAAAAGAAAGGGGAGAGACATCGTATCGCGTGGGTGAGAATTGATAACCATCACGTATTTCCCCGGGGTCTTGCGCTTACTTCGGAAGATCCTTTAACTATTCACTATCACAAAAAATCAAAGACCATTGACGAACTTACACAGTTATATAGAGTGCAACTTTTTCCTCCGCCGGTGCCGAGCAATGACTTTATCCGGCAGGTGTTCTTGACTTATGATGCAGATATCAAAGTTTGCAAACCACGTGAGCATGAGCAACACTTTTTTGTGTACTCTGACTTACTGTATCTTTACAAAGGCAAGGTCGCGGCGTAGCATTAAGAATTGGACGCGCAATTTTTGAAGCTGCGCGCCTCATTACATTTGTCGCAAGAACGCGCTTTGCGCGCCCCAATTATGGAATGTAGTCTGCGTGAGAGAAGCATTTAAAAACCATTTTTACTGCAAAGAGGGATGGTACATGGTGCATATCACTATTTGCGAGCAGCTTGGAAGAGACCAGGTCGCGAATTGTTACAGACTCGTCTTATACAATGGCGCGCTTCTGATGCAATCGTACAAGTTGAGAAACCTTTGCGTCTGGATAGAGCTAGGACACTTGGATACAAGGCAAAGCCAGGTTTTGTTGTTGTTCGGGTGCGTGTTAAGCGCGGTGGACGAACAAGATCACGTCATAAACACGGACGGAAGAGCCGAAAACAGCATGTCCGCAAGATTCTGAAAATGAGTTATCAGTGGGTTGCTGAGATTAGAGCGGCAAATGCATATCGCAATCTGGAAGTTCTGAACTCATATATTCTGGCAAAAGATGGTAAGCATTATTTCTACGAAGTTATTCTTATTGACCCTGAACGAAGGGAGATTAAGACTGATAAAAATTATGCTTGGATTGCTAATCCTGTTAATAGGCACAGAGTACATCGTGGTCTTACCAGTGCTGCAAAGAAATCGCGCGGTCTGCGTTCTAAGAGCAGGAACATGAAAGTTCGACCTAGCTTGAGAGCTTGGAACAGACAAGGCAAGTAATATTTTATAATATTCTTATGCAATTGCTCTCTGCAATTTGCGCATTTTTGTTGAGATATAAATTTGCGCAGAGTTGTTCCAATAAACAACAAGATACTTTCGATTGCCCCAAGTGAGAGAATTACATGCTTGGATAAGCATGTTCTTTTCTGTAGGGAGTATGTATGGTTCTGTCAATTCATAATCATATTGTGGGTTCGTGTCAGGTAATCTTCTGCTAGGAATGAGTCCTTGTGTAATCGCTGTCGCACGTTCCATTGTAGGAATTGGCTCACCAGTAGAAGTCTTAAATATATTATCTTCTTCCATTCATTAATTAGTTCCTAATCAGTTATAAGGATTATTGTGCTGGAGTTATTCTTGGTCGAGTAGTGGGAATTAGATGATTGAGGGCTTCAATAACCAGTAAGTTAGTGAGTTTCAAGAATGCGAACTTAGGGCATTCTTGACGACTATTGAATAATTCAATCTTTGAGAATTTATGGTGCTGTGGTGCATCGTGTTTTTTATTTACACTACCTTTTTTATTAGGTTGTTTAGATTAAAGAATTTTCTCTTTAAGAAATGTTTAAATAATGCACTAACCCTATTTATAACAGTGTAAAAAAGAGTGTTACACTACTTTCCATAATGGTATATAAGAGGTATATAATAAAGAATGGTAAAAAATATGGTCCATATTTATACAGAAATCATCGCGTTAACGGAAAGGTCGTTACAACATATATTCGTTCTGAAACAAATTATAGGCTGCCTTTAATTTTAAGTCTGATTGTACTAATGCTCGTTTTATTTACACTACTCTTTATTTTTTCTGAATTTCCTATTGGGCGGGCGACTTTAGACATTTCTTCTGACGTTAGAGAAGGAGATACTTTGTCTGGCACATTAACATTAGGTTTGGAATCTTCGGAATTTTTACCTGCGGATACGCAGGTTGTCGTTTCATTAGGAAATGTGGAGAAAACTTTTGCATTATCTGAATTGGTTTCCAATGTGCCTGTTTCTGGGACTTATTACGCTTCTGGGGCTGTCTTGTCTGGAACAGGGCAGGGATACGGAACTGGGACAGAGATAAGTTATCCTGAAGTTAGTTTTGAGCTTGTTATTTCTAAAGGAGAATCTGGAGAGGCGGGAGGAAACGTTGAGACAAAGGAGAAAGCGAAAGACGAGTTAAAGAAAGAGCCATTGATTGAGAACAAGCAGGAAGAGCGTGGAAAGCAAAAAGAGGAAGTTGAGAAAGAGGAGAAAAAAGAAGATGCAAGCAAAGAAGCGAAGAAAGGCGAAGAGGTGAAGGAAGAGAAGAAAGCAGAGGCAGTGAGAAGTGAAAGCAAGGCAGAAGAAGTCGTAGCAGTCATAACTGCGCCTGCGGAGACAAGTGAGCAGACAATCACTGGAGCGGTTGTTGCGGGGAATGAGGAGAGCGTTTCTGGCGGTGTGCGGAAAGGGGAAGTGTTTACTTATGAGCTGAAGACAGGGGAAAGAGTGTTATTGAAATCGGGAAGCGTGAAAATTGGAGGGCGGAGTGTTGATGATGGGAACGTGCAGGTTTCTGTTAATGAGGGGAAAGTTAGTGTGACGACTGCGTATGAAATACAGGAGAATTCTTCGGAGAGCGTGCAATTAGTTATTGACTTGTCGCGGTTTAATTTGACTGCTGAAGAAGGGACTTTGAACGTGAGAGTGATTGCACAGGGAAGCGAGATTGTCAGTGTAAGCGAGGAGATTGAAGTCGAGGAACAGGGAACAGAGGCGGAAGATGAAGAACAGACAGAAGTTATCTCGAATGTGACAAATGATACTATTGGGAATCTGACGAGCGTAAATTTGACATTGGATGAGACAAATGTTACGACAAATGTAACTGTGCTTGGAAATGAGACAATCGGCAACGCGACTGTAAAGACGAGCAGGGCTAAAATACGTGTGGGGGAGAGGGTAAAGTGGGTGAAGAATGTGACTTTGGAGAGGGCGGAAAATGCGACTATTGAATTGCCGAAAGAGGCGGAGAACGTTAGTGTGAGAAAAGTGAATGAGGAAAGCGGAAGAGAGGAAGAGGCAAAGGCGGAAGTTCGGGGGATTACGGGGAGCGTGATTCATGGCGACGTGACGGCGGAGATTGAATTGTCTAAAGAAGGAGGATTCATGAGGTTTGTGAGAGGATTGTTTGGAGGAGTGACGGGAAGAGCGATTACAGAGGGGAATGCGAGCGCGGGGATAAACGAAAGTGCGACGACTGGCGAGGCGATTGCAGTTACTCTTTCTGACAATGCGACTTCTTACACGATTGAGTATTACACGGAAGCGCCGACTGCAACTGAAAGAGAGACAGCAAACGGGAAACAGGTCGTGATTAGTGCGCCTGACGCGCTTGGCTACACTGACGTGGAGAGTTTTACAACGATTGAAGAAAGGTTTGCGGTTGGGCAAGAGAGTAGAATACGAATTCGATGGGAAGAAGGGAAACAGAGTATGGCGTTTACTGCGTTAGATACAGATGGAAACGGGAAGCTTGATTATGTCGAATGGATAACGCCTCATTTGTCGAATCAGACTTTTACAATTATTTTGATTACGAAGGCAGAGCATTTGGATGCTGACCGAGAATTTATCGAAGATGTGACTGAAAGTGCGAAAACACTTGATGGCAATTATACGCCTGTGATTCCTGCAGGGCATTATGTGCGAGCAGTATTTGAGACGAATTTGACAAACAAGAAAGATATCACGCTCTATGCACGCTCGCCGAACGGCGGGAGCGTGCAGGTGTATGAGAAGGACAGCGAGGTATTATTGGCGGATTTCGGGGCGTTTGGCACAGAGAGGGAGAGGAAACAAATATTTTTGACGAATTTGAGCGAGAGTTATGACAATGAGACAGAGATATTGACGTTGGAAAAAGTGGATTGTGCTGTTGTGAATTGCGGCGCCGAGGGAGTTTATTGTGTGAATCAGGAAGAAAATAAAGAAGAGGTCGGTGATACGCCGACCTCGAAAGCATTGTCGGTAATGCAAACCCTCGCGGAGTCTAATGTAAATATTAACAGTAACTATTTAAACTTTTCTGTAGATGAAGGCAGAGCAGGGTATGCCCCAGAAGCATTGTTGGTAATGCGCCAGTCTAATAAACTGAGCCCTCGCGGGATTGCGGGTTCGACTCCCGTCTGGGGCGACCCTGCACTTTCTGACTCTGGGAAAAAATGCTATGTCGAGCGATGGAAATTATTTAGAGATTTGCGAGATGGAGAGAAAGTAATGACGCTGAATCAGGAGACAGGAGAAAGCGAATGGCAGGTGCCGAAAGACAGGCAGGAATTTGATAATAAAGGGAAGATGTATTTGATTGCGCTGGATGATGGGAGTGAGATGAGGGTGAGCGAGAAGCATAAGGTTTATGTGAGTTATGAGAGTGGAGTTATCTCGAACTTATCTTCATATACAATAATCAGTTTGCCCTCAAACTCATTTGGATTTACTTCGTCAAGCACTCTAGAGAAAGCAGGTATGAATGATTCTGGTTTGTCTTGCGAAATTCTTAACCAAACAACTGAAAATACTTTATCAGAAGATAATTTGATAAAATCCCAGTCGTTTGTTATTAATACTCTTTTTTCTAATTTGGAGAACTCGGCTAATCTTCCATTGGAAAGACCCTTTGGTTTAGATATTATGTCAAATCCTTGCTGTTTGAGAAATACTTCTAATCTTCTCTTAACATTTTCATCTTTAAGGAATTTAGGAGAGCGTGACGACGATACATTGGGCATTTTCTCCACCCCTCATGAGACTGGCTGCGTATTGCAAGGCAGCTTTGATGTGTTCAGGAGTGAGAGAAGGGAAATCTTCAATAATCTCATTTATAGTCAGTCCTCCCTGGAGCATCTCCAAAACTTGCCAGACCATGACCCGCGTGCCTTTGAAGGTTGGCTTGCCGTGGCAAATCTCACTGTCTGCGACAATGTATTCGTTGATTTCAATTCTCATACAGCAGGAGATAGGCGAGCAATATATAATTCTTTCGGTTTGCGTCCTGTCAGAGACGTTGTCCAGGACATACGCAAAGGCAGGACAGCGTATTTCATGGATGCGGATGGCGGAGCTATTGGAGTGAAGAGCATTGAACATGTGCCTTACAGTGGGAAACTTTACGATGTTGATGTGGATAATGATATTGTGCTTGTGCGAAGGCAGGGCGGCACAGAGTTGTGGAGCGGTAATTCTGACACGAGTTATTCGCAGGATACGTTTGATTTGAGGGTTTCGGGGGGAGAGGTGGAGTTTGACTGGATTGTGGATCCTGCGTCGTCGTATAATCTGACTTTTGTGCCGCCGACGCCGGCGAATGGAAGCGGGCAGCCATATTCTAATGTGACGATTAATGTGAGCTTGAATGGTGCGAGCGACCTGCAGTCGTTTATCTGGAATTGGAATGGGACGAATTACACGATGTATAATGATTCGCTGGTTTTGATGATGAATTTTGATAATGTGGGTGCGATAGGAGATAATGAAACGCATGTGAAGGATGTGAGTAAGTATGGGAATAATGGGACGCTCGTAGGTGGGGCGACGTATAATGTGAGTGGGAAATATGGGGGTGCGGGGCTGTTTGATGGGGTGAATGATTATGTTAGAGTCGATTCCTCACCAACTCATAATATTGGGGCAAGTATAGATTTCACTATTTCGGCTTGGGTTAATACAAATTCTTCTGGAGGGGCGATTATAGACAGATATCCTGGGGGGGGGGAATAATCAGCTTCTTTATAGAGTTCACAATCAAAAGGTTAACTTATATACTTATAAAGTTGGAGGAAGTCCTGCTGAATGTCAGCTTACGAGTGATATTACAGTAACTGATGGTAAATGGCATCTTTTGACAGGTATTAGAAATGGAAGCACAATGAGTATTTATGTGGATGGTGTTCTGAACAAAACTGCCGAACCTGGATTTTGTAATGCTTCTGTAGTTTCTGCTATCAACATCGGCGCTTTTGTCGACGCAGGTATTAACTACCTTAATGGTTCACTAGATGAGTTACGCGTCTGGAATCGCGCATTGAGCGCAGCAGAAATCAATCAATCATATCAGTCTAATTTGTATAAATTTAATAACACTGGCTGGGGCTTTATTACCAATCAGAGCGGTCTGACAAACCAGACATACACGTATCAGGCGTTCGCGCAGGACACGTCGAATAATTGGAACACTACTGGACAGAGAGTGCTGACGGTGGACAGCATTGCCCCGCGCGTCGCCATCACCTATCCAGCGAACAACAGCAATGTTAGTGAATGGAGCAACGTGATGATTAATTATACTCTTGTTGAGGCGAACGCGCAGGCGTGCTGGTGGACAAACAATTCAGGGGTGAGTAACAATAGCATTACGTGCGGGCAGAATTTCAGTTCGCCGTTTGCAGGTAGACAAGTGAATATTACAATCTATGTGAATGATACTGCGGGAAATATTGGTTCAAACAGTACGAGGTTTAACGTGGGTGTCTCTTCATGTCAAGCGTTAAGTACGGCGGGAGGACAGTATGTGTTGACGCAGGGAATTGGAAATGCGAGCGGGAATTGTATTGAAATTACTGCTAGTAACATTGTGCTTGACGGACAGGGATATAACATTACTTATGGGAGTGGAGGGACTGGAGTTGGAGTTAGCGCGACATCGGTGAGTAATATTACGATTAAGAATACGATTATTCAGAAAAGCACTTCTAATTTAACCACTAATAACAATCGTGGAATTTATTTAGTAAATGGAGATACCTTTACTATTTTTAATAACACTATCAGGACAAATGGTACGTCTGGAAACAACGGAATTGAGATCTCAGCAGGTATTATGAATGTTACCTTAAATACTATTTTTACTGGCGGTAGTGCAAATGATAATTATGGAATTTATTTAATAGGCGGAAATACGAATCATGGCACCTTCATATCTAATACTATTTCTACCAGCGGCACCAGCGACAACTACGGGATATACACGAACTCAAATTCGATAGGCAATCACACCTTCATATCTAATACTATTTCTACCAGCGGCACGAGTTATAATAATTACGGTATTCGTAGTAGTCGTAATTTAATTTTCATATCCAACACTATTTCCACCAGCGGTCCTAGCGGCAGTAATGGGAACTTTGGGGTCTGGCTTCAATCGCCTTGGAATGTTTCATTATCTTCTCTCATTATTAATAATAGTAATGGTACTGCTATTGTTTTAAGTTCTCCTGTAACTAATGTTACTTTATCGAATGTAAGTATAATTAGTCAACCTTTCTTGAACGTGGACCTTTCTGTTGGCGAAGGGGCTAATGAAACCTATATCATTGACACAAATATCCGTAATTACTCTTTCGCTGGCGTGGGCAGCAAAATCATTGTGAATGACTCGCGTTTCGGTGTTGTAAGTTTCTTGGAGACAATCAACGGAAGCGGAGGGAATTTATCAAACATGATACGCATAGGGAACAATAGCGTCTTCGTAAATGACAGCATTGTCGGAGGAGGGAGTTTTAACAAGAGCGCGAATGTTACGCTAATTGGCTTGCCGGCAAACTTCGCGCAGCCGGTAATGCTGCGCGATGGAGCGGTATGCAACGCGACTACGGGTGCGATATGCGTGAATTTCACGTCGCTGAATATAAGCAGCGTCAGATTTAATGTGACAGGATGGAGCAACTACTCAATTGCGGAGCTGCCTGACCTTATTGAGCCGAATATTAGCTATGTGGCGCCGACAGATGATATGGGGAGCAATGTGACACGTGGATGGATTGTTATAAATGTGAGCGCGAATGACAATAACGTGCTGACGAACATTACTATACGTTTGTATAATGCTTCTCTTTTTGTGGTAAATGAGACCACGACTGCTACGTCGCCGAACTTTGTGAATATTTCAGGGCTTGCAGATGGGAAATATAGCTTTAATGCGACTGCGACAGACCAGCCAAACAACAGGAATTATACTGCTACTAGAAACGTGACGATTGATACGACGCGACCCGGGATTGGTTATGGCGCAGGGACAGAGGCAGACATTGCATATGTGGGACACAATTGGGTGTTTGTCAATTTGTCGTTGAACGAGACAAACGTGGCAAACGTTACGTTCACGCTTTACAATCAGACGGCGAGCGTGAACGTGACGACGTTTGTAAGCAGTCAGACAACGTTCAATTGGACTTTGCTCGCAGACGGTGTATATACATATAATGCGAGCGTTGTGGATATTGTGAACTATCTGAATACGACGCAAACAAGGACAATCACGATTGATACTGCAAAGCCGTTGGTAACACTTAACAAACCTGAAAACACGACATACGGAAGCACGGGATTGCCTGCGTTCAATTTGACTTTGAATGAGAATGGAAGTTTGGTGCAGTACTCTCTCGATGGCGGGCTGACAAACGTGAGCATGAGCGCGACAGACCAGAGAAATTACAATGCGACAAACAACTCCATTGCTGGAGGGAGTTATGTTTTCCGCGTGTATGCGAACGACAGCGCGGGGAACAGGAACGACAGCGTGAACGTGACATTTAATATAGATGCGACGCTGCCGACAATTAATTTCAGCACTGGAACAGAGAACGATGGAGCGAATCTGACACGCCCGTGGATTGTTATCAATGTGACTGCGGTTGATGGGAATTTGTCGAACATCACGCTCTTTTTGTTTAATGCATCTGGGACGAAGATAAACGAAACGACGAAAACGACTGGCGAGAATTGGGTGAACATTACAAACCTTGCAGACGGGAATTACACATTCAATGCGACTGCGACAGACGGCGTGAACAACAGAAACAGCACAACTTCAAGGATGGTCTGGATTGATACTGCGATGCCGCAGATTTCTTACACTGGAGTGACTGATGGAGACAATGTTAACAGGAGTCGGACGTGGGTGTTTGTGAACGTAAACGTGACAGAAAGCAATGAGCAGAACATTACGTTCACGCTTTGGAATGCAACTGCGAGCGTGAACGTGACAACGTTTACAGATGCGCGAAGGACAATTAATTGGACTTCGCTTGCGGACAGTGTTTATACATATAATGTCTCTGTTGCAGACAGATCGAACCAGAGAAATACGACTGTGACACGGACAATCACTTTAGATGCAACTAAACCTGCAATCGGGTTTGGAGCTGGGACAGAGACGAATGCGACTGCATTCGGTAGAACGTGGATTTATGCGAATTTATCGCTTAACGAAACGAACTTCGCTAACGTGACTTTTGCATTGTACAATGCTTCGGGGATTGTAAATTCAACGAGATTCACGGACACGACGCGGTCAATTAATTGGACTAACTTGACAGACGGAGTTTATTATTACAATGTTACAAGCACTGATTACGCTGGGAATGTGAACACGACGATAATGCGGATGATTACTTTGGATACTGTGGCGCCGACGAGCATTGCGTTTGTGACTCCGACAGACAGCGACAATGTGAATGTGAGCAGGAATTCGACATATGTTAACGTGACTGCGACAGACAGCGCGGCTGTTCAGGCGATTGTTATTAGATTGTATAATTCTAGCAGGGCGGAGAATATGAGCAGGCAGAATTCAAGCAGTCCACACGCTGTGAACTTTAGTGACTTGCCTGATGGAATTTGGTATTTCAACGCTACTGTGAACGATAGCGTTGGGACGAAGAATGAGACAGAGACGAGAAGAGTTGTTCTTGATACTACAATGCCGAACGTGACTTATGTTTCTGGGACAGAAACAGATGGAGCGACAATCACGCGCACTTATGCTGTTGTGAATGTGAGCGCGAGCGATATTTTGTCTGGCGTTGTGAACGTGACTGTTGTGTTTTACAATGCGACGCGTGTTGAGATAAATAGAAGTACGAATGGAAGTGGGGCAGTTGTTTATGTGAGCTTTTCAGGTCTTGTGAACGGGACTTATTATTACAATGCTACGAGCACTGATTATGCGAATAACAGAAATACGACTGCAACGCGGACAGTGATTGTAAGCACGAACCCTGTGATTGTGACGTTTGGCGATGGAACAGAGACGAACGGAACTTATCAGACACGGACAAACATCTACGTTAATGCGAGTGTGACTAATGTGTCTGCATTGAGTACGATTGTGATACGTTTGTATAATACAAGCAGGAGTGAGAATACGAGCAGTGTAAATAGCACGGCGGGACAGCATTTTGTGAATTGGACAGGGCTTGCAGACGGTGTTTGGTACTTCAATGTGAGTGCGAATGACACTTCGGGAAACAATGCGAGTACGGGAACACGACAAGTGACTGTCGATACGACAAGACCAGGGATTGGATTTGGAGCGGAGAGCGCAAACGGGAACGTAAACTTAAGTCGGACGTGGATTTACTTGAATTTGAGTTTGAATGAGACAAATGTGGCAAACGTTACGTTCACGCTGTATTATCAGAATGGGACAAGTGTGAACGTAACGACGTATGCGAGCGCAACAACGACGTTCAACTGGACAAACATTTCAGATGGGAATTATACATACAATGTAACTGTTACGGATTTAGTGAACTTTATCAATACGACTGAAAACAGAAGAATTACTTTGGATACTACAAGAGCTTTGATTTCTCTCGGTGTGGGCACGGAAGAGGATGGCGTGGCGAGAAGCAGGACATGGCTTTATGTGAATGTGTCTGTCACGGAAGCTAACGAGCAGAATATTACGTTCACACTGTATAACCTTGCGTCTAGCGTGAATGTTACGACGTTTACAGATGGGAGAAGGACAATCAATTGGACAGGACTTTCGGATGGGAATTACACATACAATGTTTCTGTTGCAGACTATGCGAACAACAGAAACACGACTACAACGAGAAGTTTTGTCGTTGATACTGGAATCCCGACAGCAATCACGTTTGTGACTCCAACAGAGAGCGACAATGCGAATCTGACGACACGCTCGGAGATACTTGTGAATGTTACAGCCACGGACAGCGCGACATTATCACGAATAACTGTACGATTGTTCAACGGGACAAATTCAAGCGTGACGAACAGAGTAAATACTTCATCGCCACACAGTGTGAATTTCTCTGGCTTGGATGATGGGAGATACTACTTCAATGCTAGCGTGAATGATACAGCGGGTAATGAAAACCAGACTGCAACGCGGACAGTTTTGATTGATATGCAGCCGCCAAACATTCTTGCTTTGAGAAGCGATGACGTTGTTCAATATGGAAATGCGACATTGAACGTGAATGCGAGTGATTTAGGTTTCGGATTGCAGGCAGCTAACGCACAGGTATGGTACAGCAATGGCACCTGGATTGGGAATTACACAATGACATTGAATGCGACAAGCGGAGTGTTCAATCTGACTTTGTGGAATCTTTCTGTGATTACAGATTATGATGTTAATTACAGTGTGAATGACTCTTTAGGAAGGCAGACAAACACAAGCGATTACTTTGAGGTTTACAGACCTATTGGAGCGACGATAAGGGGCAACATTAGTGATGCTGCTGGAACACAGAAGA
>Ga0082335_1007085_pt1 | contig 13860 bp, 12 predicted proteins | sample Subgrocontami58m_FD_72375 | JGI IMG/M metagenome (GOLD analysis project Ga0082335, IMG submission 72375) | Subsurface groundwater microbial communities from S. Glens Falls, New York, USA - GMW37 contaminated, 5.8 m (SPADES assembly) (version 2) ...
GGGTGATCAACGGCATGGGGCGTTCTGACGGTGACACCGACCAGAGCAGCAACATGGACCACGTCCTATGGTTTAAAACCGAGCCTTTTTCCCAGAGCAAGAACAAGTGGATCAACGGGATCGGCTATAACATAGGCGTTTGGTTTGGCAACCCGGATGAGCGCAATACCACCAATTCCAGCCGCCGTTTGAGACTGCGTAACCAGCTTGGTCCGAACCGGATCACGCTGTTCGACAGCGGCAATGACATTGACCGGGGGCTTCATACCTTTATCTCTCCCGGTGTGAGCTACAAGGTTGGTCCGTATCAACTGATGATCTCCGGTGGATTTGACCGGTGGAACACCTCGAATAACAGGGACACGGCTGCCGAGAAGGCGGGCAGGCCTGGAGAAGTGGGACGGATTTCAGCTAGCAATTTTAAGTTCATCAATGAGCTTTTTGCCTGGAGCCCGAAGGGGTTCTTCACCGGCTCGGCGACTACTCCTAACTCCCTGCTCATGGCTTTTTCTTTTGAGCGGGACGATGCCAAGTGCGGTCGGCCAAACTGCGACGAGACCGTTACCGCAGGCGGCGCGCAGTTCAGCAGGAACCGCATCCTGGTGCGGGAGCTGGACTTCAGGTATTTCTTCCGTCCGGCGCTTTCTCTGAACCTTGCCACGCGCTGGTACGATGCGTCGAACGTGCCGACCACGACGCAGGATGATATCGGCTGCAGCAAGAACAACAACCTGGTTGCGGGCAAGGGCTGCGACTGGACCGATGTAGTCCTCAGGCTGGCCTGGGAGTTCTAAGCCGGCTACCTAAGTAGTAGAAGCAAAAAAGGGCCTGCCAGATGGCAGGCCCTTTTTTTGTTCCAATTCGTTCCTGATTGTTACGGCTGGTCGGCCCTTTCGCTTTCCCTTGCTATGTCCTCGCTCTTGTCCTCTCTGGCGCGGTCAATCTCCCGTTCGATCTCTTTGCCGATCCACTCGACGTTCTCGATTAGCTCTTTCCAGTTGACATCCCGCCCCTTAATCATGGCCAGGTTTCTCCGCGATTCGCCACGGATTGTTTTCGTGGGGTCCCAAAAACGGCCATCCGTGTGATACTGCTCGATATAATCGAGCCAATTTGCCAGCCCCGTAAGGCCTGCCTCGATCTCTCTCAAACCTCTCTGTTGCTCTCCGTCCCGCCCCAGCACCAGTCCCAGATAGAGCTTGGCCAGATCGTCCTGCTCATAGCGCGAACGCGCTCGTTCCAATGCCTGACGGGCCTCTGCCAGTTTTCCGGAAGCGTAGTTAGCCCGTCCCACATAGGTCCAAACCCCCTCCCTGAAAATTGAGTAGTCGAGCAGGTAATCAGGCTGCAACTCGGCAGCGCGTCGGAAATGGGATAGGGCCACCTTAGGGTCTCCGTACATGAGCTCCATACGCCCCTTTTGGATCTCGCCTCCCAGCTCAAAGGCGACGCAACCGGAGATTACTAGTAATGCAAAAAGCAAAGTGCAAAATGAAAAATGAAAAATTTTGACTTTTGGAGTTCGACTGAGGCTCACTCGAAGTCCAATTTGCAATTTGAAATTTGCAATCTGCATAAGGTGTGTCCTCCTAATCGATAAGCCTAGGCCCTCCTTTTGAAAAAATCAATCCCCCGAATGAGGAGGTATTGATCGTCCCCAACAGGGCGCATCTTTACGTGGGGTTTTGCTTATGATAGCGTTGGTTTAGTGAAAAGACGGGAGAACCTGGCGAAGGCTATTTATGATATTGGTAAGTTAGGATTCGCAGTCCTTGTGCTCGGCCCGATTGTGAACCCCGAAGCTTTTAGTGTTCCAAGGGTCATAGGAGGCATCTTCTTTACGGCTCTGGCTTTTGTGATAGCATTCTGGGTAGATAGAGGAGGTGATTAACGTGGACCCGCTTTTGCTCGTATTTGTGTTGGGAAGTGTAATCCTGGTTATTGTTGGCTTGCTTTTTTACCTTCATGACCGTAGGGCACGGCGTTGAATCATGCAAGCCAAAATATATATAACTTCCACCAAATTTTCCCGTCTAGTGCCTGCCTATTTCCTATTAACCATTAGCCTTCTGTTTGCCTCCGGTTGCAGCCGCCCCGCTTTTTTGGTTGGGATTGGCACCAGCGGGCGATATAGCGAGGCGAGGGAGGAGATCAGCCGCCGGCGTGGGGGCGACGTGGATAAGGCCATCCTTAATCTGGAGACGATTGTGCGAGAGGATCCGACGTACAGGGACAGTCTCACCCTCTTAGGGCGGGCCTATTATATCAAGGGGAGGTATGGGGATGCCAGGCTGATTCTGCAAAGGGCCCTAGCGGTGAACAAGGAGGACGAGATCGCCTGGATGGTCCTTGGTATCACACAGCTACGCCTGGGCGAAAATGACAAGGGACTGGAGACGCTCCGTGGAGGGCTTACCCTGTTTAGTAAGAACTCTGTCGAGAGTTACCGGGGCTATACCTATTGGGACCGGGCCGGGAAGGTCAAAATCGTGCTGCGCAGAGCTATCTTTACTGCCCAGAAGGGACTCGATGAAAAGGAAAATTTGATGCGATCTGTGGAAAATCTTCTTGCCGCAATTGATGAGGAGGAGTGGAATCTGGGCCTTGAAAAGCAAATTGATAGGTATGGACTCTAGTCGGCTGCAAATCTCCAGTTCAACAAACTATTTTCACGTGACTATCGGTAGGCGATGCTGGTTGTTCCATTGTTCACCCAGAGCCCTCCCTCCTGTTTATAGAAATTTCAATCCCTGTCCGAGCATATAAATCGATGCGACGATGAGGAGAAAAACAAGCAACCGCTCCAGCCAGATAGAAGGAATCCGCGCTACCAGGATGGCGCCAATTTGCGCTCCTATAATGCCGGCTAGAATCAACGGGATCGAGATTTTAAGGTCGAAGTTCCCGAACTTCCAATGAGTCGCCGCCCCGGCGACAGCGGGGCCCAGGATCGCGAGCAGGGAGGTCCCCACCGCGATCCGTATCGGTATTCGCATTACCAGCACCAGCATGGGGACGAGCAGCCATCCCCCTCCTATGCCTAGCAGCCCGGCGACAACACCCAGACAGCCACCAAGGAGCAGGCCCGAAAAGATATTTACTGTGAAGAAAAGCTCCTCGTTTTTCACCCTTCTCCGGCGCAGCAGGATGTGGCGGTAGCGAGGGATAGCATCCGGTCGAGAAAAACTTTTTGCCGGCGCTCCATCCTTGCCGCGTCCCCGGCCTAGATACGTCGCCGTCGCCCCAATGGCTAAGAGAGCAAAAGCGATCTCAAGAACGTTGTTAGGGAGGACGGTGGCATAATGGGAACCGACCACAGCCATGGGTGTTGCCCCGCCCAGGAGGATCAGGGCAAGCATAGGATCGACCGTGCCGATTTTGAAATGGCGGAGGGTGGCTGAGGTGGCGGTGAAGACGACGTACAGAAGGCTTAAGCCGACCGCCTCACGCATTAAAAGGCCGGCGGCGTTTAGGAGGGGAATCATAATAAAGCCGCCGCCCACGCCCAATAGACCTGACAGTATCCCGGTTAGACCGCCGATGACAATCATTTCAAGCGTGAAGGACATGATAAGACTCAACAGGTCAGCGGATGAGCAGGAGATCGCCCAGGGTTGTCAGAAAATAGCCCACGCTGACATAGGCGTTGAAGTCGAAAAAGGCCCGGTTGATCCGGGAAAAATCATCGGGCTTAACCAAACGATGCTCCCAGAAGAGGATCAAAGAAATCGCAGCTATCCCGCTCCAGTAGATTACTCCTGATCCCGCGCTGATTCCAACCAGAAACAAAAAGATTACGGTAAAGAAATGAAACAGGCTCGACAGCCTGAGGCCCCAGGCTACGCCAAAGCGGACGGGAATAGAGAAAAGACCATGACTGCGGTCGAAATCGTAGTCCTGAAGGGAATAGATCACATCAAAGCCGGCGAGCCAGAAGATAACGGCCGCGCCGAGGAGAAAAGGGGTAAGGAGCTTTTCCATAGTGCTCGGGACACCGATGACTGCCAGCCATGCCCCCATGGGCGCCAGAGAGAGCGCGAGGCCGAGAAAGAGGTGGGAGGCCCAGGTAAAGCGTTTGGTAAGGGAGTAGAAAAAGATGATGGCAAGCGCGAGCGGGGAGAGGGCAAAGCAGAGCGGGTTTAACTGGTAGGCAGCGTAGACAAGCAGCAGGGAAGAGAGTCCCGTCAACAATGATACCTCCCAGACTTTCACCTTCCCTTGCGGCAGCTCCCAAGGAAGGGTGCGCGGGTTTAGCGCGTCCAGTTTTCTGTCCGCCAGGCGATTAAAGCCCATGGCCGCGCTCCTGGCGCCAACCATGGCAACAAGGATCCAGATCAGGCTCCTGAGGCCCACCGGATGGGCAGGCCAGGCCAGGGCGACCGAGGCCAGCGCGAAGGGCAGGGCAAAGACCGTGTGGGAGAAGCGGATCAGGTTTCCGTACGCAATAAATCGCTCTGTTAATCCCATAAGTCCGATGTTCAACGTCCGGTGTCCAAAGTCCAACGTTGAACCTAGGACCTTGCACATTGGACATTCATATTCCCAGTTTCTCCCAGATCGAGTCGATATAGTTCTTTGTCTTCTCATCCATCACGATCGGATCGGGCCATTCCCGCTCGAAGCCCTCGCTCTTCCACTTCGCCGTCGCATCGATCCCCATCTTGGAACCGTAGCCCATCAGCGGGGCCGCATGGTCCAGGACATCAACCGGCCCTTCAACGAAGAGCACGTCCCGTTTAGGATCGATGTGGTTGCCGGCGATCCAGGTGACCTCGGCGAGGTCGTGGACATTGACATCATGATCCACGACGATGATGATCTTGGTGAACATCATCTGGCCCAGCCCCCAGAGGCCGTGCATGATCTTGCGCGCGTGGGCGGGATATTCCTTTTTGATCGAGACGATGGCGAGGTTGTGAAAGACGCCGTGCACCGGGAGATTGATATCCACGATCTCCGGAAATGTCAGGCGCAGCAGCGGGAGAAAGATCCTCTCCGTCGCCTTTCCCAGGTAAACGTCCTCCATGGGAGGTCGCCCGACGATGGTCGCGGGGTAGATGGGCTTTTTCTTGTGCGTGATGCAGGTGACATGGAAGACGGGGTAATCGTCGGCTAAGGAGTAAAAGCCGGTGTGATCGCCGAAGGGTCCCTCTGTGCGCAGCGGCTCCGCAGGATCGATATAGCCTTCGATCACGATATCTGAATTGGCTGGCACCTCCACATCCACGGTTATCGCCTTGACCAGCTCCAGCCGCTTTTTTCTGAGAAAGCCCGTGAATAGGAATTCATCGATCTGATCCGGCAAAGGCGCGGTCGCGGCGTATATGAGGGCCGGGTCTCCGCCGAGACAGGCGGCCAGCTCCATCCTCCCTTTCCGTTCCTTCTGCCGCTGGAAGTGGCGCGCCCCGACCTTGTGGAGATGCCAGTGCATGGCGGTCGTGCGCGAATCGAAAACCTGCATGCGGTAAAGCCCGACATTGCGCTGGCCACTGCCGGGGTCGCGCGAGATCACGGTCGGGAGCGTGATGAAGGGGCCGCCGTCTCCGGGCCAGCAGGTGAGGATCGGAAGGATATTCAAATCGGGATCGCGCTCGATCACTTCCTGGCACTCTCCCTCTTTGACCACGCTAGGGGCGATTCCGGCCAGCCGCGCCAGCTCAGGCAGCATCCGGAGCTTGTCCCACAGAGAGCCCGGCGGTTTCATGCGCGTGAGCTTCTCGATATCGCGGGCGATCTCCTCGACATCCTCAACTCCCAACGCCATAGCCATGCGCTTCGGCGAGCCGAAGGCGTTGATGAGAACGGGAATCTTTTTGCCGACGACGTTTTCGAACAGTAAGGCAGGCCCGCCGGACTTCATCACCCGATCGGCGATTTCGGTGATCTCCAACTCAGCCTTGACGGGATAGGTGACGCGTTTGAGCTCACCCTTGCGCTCCAAAACTTGAACGAACTCTTGTAAGCTGTTATAGGGCATCTGTTAAATTGCCTGTACGCGGCTCAGATAGTGATTACGGTTAAATAAGATTCTCTAATCCGAGAGATGCTAAGAAGTCAAGGATGGAAATCCAGGATGGATGAAGCTTTCTTGCCTCCGGGGGCCGTTTTGGGCTATGTAGTCTAGGTCGAGAGGCCAGTTTTTTTGGCGAAAGGAGGTTGCGATATGAGATATCAGAGCATGGATGAGCTTAAAAAAAGCCTTCAGGGTATCGTCGAGATAGACGGGAAAGTGCGTGTTGCCAATAAAGATCTGCTCCGCGGACAGGCGATAGATCGCTTGGTTTTTAACGGGGTCTTTCATGAAAACCCCGAGATCAAGCAGGCCGCCCGAAATATCGTGCGGCAGAGCGCCAGGGCGCTGGCCATTCAGCCCGCCTCCATTTTACCTCTCTATGAGGCTATGGGTCGCGGGGAGTGTAAAGGGTTTACGGTGCCGGCGATCAACATCCGGGGGTTGACCTACGACATGGCACGCGCTGTTTTTCGGGCCGCGCTGCTGAACCAGGTGGGCGCCGTGATCTTTGAAATCGCCCGCTCCGAGATTGGCTATACCGCTCAGAGGCCGTCGGAGTATGCCCACGTTGTTATCGCGGCAGCGATCAAGGAGGGATTCACCGGTCCCCTTTTCATTCAAGGAGATCATTTCCAGGCCAGTGCGAAAAATTTTGCGAAGAACCGCCAGGCTGAAGTCCAGGCGCTTAAGGAGCTGATCAAAGAGGCGATTGAGGCGGAGTTCTTCAACATCGATATTGACAGCTCAACCCTGGTGGACTTGAGCAAGCCGACGGTGCGCGCCCAGCAGCAAGATAACTGCGAGGTAGCCGCGGAATTGACGGCCTTCCTGCGTCCTCTTGAGCCCAGGGGGATCTCTATCTCTGTGGGTGGGGAGATCGGCGAGGTTGGGGGGAAAAACAGCACCGTGGAGGAGCTGGAGGCATTTATGGAGGGATTCCGTGAGGAGTTGGACAAAAGGGGTAAGGATTTTAAAGGGATTAGCAAAATCAGCATTCAGACCGGCACGACCCATGGCGGCGTGCCCCTGCCGGACGGCACGATCGCTCGCGTCAAGCTCGATTTTGATACCCTGGGCAAGCTCTCCCAGGTGGCGCGCGGGAAATACGGCATGGCCGGAGCCGTACAACACGGCGCCTCCACTCTTCCCGAAGAGGCCTTCGATCACTTTCCCCGTCAGGAATGCGCCGAGATTCACCTGGCGACGGGGTTTCAGAACATGCTCTATGATGACCCCGCCTTTCCCGAGAAGGTGAAGAAGGAGATTTACGACTACCTGCGCAAGGAGTGTGCGGCGGAGAAAAAAGAGGGCGAGACGGACGAGCAGTTCATTTACAAAACACGCAAGAAAGGATTCGGCCCGCTCAAGGAAAAATTCTGGCGCCTGCCCGAGGAGTTTCGCAAGGAGATCGGCAGGAAGCTCGAAGAGCGCTTTGAATTCCTGTTTAAGAAGTTGAACGTGGTGAATACCGTTTCCCTGGTGCGCGAGAAGGTTCCGCTCTGAATTTCGTGAAGCTGGATATATTTGAGATTGCGCTCATCCTGGGACTGGTGACGGCCTTGGCCAATATACTGGGTAGCTACCTGGCTATATTGCAGTACCGGCCGTCGCGCAGGTTCACGGCGGCAGCCCTCGGCTTTAGCGGGGGTTTCGTTCTGGCCGCTGCCCTGTTGGAAATGGTCCCGGAAAGCCTGAGTAGAGGGGCGTCGATGCCTGCTTTCGTTGCCATGGGTTACCTCCTGGTCTTTCTGATGGAGCAGTTTCTCAACGTTCACCTGCACCATCTCCCCGATGAAGACGATCCTGCCGTTATTCAATCGGCCACAGGGCTAGCTTCTTTCGTTGCCTTCAATACACATGACTTCATAGACGGCCTCGCCATGGGGGCGGCGATGGTCACTGACACCAGGTTGGGCATCGTGGTTTCCCTCGCGGTGATCCTCCACGAGGTGCCTGCCGGCTTTGTCATAGCTGCCATCATGCGGGGCGCCGGCTGGAGCCGTAGGGCGGCTCTAATGGCCGGGGTGAGCTTGGGTCTTATTACGATAGTGGGTATCGCCCTGCCGTTTTGGATCGGAAAGATCAACCCTTTTCTTACAGATGCTCTTCTAGCCTTGGCCGCGGGCACATTCATTTATCTGGGAGCTACGCTGCTTGTTCCCCTCTCCGAGGCCGGGAAGTCCCGCTGGATTACCCTCCTGGTGTTTCTGGGCTTTGCGGTTTTCTTTGTCAGCAACTGGTTTGTGAAATTTCTTTTGGGTTGAATGGCCTATGGCAGGCCGAGAGGAGGTTTACCCCGTACCACAGAACGCCCCGGACGTGAGTGCGGGGATGAATGTTCTGGACTTCCCCGAAGGGCAGTGCCCCAAAGCCACGGACGTAAGTCCGTGGTACGGGGTTTACGAAGACAGATAGCGCAGCCTCGCCTTTCCGTCTGCTAATTTTTTTTCTGCCTCTTGGATTCTTTCCGGAGTCCCCAGATCTTGCCAGTATGCATGAAAGGGAAAGCCATAAAGCTTTTCCCCCCGAGTTAGCATTCTCGGATAGGTGACTTTGGTGATGCTGAATTTTGCAGGATCTGACCGGGACTCTGCCCCCATATAATCGAAGATCTTTGGCTCCAGGAGCTGGACTCCGGTGAACATATATTTTGTGAAACTTCCGGCCGATTCGCTCTGCGGCGCTTTGTGACCGAGGAACCTCTGGATCCTTAGATCGGCCGAGGTCTCGATCGCGCCATAGAGGTCGGCCTGGGGATCGGGCCGCAGGACGAGGGTTGCTATGCCGCCGCGCTCTTGATGCTGCTCGATTAGCTCTGTCAGGGGAAAGTCAATGATCACGTCGCTGTTGATAACGATGAAGGCGCCATCCGCCAAAAAGGGTCTGGCCTGTAAAAGCCCGCCGCCGGTGTCGAGCAGTTCTTTCTCTTCGGAATAGGTGATTTTTAGCCCCAGCTTTTTCCCGTCCAGCAGGTGCTCCCGGATCTTCGCTCCCAGATAATGCACGTTGATGATGATCTCTGTGATGCCGTAGTGCCTGAGGAGGAGGAGAGAGTATTCGATCATGGGCCGTCCCCCGACGGGGACCAGCGCCTTGGGAAGCCTCTCGGTCATGGGCCGGAGCCTCTCCCCATGACCGGCGGCGAAGACCATCGCCTTCACGAAATTCCTCCAACCGCTCGCTCCTCAGGGGTGAGTCTTCCGACCGCAGCCGATGGGCTACTACCTTGAGGGCCGCCGCCCCGTCCTCCCCAAGGGTGCTTACTTTCGCTGTCGGGGCCTGCAGGCGACCATCCTACTCCTACGTCTGCGGTCCTTTTCCTCGCCCCCTCGGAGCCAGTAGCTCCCTCTTTTTCCCAGGGGCCTGGCCGTCCCTGGAGCGGAAGATTGACTCCGAGTCGTTGGAACTCTCTGCGAAGCCGAGGATGGCAGCATCGACTGTCTGAGCCCGTATTTGTTTTATGGGCGAGTTTCGATGCAGCCCGAGGCGAGCAGCTAAGAGTTCCCGACGAGAAGTCACTGGAGCGAAGGGACGGTGAGGCCCCATTCTCCATTGCCTTCGGCGCGAGAGGCAGGTTCCCGAACGGAGCTCCAGCCGACGAGACGCTGGAGTGAGAGGATAGGGGGGTCCCCGTAATCCTCATCTCATCTCCTCAAAGTGCGCGGCAAGAATCGGCACGAGTTTCTCCAGATGGGGTGCTCTTAACAGGTTGCGTTTGAGGCGCTTGAGCGTTGGCGGGAGGTATTTTTTGTAGCTTGGTTTTCCTTTGATTAAATCGAGGTAGTGAAAGCGCCCAACGACCTTAAGGTCTCTCTGCACGGCAGAGAGGATATAGATCTCGAGAAAATCATCCCGGTTAACTCTTTCCTCTCCCGCTTCGTCCCGCTTTTGCAAGTAATAGCGGATCAAGCGATCTTCCATGTCCGGCTGGATGATGCGATCGGTTTCGCGGTCATTCAGGAGGGAGGCCAAGTCATATTGGGGGGGCGCCAGCAGGGCATCCTGAAAGTCGATGACGGCCACCTCGCCGTTCAAAACCATCAGGTTCCAACTGTGATAGTCCCTGTGGTTGAGACAGGGAGGCTGGCTCTCCAGCCGGCGGGAGATATCCTCGAAGCTTCGCGCCAATAGCTCTCTTTCCGCTGAGCCGATTTTGCCGCCCGGCCTCTTTTCCAAGCCGTGCTCAAGAAAATGGTCGAACTCCCACATGTAAAGGCGGAAATCGAAGCGCTGCTTAAAGGCAACGCAGGAGTCATCTTTCGCCCTTGTCCCGGCAACTTGGATCAGCAGAAGCTGATCGATAGCTTTCTCGTACCAGCGGATGATTTCGGCGGGCGAAAGGCCCTGGACAAAGTCCCAGAGACAGCGGTCCCCCAAATCCTCCAACAGGAGAATCCCCTCTTCGACCCAATGGCCATAAAGCGCCGGGATACGCACCCCGAGCCGGTTGAGAAAACGATGGAGGTTCAAGAAGGGCAGCTCCTTGGGCGGTTCGTGGAAAATAGCCAATTCCTCGGAGGAGAGCGGCAGGCTGCTCCCCTGAAGTTCCATGATGATGGCCGATCGCGGGGCGCGGGGACCGTCCAATAAGGCCCGGTAATAACGCCGGCTCGAGGCATCACCGGCAAGGGGGCTGAGGGAAAGAAGGCGGGTGTGGTTGCCAAAAAAGGATCCGATCCTATCCGCTACCAGTTGTTCTATCGGGGTTTCAGCCACTTTGGCCTCAAAGGGTTGTCTGTTTTCTTTCTCTCCGCTATATTATTCCATTCGTATGGATTTTCCGAGAGCCCTTTTCATCTTTTTTCTTTTTCTGACCTTTTATCTTGTGCTACAGGCTTGTCTGTTTTTCCGCTTTCTGGGCTATCTACGTGGCCGGTTCCAGAATCGGCTGCGGCGTGGAATCCTCACCGCCCTGGGTGCATCTTTTTTTCTTCTCATGCTTATACCGATTCCCTTACGCCTGTTCTACGGTTGGCATTTTCATGAACCATTCTCCAGGCTTTTCCCCGGTCTTTTCACTGTCTCTGCGGTGTGGGGTTTTGGCTCTACCGGCTCTGCTCTTATCCTCCTCGGTTATGATCTCTTTTACCGGCTTGCGCCCTCTTTTGCCCCACGTCCTGCTGAAACGCCCGATTTTCAGCGACGCGACTTTTTGAAAAAAAGCGCGGGCGTGATTGCGGCCGTCCCCTTTCTCATCTCCGGCTATGGCGTTTTTCTGGGCCGGCACCGCTTCCAAATAGACCACTTTGATCTGCCCTTAAATGGTCTCTCCTCGGCCCTCTCACAATTTTCCATTGTTCACCTTACCGATATACATCTTGGCCCTTTCATGCCGGCGGAGGAGCTTGCCGCCTATGTGGAGGCCGTCAACCGTCTCAAGCCCGATGTCATCGCGATCACGGGCGACTTTGTCTCGACCAGCCTGGATGAGATTGCTCCCTGCGTGAACACCCTTGCAGGATTGCGGGCGCGTTACGGGATTTTCGCCTGCATGGGAAATCATGATGTTTATGTCCGGGCGGATGGGGAGCTTACACGACTCTTCAACCAGAACGGAGTTCGCGTCCTGCGCAACGATGCGGCCTCTCTCGAGGTCGGAAACACAACGCTCAATATCCTCGGTATCGATGATCTTAGGTGGGGAAGGCCCAATCTTTCCCGCGCCCTTGATATCGCCCAGAGAAAACCCGGGGAGGCGCAGGTGTTACTCTCGCACCGCCCGGAGGTCTTTCCAGAGGCCGCTAGGAAAGGGCTTGGTGTTGTTCTCTCGGGCCACTACCATGGCGGCCAAATAAAGCTCGCGCCTAAGCCGGACAGCCTCTCCATCGCCCGTCTCATTACTCCTTATGCAGAGGGTCTGTTCCATCTGCCGCGCCGCCGTTTAAGCGCCTCTGGGCCGGGAACAGGCGATGCAGTGCTCTTTGTCGGTCGCGGTATCGGGATCACGGGCCTGCCGATCCGCATCAACTGCCCGCCACAGATCGCCCATCTCACGCTCAAGAGAGCGTAGAGGGAATGACAAGACTTGAGGATAGAATATAGAGGATAGAAGATCGCGATCCTCAATTCTCAATCCTCGATCCTCAGCTTTTGAGGCCGGCGCCGCCGGCCCTAGACCTCTCAGGTGCCCCCGAAGCCTATCGTTGCCTTTCCGCCTTCGACAATGACAGGGATCTGGCGCCGGTTGTTGGAATATTCCAACATGCGCTTGAGGCCTGCTTCGTCTTTCAGGACATTGATGTAGTCGAAGGGGATCTTACGCCGGGAGTATTCCGCACGGGCCCCCGAGGTATAGGGTCAAAGATCTTGACCGAAGATGAGAACTTTTTCTGCCATAAAGACTTAGAATCCTATTCCCTAATATCCGCCAAAAAAGAGAAATTGCAAGTTCTTCCCTCTCTGTGTTACTTGTTTCCTACGGAGGGATGCCGTGACATTCAAAGTCGCTATCGCTCAAATCAATCCTAGACTGGGGGATCTCCAGTCGAACCTGGCCCTTTATGAGGAGAAGATCCACCGGGGAGTCAAGGAAAAGGCCGATCTTTTACTTTTTCCGGAGTTGAGTCTCACGGGTTATTTTCTGCGCGATATGGTCCCCAACGTCGCGTTGAAACTCTCCGCTCCCGAGATCAAGGAGTTGAAAAAGCTCAGTCGGGAGGTCAGTTTCGTTGCCGGGCTGGTGGAGGAGAGTTCGGACTACCGCTTTTACAATGCGGCAATCTATTTTGAAGCAGGAGAGATCCGCCATGTCCATCGCAAGGTCTATTTACCGACCTACGGGATGTTTGATGAGCAGCGCTATTTTGCCCGGGGCGATCGGGTGCGCGCGTTCGACTCGAAGTTCGGCCGTATCGCTGTTCTCATTTGCGAGGATCTCTGGCACCCATCCACCGTATACCTGGCCGCCCTGGATGGGGCAGTGGCGATCTTGTGCCCCTCCGCCAGCCCTCTTCGGGGCATTACGGATCAGCAAGTCCAGGATGATAATGCGCGCTACTGGGAATTGATTAACCGCGCCTACGCCGAGACATTCAGCCTCTTTATGATTTATGGAAACCGGGTGGGTTTCGAGGATGGGGTGGGGTTTTGGGGCGGCTCCGAACTCCTGGATCCTGCCGGCCGGAGGATTGCCAAGGGAAAATATTACGATGAAGATTTTATCATTGGGGAGGTGGCCCTGGAGTCGGTCCGCCGTAAGAGAACCATGGCGCCGCTTCTCAGAGACGAAGATCTGGATCTTACCATCAATGAGTTGATGCGCATTCGGGAACGGCCATCGGATCTAAAAAAGGCAAAAGTAAAAAGGCACGGTTCTATCGCCCTGCCTTCGACAAGCTCAGGCCCTGAGTTCATCGAAGGGAGCGGCTCACCGCCGAAGGGACAGGCAAAAGGCAAGAAAAAAAGATGATGGTGCAAATCCCGACCAACGTCACATTGCTCCGTCAGATCCTTGTCTCGTTTATCCGCAATGAGGTGGAGAAGGTAGGGGTCCATCGCGTCGTGGTAGGGCTGTCGGGCGGTGTGGACTCGGGGCTCAGCGCCCTGCTGGCGGCCGAGGCCCTGACGCCAAGGAATGTCCTGGCCGTTATGATGCCTTATAGGAGTTCGAATCCGGAAAGCCTGGCCCATGCGGAACTGGTAGTCAGGAAAAGCTCCATAGAGTCGCTTACTGTGGATATTACGCCTCAGATCGATGCCTACTTTGAGCGCTTTCCCGACGCAGATCAGAAGAGGCGGGGAAACAAGATGGCGCGAGAGCGAATGACCATCCTCTACGATCATTCGGCAAGGTGGAACGCCCTGGTCTTGGGGACCAGCAACAAGACTGAGCTGTTGCTCGGCTACGG
>Ga0082335_1007087_pt1 | contig 13859 bp, 12 predicted proteins | sample Subgrocontami58m_FD_72375 | JGI IMG/M metagenome (GOLD analysis project Ga0082335, IMG submission 72375) | Subsurface groundwater microbial communities from S. Glens Falls, New York, USA - GMW37 contaminated, 5.8 m (SPADES assembly) (version 2) ...
TTCGGCGCTGCGCCGGCGATATTCCTCCTGCGCCACGACCGTGCGGTCGAGGGCCTCTTTGTAGCTCCGATCCGCGCGCTCGAGCAGCTTCCGTTTTTCGGCCAGGCCCCGCTCGAGCTCCTCCATGCGCAAGGCGGCTTCGCCCGCTTCCTCGCGGTTGCCCCGGGCCAGGGAATCGGAAACCTGCAGCGCCAGGTTCTCCGCCGCCGCCGAGTCCTCCCGCACCCCGCTCTCCAGCCGCGCCCGCTCGGTCGCCGCTTCCTGCAGCACCCGGCGCGTGCGCATCACCTCCTCGCGCAGCTCGTCGCGCTCGGCGGCGATCGCTTCGACCGGGTAGGTCGATTCGACCCGGTGCCACCACCGGCTGATCGCGTCCCGGATTCGTTGGAACACCGCTCGTTCTCCCGCTCTCGCGCCGACCCTCGCCCGCGAATTCTACCCGCGGTGGAAGCCTGCGGGCAAGCGCTCGATGCGGCCATGCGGCGCGTGGCCGACGCGCCCTCCTGCGCCCGGCCGCCGCCCTCAGAATTCCTCGATCCCCTGCCGTCGCACCTCCGCGAGCGCTTCGGCGGTTTCCGCAAAGTCGGCGCAGCCCGGGTCCCGCTCGAGCCTCCGCCGGACCGGATCCGGCCCCCGGTCCGCGGCGATCCTCAGGCCGAGCCCGCGGTAGTCCGCGCGCTCCACCGTCGCGGGCAGACCCGGGCGCGAATCCGACACCGGCACGATCCGCTCGGGCAGGTGCTCGAAGAACTCTGCGACCGGGCCGTCGTGACACAAGCCCCGGAGCAGGGAGGCTTCGAGCCGTTGGCGGAGGATCGGAAGCAGCGGATTGCCGGCCGCTCACCGCTTCCCAGAGAAGAATCCCGGGATCTTCTCAGCTGCTTTCAAGTGGACCATCGCTCCAGTCTGGGGCAGGCACCCCCAGACCAGCGTCCATCCAGACCCATTGCGCATCTACCGTTCTGCGATAACGTTGCGGATACTTCGGGCAGGGCACTGAGAAGGCACGTCGCTTGCTTCCAGGGCAGCCGTTCCTTTGGAGCGGCGCCCATGAAGCAGATCCCTCTCGTGCTCGTCCTGGCGATCCTGCTCGTGAACCCCGAGGCGTGGGCGGCCAAGGTCGTGCTCAAGAACGGGTCGATTTTCGACGGCACGCTCCTGCGCCAGGACGCGACCTCCGTGACCCTCCGCACGAGCTTCGGCGAGATCACCATTCAGCGCTGGCAGATCTCCCGGCTCGAAGGGGTCGAGTCCGAGCGAACTCCTGCGGAATCGCGTTCGGAGAGCCCGCGCAAGGATCGACCCGTCGAGCCGCCGCGCGCGGAACGGCCGAGCGCGGAGCGGACCGGCGAGGAGCACGCCGACGAACGCCCGGCGCCGACCCCGGACCCGTCGACCGATCGCACGGAGGTGGAGCACCCCGCGCCCGTCCCCGTCTACGACCGCAGGCCCGAGGAAAGCGCGCACCGGGTCGCACCCATCGTCGAGCCTTCGTTCTACCCAAAGGACGGGAGCCCTGCCGAGGCTTCGACCACCGAAGAGACGTCCGCGGGCCTGGACCAGGACCCGTCGCCCGACTTCGAAGCCGCACTAAAGCGGTCCCTGGGAAAGTCCGGCGCGACCTGGGGAATCGGCTTCCTCATCGGGGTACTCTTGGTCTACATCGTGGTGAGCTTCGCTCTGGCCACCGTGATCGCCTGGGGCGTTGCGCACATGATGTCCTCCGTGGGGGAGCCGTCCCTGCTCAACGCGCTCAAGGTCACCGGGATCCAGTGGGGAGCGGGGATCCTCGTGCTGGTGATGTTCGGCGTGTTCCTGGCCGCGATGGGCGCGGGCAGCGACCCGAGCAAGCTCGCCGTCGCGGCGACAACCGCCTGCTGCGCCCTGCCGGTGGTCTGCCTGGTCCTCATCGGCATCAACATCGGCACGGTCGCCCGCGTGCTCGACCTCGGCATCGGTCAGTCCATCCTGTTCGTGATCGGACAGGGGATCGGAGGTTGGGCGGTCGATGCCGTGCTGCGCACCGCGATGATGAGCATGTTGACGGGAACGCCGTAGCGTTTCGCCCCGCCCGGTTCAGCGCCGGCGCCAGGCGGCCACCCACATGCCGTTGCCGCCGGTCTCGTGGGGCATCAAGGCGTGGACCGGCGCGGGCGGGTCTCCGGGCCGGAGCGGATTGGCAAGCGGCAGCGGCTCGAGCTCCGGGCAGCGCGCGACCAGTGCCGCGGCGGTGTCCACGGTCTCCGCGCGGGTCAGAGTGCAGACCGCATAGAGCAGCCGGCCGCCCGGCACGAGCGCGGGCGCGGTATGGGCGAGCAGCCGCAGTTGCAGGGACGCAAGCTCGCGCACGTCCCCGGCGGTGGTGCTCCAGCGCGCGTGCGGATTGCGCGCCCAGGTCCCCATGCCGGAGCAGGGGGCGTCGACCAGGATGCCGTCGTAGTGCACGCGGTTCGGCCGCTTCGGCCCTCCCTCCCAGATCGCCCAGCGCAGGTTGAACGCCTGCGCGCGCGCCGCGCGGCGACGCAGGCGGCGCAGACGCCACTCCGCGCGGTCGGTGGCCCACACGCTCCCGCGGTTCTCCATCAGCGCGGAGAGGTGCAGCGTCTTTCCCCCCTCGCCGGCGCACGCGTCCCACCAGGTCTCCCCGGGCTTCGGCGCGCACATCAGACCGACCAGCTGCGAGCCGGTGTCCTGGATCTCGAAGGCCCCGGCGGTGAACTCCGGCCGAAGGAAGAGGTCCTCGGAGCCCTCGTACGCCAGGGCGTCCGCCAGCGCGCCCGTGCCGAGCGGGCGGCATTGCCCTAGCGCGGCGGCGAGCGCGGCGCCGGTACCCGGCTTTGCGCGCAGCCACACCCGCGGTTCCGCCTGCAGTGCGCGCGCAAAGGCGGCATCCGGCTCCATTTCCCTGGCCAGCCAGCCCGGCAGCGCCTTGGCCAGGAGATCGGCGTCGGCAAACGACTCGGGCCGGCCGGCAAAGCGCTTGGCCACTTCGAGCGCCCGTTCGAGCCGCGACGCGAGGGAGGCTTTCGGGTCGGTCCAGCCGAGCCACCGGTACCAGGCGAAGACGGTCCGCACCGCTTCCCGGCGCACCGCAGGGCTCGCCCCGCGCTCGCTCTCGAGCACGTCGCGCAGCACGGCGTCGGCGGGACGGGCGCGGGACACGGCCCCGATCACCGCGAGGGCGATCCGGCGGGCGGGGTCGGGGTCCGCGGGCAGCGGCCGTTCGCGCATCGTCATCTATCGCCCCTGAATCTGCCCGACGGCGTCGAGAAAGGCCAGCGTGCGGCGATCGACCAACGACACGAGCGCGGCATTGGCCTGGTGGGAGTTCCCCGCGTTCGCCGCTCCCGCCCGCGCGGCGTCGATCCCGAGCATCCCGCGCGGTCCGCTCTGGACCGATCCCATGCGGTGCGCGACGTTGTTGAGCTCGGGGTAGTCGAGCCGCAGGACGTAGACCGTGCGCCCCTGGTCGTCGGTGAACTGCGCGAGCACGGCCGGCACCGACCCCGGGTCCGCATCGGCGCCGTAGAATCCGCCGCCGAGAAGGTCCATCTGGAATCCGACCCCCCGCGCCGGGTCGAAGCCGTGGAGCTCGACCTCCCCCGCGCCGGGCTCCGCGTGGGAAGCGAACAGACTACCCCGTTGGAGGGCGAAGCCCCGCCGGAGGAACAATTGCTCCACTCGCGCGCACACGTGCGACTCCTGGAGTCCGCCGACCTGGAGGCCGTGGGCACCGAACACCAGCACGATCGGGCCGGAACTCGTCGCGGAAGCGGAGCGCGAACCCTCGACCCGCGCGATCCCCCCGTACCATGCGCGCAGGGCGATCACCGGGCCGAGCAGGAGCAGCGCCGCGATCCCCGCGGCCGCGAGCCAGGGCCGGGCGCTCCCGGTCGCGGAGTCCTTCGGGGACTGCGGCCGCATCGCCAGTGCGCCGAGGAGGAGGCAGGCGGGGCCATAGGCGAGCAGGATGATCCAGGGGCTCGGGGTTGCGCTCGAGGTGGTGGTCGGTGCCTGGGCCAGGACGAGCCAGCGCGCGCTCCACCGGCCGGTGAGGTCGGCGAGCGCGCCCAGGCCGACGCAGGCGAGGCCCGCGCGGCGGGGTGCCCGACGCTGGGCCGCGACCATGAGGCCGGCGAAGGCGCCCCACGCGGGCACGCTTGCCGCCCACGGTGCGGGCACGCGCAGCCACGCGACCAGGGAAAAACAGAACAAGAGATCGAACAACCCGACCAGGATGCCGGAGAAGGGTCCGATGGTCCAGGCCGAAAGCGAGCCGGTGCCGATGCCGATCGCGGCGCCGAGGCCGAAGCCGATCAACTCTCCGAAGGGAAGGGCCGGGCCCGACCCGCCGAGCAGCCGGTCGCCCGCCTCGCGCAACGCGGGAACCAGGAACGCCACCGCGAGCGGCACGAGCGCGGCGAGCGCGATGCCGATACGGGCCTGGAGGCGGCGGGCCGGCCGGGGCGGGGTCAGGGTAGGGGCGTCGGACACGGCGGCATGGTAGCACGCGGTCGGCGCGGTTGCACGTCGCCTTGACGCTCTTCCGGCGCCGGGCCTACAATCCGAATCGGCACCGGGCCGGAGAACCCGCGGGGTCGCGGGAGTGCCCCGACCGCGCCGGCTCCGAGCCTGGATGCCGGGCCAGGTGCTGGAGCAGGCAGAGGTGGTGGGGACGTAACCGAGGGATCGGCTCGCCGGCCGCGTGTGCTCGTTTGCGGCCGGGGAGCGCTCGCGCGGCACGACCACGACGAGGAGGGGCGTTGGGAAACACTTTCGGGCGGCTGTTCCGGGTCACGACGTACGGGGAGTCCCACGGCGGCGGCGTGGGCGTGGTGGTGGACGGCTGCCCCCCGGGGCTCGCGCTCGCGGAAGCCGACATTCAGGCGGAGCTCGACCGGCGGCGGCCGGGGCAGAGCCGGATCGTCTCCCAGCGCCGGGAAGCCGACCGGGTCGAGATCCTCTCGGGCGTCTCGGACGGGCGCACGCTCGGCACGCCGATCGCCTTGCTCGTGCGCAATGAGGACGCGCGTCCGGAAGCCTACGCGGGCTTTCGCGACCTCTATCGCCCTTCGCACGCGGACTTCACCTACGAGGCCAAGTATGGCGTGCGCGCCTGGGCCGGGGGCGGGCGGGCGAGCGCGCGCGAGACGGTCGGCCGGGTCGCCGCGGCGGCGATCGCCCGCAAACTCCTGCGCGAACGCTGGGGTGTCGAGGTGGTCGGCTGGGTCGAGCAGGTGCACCGCCTGCGCGCGGCGGTCGATCCCCGCCGGGTCGCGCGCAGGCAGGTCGAACGCACCCCGGTGCGCTGTCCCGATGCGCGCGCGGCCGCGCGCATGATCCGCCTGATCGAGCGCACGCGCGAGGCGGGGGATAGCGTCGGCGGCGTGGTCGGCTGCGTGGCCCGCGGCGTGCCCCCGGGCTGGGGCGAGCCGGTGTTCGACAAGCTCGAAGCCGATCTGGCCAAGGCGGTCCTGTCGCTGCCCGCCTCGAAGGGGTTCGAGATCGGCTCCGGATTCGCGGGTACGGTGCTCAAGGGCTCCGAGCACAACGATCCGTTCGTGGTGCGAGGCGGGCGCGTGCGCACCACGACGAACCGCTCGGGCGGCGTCCAGGGCGGGATCTCCAATGGCGAGCCGATCGTGATCCGCGTCGCCTTCAAGCCGACCGCGACCATCCTCCAGCCGCAGCGGACGGTCGATCGGCGGCTGCGCCCGGCCGTGCTCCACGCCCGCGGCCGCCACGACCCGTGCGTGCTGCCGCGCGCCGTGCCCATGGTGGAAGCCATGGTGGCGCTGGTGCTGATCGACCACGCGATGCGGCAGCGCGCCCAGTGTGGGAAATAGGGACGCCGCCGACCCCGATCCTCCGCGAACCCGCCCCGAAAATCCGCGCGGCGCGACCCCCCAACGAGGGGTCGCGCCGCGGTTCGATTCCCGTGACTACTCGACCACGTAGCCCTTCTTGGCCAGTTGCTGCTTGAGGATCTCGCGCACCGCGGAGTCGAAGGTCTCGGCGCCGTCGCCGACCTGCTTCTTCTGTTCTTCCACGAGGAACGTCTGGCGCGCGGCGCTCAGCTTCTTGATCTCGTCCTGCACCGCCGTGCGCTCCGCCGACTTCTCCGCGACGAAGGCCTTGCGCTTCTCGACGTCCATGCCCTTCATCTCGTCCGGCAGGGCTTCTTCCTCGACCGTGGCGACGTCGGCCTTGCCCGCCTGTACCGCGTCGACCAGATCCCATTCGTCGTTGCGATAGCCGCGGCCGGCCTTGGCCCTGGCGCGCTCCGGGGCCGCGCCCCCGGCGGCCGACTCGGCCTTCTTGTCCTGCTCCTGCTGCCGTCGCTTCAACTTCTCGCCCTGGTCGCCGAAGGCCAGGTAGGTCTCGTTCAGCTTGCGGGACAGTTCCTCGAGCCGCCCGTCCTGGGGCGCTACGATCGCCACCGACTTCGCGTTGTGGTCGATGTTGATCGCCTGTCCGTCGGCCAGGCGCGCGGCGTCCTTCCACTTGCCGTTGATCCCGTCCTGCTCGCTCCCGCAGTGGATCGTGTTCACCACGATTCCCTTCGAGATCGCCAGGCGGCAGGCCTGCTCGAACGCCTCGGGGCCCTGCGAGAAGGGCTCGTTGCCCGCGATGAAGATCGCCTGGTAGTTGTCGCCCGGGGTCCAGGACAACTGCTCCACGGCCTTGCGGATGGCGACCGCGCAGTACTCCTCGCCGCCGTTGGTGGTCAAGGCGAAGAGCTCGGCGGAGATCTTGTCGAGGTCGTCGCTCAGCGGGACGATCTGCCGGACGAAGCCCTCGGAGGCCGGCACCGACTGCTTGCCGTACTCGTAGAGGGCCACGCGCAGGTCGGGAGCCAGGCCGTCCTTCTTCGCGGCGGCAGTCTGGTTGATGATGCTCCAGATCTTCGCGCGCGCCTGGTTGATCAGTCCGTCCATGCTCCCGCTGGTGTCGAGCAGGACGGCGATCTCGATGATCGGGCGCGGGGCGGCCTTGGGCTCGTCGGCAAGGGCCGGGGCGGCGCAACAGGCCAGGGTGAGGGCGGCGGCGGTCATGCGGCGGATAGCGGGTGACATCGGCAAGTCCTCCAACTCGGGGTTCGAACAACGGCGCATTCGACGCCGCGCCCCGCGCGAAGTTCCCGATTCTCCGCCCCGCCGCCCGGCCGGCTTCCCGGACGAGGCACCCCCGAACCGGTCCGCGGCCTGCTTCCCGCCAGGTCCGGTCGAGGCGCGAGCGATAGCGAGCGATACGATCCGGGTGATTGCAGCGGGATCCGGGATCGGCTACACTCGCGGAGTCCGAGTCCCATTTGAAGGAGGAGCCATGAGACGGATGCTGGTCGGCGCGGCGCTCGCGACGCTGTGCGCCGCGGTGCTCATCGCGGAACCCAAGAAGATCTACTCGAACGATTACCTGGGCCAGGAGCCGCCCGCCCTCGTCGTGACCGAGGGGCATTGGTTCAACTCCGAGAAAGCGCCCAGCCTCGAAGCGCTGCGCGGCCGGGTCGTGTACGTCGAATTCAGCTTCATGGCCTGAGGGGCCTGCAAGCAAATGGCGCCCCACCTGGTCAGGTGGCACGAACAGTACGCGAAGAAGGGCCTGGTCATCATCGACGTGGACAACGGAGCCCGGGACAGCCTCGAAAAGGTCAAGGGACATGTCGAGGAGGCGAAGATCCCGCATGTCGTCCTGCACGACGTGGACGGTCAGAACTGCAAGACCTACGGGATCCGCGGCTTTCCCTCCGCGTTCCTCATCGATGTGGACGGTAAGGTCGTCTGGCAAGGCTTCCCCGGCGCAGAGGTCGAGGATTTGCCGGGGATCATCGAGCCGGAACTCGCCAAGGTGAAACTGCCCGCGGAGGGCGAGGACGAGAAGTCGCCCGAGCCGCCGAAGGAAGACCCGCCCAAGGACGAAGATTCGAAGAAGTAGCTCCGGCAATGGTGCGGGACCGGCGCGGCTTGGCGCCTGCTTCGATTGGGCGGACCGAGCCGGCCGGAGCGCCGCGGGTCCAGACGCGCGGCGCGGCGGCGAGTCGATACACGTGAAGCGTGTCGTCGAGGTGCCGCGACGTAGCGGATGGCTCGCAGCGCACGCCCGGTGACGGGCTCTCGAGGGTCGCGCCCGCTCGCACCGATCCCGGGTCCGCCCGCGGGGGGGGCCCGATCCGATAGGCACCTGCCGCAATCCGCCGCAAGCGACCCGCCCCTTCCTCCCGAGCGCAGGTCCGACGCATGCCGAATCCGCTCGACCTGTACGTCGCCCGATCGGCCGTCGAGAAAGGCATTCTCACCCCCGCCCGGATCGAAGAGGAACTGCGCGAGTTCGAGAAGGACGGACCGGGCGTCTCCTTCGCCGAGCGGCTGGTCCTCCGCGGGGCGATCTCCCCGGAGCAGCGCGACCAGTTGCTCCGCCTCCTCCAGGACGCGACCGGCGCGGGGACGACTCTGCTGTCGACTCCGTCCCCGGAGCCGTCGGCCGAGGCCTCCTCCGCCGAAGCCGCTGGGAGCGCGACCCTCCCCACGGTGGCGCCGGCCGAGCCGCACCTCGCCGACCGCATGGGCAAGTACCGCGTGATCGAGGAACTCGGCCGCGGCGCGATGGGGGTGGTCTACCGGGCCGAGGACACCGAACTCCACCGGGAAGTGGCGCTCAAGACCGTCCTGATGGGCGGGGTTGCCGACCCGGAGCGGATCCTCCGTTTCCTACGCGAGGCCCGAACCGCCGCCACCCTGGATCACCCGGGGATCGTCCCGATCCACGACATGGGCGTGATCGACGGGATGCCCTTCTTCGCGATGGGGCTGGTGCGCGGTCGCACGCTCGAGCAGGTCCTGACCGCGCAGGAACTCCCGGACCTGCGTGAGCGGGTGCGCGTGGTCGCCGAGATCGCGCGCGCGGTGGGGCACGCCCACGAGCGCCGCGTGGTCCACCGCGACCTCAAGCCGGCCAACGTCCTCCTCGACTCTCAGGGGGGCGTCCACGTGCTCGACTTCGGGGTGGCCAAGCACCTGGACGACCGCGCCGCGCTCACCGCCACCGGGCAGATCCTCGGCACGCCCCTCTACATGTCACCCGAGCAGATGAACGGCGAGCTCGAGCGGATCGGGCCTGCGAGCGACGTTTACTCGCTGGGAGCGATCCTCTACGAGGCGGTGGCGGGACGGCCCCCGTGGCGCGCCACCTCCTCGCTCCTCGAACTCGCGGCCAAGCTGACCCACGAGGACGTGGTGCCGCCGAGCCGGGAAAACCCCGAGGTCGACGCCGATCTAGAGACCGTGATCCTCAAGGCGCTGGAGAAGCATCCGGAGCGGCGCTACCCGACCGCGCTCGAATTCGCCGGGGACCTCGCGCGTTGGCTCGACGGCGAGCCGGTCCGCGCCAAGCCGATTTCGCGCTCGACGCGGATCTGGCGCAAGGTCGCCAAGCACCGGACGGTGGTTCTTCCGGTCGTCCTGCTCCTGCTTGCGGGGGTCACGCTCTCGGTGCAGGCGGCGTGGGCGCGCATTCGGTGGGCCCGCGAACTCGCCGCGCACCTGGACGCGGGGGAAGGGGCGCGCGCGCGGAACCAGGTCCGGTCGGCGCGCGACGAGTTCCAGCGGGTGCTTCTGCTCGACGAGTCGGACCCGCGGGGGCGCGCCGGGTTCGCGTGGGCCGACGCCGAAGTCAAGCGGCTGGACGCCGAAGCCGAAGCCGCGCGAGAAGCGATGCGGAAGGGGGGGCTGGCGCAGAACGTGATCGGGCGATGGCTCGGCCTGGCCGGCGTGCTCGCCGAGCTCGAGAAGCTCTCGTACGACGACGGGGCCTCGGCCGCAGTACGACGGGCCCGGGCCGAGGCGCTCTGGCCGCGGATCGACGCCTTCGCGCGGACCACGCCGGACGATCCCACCTCCCGCTCGGTGATGATGGCGTTCGTCGGATGGGCGAAGATCCTCGCCGGCCGGCTCGACGAAGGGCAGGCCGACATGAACGAGGCGGGCCGGCTGGATCCCGACCTGCCGTACGCTCCTCTGGTCGAAGCCTACGCCTGCTTCTCGCGACACCTCGAGCTCCAGCCGATCTCTTCGCTCAACTCCGGTTCGGGCGGCGGGCTCCAATTCTTTCGCGTGGGCGATGAGGACGAGTCGTCGCGGACTCTGCGCGTGCGGATGGAGGAACTGCTGGCCCGCGCGGAGCAGGCCCCGGTGTGGGGGGAGGAGCAGGCGGGGCTCTTCCGCGGGGTCGCGGCCGCGCTGCGGGCGCTGCGGGACGAGCAGCTGGAGGCGGCGGAGCGCGAGCTCTCCGCGGTGGTGGAAGCATCCGGGGTGCCGATGTTTCGCAACGGCTTCCTCTTCGCCCGGGCGCGGGTGCGCTGCTACGGTGGCCGGTTCGCGGACGCCGTGGCCGACCTGAGGGAAGTCGTGGCTGCGCGGCCCGGCCATCTTCCGCCGAAGTTGTGGCTGGGCCTGGTGGCCTACGGGGCGGGGGAGTTGCAGGAGCGGCAAGGCGGAGATCCCTTTCCGCAGTACGAAGCCGCCTGGACGGCGCTCGGGGAGGCGGTGCGCATCGCGCCCGACCACGGATGGGCGTGGACGCAGATCGGCCTTGCGCACATGGCCGCGGGAGCAGCGCGCGCGCGGCGCGGGCAGGATCCGCGCGAGGAATACCGGAAGGCCGATGCGGCGCACCGGGAGGTGGTCCGGATCGAGGGGTGGAGGCCGCATCCGCACTACAACCTCGGGGGCACGTTGGTGGCCGAAGCCGATTGGGAAGAGCGGATCGGCGGAGACGGGCGGGAGATCCTGCGCCGAGCCATCGAGTCCTACGACCAGACCGTGAATTCAAAGTGGGACGGCGGGCACCACTGGATGGGCCGCGCGATCGCGTGGCATCGCCTCGCCGATGCGGAAGCCGCGCACGGCGGCGACCCACGCGAGGCGTACGCGAGGGCGATCAGCGACGCGGCGGGCGCGATCCGCCTGGGATCCGACCCGGCGTCTTTGCGGCCCTTGCTCGTGCGGGCCCATATCGGCCGGGCCGACGCCGAGTCCCGTCGGGGAGGCGATCCCACGGCGGATCTCGCGGCCGCGCTTGCGCTGTACGAGGAATGGGCGAAGGAAACGCCTACCGACCTCGAGGTGTGCTTCGGGCGCGGCTACGTGCTCCTGCGCCTGGGCCGCAAGGAGGAGGCCGCGCGCGAGCTCGAGGCGGTAGTCGCCGCGCGGCCGGCGGACGCACGAGCGAGGCGCTTGCTGGCTGCAGCGCAGGGCACGGTCTCGGCGTGGGCGGCGGACCTGGCGCGCGGGGACGAACGGGTCCAGGCGGGCGACTACGCCGGCGCGCGGGAGGCGTACGAGAAGGGGATTGCGCTGGCGGGGGAGGCCGCCGAGCGCGACCCGGAATTCGTCTCGGCGCACTACAACCTCGCCTGCATCCATGCGCTGCTCGCGGTCGGGAAGGCCGCGCCGGGCGCGGAGCCCACCCCGGTGGCCGCCGACGAAGCCGCAGGGCGAAGGGACGCAGCATTCGCACACCTGAAGCTCGCGTTGGCGCTGGGTTGGGAGAACATGGATCACGTGCGAAAGGACGCCGACCTCGAATCGCTGCACGATGACCCGCGGTGGGGGGAGATGGTGAAGCGGTGATCGGCGGGGCAGCGCCGCTTCACCCCTGCCGCGTCTCCCCGGCCCGGCGCGCGAGCTCACTCAGGAGCCGGACCACCTCCGAATCGGGAAGCGCGCGCAAGATCGTTCCCCGGCAACGCTCCCGTCCGCAGGCGCAGACGAAGGGCGGAGCGGCCGCGGGCCAGAACAGCCCGTAGTCGTAGGTCACTTCCTCGCCCGCGGCGAGCGGCCGCAGCGCTACGTCCAGGTCGTTCCTCGGCGCGGCGTTGGGTTCGCACGAGTGGTTCCAGAACCGCGCGTCGTCGGTGCAGATCCACAGGCCGCCCGACGGGTCCTGGAAGGCCGTCCAGAGCGGGTCCTCGCCCGGCCGGAACCGCCGCGACGTGGCCGGGGAGAAGCGCCAGAGGATCGTGCCCGCCGGGAGCGCTTCGCGGGCGAAGAGCCCGGTGCCGTGGATCGGGCTGGGACGCGCCGCGAGGGCGGGGTGCAGCACGGCTACTTCTCCGCCTCCGCCCAGCGCGGATCGCCGCGCAGGGGGGCGAGGTCCGCCCCGAGCGCGTACACGTCCGTGTGCGGGCCGATCTGCGCGGTCTCGCCATTGATCTGCTCGGGCCGGGCCTTCCCGCCGAGCAGGACGGTCTTGAGCGCGACCTCGCGGCGCAGCTCGCAGTCGAGCGCGCGGTAGACGACGCCCATTCCTCCGCGGCCGACTTCTTCGAGCAGTTGGTACTTTCCGAGACGGCCGAGCGCGAGGCCGGGCACCTCGCCCGGCGAAGGTTCGGTGGGGCCCCGGGCGGGGTCGCCGAAGGTCGGCACGCGGTCCTGGCTCGGTGGGTCGGGCTCGCTCATCGTCGCGCATCTTACCGGGCCGGGCTCCCTGGCCCGTGCGAAATCCATTCCCGTCGTCGAGCTCTCCGGTCCCGGCCTTCGAGGGGACCGGTGCCGCGGCCTCGTCGGCTCTCAGCGCGCGACCGCCGGTCGCAGGCGGACTTCGATGCGCGTTCCCTCGGGCGGGGCCTTGCTCCAGTCGAAGCGGAGGATCGGCAGCGCAGTGTAGATCGGCATCTGGTTGTTGGCGATCAATCCGCCGGCGCAGTCTCCGGGGCAGGCGAGGCAGCCCGCCTTGGTGGCGTAGATCGCGCCGCTGCCGTGGAACACGAAGTGCGGGGTCCAGGGCTTCACCACCCAGGCCCCGCTCGGCGTGCGCACCTTCTCCTGGAAGAAGTCCTCGTAGGGGAGCTCGCGCCACTCTCCGCCTTCGCGCCAGCGGATCGTGATCAGCATCGGGTCGCCCTGGAGATAGTCCGCGTCGGTGGTTTCCTCGTCGAAGCCCTTGTGATCCTCGGCTTGGACATAGGAGTAGTGCACCTTGGATTTCGCGCCGACCCGCACGAGTGCGTCCTGCACCGCCTGCGTGGAGGCGTCGACGACAAAGATGAACCAGTCGAGGAACTCCGCCGGGCGACCGGCTGCGCGCGCGCACCCGAGGAAGGCCTGCGAGCGAGTGCCCCACGAGTCGACGCCGGGCGAGCCGCTCGGGTGGCGCAGCACCGCCGGCAGAAGGACCTCGCCGCGCGCCGGGTCGATCGTCACCTGCGTGACCGGGCCGACCCGCGTCGACGCGTCCCGAGCGGGAACCACGGAGAACTGCGGAGCCGGCGCGTCCGCAGCCACGAACCCGGACCACGGGAAACCGGAAGCGCCGAGAGCCACGCCGCCGAGCAGGAGGGCCGCTGCGATCGAGGTCTGCATGGGGTGTTGTTCCTTTCGAAGAGATGCACCCGATGAGAGCAATCGGTGTGCCAGAGTCAGAGCCTGGTGTAACCCGCGGTGCGGGCGTATTTTCGGGCGTGGGAAGCGACGGGGGGCGTCACGGGATCGTAGCATTGGTGTTACGGATCAGTGCCATCGACAATTCCGATTCGCACTGCCCTCGAGATCGCCGGGCACGAGCCGGGTCGCCCTCTTCCTCCGACCGGGCAAGCCGCCGCGGTTTCTCTCGGGATAGTCCCTCGTGTCCGCCGAGCCGTGCGCGGCGAGATGGGGATGCACTCCCTCGATCCGCGGACTCCACGAGCTCGGGGCTCCCCTCCACGGCGATCCCGCCTGCGCGCACCGTCGCGGATGGGGAGCGGATCCCCCGCACCCCTTCCCGTGAGGTTGCAGACTCCCCCCACGCCGTGCCCGAGGCGCCCAATCTGCACACGGTGCCAATCGTTTGACTCCCGGTCGCGCCCCGCGTAGAGTCTCCCG
>Ga0082335_1007088_pt1 | contig 13858 bp, 13 predicted proteins | sample Subgrocontami58m_FD_72375 | JGI IMG/M metagenome (GOLD analysis project Ga0082335, IMG submission 72375) | Subsurface groundwater microbial communities from S. Glens Falls, New York, USA - GMW37 contaminated, 5.8 m (SPADES assembly) (version 2) ...
CGTGAGCTGGGTTCAGAACGTCGTGAGACAGTTCGGTCCCTATCTGTTGTGGGCGTAGGATATTTGAGAGGATCTGTCCCTAGTACGAGAGGACCGGGATGGACGAACCTATGGTGTTCCAGTTGTCGTGCCAACGGCATCGCTGGGTAGCTAAGTTCGGAAGGGATAACCGCTGAAAGCATCTAAGCGGGAAACCCACCTCAAGATAAGATATCCCTTTCGATGGAGACATCGAAACTAAAGACCCCTTGTAGACCACAAGGTTGATAGGTCAGGTGTGTAAGTATAGTAATATACTAAGCTAACTGATACTAATCGGTCGTGCGGCTTGACCATAAATTTATATTTGCTCAGTACATTCACGATATGCAATTGTAAATATTGAATATATATTTCGGTGGCGATAGCGAAGAGGTCACACCCGTTCCCATTCCGAACACGGAAGTTAAGCTCTTTTGCGCCGATGGTACTGCATGGGCGACTGTGTGGGAGAGTAGGGAGCCGCCGGAATTAATTAATGGCCTCTCTCATTGTTCATGAGAGAGGCTTTTTTTTATTTTGTTTTACATCCTTTGTCCCTTTATGTTATAAGGGATTATTATAATTATAACGTTATGTTACCAAAGGAGACGCGGCCTTATGTCAGGTCATTCTAAATGGAGTACGATCAAGAGGAAAAAAGGCGCCGTTGATGCCAAGCGTGGTAAGGCCTTTACGAAAATAATCAAGGAAATTACCTTGGCGGCCCGGCTGGGGGGTGGCGATATGGAGAATAACGCCCGTCTTCGGCAGGCGGTGATGCTGGCCAAAGAAGAAAACATGCCTAAGGATAACATTGATCGGGCGATCAAGAAGGGCACGGGCGAGCTGGAGGGGGGGGCCAACTACGAGGAAGTGACCTATGAAGGTTACGGACCGGGGGGCGCCGCCGTGCTGGTGGAGGTGATGACGGATAACAAGAACCGGACGGTGGCGGAAATCAGGCATATCTTTTCGAAACACGGCGGCAATTTGGGGGAAAACGGCTGCGTTTCCTGGATGTTTGAGAAAAAGGGCAGCATTGTCATTGACAAGAAAAGCATTGATGAGGACAGCTTGATGGAACTGGTCCTGGAAGCCGGCGCCGAGGATGTGAAAGTGGAGGACAGTGAGTATGAGGTGGTGACACCGCTGGAGTCTTTTGAGGAAGTGAAGAAGGCTATCGAGGCTCAAAAGGTCAAATGCCTCGAAGCGAAGATTACCATGGTGGCGCAAAACACGGTAAACCTGGAGGGATCAAAGGCGGAGCAGATGCTCAAACTGATGGAAAAAATGGAGGATAACGAAGATGTGCAGAACGTGTATGCCAACTTCGACATCGCCGATGATATAATGGAAAAGTTGAGCCAATAAACGTGCGAGTCCTCGGCATCGATCCCGGCAGTCGCGTTACGGGCTACGGTTTAGTTGAAAAGAACAAAAACAGCCTGGTTCCCCTCTTGCTGGGGGAAATCAGGCCGGCGGGAAATGATTCGCTGTCCTCACGCCTGATCGCCATATGCGACGGTTTATCGGCGGTCATTGAAGAGAACAGGCCGGACGCTGTGGCGATAGAAAATATATTCTATGGCAAGAATGTCCAAAGCCTGATAAAACAGGCACACGTTCGGGGAGTGGCTATCCTGGCCGGCGCCAGGCACCAAATTCCGGTTTTTGAATACACCCCTTTGGAAATCAAACAGGCCGTGGTGGGATACGGCCGTGCTGAGAAGGGCCAGGTACAAAAAATGGTGGCCGCCATCCTGAAACTGCCGGTCATCCCGCCGGCCGACACGGCTGATGCGCTGGCAGTTGCCATTTGTCACATTAATTTTTTTAAGGTGCAACCTATCTGAGATGATTGCCCGAATCAGCGGAACTTTGGTCTATAAATCACCTGTCTATCTAATTGTGGACACCCATGGCGTGGGCTACCGCTTGTTTATTCCTCTGACCACCTTTTATGAAATTCCCGAGGTGGGTCAGCCGGTGACCCTGAATATCCATACCCAGGTAAAACAGGATGCCATCAATCTTTTTGGGTTTCATACCCTGGAGGACAGGGATATCTTTCAGCTGCTACTGGCGGTGAGCGGTATCGGTCCGAAACTGGCCATCAATGTCCTGTCCGGCATTTCCGCCGGCGAACTGATCAAGGCTTTGTCCGAAGGCAACTGGAAACGTCTGGTCAGCATACCTGGCGTGGGCAGGAAGATGGCGGAAAGAATCATCCTTGAACTAAGAGACAAAGCCCTGAAATTAGCGGCTGCCGATGCAGCGCCGGCCTGCCCGGCCGTTTTGCCCAGGTCTGACATGCGGGAGGATGCCTTATCAGCTCTGATTAATCTCGGTTATAAGAGTCAGGTGGCCGATGATGTCCTGGACAAAGTGGCCCGTCAATGGCCCGACGGTTTGACGCTGGACGTCTTGTTAAAGAATGCGTTGAGGGTATTGTCGGGCGCCTGAAATGGGCGGGTTACTGATTGCTAAGTATTTAACTCATGAATTGTTGGTATGGCTGTGATAAATTCCCTGATCGAACCGCTGCTTGAGGAAGAGGAAAAAGGCCTGGAAGTCTCTCTCCGTCCTAAGAGTCTGGCCGAATATATCGGACAGGAGAAGATAAAGAAGAACCTGTCCGTCTTTATTGAAGCGACTAAAAAGAGGAACGAGGCCTTGGATCACGTCCTCCTTTATGGTCCCCCCGGTCTCGGAAAAACAACCCTTGCTTACATTATGGCACGCGAGTTGGGTGTGGATGTCAAGGTAACTTCCGGTCCCGTCATCGAACGTCCCGGCGATCTGGCGGCCATCCTGACCAATCTGCACGAGCATGATCTGCTTTTCATCGATGAGATTCACCGCCTCTCCCATGTGGTGGAGGAAATCCTCTATCCGGCCATGGAAGACTACCATATTGATCTGCTGATCGGCCAGGGCCCTTCCGCCCGCTCCATGAAACTCGAAATCCCGCGCTTCACGCTGGTAGGAGCTACGACAAAGGCCGGTCTCTTAACGTCTCCCTTGCGGGATCGTTTCGGCATGAGTTTCCGGTTTGAATTCTATAATAAGCAAGAACTCACGGTTATCATCAAAAGGTCGGCCCAGATCCTGGCGATTGACATTGAGGAAGAGGGAGCGGCGGAAATGGCGTGCCGTTCACGCGGTACTCCCCGGGTGGCCAATCGCATTCTCAGAAGGGTCCGGGATTTTGCCCAGGTAAAGGCCGACGGGGTGATCAGCAGGAAAGTGGCGGTGAAGGCCCTGGAAATGCTGGAGGTGGACAACAAAGGGTTTGATCACATGGATCGCCTGATTTTACTTACCCTGATCGATAAGTTCGATGGCGGGCCCGTGGGCATCGACAGCCTTGCTTCGGCAATCAGCGAGGAGAAATCAACTCTTGAGGATGTTTATGAACCCTATCTGATTCAGGAAGGCTACCTGCAAAGAACGATGCGGGGCCGGGTGGCGACCAGGATGGCCTATGAACACTTCGGCAGAAAGTGGTGCAATGTCCGACAGGAGAACCTCTTTTGATATGAAAATGTTGATTCATATCTGCTGCGGTCCTTGCGCCATTTATCCCTTGCGTATCCTCAGGGAAACGGACCATGATCTGACGGGATTTTTTTTCAACCCAAACATCCACCCCTACCTGGAATATAAACGGCGCGCCGAAACGCTGGCCCTTTCCGTAGAGGAGCAAGGGCTGCCCATGATCTGGGAGGAGGATTACGGGGTGGAAAATTTTTTCCGCCTGATCGCCGGCCGCGAGGATGATCGTTGCCGTATCTGTTATATCCTTCGCCTCCGGGAGACAGCGCGGGTCGCAAAAGCGGGCGGCTTTGCCGCCTTTACGACGACGTTGCTTTATAGCAGATTCCAGAAGCATGATCTCATCCGGGAGGTGGGCGAATGCCTGGGCCGTGAAGAAAGCATCCCCTTCCATTACCTGGACTTCCGGGTCGGCTGGCAGGAGGGTGTGCGCCTTTCCAGGGAACGGGGCATGTACCGGCAGCCCTATTGTGGTTGCCTGTATAGCGAAAAGGAACGGTATTTTTCCCGGGGTACGGACCGGCCGGGAGGGAAAAGATTACAAGAAAGTACCAGCGAAACTCCCGGGCTTGGAGCAGGGAAATAAGAAAAGATAATTGCCGACTGTGTCTGTTTTGCTACAGCTGATAGGCGCCGGCGGGCGGGCGGTTGTGATTAGATGGTTTTTGCCCTGAAAATATCTCGTGATTATAATAGGTTGCTTATCTGCGGCGTTGCGGCAATTAGCTGTTGCTGATGGTACATAATTTGCTATAGACTCACATAGTTCATTCAAGACCAAAGGAAGCTAAGATTAAATGCGTTTACAGAGGACGATAAAAAAGGAAATAACCTGCACGAGCATCGGTTTGCATACGGGCCGGAAGATTAATATGACTATCAAACCGGCGGGTGTGGATACCGGTATACTATTTGTCCGCCGGGACCTGGAGAAACATAATTATATCAAGGCTGATCTCCATAACGTCTCCAATACCCATCTTGCTACAACCCTTGGCAATAACGGTACAAGGGTTTCCACTGTGGAACATCTCCTGTCCGCTTTTAGCGGCATGGGTTTGGATAATGCCGTTGTCGAGGTGGATGCCCCCGAGGTTCCCATCATGGACGGCAGCGCTCTGCCCTTCGTCAAGATGTTGAAAAATGTGGGAACCAGAGTGCAGGGCAAAGGGAAGAAACTGCTGGTCATAACAAAGCCGGTTTCCGTCTCCGACGGCGATGGGGAAGCGATACTTTTGCCCTCCCCGGAATTTAAGATTACCTATAAAATAGAGTTTCAACATCCGCTGATTGGCGAACAATCCTATCAGGTGACTTTTTCCGACATAGCCTATGAACAGGAGATATGTGCCGCCCGCACCTTCGGCTTCCTGAAGGATGTGGAATACATGCAGGCCAAAGGTCTGGCTTTGGGCGGCTCCTTGAAGAATGCCGTTGTACTTACGGAAAAGAAGATCGTGAACAAAGACGGCCTGAGATTTCCCGACGAATTCGTCAAACACAAAATCCTGGACGCCATCGGTGACCTTTCGCTCCTGGGGATGCCTATTATTGGGCATTTTGTGGCCTCTAAGTCGGGTCATAAGCTGAATTATTTGTTATTAAAAGAACTCCTGGAGCGTAAGGAATGCTGGAAAATCGTTGGTTCCTTCGACCAGAGCAAGGTAAGTGAAGAAGAAACTCCGCTTAATATCCCCTCCTTTGCCACACTTGATTCCGTGCCGGCTTTTTGATGCCTGCGGTTTGTACCCACATTTATCATTACCTCCACAAATAGCGCTTGCAGAAGACAACTAAATGTTATTATCATGCCCCTGCGGCCCGCTCTTAATTAAATGAAAGCGGGCCGGCAAGTACGAACGCTGACTCGCTGCGAGTGCATAATGTTGTCATTGGTTACCAGATACAAGAGCCGTCTCGTGATTTTAATTTTCTGTTTCTGGCATTTTTCCCCGTCGCTCAGCGCCTGGGCGCAAGAGGCGAAGTTTGCCGACCTGTTGATTACCAATAATGCCGGCCAGATATCCGTCTATGCCCGGGTAACGGATTGTTTCACGCCAGGCATGGAAGCGGCCATTCTTGCCGGAGTTCCCATTACTTTTACATTTTTTTTTGATCTTTATCAGGAAAGATCATATTGGTGGGACAAAAAAATAACCCGGCGTGTTCTTAAACAAACGTTGAAGTATGACAATGTCAAAAAAATATTCTTTCTCACTTCGACAAACAGCAGGGAGGCTGCCGCCTTCCAGAATCTTGAGAGTGCCAAAAGGGCCATTGCGGATTTGAACGGCGTGACGGTTTTTCCGGTTAATGACCTGCAGAACGACCAGTCTTACTATCTGAAGATGAAGGCCAAACTGGATGAGTTCCGTCTACCATTGCGCATGGAAAATTTACTCTTTTACGTTTCTGCCTGGGACTTTGAAACGAACTGGCACATACAGAAAGTCACATACCAAAGGATGACGGCACCGCAACCCCGCTAAATAGGATAAATAATTTCTAAATTACTAATTGATGATTTTAGCCGAGCCGATGATTAAGAAGATCCATCCCAACATTGAGGACCGCGAGGCAAAACGCCGGAGAAGGGAACGGCTGATGATGGTGGCGACAATAGTCGTCATCATCGGCCTTTCCCTCCTGGAGGGACATCTCTATCGCCAGGAACCAGCCCTGCCCCTGTCCAGCAATGTGCTCATCTTCGGGTTGATCAATGTCAACATCATCCTCGTCATCTTTCTCCTCTTTCTGATTATCAGGAATGTCGTCAAGCTGATTTTCGAGCGCCGACGGGGCATCATCGGGGCGAGTTTGCGCAATAAGCTGGTGGCGGCGTTCGTTGGTCTTTCCCTCATCCCCACTGTCATACTGTTCATTGTGTCCATCAACTTCCTGTCCTACAGTATCGATAACTGGTTCAATCTCAATATCGGCGCAGCCCTGGACAAAACCATCGAAATTGCCCAGGTCTATTACCGGCAGACCTCCGACCGTGCCTGCTACTATGCCCGTCAAATAAGTGGCGACATCACGAATAATCGTCTTTATGCCGAAGGTCGGGAAAATTATCTCCGGGCGCTTATCGAGCAGCGGCAAAAAAATTATAACCTGGGGTTGTTGGATATCTATTTTAACAACAGAAAAGAAATCCTTTCTTTGAAAGATCCCCTGCATCCGGCACTATCCCTGAACTCCCTGTCGCCAAAAGTGCACGAGGAAGTCTACGGCGGTAAGGAGTCGTCGACAGTGCAATCTTCAGGAGGCGGCGACCTGATTACGGGCTTGGCGCCTATTTATTCTTACCTGGCACCCAAGGAAGTTATCGGTATGGTGGCGGTCAGTCATTACATACCCCGGGGTCTGGTGGACAAGATGGAAAGTATTTCCAAAACTTCCGAGCAATACCGGCAGCTCGATCTCTTGAAGAATCCCATCAAGTTAAGTTATATCATTACCTTGTTCATCGTCATGCTGTTGATCATTTTTTCCGCGACCTGGTTCGGAATCTTCCTGGCCAAGGGAATCACGGGTCCCCTTCAAAACCTGGCGGAAGCCACGCACCGCATTGCCCGGGGCGACCTTGGGCATAGAATAGACGTGGCGGCCGACGGCGAACTGGGGGTCCTGGTCGATGCTTTCAATCAGATGACTAACGATTTGCAGGAGAGCAACGAGGGGCTCAAACAGGCCAATATCAATCTCGAGGAGCGAAGACAATACATGGAAACGGTCCTCCGGAACGTATCGGCCGGCGTGATTTCCCTGGATAAGGACGGAATGATCAGCACCATCAACCGGGCAGCGGAAAAGATGTTCGACATCAGGACGGAAAAGGTCATTAACCGGTGCTACGAAGCAATCCTGCGGCCGGAGCATGTAGCCCTGGCCAATGAATTTATCGCGGAAATGAGACTTAGCAGCACCGGCCTTTTGGTCAAGCAGCTGGAGCTAACGCGTAAAGATAAGGCCCTGACGATCCTGATGACTATGAACATGATCAAGGATGATGCCGACCGGGAAGTCGGCCTGGTCGTTGTTTTTGAAGACCTGACGGAATTGCAGAAGGCGGTCAGGGCGGCAGCTTGGCGTGAGGTGGCCCGGCGCATGGCCCATGAGATAAAAAACCCCTTGACACCGGTGCAACTATCCGCTCAGCGCCTGCAGAAAAAGTATGGCGATAAACTGGGAGAAGAGGGAGCCGTATTTCAGGAATGTACGCAAACGATCATCAATCAGGTCGAGGTGCTGAAAAATCTGGTAAATGAATTCTCCCGTTATGCACGGATGCCCGTTGCCAATCTGACGATCAGTGACCTTAACGAAGTGCTTACGGAATCGGTGGCCTTTTTCCAGGAGGCTCATAAAGAAATTCAGTTTAACCTCCAGGGCGGAGCGGACATCCCAAAGTTGAAAATGGATAGCGAGCAGATCAAGCGGGTGATGGTGAATCTGCTCGACAATGCCGTAGCTGCGGTAGCGGGAAAGGAAGGCGTCATCAGCACTTTCGTTTCCCATGACCGGCGCTACCGGAAGGTGAGGGTAGAGGTTGCCGATAACGGCTGCGGGGTGCCAGCCGGTTATAAAATGAAGATGTTTGAACCTTATTTTTCCACTAAGAAGGCTGGTACCGGCTTAGGTCTGGCCATCGTCAGCTCTATTATCGCCGACCATCACGGCTACATCAGTGTACGAGACAATCCTGAAGGCGGTACGGTGGTGGCGTTTGAATTGCCGGTTCCGGAAGGACAGCAGATTGACACCGCCGCTTATACGGCCTCGGAGGTCTGAAATCGGTGGGTTCATTATGAGACGAGCGCCCTTGTGAGCCGTGAGCTTGTTGGACGGCCGAAGGGGTCCGCCCTGAGCCTGGCGAAGGGTCAATCGAGAAAGGTTTTATGCGCAAAACAATACTGATAGTCGATGATGAGGAAAGCATTTGTCAGTCCCTGCGTGGCGTTCTGGCCGATGACGGATATGACATCCTAACGGCCGGCAGCGGCGAGGAAGCCCTGAAGATCGTGGAGGATGACTTACCGGGGCTGGTGTTGCTTGATATCTGGTTGCCCGGCATGGACGGCATCGAAACTCTGAAAATCATCAAGTCCGATCATCCCCAGGTCCGCGTGGTGATGATGTCCGGTCACGGTACCATTGAAACTGCCGTCAAAGCGACCAAACTGGGCGCCTTTGATTTTATTGAAAAGCCGCTTTCTTTGGATAAGGTGTTGCTGGTCGTCAAGCATGCCCTGGAAATGACTGAGCTGGAAGAGGAAAACATCCTGCTTAAGCAGAAAGTTTCCCATGAGTATGAACTGACGGGCACCAGTGAAGCGATTATGGAGTTGAAGGAAACGATCAGCCTGGTGGCGCCGACAAACGCATGGATATTGATTATGGGTGAAAACGGCACGGGCAAAGAACTGGTTTCCCGTTCGGTTCACCGGCAGAGTAAAAGGTGTCAAAAACCCTTTGTGGAGGTTAATTGCGCAGCCATACCGGAGGAATTGATAGAAAGCGAACTGTTTGGCCATGAAAAAGGGGCCTTCACTGGCGCAACGGAAAAAAAGAGGGGAAAATTCGATCTGGCCCATGAAGGAACGATTTTTCTCGATGAAGTGGCGGATATGAGTCTCAAGGCCCAAGCCAAGGTGCTCAGGATATTGCAGGAAAAGAAATATGAAAGGGTAGGTGGCACGAAAATGATCGCCACGGACGTCCGAGTCCTAGCGGCGACGAATAAGGATCTGGAAAAGGAAATGGAGGAGGGCAGGTTCCGGCAGGACCTTTTTTATCGGCTTAACGTTATCCCGCTGAGAGTGCCCCCCTTGAGGGACAGAAAAGAGGATATCCCCCTGTTGATCAAGAGATTTTTGAAAGATTTTTCCGTAAAGGAAAGGGAAGCGGAAAAGACGATTACGGCGGATGCGCAGACGATCCTTATGCGGCATCACTGGCCGGGCAATGTGCGGGAACTGAAGAACATCGTGGAACGGCTGATTATCATGACGGCAGGCAATGTTATTACCGCCGGCGATATCCCTCCTTTCATGAAAAAAGAGCAGGTCGCCGAGCCGGAAATCACCTTCGCCGGAATCAATTCCTATCGGGAGGCCAAAATTAGTTTCGAGAAACAATATATTGCCGCAAAGTTAAAGGAGTTCGACGGTAATATCTCCCGCACCGCCGAGGCCATCGGCCTGGAAAGAAGCAACCTGCACCGGAAGATAAGGGCCTACGGTCTGGATGGCAAAGCCGAGGGCGATGTTGAGCCTACTGACTAAAAGAAACGCAGAAAATAATTTCTAACTTACTAACCCCGATAAACAGGATAAGTCCCGCAAAGCAGGATAAGTGCGTTAACGAAATTGCTTTCCACGGGTAAGCAATTTCTAACTTACTAATGCGTTCACGAAGTTGCTTTCTGTCAGAAAGCAACTTCTACTTCCTGATGCATTAACGGATTTGTTGCGGCTACCCAGCGGCCGTCCCCTGTCTTTTCGCTGCTTTCCAAAGATCGGCAAAAGAGAACTGCAGGTAGGGCAAAAAAAGCAGCCCTATCACCACGGTCAGGCCTACCGCCAGGAAGTGATAAACAATGGCAAAGGTCAGGGCTTCCGTCTTAGCGACACCGAAGAGGCCTAGACCCAGGACACAGGAGAAATGCCAGTTGCCAATGAAACCGGGTGCGGTGGGGATGGCAATGCCGACAACCAGGACAATCATCAGGACAAAAGCGGCTACGAGCGGCAGGGAAGAGTCAAAGGCCTGGAAAAGGGTATAGATGGCCAAGCCGTTGATCAGCCAGATCAGGCAGGACAGCAGCAGAACCCGCCAAAGACGCGAGCCGTCACCAATAATCTGAAAACCGTCAAGAAAGTGCCGGAAGAACTGGTCCAATCTTTCCGACCAGGGAACTGGCAACCGCCGGATGAAATAATGAATGAGGCCTTCCAGGAGGGGACGGCGGAAAACGGCACAAAATATCACGACCAGCAGGGCGAGATTAAGAAGCAGGAAAGCAAAGCCGGCTCTGGCTAGCCAGGGCGGCAGGGACGCGAACAAGGTAGTCAGGGAAGCTATGGCTAAAACGGTTACGCCATCGAGAAACCTTTCCACGAAAACCGTGCCTAAAGCGGCAGACATACTGATGTCGCTACTCTTGGCCACGAGATAAGGCCTTAGGAGTTCACCAAGCCTGGCCGGCAGCGCCGTGATGGCCAGAAAACCGACGCTCGTGATGGCCAAAACTCGCATTGCCCCCAGCTGGCCCAGTGGTCTCAGGATCAGTCCCCAGCGCCAGGCCCGCAGGGCCTGCATCGAGGTCATGAGGAGTAAAGAACTCCAGATATAGCCGGAGTTAATCCTGGCCAGTCCGGTCCTGACATCTTGAAAATCCGCGCCTTTAAGGGAGAGGTAGATTAAGAGTGCACTTATCAGAATCCCCAGGAAAACCTTTTTCATTTATCCGCCTGAAAACTTTAACTCAGCTTTTTGACAGGTTGTCACTGATTTTATCGTGCAGCAATTGTGCAGCCGTTCGGTTACCGAAAATGCCCACCCGCACGGTGACCGAGGTGAGGTTTTTTTCCACATAGGTGATGTCGAAGCGGACTTGTTCCTCGTTAATAATTGCGGAAATCGTGCCTTTGCCGATTTCCTTGACAGGTTGGACACTTTTGGCGTGCATCTCGGCCATGGTTTGCTCGCAGGCGGCCCACAACCTGTCATAGGAAGCCTTGTATTCGGTCTGCAAGCCACCGTTAATATAGTAATAAGTGCCCGTACCCATGGCGGCCCCGCCAACCACCAGGGGTACGCAACCCGCTGGAAGAAAAACTGCCGCCAGATACCAAAAGTGCCATAAGGTGTTTTTCTTCATCATTTTTCCTTTCTCCCAGTGGATAGGGGGAGCAGCTAAACGTTATCACTACTTAGTTTGGCGAATTCCTTGAGCAATTCCTCTTGCTTCCTGTTCAGATTGGTAGGCACGGCCACCTGAGTTTCGATAAATTGATCGCCCCGCCCGTAATCGCCCAATTTGGGAATGCCCATCCCTTTCAGGCGGAAGGTATGCCCGCTTTGGGTGCCTTTGGGGATTTTTATTTTTTCTTTGCCCAGGAGAGTCGGTGCTTCTATTTTTGCGCCCAGGGCGGCCTGCACAAAGGAAATTGGTATGCGGCAATAGATGTCACTGCCCCTTCTTTCAAAGAATTCATGCTGCCTGACGCTAATAAATACATAGAGGTCGCCGCAGGGGCCTCCGTAATCGCCTGCTTCGCCTTCTCCGCGCAGCCGTAACCGCGAACCCGTTTCCACGCCGGCAGGTATCTTCAACTGGAGCATTTTTGTGGCTTCCGTCTTACCCGTACCGCGGCAGGCGGGACAGGGGTCCAGGATGACAGTTCCCCGGCCCTGACATTGCGGGCAGGTGGTGCTGATGGCGAAAAAGCCGCTCGATTGCGTTATCTGGCCCCGGCCCTGACAGCGGCTGCAGGCGGTCGGCGATGTCCCCGGCGCCGTGCCCATCCCTCGGCAAGGCTCGCAAGTCACCAGTTTTTCAATTGTAATATCCGTCGTCTTACCCAGGGCGGCATCTTCCAAGGTGACCGCCAGGTCGTAGCGCAAATCGGCGCCCGCCCGCACCCTGGTCGCCCCTTGCTGGCGACCGCCGTTAAAACCAAAGATATTTTCAAAGATGTCGCCAAAGCTGCTGAAAATATCTTCAAATCCTGAAAATCCCTTGAAGCCGATGCCGCTTAAGCCTTCATGACCGTACTGATCATAGACCGCCCTTTTTTCGATGTCGCTCAACACTTCGTAAGCTTCGGCGGCTTCCTTGAATTTATCCTCCGCTTCCTTGTCCCCCGGATTTCTGTCCGGGTGATACTGCATGGCCAATTTGCGGTAACTCTTCTTTACTTCTTCCGCCGAGGCGCCTCTGGAAACACTGAGAATCTCGTAATAACAACGTTTTATCATCTGCTTACTTCAATTACCTCTCTTCTGACGATCTCTTCAGTTTCCTGGAGAAGTTTGTCGTGCCCTCCTTTCTCAAAGGCCAGGAGAGCAAAACTGTATTTTTTTACCTTCCAGGCTGCCTGGCCGACAGCCAGCCAGTCTTCCGGTGAAGGAGCCTGGCCCAGCACTTTGGAGGCCTGCATAAACAGCATAACGTCGCCCATCCGTTGGGATCTGTCCCTGATCGCTTCCAGACCGGCCGTATGGTTTGCCTTTTGATAAAACTCGAGGGCGTCCGCGATTCGGCCGGCCTCGAGATACCCGTCGCCATAGGCAATCAGTTCGCCGACACTTTTATGCTCCGTATAGAGTAAAAGTTGTTTCTTCCGATAATCGGGGAGAAGATTCATGGCCAATTCTTTTCTTTTTCCTATTGTTGGATGGTTGGTGGCAAGATAGTAGACTTTATCCCATATGTCAAGGCAGCAGGACCCCGGCCATTGAAAAACGCCCGTCCCCGCTTTCGCGGGTACGGCGCCTGCGGCGGTCCCGCATCCTTCCCATCGGAGGCCTGGCACCCGGACATTTTTGAACAGCCGGCAACAATTACTATTTGACCAGGCGCCGCAATGCCTCTTCATACTTTTCCCTTGTCCGGTCAATGATATGGGAGGGCAGTTTTGGCGCCGGCGGCTGTTGATTCCATCCGAGTTCGAGAAGATAGTCCCGCAGGAACTGTTTATCGAAACTTTTCTGGGGCCGGCCGGCCTCATAGTCGTCCCGAGGCCAGAAGCGCGAGGAATCAGGGGTAAGCAGTTCGTCGATGATGATCAGTTCCCCGTCGATGAGGCCGAATTCCATCTTGGTGTCGGCGATGATGATTCCTGCTTCCGCCGCTATCTTTTCCGCCCGCCGGTAGACGGCAATACTCGTTTGCATGACGTGCCGGGCTAAATCAGCGCCGATCATCTTTTCCATTTCCGGGATGGTGATGGAGATGTCGTGGGCGCCCGCTTCGGCCTTCGTGGAAGGGGTGAAGATAGGTTCCGCCAGGCGTTCCGATTCTCTGAGTCCCTCGGGCAGCCTGATGCCGGACACTGTTTTGCAGGCGACATAATCCTTCCATCCGGAGCCGCTGAGATATCCCCGGACGATGCACTCCACCGGCAAGGGCCGGGCTTTCCGGACCAGCATGCTGCGCCCCTCCAGCACTTCCCCGTAGGGCCGGCAAACTTCCGGATAGCTTGCGGGATCGGTGGAGAGAAGATGATTGGCGATGATGTCCTCCATCTGCCGGAACCAGAAGGCCGACATGCGG
>Ga0082335_1007091_pt1 | contig 13852 bp, 10 predicted proteins | sample Subgrocontami58m_FD_72375 | JGI IMG/M metagenome (GOLD analysis project Ga0082335, IMG submission 72375) | Subsurface groundwater microbial communities from S. Glens Falls, New York, USA - GMW37 contaminated, 5.8 m (SPADES assembly) (version 2) ...
GCGGGTATTCCTGATTAGGCTCAGTGGCAGGCAAATGCGCCATAAACAGGAGTCCAGCAATCCCGCATTGTTGGCTGGCTTATGGGTTTTCCTGTCCATGTCCAAAATCATGGAGGCCTACTCCCAGGAGGAACTTGAGGCTTTAAACGCTACTGCACAGCGATTCTTGGGAAGAGTTGTGTAGATACTTATGGCTGTCAGGGCATCACCAGCCGCTGTCGGCCTGGGTGCTATGCCTGTATTTCATGGGGCTGAACCTGTCCAACCGGCAGATCGCCCAAGAATTGGACTTGAACAAGGACGATCTACAGTATATGACCGGACACCTGCGCACGGGCATCGCTAAAAAAAAGAGCCCATAACTGTAACGGCTCGCGTTTGAAAATGGTCGGGCTTGCATTTAACGCCGTTTTGGGCTCAAGTCAAAATACCTCCGGCAAAGCCGGAGGCTTGTAAATGTGAACCGCTCAAAGCGGGTTAAAATGTGTGCCACCTGAAGGGTGGCGGTGGAGAGTGTTCTAAAACAGGCTCAGTTGCTCGATCCGCCTGTCCTCTGCTTCCTGATGCTTGATATACTCGCGGACAGCCTCCTCATCTTTGCCGACAGTTGAAACATAGTAACCCCTCGCCCAAAAACTTTGCCCAGTGAAATTTTTCCTCCGTCCCATAAAGCTGCGGGCTATGGCGATCGCGCTTTTGCCTTTGATGAAGCCTACTACCTGTGACACCGAGTATTTGGGCGGGATCGAGATCAAGATATGAACGTGATCAGACACCAAATGCCCTTCCAATATCTTGCACTCTTTCTGCGAAGCTAAATCTTTTGGCAGCTCGCCCAAATGTTCCCTGAGTTCCTTATAAAGGCTTTTCTTCCTGTATTTGGGTATCCAAACCACATGATATTTACATTCCCATTTTGTATGATTTAAACTTTCTGACGGATTCATCGTTTGTTTCCTCAATCTTTAGAACTTTAGGCGGTTCACAGATTGGGAAACTCTCGATGATTCCCGGAATTGTCAAACTTTGGGAGTCCCCCGGCAGAGCCGGGGGTTTACCCTTAATTAATTAATTGCAAATGAAATAACACTCGGGCTCACATTAAATGCAAATGAAACTGGAGTTCCAGGTATCCAGAACTGACAGGAAAATGTCCGTTTTTCCAGATCCTGTCGCCCGATCGCTGTGACGAACGGCACACTCGGAAGTGGGCTACCGACACCTGTAAGCGTCCGGTCTGGGACGTGAAAGGGTGTCGCTTGAGTCAGCCATGACACGCATGACCGCTTCAAGGAGAACGCGGCGCGGGCGAGGTGCTCAGTCGCTGCCACTTACGGCATAGGGTGCTTGAGCGAATGCGACGCCCAGAGTGCGGAGCTGTTGTTTGCCGCGGATTGTCAGGTCGGTGATCATGGCGAACTGCTCACGGCTGTCGGCTACGTAGGCCTTGACTTTGTAGTGCGTACCCCAAGGCGTTTCTAACGCTACGACTTTTACTGGTGATTCCGGTTTCCGGTAGCTGCTGATTTCGCCGATTTCGATAAGGGCTTGGCGCACAGCGGCGCCGTCGTGATCGGCATGCAGGTAGAAATTCGTCACGCAAAGCAGGCTTTGCTTGCCGCCACTGGCATTGAACACGCTGGATGACCAAAGTTTCGAGTGAGGGATGATCACTTCGGTGTCGTCAGCGGTTACGATATGCACAGCCCTGATCTTGATCGCCATGACTTCGCCGTAAGTGCCGTCCATCTCGATCCAGTCACCCGGTTGGTAACTGTTCTCGATGATCGTTACCATCCATGCGATCATGCAGCTCGCGTAATCCTTGAGTGCGAAAGCAAGCGCAAAGCCTACTGTTGCGGTTATGGCTACGATATTCTTGAAGGTGGGTTCGACCAAAAGCGGAATGATAATCGCGATGGCGGCGATCCCGATCAACAGCCTGGCGATGGGAACCACTCGTAAGATCAACAGGCGCTGGTGCGAGGGCGCATTCCCGGCGGCGCGGTGCACAATCCGCTGCATCACCAGGACGAGTAGACGGTAACTGACCAGCACGATAAGGATGATAAAAATATGGCTCCAGGTCAGTTCCCGCAAAAAGCCCAGGGGGTGCTCGGTTTCATTCATCGTATTCTCCTACTCTCGGTTAGGTGGTTTCAGAACGATAGTGCCTAAGCCGAGGCAGCCTAAGCTTTATGTCTGGTTGAAGTATACCCCAGCGAGTCGTTTTGTTGAGACACTTTATTTCTCTCAATAGGGTTGCCAATTTTGATAAGGTACCTTCTAAGGCTCTAAAGGCTAATGAGACAGTATTGATTTATGGCACTCTACGGATATGCCCGCGTTTCCACTAACGATCAAGATTTTACCCTGCAAGAACAAGCATTACGCGCTGCTGGCTGTGAAGTCATCAGGGCAGAGAAAGTAACCGGTACAAGCCGGACTGATCGGACTGAACTTCAGGTGCTACTGGATTTCTTGCGGCGTGGGGACACGCTGGTTGTCACTCGAATCGACCGTCTTGCGCGTAGCATAAAAGATCTTCAAGACATCGTATACATGCTGAAGGAACAAGGTGTCACTCTAAAGGCGATAGAGCAACCTATCGACACGCGCAGTGCCGCAGGTAAAGCTTTCCTGGACATGCTGGGCGTTTTTGCCGAATTTGAAACCAATCTCCGGCGTGAACGGCAGCTTGAAGGTATCACTGCCGCAAAATCTCGCGGCGTCTACCGTGGTCGCAAGCCTTCGGTTAATACTGCCGAAATTCAGCGTCTTCGTCTCGAAGAGAAACTGGGCGCAACAGAAATTGCGCGGCGGCTGGGTGTTGGTCGTGCCACAGTGTATCGCGCACTGGCTAACCGTGAACAACAAGCATAAGGTCATCCCCGTTGATTCACTTCTGCAATTGCGGCAACGGCTTGATCGCTTGCCGCCGAAAAGTCCCGAACGAGCTACCCAGGTTGCGGCGGTAGCCGGACTGTACGGTATCTCTATAACAACCGTCTATCGGGCGCTCCAAGCCTTCCGAAAACCGCATGCCGCCCATCGTGCCGACCACGGCAAGCCACGGCTGTTGCCGCAAGCTGAATTGGAGCGCTATTGTGAATTGATTGCGGCGCTGAAGCTACGCACCACCAACAAGCAAGGGCGCCACCTGTCCACCAGGCGAGCCATTCAATTGATGGAAGACTACGGCGTGGAAACCGCACAAGGCTTAGTCAAAGTACCCAAGGGGTTATTGCGCCGTCCGACTGTCAACCGCTACCTGTCTTTATTGCGACTGGATCAACCTCGGCTGTTACGCGAACCGCCCGCCGTTCGATTCCAGGCTGAGCAAAGCAACGACTGCTGGCAATTTGATATGTCTCCATCCGACCTTAAACACATCGACAAACCTGAATGGATCGATCCATCAAAGGGACAACCGACCTTGATGTTGTTTAGTGTGGTGGATGATCGTAGCGGCGTCTGCTATCAGGAATACCGATGCGTGTATGGCGAAGATGCAGAGTCCGCGCTACGCTTTCTCTTCAATGCAATGGCGGCCAAAGCTGATGTCGGCTTCCCGTTTCAGGGGCGACCCAAGATGATCTACCTGGACAATGGGCCGGTCGCCAAAAGCCTGGTGTTCCAGAACGTAATGCAGGCACTCGGCATTGAATGGCAAACCCATATGCCGGCTGGCAAGGATGGAACCCGCACCACCGCCCGCTCAAAAGGTAAGGTCGAGCGTCCCTTCCGAACCGTTAAAGAGACGCATGAAACGCTCTATCATTTCCATAAGCCGGAAACCGAGCAGCAGGCCAATGAGTGGCTGATGCGCTACCTACTCAGTTACAACGATCAGGCGCACCGCTCCGAGAAACATTCCCGTTTGACGGATTGGCTGACCCACTTACCCGCAGACGGATTGCGCGACATGTGTGCCTGGGAGCACTACTGCCGTTTTGCGCGTGAACCCGAATCGCGCAAAGTGGGCGTTGATGCACGGATTACGGTTGTCGGCACGGTTTACGAAGTGGAACCCGACATGGCAGGGGAAACCGTCGTTTTACTGTGGGGTCTATTCGACGACCAAATGGTTGTTGAGTTTGACGGCGAAAAGTTTGGGCCTTACTACCCGGTGTCCGGCCCTATCCCGCTGCATCGGTACCGCGCATTCAAACGCGGCAAGGCTGGAGAACGTGCAGATCGAATTCTGGCGTTGGCTGATCAGCTTGGACTACCGATTTCAGCGCTGTCCGGTGATGATGTGCGCTTGGTGCCGTCTGCGGTGGCTATGGATGTGCCGAAACAACCCTTTGAGACTCAGCTACTGGGCTATCAGTTTCCCAATACGATTGCCGCCAAGCTGGTCATTGCTGACGACCTAGCCAAACCGTTAGCAAAACTTTCGGTATCTGAACGCGCTTTCATCGACCAGCTTCTGGCCGACACCCTGTACAGCGGGTGCGGTTCATTAAGCAAGGCCAGAAAGTCGGCTTTTCGCTCGATGACATTTTGGAGTTGTTGGGTCTTGAGGACGGGCAACATTGCCGGGAAGCACAAGAAATCGCCCTCAGAAAGCTGGCTTTAATTCGTGGGCGGATCGAAAGCTTACGCACCATGGAAACGGCCTTGTCCAATCTGGTCGAAACCTGTGCTAACGACAGCGGATTGGTATCCTGTCCGATCATCATTACCCTGATGGGGACATCGGCATAGGGGAATATCTGCCTCATTGCCAACCAATTACAGCCTGTTAGATAAACTGATATAGCCGACCAAGCCATCGGTTTTTTGTAGCCACTTTAAAATGTAGTGTTAAATGGAGCGGAAGCCAAATGGCCGTTACCCATTAGAGTTAATCATTGTCCGTGGCGGCTTTCGGATAATTAAGTGGGAATATTTGACAAGAATACGTGCCCGACCTCAGGACACATCACGGCACCTAATAACAGTGTCCCATTCCGGCTAGTGCTTATGGGTATGGTGCAAGTCAGGCGTGTGCGCATGGCTATGCGTCACTGGCTCATGGGTATGTCGGTGGTTGTGTGTCCCTACAGGCATCGTTGTGTGGATGTGGGTATGGTGCCCGTCATCATGGGCATGGGCGTGTTCATGCCCTAACGAGTAATGCCTGTACTTATGTTCATGCCGTTCAAGGATATGCAGCATGACCCCCGTCACCATCAGCGCCGCCCCTCCAAGCAACCAGGGGCTTAGCCCCCCGTTCCCCTAAGCCGAATGCGATTACCGCACCGATAAAGGGGGCCGTGGCGAACACGGAACCGGTACGGGCGGCACCAAGCATCCTTTGCGCCAGCAAATAGAAACGTAAGCTAAGGCCATAACCGGTCGCCCCGATCAGAAAAAGCCCCGTACCGGCAGACAAAGGCAAGTCCGTTTCGCCAGTCGCTACCGCCGCCACAAATGAGCAGGCCGCGCCCACTGCGGCCTTGGCTAAAACCACCCGTCCCGGATCAAGGTCGGCTAACGCCCGTGACAAGGTGTTGTCCATGCCCCATGAGACGGTTGCCCCCATGACAGCCAGCATACCAATGACCTGTGGGCTTCCGTTCCCTGCCTGGTCGAACACCAATAGGCCACCCCCTAGCGTCAGCAAGGCTATTGCCAGCCCCACACGGCGGTCGATGTGTTCCCGATAAAATACGCAAGACAGCAACACGGTAAACACCGCTTCCAACGTCAGCATGAGTGATGCGCCCATGCCGCCCGTGTGTTGCAGTCCCCACGCAAGTGCCGCCGGGCCAATCACTGCGCCGCACAAGGCCATGAGCAAAAGGCGTGGCCAATGGCACCGCCGTAAGGCCGCCTCTTGGGTCGTGCCGGAACGGAGCAATAACCCCGTCATCGCCGCCCCCGAATACAGCATGGCGGCCGTCATCCAAGCCCCCACGCCAATACCGGCCCGTTGCACTAGCGGCGTACTGGCTCCGAATAAGAGTGCCGCCAACAGTGCCAACAATGCGCCACGCGCTGCGGGAAGATTTTTCATAGGGTTCCAAATAAGGCCGAAAATCGTCATTCAATCGTTAAAAACGGGGGTTGTCCAGAGGGTTGCCGTACCTTCAGCGTTGTCCCCGTTTTCGGGAGGTCGGGTCGATGGCATATTGCTTACACAACGCATACAGTGCTGGAATGACAATCAAAGTCAGCAACGTTGATGACACCATGCCCCCGACCATCGGTGCGGCGATGCGGCGCATGACTTCCGAACCGGTGCCGGTGCTCCACAATATCGGCAGGAGCCCTGCCATGATCGCGGTGACGGTCATGATTTTAGGCCGCAACCGTTCCGCCGCCCCCGTCATCAGTGCCGAGTAAAGGTCGCCCTCGGTGAACGCCCGCCCCTCCGCTAGGCATTGCTGCTGTTTTTCCCGATAAGCATGATCCAGATAAATCAACATCACCACACCCGTTTCGGCGGCGACGCCCGCCAGAGCAATGAAGCCGACACCGACCGCCACACTGACGTTGTAATCCAGCCACCACAACAGCCAGACCCCGCCGACCAAGGCGAACGGCACTGACAGCATGACGATCAGGGTTTCGGTCAAACGCCCGAAATTGAGATACAGCAAGAGGAAAATAATGCCCAAGGTGAGTGGCACCACCAGTTGCAAACGCTGTTTCGCCCGTTCCATGTACTCGAACTGCCCGCTCCAGGTGATGTAATAGCCTGCAGGGAATTTGACCGCTTGTCCGACAATCTGCTTGGCATCCTGCACATAACTGCCGATGTCGCGTCCGCGCATATCGACATAAACATAAACCGACAACAAGGCGTTTTCGGTACGGATACCCGGCGGCCCCTTATCCAGACTTAACGCTGCCAATTGCCCTAATGGGATCATCGCCCCGCTAGGCGTTGGCACGAGGATATGTTCGGCGATGGCCTGCGGGCTGTCGCGCAGTTCACGCGGATAACGGACGCTGATGGCGAAACGTTCGCGGCCTTCCACCATCGTGCTGACGGTTTCGCCTCCGATGGCGGTGGCGATGATGTCCTGCACATCGCCCACCTGCAAACCGTAACGCGCCAACGCTTCGTAGTCTGGCGTGATGTTCAGGTAAAATCCGCCCGTGATGCGTTCGGCATAAGCGCTCGTCGTGCCTGGGACATTCTTGACGGCCTGTTCGATCTGTTGTGCCAGCCGTTCCATTTCCGCCAAATCTTTGCCGAACAGCTTGATGCCGATAGGGGTGCGGATACCCGTTGCGAGCATGTCGATGCGGTTTTTGATCGGCATCGTCCAGGCGTTGCTGACACCGGGGATTTGCAGTGCCTTATCCATCTCGGCAATCAGTTTGTCTACCGTCATGCCGGGCCGCCATTCCGATTCCGGCTTAAGGTTGACGAGGGTTTCCGACATTTCCAGCGGCGCAGGGTCGGTGGCGGTCAACGCCCGTCCGGCTTTGCCAAACACCGATTCGACTTCGGGAAAGGTCTTGATAATGCGGTCTTGGGTTTGCAGCAATTCGGCGGCTTTGGTTGAAGACAACCCCGGTAAGGTCTGCGGCATGAACAGCAACGTGCCTTCATTCAGCGTCGGCATGAATTCGCCGCCTAATTGTGAGATGGGATACCAACTTGCACCCAGTATCAGTAGTGCACTTACTAACGTCAGCTTTTTGTAGCGCATGACCGCTGCAATAATAGGGCGGTACATCCAGATCAACACCCGGTTGATCGGATTTTGGTGTTCGGATGGGATTTTTCCGCGCACGAATAGCGACATCAACACTGGCACCAGCGTCACCGACAATAGCGCGGCCCCCGCCATCGCAAAGGTTTTTGTGAACGCCAGCGGGTGGAACAGCCGTCCTTCCTGGGCTTCCAGCGCAAACACCGGCAAAAAAGATACCGTGATAATGAGCAAGCTGAAAAATAGCGGCGGACCGACTTCCTTGCAGGCATTGAGCAATATTTCGGCTCGCGGCAACCGTCCGGCATCGCGCTCCAGATGTTTGTGGACATTCTCGATCATGACGATGGCGGCATCGACCATCGCGCCGATGGCAATGGCGATACCACCCAGGCTCATGATGTTGGAGTTCATCCCCAGTGCCTGCATGACGATGAAGGCGATCAACACGCCGACCGGCAGCATCAAAATCGCCACCAACGCGCTACGCAGATGTAGCAGGAACAGCACACACACTACGGCGACCACGCCACTTTCCTCCAGCAAGGTGTGGCGCAAATTGTCGATGGCGCGATGAATCAGCTCGGAACGGTCGTAAACCGTTTGCACACTGACACCAGCAGGCAATCCGGCGGTGATTTCGCGCAAACGGTCTTTCACATGGCTGATGACTTCCAGTGCGTTCTGACCGTATCGGGCCAGCGCGATACCGGAAACCGCTTCGCCTTCGCCGTTCCACTCGGTAATGCCGCGCCGTTCGTCAGGCACCAGTTCAACCCGTGCCACATCCCGCACCAGCACCGGAATGCCGTTTTCGGCTTTCAGAACCAGCCGTTCCAAATCGGCCTGGCCGCGCAGATAGCCGTGCCCACGCACCATATACTCGGTTTCCGCCAGCTCAATCGTCCGTCCGCCGACATCGCGGTTGCCGTTGCGGATGGCGTCGCTGACCGCGCGTAAGGAAATGCCGTAAGCCTGTAGCTTATGCGGATCGACGGTGACCTGGTATTGCTGGACAAAACCGCCGATGCTGGCGACCTCGGACACGCCTTTGGCTTTGGTCAATTGGTAGCGGATAAACCAGTCTTGCAGCGTCCGCAATTCCGCCAAGGTATGGTTTTTCGCCAGCAGCGCGTACTGGTATACCCAGCCAACACCGGTGGCATCCGGCCCCAATTGCGGTGCGGCACCACGCGGCAACCGTCCGCTTAGCGAAGTGAGGTACTCCAAGACCCGTGACCGCGCCCAATAAATATCGGTGCCGTCTTCGAAAATGACATAAACGAAGGATGCGCCGAAAAACGAAAAGCCGCGCACGACTTTTGAACGAGGCACGCTAAGCATCGCCGTCGTCAGCGGATAAGTGACCTGATCTTCGACCACTTGCGGGGCTTGTCCAGGGTATTCGGTGTAAACGATGACCTGTGCGTCGGAGAGGTCGGGCAGCGCGTCCAGCGGCATTTGTGATACGGCATAAATGCCGCCGATAACGATACCGAAGGTTGCCAGCAGCACCAAAAACACGTTACGCAAAGACCAGGCTATGACATGGTTCAACATGGCTAGTGGCCCTCGTGTTGGTGTGGTGCTTCAGGTGATGCTTGGACAGCGGCGGTACCATCTTTACTGAAGCCATCCAGAGCCGACTTGAGGTTGCTTTCGGCGTCGATCAGGAAATTGGCGCGGGTCACGACTTCATCACCAGTAGCCAAGCCCTCCAGCACTTCGTAGTAGCCGTCCGCTTTTTGCCCCAGTTTCACGGTACGCGGCTCGAAGCGCCCTTCGCTTTTTTGCAACAAGACAACTTGCCGGACACCGCTGTCAATAACGGCGGAATCGGGAATTGCCAGACGCCTTCCGCTTCCCTCTTGAGTTGCCAGAGTCACGCTGCCATACAGTCCCGGTTTTAATAAGCCTTCAGTATTAGGCAACTCGACACGCACTTTAACGGTACGGGTTTCCGTTGCCAGCGTCGGATAGACAAATCCGACTTTACCGTCAAATACCCGCTCTGGATAAGCGTTGATATGCACTTGCACAACCTGCCCTGGCTTTATGCCGCCACTATCCTGCTCGAACACCTCTGCGAGTAGCCATACCGTACTCAAATCGGCGATACGGAACAGCAATTCGCCGGGCATGAAACGCATCCCTTCAACAGCGGGTTTTTCCAGCACCACACCATTGACGGGTGACAACAACGGCAGCGTTTCCAGCGGTTTCCCTGTGTTCTGTAAACGCCGTATCTGTGCCGGGGCAATATCCCAATAATGTAAGCGTTGCAAAGCATTTTCAGCTAGCCGCGCCGCCGTGTCGCGGGCTTGGGCACTGGCCTGTTGCAAGGCCTGCTTTCCCTCTTGGGCAATCAAATATTCCTGCTGGGCGGTCATCAGCTCAGGGCTGTAGATTTCCAGCAATGGCTGGCCACGTTTGACCAACTGCCCGGTCGCATTCACGATCAACCGCTGTATCCAGCCTTCAAACCGCGGGGTCACGGCATGGACACGACGTTCGTCAACTTGGATGCTGCCTAGGGCGCGTAGGCTACGGATTAACGCACGTTGGCTGACGGTTGCCGTAGTGACCCCCAGTTTTTGGATTTTTTCCGGGCTGATCTGGATTTGCCCTGCATGGGCCTGTTCGCCTTCAAAAACCGGCAGGTAGTCCATGCCCATTTCATCTTTTTTCGGTACCGGCGAGGTGTCGGCGGCGCCCATCGGATGACGGTAGTACAGGATTTTGCCAGATTTTGGCGAGGGTTCGGCTGTCGCTGGCGGTTCTGCAAAAACCGCCACATAATCCATGCCCATTTCATCTTTGGTAGGTGTAGCCGAAGTGACTTGGGGATTCATCGGATGGCGGTAATACAAGGGCTTTTTTTCACCTCCGGCGTTACTGTCCGGTTTTGTCACGTCAAGATGCGCCACCCAGAACCCTAATCCCAAACCCAGTAGCAAAATCAATAGCAATTGCAAATATCTAGTCATGGCCCAGTTCCTCGCCCACTTCGGCGGACAGTTCGGCTAACAATTGTTGGGTGCTGGTCAAGGCTTGCCAATACTGTGTTTGGTATTGGAAAAACGCCAGTTGCGTACGCAACAGGTCAGTAAAGCTGGTCTGGCTGACTTGATAGCCGGCGAGCAGGGAATTGACGGCTTGCTGGGCTTGCGGGATGATTTCATGTTCAAGCAGCAACAGCTTTTCTTTGGCATGTTGGTACTCGGCAGTTTTAGAAGCTATTTCCGATTGGATTTTATGATGTTCGTCCTGCAAGGAATACTGCTCCTGCAAGAGTTCACCCTGACGTTGGTCGACCGCTTTGTCTTGTTTGCGGTCGGCATAAATCGGCACGTTCATGCTCAACTGGACACTGGCGAAATCGCTGCGCGACTGCCCGGCCGGGGTGTTTTGCCGAACCGCATAACCTGCACCGACGGTAAAGTCAGGGTAAAAATCCTGTTTCGCCAGCTCGACCTTGGAAAGTGCGGCATCGAGCATTTTGCGGTGCTGGGCGAATAACGGGCGCATTCTTAAGGCCTTTTCCTGTAAGGCAGGCTCGGCAATAACGGGCAGTTTGAATTCGGCCACAGCGGGAATCCGCATGGATGTTTCCGGCGTACGGTCGAGTAAGGCATTGAGGCGGGCATCTTGGCCGTGACGTAGGCTGACCAGCTCCAGTTTTTCGTTCTTCAGATTGGACAGTTCTAGCTGTGCCAACAGCACATCTTGTTGCGAACCTTTGCCGAATTGATATTTGGTCTGGGCGATGTCAATAAGCTGCCGATAAAAACGTTCGGCCTCATCCAACAAGTTTACTGCGCGGTCATAATAAAACAGCCGCCACCAGCCTTGTTTTACCTCGCTTGCCAGCCGCAGCCGTGCTTCATCAACCGAATCAGAGCTAGCCAGCGCTTCCAGATCGGCAATCTTTTCCCGCAACGCCAGCTTGCCCGGAAAAGGGAGCGTTTGGCTAATGCCCACGCCCAGCATGGTCATGTCTTCTTTACGCAAATCGAAACTATTTGTTGGCACGTTCAACATTTCAAAACTGACTGTCGGGTCAGGCAAGGCACCTGCTTGTGCAGGGACGGCGGCCATCGCCTCGGCACGTGCCTTTATTTCCGCCAGGCCAGGATTACCCGCCAAGGCGCGTGCTATCGCCAAGTCGAGTGTCAGGATGGGATCGGTGGGTTGGGGTTGGGTTTCGGCTAGTGCGGGGGGCCAAGCCATACCCATTGTGCCAGTTGAACTATGAAAAACGAAGCCGGGCGAAAAGAGTGCCAGCCCAATCGTTACCGCCGCCCACGCTGGCGTTGCGCGGCGCAGCAGCCGCGTAGAAATAATAAAATACATGGTATGCCTCTAAAATCGGAACAAACAGGTTCTGCGGGTAGCAGAACCACAGCACGCCAAACCAGTTATGGTGCGGCGCATTTCGATTTTGGGGTATGGCTAGTTCAGCAGGGTGCAGAACCAGTAGATAAGCCGGATTCGTCGATAGGACGGTGGGTGGTCAGTTTGATGGGGAACTTTCGTGGGGGGATAGTCGAGGAATAAGAATAAAAATGTCCCTATCAGGACCAGAATAAAAACCGGCAAATCCGGTTGGGCAATACGGGTCAGATAGCTAGGCGAATTGTCCTGTGAATCAAGGCAAGGCTTTAAGGCACAATCGTGCATGTCCTTCGTGGAGTTTTCAGCGGCAACGGACTCGGGACATCCCGGCATGTGCCCGGACATTGCCGTCACTTCCGAAGGCATAGGCATGGTACAGGTTGCTGAAATGGCCAAAGAAATCCAGCTCACCAGCAACACAAAAACCAATGTGTACAGGTAAGGGCGGTTTCTTTTGGCGTACAACGCTGTTATCACGGTTTCTTTTAAGAGACAGTTAACTTTGGACTAAACTAACATACGGCAAACGGAACAGCAATGAATGTATGCTCTAGTTAATATATGACAACGATTCCTTCATTTTTGAGCCATAACTGGGTGCGTTTCAATAAATGACACCAAAGCCCCATAGGATTTTGAGCGGCGGCAAGGTATCAGTTTCCCGGATACAGCCGACATACATGTTAAAACAGGGCATAGCGGATATGTCTAAGTCGAATTCCAGAGGCCATACAAATGTGAATATAACCGATGATCTATGCTACTGCCGTATAACACAGGCTTAATTCCTAAAAGTCAGGTCGTGGATGACCTTTTCATAGGTTTCTATCAGCTCGGTGCAGATAAAACGGATGAAGGGGATCAGGTCGCCGTGGTCGGCTTCCGCCAAGGCTTCCAGGTATTTGCGCTTTTTTTCGAGCCTTACGACTGCAGGGAAAAATCCGCTTTTCAGCAATACCAGGTTCATAAAAATTCTAGCCCCCCTGCCGTTGCCGTCGTCAAAGGCATGGATGCGGACTAAATTATAGTGGGCTACGGAAGCTATATAAATTGGGTTGAGGGTCTGGGCTTGGCTGTTTACCCAGTTGACCAGTTCTTCCATTTGGTCTTTGACATTGATCGGGTCAACATACCAATGGATGTTGCCGTCCGCCTGCAAAACATGGTTGGGCTGTTTTTTGTACTCGCCTGGGGTTAGCCTTTTTTTGACATTTTCGCCTTGGCTAGTCTGGGCAGTAGTGTAAGTGACACCCGATAACAAAAGTGCATTGATCTCTTTGATCACATGCTCGGAAATTCCCCGTTGGTTGCTGATGATTTCGTACAGGTATTCAATCGCTTCCACATGGTTTTTGGCATCCAAAAAATCTTTGAACGGCTTGCCTTCGACGGTTAAGCCCTGGCTGATAAAAAAAAAGGTTTCCCCTAACGTCAGGGTGCTTCCTTCCAGACTGTTGGAGTGGTAAGTCCAATCGACTTTTAGCTTTTGGGCAATGACTCCCCAAAGGGATTCATCACTGCCTTTCAACGCGTTGATTTTGACATTCAGGGAGGAGGCCAAATTAAACAGGTTTTCAATGTCCGGCGTGATGTCCTGTTCGTAAAATTTGTGTAGTTCCTGGTTCATAGCTTTCTCTTAAAAATCGCTGTTGTCCCATCAGTCTGGCGGGATATTCATAGATGGGTGCTAATAAACAAAAGGCTCTAAAGTTTCACGGGATTCGTTGTTAGTGCCCCATTTTTTTCTGAACAAAATGGCCTTCAACTCTGTTTGATCCCTTTTTACTGCTCTATTGGTCAAC
>Ga0082335_1007092_pt1 | contig 13852 bp, 14 predicted proteins | sample Subgrocontami58m_FD_72375 | JGI IMG/M metagenome (GOLD analysis project Ga0082335, IMG submission 72375) | Subsurface groundwater microbial communities from S. Glens Falls, New York, USA - GMW37 contaminated, 5.8 m (SPADES assembly) (version 2) ...
TGATAATGACAACGAGGGACAGGATAAAGAGCCAGAAGATGGCCAGACTCTCATAGATGATATAACGGGCATAAGGCGCGGTGGGGAAGACTTCTATCTTGCCCTCCGCCCCCCAGAGCGGGGCCATGCTCAGCGAAAGGAAAATCATGGTATAAAGAAGTTTTTTCATCATCCCTCCTAACTAAGGTACCCGACAATAGTCATCGTCACGATGTAGGCGATGTAGCCGACGCTGATCCAGGTGAAAAGTGGACTTGCCTCGCCACGGCTGCTTTTCTTGTCAAAAAGCGGCAAAAGGAAAAGCAGCCCCATGGCTGTCACGATGAGGAGAATCGCCATAAACTCGCCGTTTAGACCTAAAATTTCACCGGGGAATAATTTCAAGGTCTGGAAGACAAAAAGGAAATACCATTCCGGCTTGATGTTTTCCGGGGTGGGGGCTAAAGGGTCTGCCTTGATGCCGATTTCCGGCGGGAAAAATACCGCGAGCGTGACCGTCACCCCCAGCAGCAAAAGCCAAACAAGCAAGTCATGATAAAAGGCATTGGGAAAAAAGGGGATGGACTTGGGGCTGTTTTTTTCTTCCCGCAGGGGGACGCTCATGCCGTGATACTGCACCAGGAGGACATGCAGGCCGATCAGGAAAAGCGTCACCAGGGGCAGCGCGGCAACGTGAAAGGCGTAAAAACGGGTGAGCGTTTCCCCGGTGACATCGACGCCTCCCCTTAAAAAGGTCATCAGGAATGTTCCCATAAGAGGCAGGGCTTTGACGCCGCCCGTGGCTACCTTCACGCCCGCCAGGGCGCGTTCATCCCAGAGCAAGAGATAACCGCTGAGGCCGAAGAAGATCAGGATGCCCAGGAGGATAAAACCGGTGAACCAGATAAATTCCCGCGGTTTCCGATATGACTTGACGAGGAGGGTGCCAAAAAGATGGATAAAGAGAAACAGCAGGGTTAATTGCGCGCCCCAATGGTGGAAAGAGCGAAAAAACCAGCCCAGGTTCAACTTGGTCACGATTTCCATGATGCTCTTGTGGGCAAAATCCGGATGGGGCACATAATAGAAAGCCAGGATCATGCCGGTGATAAACTGCAAGCCGGTGAGGAAAAGGATAATGCCCCCGGTGTAATATAAAAAATCGCAACTGTGCACCGGCACGGTCTTGCTTTTCGCCAGCCTGACAACGCCGCTGAAGTCGTAGCGGTCGGTAAACCAGTTCTTAAGCCTTCGGAAGTTCAACCTTTACCCCTTTCCGGGCCACGATGAGTTTATCACCCTCAATGGTATGGACAAAAATCTCCAGCGGTTTGGGAGGCGGGCCCTTGATATTCTTCCCGTTTTCATCAAACCAGCCTTTGTGGCAGGCGCAGTAAAACTTTCGCTCGGCAGGTTTATAGGTCACATTGCATTCCATGTGGGTGCAGACGCCCTTAATGGCTAAGATAGTGCCGTCGGCCTTCCGGAAGAAGATGCCCGGCTTGCCGCCCCAGGCGAAAAGCTTGGTCGTGTTGGGTGCCAGGTTCATGTAATCCGCCGCCTTCAAGACCACAAAGTCCGGTTCCTTGCCCAGGGTGGGAAAAGCGAATTTTCCCACGGCATAGAGCACCCCGGCAGAAAACGCCGCCAGCCACCCCCCGAAAAGGCTGTTCAGAAATCTGCGCCTGGTAATGAGGGAATGATCAATCTTCATCTTTACCCATGCCCAACATTTGCTTCGTTTTATATTTGACGAGCCTCTTTCTCAAAGCGACAATGGCATCGGTCGGCCGCACATCCTTGGGGCAGGCGTCGATACAGCGGAAGACGGTATCGCAGCCCCAAACGCCCTGCTCATGATTCACCACGGCAAGCGTACTTGCGGAACGTTCATCGCGGGAATCCCCCATGAATCTCTCCAACTTGGCAAAGGCATGCGGCCCCAGATAGCCGGGATCGCGCGACGGGACAGGACAAGCCCCGTAGCAGGAGGCGCAGAGGATGCAGTTCACGTACTGGTCAAAGCTGTGCCGCGCGGCTGCGGACTGGGGTATTTCTTTTTCCGGGGCAGGACTTTTTCGCACCAGCCAGGGCATGATCTTCTCGTAGTTTGCCCAGAAAGGCGTGAGATCAACCACCAGATCTTTAATGATCTCCAGGTTGGGCAGGGGTTCCAGGATGATGGTATCGGTATCGAAGGGCGCCACCTGGGTGCGGCAGGCCAGATCGATCTTGCCGTTAATCACCATGGCGCAGGAGCCGCAAACCGCCGCCCGGCAGGAAGAACGAAAGGCGAGCGTTCCGTCGATCTCATCCCTGATCCGGATGAGCACGGCCAGTACCGTAAGGCCCGGGATGACCTTGACGCGGTAGGAGGCCAGGAATGGTTCAAGTGACCGTTCCATGGCGTCGTAGCGCAGGATTTTAAAGGTGTAATAGTCGTCTCTAATCAATATTGCCTCGCCATCGGCTGATACTTGGTAAAGGAAACTCCCTTGAATGAAATCTCCGGTTCGCCCTGTCCCCCTGGGCGGGCAAGCGTGTGCTTGAGCCATTTTTCGTCGTCCCGGGTCTTAAAATCACGACGAAAATGCGCCCCCCGGCTTTCTTCCCGCAGCAGAGCTCCCAGGGTGATCGTCTGGGCCACGTCGAGCATGGCGCCCAATTCCAGGGCATGCATCAGCTCGTAGTTCATCTGCCGCTTGGGGGAGGATACCCTGACCTGTGGGTATCTTTTCTTCAGGCCGGCAATAATACGCAAAGCCTCCTCAAGCTCCTGCTGCTTGCGGAAGATGCCCACGTTATCGCTCATGGTCTTGGCCAGTTCCGCAAAGATCCGGTAATATTTTTCTCCGCCGCTGCCCTCCGTGAGTTGGCGCAGCCGGGCCGCCGCCTGGGTCTCTTTCTCCCGCAAGAGCTTCTCGCTCGGTGGCGCTGCTTGCCCCGTCAGATATTCCGGGATGAACAACGACGCCAGCTTGCCGAAGACGATGGTGTCGAGGAGCGAATTGCCGCCCAACCGATTGCCGCCGTGCACGCTTACGCAGGCGCACTCGCCCACGGCGTAGAAGCCCTTTACCGCCGTTTCGCAACGCTCGTTCACGTCGATCCCGCCCATGGAATAGTGCTGACAAGGCATAATGGGAATAGGATCGGTAACCGGGTCAATGCCGATGAAGTCGAGACAGATGTTTCTGATCCCGGGCAGCCGTTCGAGGATACGCTTTTCGCCAAGATGGCGCAAATCAAGTTTTATATAGGCGCCCAGCGGATGCTCGAAGGCGCGGCCTTCCTCCATTTCAGTCGTGATGCTCCGGGCCACGATATCGCGCGGCGCGAGCTCCATGGCGGTGGGCGCATAGCGTTCCATGAAGCGCTCCCCGCGGTTGTTCACCAGATAGCCGCCTTCCCCCCGGCAGGCCTCGGACATGAGGATGTTGGCGCCGATAATGGAGGTGGGATGGAACTGGACAAATTCCATGTCCTTCACGGGAACGCCGGCCTGGTAGGCCATGCCGATGCCGCTGCCCGAATTGATCAAGGCGTTGGTGGAATGCAGGTAAACCCGCCCGTAGCCGCCCGTGGCAAAAACCGTCGCCTTGGCCTTGAGGGGCGCGATCTCGCCCCGGCGCAGATCCAGCGCGGTCACGCCGTGACAAACGCCGTCCCGGACCACCAGCTCCAGGACGTGCCATTCGTTATAAAAGGTAATACCTTTAGAAATGGCCTTCTCATAAAGCGTGTTCAGCAACACATGACCGGTGATGTCGGTGGCATAACAGGTCCGGGGGTAGCCCGCCCCGCCGAAGGGGCGCTGGGCAATGGAACCGTCGTCGAATCTGCTGAAGGGCACGCCCCAGTGTTCCATCTCATAGACGATGTTGACGGCTTCCCGGCACATGATTTCCACCGCTGCCTGATCCGCCAGGTAGTCGCTGCCCTTCACGGTATCAAAGGCGTGCTTTTCCCAGGTATCGTCCCGCCCCTCGGGGTGATTGGCCAGTGCGGCATTGATGCCGCCCTGAGCGGCGATCGAGTGGGAGCGGAGAGGATGAACCTTGGTGATGATCCCCACCTTGAACCTGTCGCACAAACCGATGGCCGCCCGCAGGCCTGCCAGACCGCCACCAACAATGAGCACGTCGTGGCCAAGCATAATCAGGATACCCGGAAATACAGATAGGCAAGGGTGATGAAAATGACCGATGCCGCGACATTGGAGAGCCACAGGAGTTGTTTCTCTTTTTTGTAGCCCAGGTCAACGGCCACGGTTCTCAGGCCATAGCAACTGTGGAAGGTGAAGAGAAAGAGAATCAATACATCGAGCACGGGGTGACGATGGAGACTAAGCGCCCAGTCGGGCTTTTTGTCGTGGGTAAAGAGGAAAAAGCTGGTAAAGATTTTTGTGCCGAAGAGGATGATAAGTATGACGCCGCTGATGCGGTGAAAAAGCCAGATGAACATGGTAATAACCCCTTTATTTTTTTTCCGACAACTCCAGCAGGACGCCCGAGGCATCAGCCGGATGCAGGAAGGCAATGCGTTTGCCTCCGGCGCCCAGCCGCGGTGTCTTGTCGATCAGGCGCACCCCCTGGGCAGCAAGCTCCCGCAAAGCCGCTTCGATATCTTCCACCTGCAGGGCAATGTGCTGAATACCTTCGCCTTTTTTCGCGATGAACCTGGCAATAGGGCTTTCCGGCTCCGTCGCCTCCAAAAGCTCAATCTCCGAATCTCCCGTGGTCAAAAAGGCCGTTTTTACCTGCTGCGCGCTGACCACCTCTTCGCCTGCGTACTTGAGGCCAAGCACTTCCTCATAGAATTTCAGGGAATTTTCAATGCTGTTCACGGCAATACCGATGTGGTCAATTTTTAATGTTTTCATCGTTCCTTCCCCTATGCCGACAGATTGGCCTTAACATAGGCGATTATCTCCCCGGTCTCCGTCCCCGGCCCAAATATTTCCCGGATGCCGATAGCCTTTAGGGGGGGGATATCCTCTTCCGGAATAATCCCTCCCCCCAAAACCAGGATATCGTCCAGACCTTTATTCTTCAGACCTTCCAACACCCTGGGGAAAATTGCGTTATGAGCGCCCGAAAGAATGCTCATCATAAGCACATCCACATCCTCCTGTTCCGCTGCTGCAACGATCATCTCCGGTGTTTGCCGGAGCCCCGTATAGATAACCTCCATGCCTGCATCGGACAGGGCACGGGCAATCACCTTGGCCCCCCGATCATGGCCGTCCAGGCCCGGCTTGGCCAACAGGACGCGGATTACCTTTTTTGCTTCCATAATACTTATCTCCGCCAGGGTTCGCGTTTTATACGACCCGGCCTTAGTAATAATTGGCGCCGCTGTATTCTCCGAAAACCTCTCGCAACACCGTGCAGATTTCCCCGACGGTGGCCTCCACCCGGACCGCGTCGATAATTGCCGGCATCAGGTTTGCTTCCGATGCCGCCACCTGTTTGACCTTGTCCAGTGCTGCGGAAACCGCCCCTGACGATCGTTCAGCCCGCAACTTCTTCAGCTTCGCGGCCTGAACCTCCTCGATATTTTCACCGATTCTGAGGAGCCCTGTGGGCGGCGGCTCCTCAATCCTGTATTTGTTGAGACCCACCGTGACGCGCCGGTCTTCTTCCAAGCTCTTCTGATAGGCATAGGCGCTATTGCTGATTTCCTTTTGTACATAACCGGCGGCAATTGCCTTGACCATGCCCCCCAACGCGTCAATCTTCCTGATGTAATCCTGCACCCCTGCTTCGATCCTGTCCGTCAGGTTTTCCACGTAATAAGAACCGGCCAGGGGATCGACCGTGTCGGTCACGCCGGTCTCATGGGCGATAATCTGTTGGGTGCGCAGGGCAATCTGGGCCGCCGGCTCCGTCGGCAGGGCCAGGGCTTCATCATAGGAATTGGTGTGGAGAGACTGGCAGCCGCCCAAAACGGCCGACAAGGCTTCATATCCCGTCCTTAAAATATTCAGCAGGGGCTGCTGGGCAGTAAGAGAGCAACCCGCCGTTTGGACATGGTAACGCAGCATCCAGGAACGGGGGTTTTTAGCCTGGAAGCGCTCCTTCATCAAATGCGCCCAGATCCGGCGCGCCGCGCGAAACTTGGCCGCCTCTTCAAAGAAATCCTGGTGGGAGCTGAAAAAGAAGGATAAACGGGGGCCGATGTCGTCCACCGACAAACCCGCCTTCCCGGCCGTTTCCACATAGGTTATGGCGTTGGCCATGGTAAAGGCCAGTTCCTGCGCCGCCGTGCAGCCCGCCTCGCGCATGTGGTAGCCGCTGATGCTGATACCGTTAAATTGGGGCAGGGAGCGAGCGCAATAGCCCAGAATATCGGAAGTTAGACGCAGAGAATGATCGACGGGAAAGATGTAAGTCCCCCGTGCGATGTATTCCTTCAGCGGATCATTTTGAATCGTGCCGCGCAGCTTATCGAGGCTGATCCCCCCCTGTTCGGCAAGCACTACATACATGGCGGTAAGCACGGCTGCCGGAGAATTGATGGTCATAGAAGTGCTCACCTGATCAAGAGGTATCTGCTCGAAGAGGGCCTTCATATCCCCGATGGAATCGATCGCCACCCCCACCTTGCCCACTTCTCCGAGCGCCATGGGATCATCGGAATCATAACCGATCTGTGTTGGCAGATCAAAAGCAAGACTCAACCCCGTCTGTCCCTGTTCCAGCAGGTAACGGAAACGCCTGTTCGTGTCTTCCGCGGAGCCGAAGCCGGCATACTGCCGCATCGTCCAAAGCCTGGACCGGTACATGATCTGCTGAACGCCCCTGGTGAAGGGATATGAGCCGGGAAAGCCCAGACTTTCCGCATAATCGCCGCTCATGTCCAGCGGGGTGTAAAGTTCTTTGACCGGCATTCCGGATAATGTTTCAGCGGCGCTTTTGGCACCCGGATCTTTCACGAGTTGCTTCCGGGCTTCCTCTTCCCACTTTCTCAGCGCCGCCGCCAAATTTTCCAGTTTATCATCGACGCACATCATGCCGCCTCTCTTGCTTAGTTCTTGTTTTCCAAGATGCTTTTGATTCTCATGCCGATGGCGGCGGGATTCTTCTCCACCACGGCCCCGGCTCGTTCCAACGCCGCAAACTTAGCGGCGGCAGTGCCCTTGCCCCCGGCGATAATCGCGCCGGCGTGTCCCATCCGCCGTCCCGGCGGGGCGGTTTGGCCGGCAATAAAGGTTACTACGGGCTTCTTGACGTTGCTTTGAATATATTCCGCCGCCTCTTCTTCCATAGTGCCGCCGATCTCGCCAATCAGGACGATCGCTGCCGTTTGCGGATCATCGTTGTAAAGGGCCAGTAAATCCAAAAAGCTTGAGCCCACAACGGGATCGCCACCGATCCCGATGGAGGTGGATTGGCCGATGCCCAGGCTGGTGAGTTGCCAGATGACCTCGTAGGTTAGGGTGCCGCTGCGGGAGATGACGCCGACGGCGCCTTCCTTGTGGATGAAGTTAGGCATGAAGCCGATTTTCCCCACGCCGGGGGTGGTGATTCCTGGACAATTCGGTCCGATCAGATAGGCGCCGGAACCTTTCAGGGCATGTTTTACCTTGACCATGTCCAGCACGGGAATCCCCTCGGTCATGCAGACAATCAGCCCCATCCCGGCCTCGATCGCTTCCAGCATGGCATCAGCGGCAAAAGCGGCGGGCACATAGATTGCCGTGGCATTGGCGCCTGCCGACTGTACCGCATCGCTGACCCGGTTGTAAATGGGAATCCCCTCGAACTCGGTTCCACCCTTCCCCGGCGTCACACCGGCCACCACCTTCGTACCAAAACTGATGGCCTCGCGGGCGTGAAAGCTGCCCTCCGTTCCCGTTATCCCCTGCACCAGAACGCGCGTATTTTTATTAAAAAGGATTGCCACTTCTTTTGTCCCCCAAAATCCCGATAAGCGGGATAAATGCGTTATGGCAGATCATCCCCGGGCAATCCCTCTCATTACTTCAACATGCTCAAGCCGTAAAACCTTTTGCGGGCAACTGCAAACACAGAGACCGCATCCCTCGCATTCCTCTGCCGCAATTTCCACGATGGCATCAACTTTTAGTGCCCCCCAGTTGCAGACCTCTTCACACAGGCCGCAGCCGAGGCATTTTTCCTCATTTGCTGAAACCACGATCCTGCCCTTTGTCTTTTCATAGGTGGCGATAACCTCTTCATAGGTGAGCAGTTTAGGCAGGATAACCCCCTTCATTTCGGCAATGGTTCCGAAACCTTTGGCATCCATATAACCTGCCAGGCTGCGTTTCATTTTTTGAATCAACCCCATACCCTTCTGCATAAAAAGGGTTTGCACCTGGACGGAACTTGCTCCATACATGATAAACTCCACCAGATCGCTCCAAGTCTGTGCCCCGCCGCTTATCGAGACGTGCATATTCCGACATTGGTCCCGCTGACTTAAAAGTGCCTTAAGATTCAGGTATTTTGCTACCTTAGAACCGGCAAGAGATACGGCGGACGGCATCAGGGGCTCTATCTCATCGATGTTGATGCCCGGCGCGGCAGGAAAGACCGTATCAATGGTCAGCCAATCCAGCCCCACTTTTCCAGGTATCTGTAAGAGGGATGGATCTATGGTGCTAAACATCATTTTCACCCCCACAGGAATACCAACCTCGCTTCTCACTGCCTTACATACTTCTTCGACAATAGCCGGACTAAGCGAGGGCCCGCCCGCGTAAGGATGGGGAAGGAGAGACGGCAAAGGGGAGCCAAACTGCAGCTCAAGCGCGGCGGCGCCCGCCGCTTCAAACATCCTGGCTCCCTGAATGTACCCGTCAACGGATAAGGCGGTTAAGCCGGCGATAACCGGAGTTTTGATCTCCTTAACGTTATCTTTGAACCATGCCGCCCAGGCTTCCACGGGGAGGGGAGACAAGCCCCCTATCGAAATAAGTCCATCCCCAGTGGCACAAAAATTCGCCCGGGCATCGGGAAACAGGCCGGGCGCGTAGGGCTTGACGACCTTTTCGTATTCCTTTTCCAGAAGGCTGCTTTTTGTGATAACGGCGCCCGCCCCATATGGGTCGCATCTCTTAACATCGCCGCCTGTCCCGGTTAAGTGTCCGGAGGAAATAATAATGGGGTTTTCCAGCTCCAGACGACCCATTTTTACTCTTAAGTCAGCCATCTTTTACCTCTTGCAGGCTTCACTTAGGCCTATGCTGCCGCCGTCTTTTTCTTCGCCGTATCCAGAATAAGAAAGAACTGTTCCAGCAGTTTTTTAAGATCCGCTCCCGTAGCCGGAGACAGATCCATCATGTCCGCACCCATGGTCAGAGTGGGGATGCCCGCCTTTTCCTTCAGCTGGTCCTTAATCGCTCGTGCCGCCGCGCCGCCCATGCGACACTTGATATTAAAGAAATTTATGGCGCCGTCCACGCCGCCGTCGATGGCGTCGTTCACAATCATATCGGAAAACTCGGCCAAGGGCCCGTAGAACTGTTGATATGGTTCAAGATAGTAGTACCTGGCAAGGGCCTCGAGCGGCTTGGAAGGATCGACCTTGGCCAGTTCGGCCTCGTTATAATGGTGATACATGGGTTCCGCCACAAAAACGGCGCCTACCTCCTTTTCCATCCAATGAATCAATTCGTGCTGGCCCATGGGGAAGGTGAAAAGATTGATCAGGCGGTATTTTTCCTGCGGGGCGTAGCCTTTCCCCTGGGCAACATGCTCCTTCATCTCATCCAGAAACGCCTGACAATAGTCCACTCCTTCCTGCCTGCCTGCATAGGCCATACGGATCCAGTGGATGAAAAAGCCGGTGCCGGCCTTAACAGGGCAGGGGCGCGCCGTTAGGGAAAGCTTGCTGATTTCAACGCTGATCTCCATCATCTTCAGGGTCAACCGCGCTGCTTCCTCCAGCTTGTCCCAGTCCATCTTATATCCCGTTTTTTCCTCCAGAAAAGCAACCGCGTCCTGTAATTCCCCGGTCATTAAATCAACGCCCTTCTGGTCCCAGAAGCGATAGGGGCGATTGACACAAAAGACAGGCACATCATAGAGCGCGCCCAAAATGTTGCCGGTCTGGGAGAGATTATCGCATTGATCCATGCTGGTGTGCATTACGGCCGTGGGTCTGGGGTACCACCCCTTGGCCATCCAGCCGATGGGGGCACGCTGGGGGGAACAGATTTCCGTCCGGACGCCCAGACCGGCCGCTGCCTCAAAAATCTCACTTTCGCAGTCCAAAAATACGTCTAAAAAAGGGGTGGCCATGTCGATTTCAAGTCCCGTGATGCCCATGGCTGCATAGATCTCGGTGGGAAACGACATGGTATTGGTAATAAACGGCCTTCCTTCCCTTACGGCAGACAGGACGTCACGAAAGAGCTTGATCATCAAGTCATAGAACATAGTTTCCGCCCTGGCTTCGCAGTGGTGGTCCCGAACCTGCTCAATAATAGATATGAATTGTTCAAACTTGGTCAGATCAATTTTTTCTACCTTCCTTAATTTCATATCTCCACCTCCAAAGATAACATCTCGACAAACGCTTCAATTCTAGTCCGTACCTGTCCGCTGAAACCTCCTCCATATTCTATATCCAAATCCAAGACGGGGGTTCCCTGGTCCTCAAGTTTAGTCTTCCACATGGGCAGATTCAGGATGTAAGGGGCGCAGTTTCTCATGGTCAGGGCAATTATGCCGTCCAGGCGCATTTCCCGGGCGGTTTCCATTAACCATTCGGAACGCATATGCTGTGGATTGGTACGGGGGCAGGGACACTGCGCCAGCAGGTGGCGTCTGGCAAGTGCCCTAACTGGTTCTCCTGCTTCCACCTGCTCCCACCAATACCTTGACCCGTTGCATAAATCATCGGCAACGATGTTGACACCCAGACTCTCCACGCCTTTGATGAAGGAAGAGGTGTTCAGCACCGCACCGCTGATCATCAGTCTTGGTTGGGCCGGCAGGGCGCGGCCCGTGGTTTCAATTTCCTTAAGCAGGTTTCCCAGAAGAATATTGTAGTCTTCCCGGGGCATTCTCACCGCTGCGTTTAAAATCTCCATCATTTCGGCGCCGGAGAGGGGAGGGGTATCCTTTTTCATCATGTCGTAGAGTTTTTGCAAAATTACTCTTGTTTTATTGTAAACGGCGATGGAATTGGCAAGCGCCGCATCGGTAATGGTAATGCCAAAAAACTGTTCCAGATTCTTTTTTAAGCCCACTACTTCGCCATGATAATAATCGTAAGCCCGTTCATTTATCTTCCGGGGGATATCAAGCAGGGGAAGAATCGGTATATTATGATAATGCGTACCTACTTCCGCCAGACGGATGACCCCTTCACAGGGGGTAGCTGCCGCGATACAATCCAGAAATCCATATTCACCGCGCAACTGCAATTCCAGGATCGTCCGACTGTAGGAACAGGTGCTGCCACTGAAGAGATACTCATTGGCTCGGTCCAGTGTGATTTCCTCGTCCCCGCCCGTGATCCGGTAAGGCAGCATACCGGCGGCGTGAATTATCTCCTCTGGCACATTGATGCATATCCAGCCAACAATCTTCTTCCCTTGTTCTTTCCATTTCCTGGCGGGCTCGGAAAAGGGAAAAGAGGCATTCACCTTTCGGATTTCCTCCAGGGTTTTGAGAGTTTCGGTCATTTTATTTCTCCTTTAACTGAAATGTTACTGTTTTTGTCTTTTGTAAAAGGCCTTGGCGTAGATGGCCGCGCCCAGTGCGCCGGCTATCTGGGAGTCCATTTTAGGCACCAGGGCCTCGATCCCGATGAGTTTCTCGATTCTTTTCACCACGCCCTTGTTCTTTGCAATCCCACCGGTAATGGCGAATTCTTTTTCCACGGTGAGCATATTCAGCAGTTCCACGACTCTCCTGGCCATTGCCCCACAGTAGGCGGCTAAAACCTTGTTCTTGGACCAGCCCATTTTCAGCAGGGCGGTTGCCTCCGTTTTGGCAAATACCACGCAAATGCTGCTCACCGGTTCCGGTTCTTCGTCTATGTCGAAGGACAAGTCGCCAATTTCGGTTACCGGCACCTTTAATATCTCGGCAATAACCTCCATACCGCGGCCGGTGCCGGCCGCGCATTTGTCGTTCATCAGAAAGTTCAGGCATTTCCCCTGCTCATTCAATCTCAGGGTCTTGCAGTCCTGACCGCCCATATCAAGCAGGGTTTGGACAGTGGGGCCATAGATGTAATTTGCGCCCATACCGTGGCAGGATATCTCCGTTACGGCTTTCTGGGCGAAAGGGATGTTTATCCGGCCATAGCCTGTCCCCACCAGATAGTTAATCTTATCCAGAGTAAGGCCGGGGGTTTCTTTCAGGCATATATCCATGGCGTTTTTGGCGCTGCTCGGGCTGCTTGAGCCGCTGCGGGTGTTGCTGTAAGCGTAGAGGGCGCCATCGCAAAGCACTACCATCTGCGAGCTTACCGACCCCACATCTATCCCCGCAGAAACAATCTCCGCCTTACGCCAGTCCATCTCAGGGTTTACATACGTTGACTCTACCCAACGAAAATATTCCTTTTGTTCTTCCATGTTCTGTAATTCCTCCTCAACTTTGTGCGATCAGCGCCGCCCCAATGGCACTGGTAAAAATCGGATATTCCGGCACGGTCACTTTTGTCTCCAGGAACCGCTCCAGGCTGTCAATAAAACCGGTGTTCATAGCCACCCCGCCGATTATCGTAATCGCAGGATTGATGCCGACCCTTCTGGTCATTGATGAACACCGCTCGGCAATGGAATTATTGATGGCCCGTGAGATATCCGCCGTTGTCGTTCCTTCTGTGTTTATCAGCGAGACCACGTCCGATTCGGCAAAAACGACACACTGCGCATTCAAGGGAATGTCTTTTTGTGAGTCAAAATGGAATTTGATAAAGGTTTCAAGGTTTGTCTGAAGGGCTCGCGCCATGGCCTCGATAAAGGCGCCGGAGCCAGCCGCGCATCTTTCGTTTGTAGTAAAATCCAGCAGATTTCCCTCCGCATCGCAGGCCAGGGCCCCCGTCCGTTCCGCGCCCACGTCAACCACCGTCCGGGAAGCCGGGACTTGGAAAACGGCGCCTCTAGCGCCGGAGGCGATATCTGTTACCACCTCATCGGCAAAGCTGACATTTTTCCCGCCGGCGCCGGTGGCAACGACCTTGGCCAGATCCTCTTTTTTTAGCCCTGCCAGGGTAAGCACTCCGTTCAAAGCGTCTTTTATATCCTGCCCTTCCTCACCTTCGGCCATCTGGCGATACTTTGCCAGTATCTTGCTGCCATCCATGATCACGGCCTTCGTGCTGGATGCACCTACATCCATGCCCAGTGTAAGCATACAGTTGAACCTCCTTTGCATAAAACTAAAAAACAACGGCGTACATGAGTTCCTGCTTGCCGGTTCGGTTATTCTTCATCCCTGCAATCGAGCATAAATATTGGCATAACCCCCATCCACAGCAATAGTCTCACCGGTAATAAAACTGCCTTCCTCTGAGGCTAAGAGTACGGCAATCCCCACATAATCTTCGGCTACGCCACATCGGCCCAAAGCCACCGCATTTCCCCAGGCATCAAAAAACTCTTTGGGTAGCGCCCCTTCCATAAAAGGGGTGCGGGTCAGACCGGGAGCAAAAACATTAACGTTAATTCCATAAGGACCAAGCTCTGCGGCCAATGCTTTGGTCAGGGCGATCAGTCCTCCTTTCGCTGCCATATAGTGGCTCATGAGGGGAAGACCCAGGAGAGCCTGTCCAGAGGCGACGTTGATTATCTTCCCATACCTTTTTTCAACCATGTTTTGGGCCACAAGCTGAGTCAGGCGAAACGCCCCGTTTAAATTGATATCAATAACCCTCAGCCATTCCT
>Ga0082335_1007093_pt1 | contig 13850 bp, 11 predicted proteins | sample Subgrocontami58m_FD_72375 | JGI IMG/M metagenome (GOLD analysis project Ga0082335, IMG submission 72375) | Subsurface groundwater microbial communities from S. Glens Falls, New York, USA - GMW37 contaminated, 5.8 m (SPADES assembly) (version 2) ...
CGCGGGTCTCGGGGGGGCTCCGGAGGACCGGCACGCCGTCCCCCGGGGGGGCCAAGTGATAGGCGGCAGCCAGCCCGGCCGGTCCCGCCCCAATGATCCCGACCTGTTCTCTTCGGCGGGAAGCCACCACATCCACCCGAAGGCCACGCTCCAAGCCGTAATCCCCCAAGAAGCGCTCCACGGCGTGGATGGCCACCGGTTCGTCATAGCTGCCACGGTTACAGGGCGCCTCGCAGGGGTGGTAACAGACGCGGCCCATCACCGAGGGAAACGGGTTGTCCTCCATGATCAGGCGCCACCCCTCGTCGTATTGCCCACGCTGAACTGCCCGCAGGTAGCGGGCCACGTCCTCGCCCGCGGGGCAGCCCTGCTGGCACGGCGCCCGCTTGTCCTGATAGAGGGGCCGGACCGACTTCCACCCGCCCGTGAGGTTGACCTCGGTCGTCCCCGTGGAAAACGCCAGCACCGGCATTTCCTGGACCGGGCCGATGGCGACCCTCCCGTCTGGTCCCGGCCGAAGGAGTACGAGGTCCAGGCACCCGGCCTCGCGGGCGAGATCCTCGCGAGCGCTCATGTCATTGTTCCAACTTCTGCGAGACATTGCACGCGCTCAAAGGCGAGACGCGCCGCCTCCAGGTTGGCCTCGACCTTCGCAGGAACGATCTCGGGAATCGCTGCCAGGACGTGCGCAAGGGCGGTCACCCCGCCGATGCGGGCCACGGCGCCGAGGATGGCAGTATTGACAATGGGCATGGCTCGCGTCCCCAGGTCGAGGTCGGCGGCGATGGCACTGGCGTCCACGGCGTACACGATAAACTTCCCGAGGGAGGCGGGAGGGAGCGTCGTCTCCGGAGTGTTCAACAAGACCCAGCCATCGGGCTTGAGGCCGGCAGTCACATCCATGAGTGTGAGCAGTGTCCGGTCCAGGACGATGGCCCCGTCCGGCTGATAGACCATTTGCCGCAACCGGATGGGCACATCGTCCACGCGCACGAAGGCCACCATGGGCGCCCCCCGGCGCTCCGCGCCGTACACCGCGAACGCCTGACCGTATCGCCCGGCCTTGTGCGCCGCGATGGCCAGCATGGTGGAGGCGCTGACCGCCCCCTGCCCGCCCCTGCCGTGGATTCGAATCTCGATCATCAGTCTCTCCCCTCAACCTCACCTTCTCCCCTCGGGGGAGAAGGGAAGGGATGAGGAGGACAGCGCGTACTCGCGTCCCCGATGAAAGGCCTTCAGGTTCTGGTCGACAATCTCACGAGTGGTGAACCGGGTGCCAATGGCCGCCTCCCAGTGCTCCACCGACAGCGGCAACACCGCCGCGGCTGCGCCCATCAGGATCGTCCCGGCCAGACGGGGACTCCCCGCCTCAATGGCCATGGCGGAGGCCTCAACCGGGAGCAACGATCCAGTGAAGCCCCGGAGGCTCTCCAATGGATCATCCGGGTACTTGAACAGCCCGAGGTTCACGACCGGCGGGAGCACGCGCAGGCAGTTCACAATCAGGGTCCCTCCGGCACGGACTTCTGGCCGCCAGCGCAGCGCTTCCGCCTCTTCGAAGGCCACCAGCAGATCCACCTCGCCGCTCGAGATGATGGGCGAGTACACCTTCCGGCCGATGCGGACGTGGCTGGTCACCACCCCACCCCGCTGGGCCATCCCGTGGACTTCGCTCTTCTTGACGTCGTGGCCTCCCTGGACGGCCGCTTCGGCCAGCAACTGACTGGCCGTGAGAACTCCCTGTCCCCCGATGCCAGCCAGAAGCACGTTCAGGGTCCGCTCGGGATTCCAATCGCTCGATTTTGACTTCGGCGCATTCGCGTTCATGTGTGGTTCCGTCAGTTCTGAGGTTGGACTGGAGAAGTCGCGGGAGCCGACGACCCCACGGGAACGATCGCCTTGGGGCCGCAGGTCTGCACGCACAGGTCACACCCATTGCACCCCATGGGGTCAATGGTGACGTAACTCAATTCCTTGTCCCGCCCGTTGGGAAGGCGCACCACCTCGCGCCGGATGACCTGGATCGCCGGGCACCCCGTCTTGAGGCACGCCCCGCACCCGTTGCAGAGCGCATCCAGCACCTCGTACGGCTGGGTCCGATGGAACTCCTCGATCAGGACGCAGGGCCGATTCGTGACGATCACCGAGGGACCCCGGTGGGCCAGCGCCTCCTTTACCGCCTTGTACACTTCGGGCAGACGGTACGGATCGACGAGTTGCACGTGCTCGACCCCCAGGGCCTTGCACAGCGCCACGAAGTCCACGGCCTTGCTCTTTTCTTCTTGCAGCGTGACGCCGGTCCCCGGATGATCCTGGCCCCCCGTCATCCCCACGGCCCGGTTGTCTAGGATGAAGACCGTCACGTTGCCGCCGTTGTACACGATGTCCAGCAGGCCGGTCATCCCGGAATGGAGAAAGGTGGAGTCGCCGATCAGTGCCACCACCTTCTGCTCCTTGTTGGCCATCCGGTAAGCCTTCTCCATCCCCAGTGCGTTCCCCAAGCTGGCCCCCATGCAGACGCAGGTGTGGGTCGCGTTCCAGGGCGATCCGACGCCCAGGGTGTAACAACCGATGTCGCCCGCGATGATCAGGTCCTTCATTTTGCCGAGAGTGTAGAACACGCCCATGTGCGGGCAGCCGGAGCAAAGTGTCGGAGGCCGGGGGAACGGCAGCATCTCCAGGTCCGGCGGCGCCAGCGGCAGCGGCGGTGCTTCGGTAACCGCTATTCCCGCGCCGTCCAATGCCGCTCGGACGCGCTGCGGCGTCAATTCTCCGGTTCGCGGAAGCTTGCCCACGCTATGCACCGGAATGCCCATGGCCAGGACGTCGGCCTCTACCAGGCCTTCCAATTCCTCGACGATGTGGAGGCGCTTCACCCCACAGGCAAACTCCCGGATGAGCCCCTCAGCCAGTGGGAACGAGAAGCCGAGCTTGAGGAAGGAAGCATCCGGGAACGCTTCACGCGCATAGACGTAGGCGGGGCCGCTGGCAATGATGCCGATCTCTCGATCGCCCCACTCGATGGCGTTCAGCGGACTCTCATTCGCCATCTCAGCCAGATCTTTCATCCGTTGAAGAACCTTTGGGTGCTTCTTGCGCGCGTGCGCCGGCAGGATCACGTACTTGGCCGGATCCTTGGAAAAGCCCAGGAACCGCGGGGCCGGCCGCTCTCCCAGCTCCACCAATCCCTTCACGTGGCTGATGCGCATCGTCAGGCGCATGATCACCGGGGTGTCCATCTGTTCGCTGAGGCGGAGCGCCTCGCTGACGAAGGCCTTGGCTTCCTGGCTGTCACTCGGCTCGAAAAGCGGCACCTTGGCGAAACGAGCGAAGTACCGGGTATCTTGGGCATTCTGCGAGCTCCCCATGCCGACGTCGTCGGAAACCGCGATCAGGAATCCGCCCCGCACCCCGATGTACGAGCCGGTCATCAGCGGATCGGCGGCCACGTTCAGCCCGACGTGCTTCATGGAGACCAGGGATCGCGTCCCGGCCAGGGAGGCACCCATGGCGACCTCGAAGGCGACCTTCTCGTTGGGGGCCCATTCGGCATAGACGCCCGGGTAGCGTGCGAACGCCTCGAGGATCTCCGTCGCCGGCGTCCCGGGATAGCTGGAGGCGACGGTGACGCCGGCCTCCCAGGCCCCGCGGGCCACCGCCTCGTTTCCCGACATCAACACCCGCCCCGTGGTCGCCGGCGCGGTCATGCCATGGTGTCTGCCCATTCCTCTTTCCCTCTTATCCACAGATTACGCAGATTTCACAGATTTCAAACGGGAGAACCTCCAGAATGAATCTGCGTAATCTGCGAAATCTGCGGATTATGGTGAGGTTCTTACGCCTGGCCCTTCAGTAGTTGGTTGGCGATCACGATGCGCTGGATCTCGCTGGTCCCCTCGTAAATCTGGGTGATCTTGGCGTCCCGCATCAACCGCTCCACCGGATAGTCCCGGGTGTAGCCGTAGCCGCCGAAGATCTGCACCGCGTTGGTCGTCGCCCGCATCGCCACTTCCGAGGCATAACACTTGGCAACCGCGGCCGGCAGGGTGTATCGGGGGGCGCCGGAGCGGATCAGGTGTCCCGCATACAGATATGACAGGCGCGCCAGGTGGATCTCCATGGCCATATCGGCCAGCATGAACTGGATCGCCTGGAAATTCGCAATGGGTTGCCCGAACTGCTTCCGGGTCTGGGCGTACTCCAGGGAATGATCGAGGGCTGCCTGGGCGATCCCGACGGCGATGGCCGCCACGCTCGGCCGGGCCCGGTCCAGCACCTGCATGGCGATCTTGAACCCCTGGCCTTCCTCGCCCAGGCGATTCGCCACGGGGACCCGACAATCCTGGAATTCCAGCGCCGCCGTCGTGGATCCCCGGATGCCCATCTTCTTCTCGATTCGCGCCACCCGGAAGCCCGGTGTTCCCTGCTCCACCACGAAGGCGCTGAGGCCCCGGTTGCCCTGGGACGGGTCCGTGACCACGAAGACCGTCAGAACCCCCGCCACGTCGCCAGAGGTGATGAAATGTTTGGCGCCCGTGAGAATGTAGGCATCCCCGTCCCGACGCGCCGTGGTTCGAAGGGCAACCACGTCGCTTCCCGCCTCGGGCTCCGTGAGCGCGAAGGCGGCCAGCCGGTCCCCTCGCGCCAGGGGCGGGAGAATGCGCTGCTTCTGCTCCTCGGTGCCGGCCAGCAGGATCGGGTACATCCCCAGGTACTGGCCGGCGTAGATCGTGGCTGTGGCGGCGCAGGCCCTGGCGATCTCCTCGACCGCCAGCAGGAACGCGATCACGCCGGCGCCGCTGCCCCCCAATGTCTCCGGGACCATCAGGCCGAAGAGCCCATGCGCCGCGAGAAGCTGGACCAGGTCGTGCGGGAACTCCTCTCGCTCGTCAATCTCGGCGGCCCGGGGCGCGATCTTGTCCCGGGCCAGCCGCCGCGACAGCTCCTGCACCATCCGCTCTTCGTCGCTGTAGTCAAAATCCATCCGACCCACTCACCGATTCAGAAATGGAACCGCAAATGAACACAAATTGCGATCTCTTTGTGCCCTGCCTGCCCTCCGAGTCGGACCATTCGCGTGTATTTGCGTTCATTTGCGGTTGCGTTGCTCTAGTGGCCGTCGAAGACCATCCCGTACGCCGGTTCCCCGTGGATCAGCTCGAGGATCTCCTCGTCCGTGAAGACCCGGTGGGCCTGCTTGGCCGTCCGGAAGATCTTCTCCACCAGCTCACGGGTCGGGTCGATTCCTCGCTTGGTGAGCCAGTAGATCACATTCGATTCGCCGCTCATGGGCCCGATCTCGATCACCTGATCACGGCCCACCAGGCTGGCGGGCACCCCGGAGTAGACCCGATCGGCCAGCCACGCGTGCCCCTTCTTCTCCGCCTTGATGATGGCCGCCGCGTGTACTCCGGTCGCGGTCCGGAACGCATCCCGGCCCACGATCATGTAGTTGGGCGCGATGGGCAGGGAGCACACCCGGGAGACGAACCGGCAATACTCGTTCAGCTTCGCCAGATCCTGCTCGATGTAGCCCATGAGCTTGCAGTTGACCAGCAGGACCTCCATCGGCGCATTCCCGCACCGCTCGCCGATGCCGAAGGCCGTCCCGTGGATCCGGTCCGCCCCTTCCTCGATGGCCACCAGCGAATTGATCACGGCCAGCCCCCGATCCCGGTGCCCATGCCAGTCCATCTTGACGTCCTGGGCGCCGATCTCCCGGAGCATCTCCTTGATGAACCGCATCAGATGCTTCACCCCATAGGGGGTCACGTGGCCGACCGTATCGGCCAGGCAGATCCGCTTGGCGCCGAAGTTGATGGCGGTGGTATAGATCCTCCGCAGATCCTCGGGATGAGCCCGGGTCGTGTCCTCCGTCACCATCATGACCGGCAGGCCACCCTTGACGGCGAAGTCCACCGCCTCCTCCGTCAGTCGGAGCATCCGGTCAATGTCCCAGTCCTCCACGTATTGTCGGATCGGGCTGGAGCCCAGGAAGGTGCAGGCCTCGATGGGGATACCGACCTTGTTGGAGATCTCGATGATGGGAGTGATGTCGTTCTTATGCGTCCGGGCGGCGCAGTTCGGACGAATGGCGAGCTTCGCGTCCACGATCTCCTGTGCCAGCGCGATGACGTCCTCCACCGCCCTCGGGCCTGCCCCGGGGAGGCCGATGTCCGCCGCCTGGATCCCCAGGTCATTCATCAGGTGCAGGATGCGCTTCTTGTCCTCGATGTGGGGATCCACGACGGAGGGATTCTGCAACCCGTCCCGCAGGGTCTCATCGTCGAACTCCACCCGCCGCCTCAGGGGCTTGATGTCGGCACCCAGGGTGTTCCAGTCATACAGCATGTGTTTCTCATCCAGTTCCATGACTGCCCCTCCGGCTCGCGGGTCCGTGGGTGGTCACCGGACGGCGTCCGTCCTGATGCTACCCCTGGGACCGTTTCCTCTCTCTGCCTGGCTGGGCTGGAGCATCCACCCCCAGGCGGGCCCGGACAAAGCCCACCATTCCCCCGGCGGCCATGATGGCCCGAATCCCCTCGGGAAACGGGTGGGCGGTGAACGAGGCGCCGGTCGTCAGGTTGCGGATTCGGCCCGCCCCGAGGTCCACCTCTATTTCGTGGCCCTCCGCGATGGCCTGTGCCGCCTCCGGCGACTCCAGAATAGGCAATCCGATGTTGATGCTGTTGCGGTAAAAAATCCGGGCGAATGATTCGGCGATGACACAGGCGATCCCCGCCCCCATGATGGCCAGCGGCGCGTTCTCCCGGGAGCTCCCGCACCCGAAGTTATTACCGGCCACGATGATATCGCCCGGTCGCCGTTTCTTCAGAAACTCGGGATCCAGATCCTCCATACAGTGCAGGGCCAATTCCTCCGCGCGGAAGCTCGTGCAGTAACGCGCAGGGATGATAACGTCGGTGTTCACGTCATCTCCATACTTGATTGCTTTACCCTTTAGGACGGCGCCAGTCATACGGCTCACCCCACTCTCTCAAGAGCGTTCGGCTGTTCAGGGGTTCGGCTGTTCGAGTGTTCCCACCGGACCCGAACGACCGAACTGCCGAACCGTCGAACGACCGAACGCTTTTGGTCACCCCATCAGCGTCCGAGGATCCGTGATCTTCCCCGTCACCGCCGTCGCCGCCGCGACCGCCGGGCCGCTCAGGTACACCTCGGATGTCGGGTGGCCGTTTCTACCCTTGAAGTTCCGGTTGGTGGTGAAGAGTCCTCGCTCGCCCGGGCCCAGAACGCCCATGTGGCCGCCGATGCACGGCCCACAGGTCGGTGGGCTGATCGTGGCCCCTGCTTCGACCAGGACTGCAGCGATCCCCTCGTCCAGCAGTTGGCGGAAGACGGCTTGGCTTCCGGGGATGGCGATCAGGCGCAGCTTGGGGTGGACGCCGCGCGACTTCAGGATGGTCGCCGCGATCCTGAAATCCTCTACCCGGCCGTTGGTGCATGACCCGAGGACCACCTGGTCGATCGGGAGGGCCTCTACCTGGCTGATGGGTTTGACATTGGCTGGTGAATAGGGGCAGGCGACGAGTGGTTCCAGGCCGCTCACATCGTACTCCAGTGTTCGGGCATACCGTGCATCCGGGTCGGGGCGGTGATATACGCCGTGCCGGGTCACGCGCCCCTTGAGATATTCGCGCGTGACATCATCGGCCGCGATGATCCCGGTCTTGGCACCCGCCTCGATGGCCATGTTGCAGACCGTGAACCGGCCGGCCATGGGCAGGTCCTCGATCGTGTGTCCCCAAAACTCCAGTGCCTTGTAGCGGGCGCCGTCCTCTCCGAGATCCCCCACCACACGCAGGATGAGGTCCTTGCCTCCCACCCACTCGGGAAGGCGGCCCCGGAAGATGACCCGGATCGTCTCCGGCACGCGAAACCAGCTCTCACCCAGCGCCCAGGCGGCCGCCATGTCCGTGCTGCCGATCCCGGTGGCGAAGGCCCCCAGCGCCCCGTAGGTGCACGTGTGCGAGTCGGCACCCACCACCAGGTCGCCGGGAGCGACGAGGCCCTCGTCGGGAACGAGCGTGTGGCAGATCCCTGAACTTCCCACCTCGTAGTAGTGACGGATGCCGTAGCGCTCCGCAAAGCGCCGCATGGTCTGGGCCAGCGTGGCGGCCGCGATGTCCTTGGCTGGGACGAAGTGGTCGTTGACCAGGGCGATCTTGTCAGGATCGAACACTCGCTGCGCGCCCATCTGGGCGAACACCTCGGCCGAGAGGGCCGTGGTGACGTCGGTTCCCATAACCAGGTCCAGACCGGCAAAGTAGAGTTCGCCGGGCCGCACGACGGGGACGCCCGCGTGCGCCGCCAAGATTTTCTCCGCGATCGTCATGTCCATCTGAATGCCCTCCCTGAAGAACGTTCGGCTGTTCGGGAGTTCGGGTGTTCGGGCGTTCCTATCGGACCTGAACTGCCGAACCACCGAACGGTCGAACTGCCGAACGCCGTTGAGAGCGTCAGCGGTAATACACCACCTGGAGCGTCCGGGCCTCACGCCCATCCAGCGCCTGAAGCCGGTGGGGGCGCTCCGAGTTGAAGTACGCGCTGTCCCCTTCTTCCAGGACAAAACTCAACTCCCCCAGGAGAAACTCCACCCGACCTTCCAGGACATAGACCAGCTCGTCGCCGGCGTGGCTGAAGAGCTTACCGCCCCGCCGCTCTCCCGGAGCCACCGTGACCACGAACGGCTCCATGGCGTGGTCCAGCTTCCCGTAGGCCAGCGACTCGTACAGGTAGCCGTGCTTGGACCCCTCGCGGAAAACCACCGGCCGCTTGTCCTTGCGGGTCACGACGTAGTCCCGGATCTCCTGCCCGCCGTCCTGGAAGAAGTAGCCCACCCGAACGCCCAGCGCCTCGCAGATCTTCCACAGGGTCGGGATCGTCGGGGAGACCGCATTGTTTTCTACCTTGGACAGGAGGGCCGTGGAGAGCCCGGCCTTGTCCGACAGATGTCGTAGCGTCATTCCCCGCTGCTGTCGCAGCTCGCGAATGCGGGGACCCAGGCGCACCTCCTGCATCCATGCGTTGACCTCGGCCGTGGCCTTCATCCCGCAGACCTCTCAATGCTCTGACAGAGGAAATCGCCCACCATTTTTGTCCCGAGGCTACCACCCAGATCGTTCGTCGTCCTGTCCTGCCGAACCGCCTCGCGGACGGCGGCGTCAATCAACGCGGCCTCCCGCCGGAGGCCCAAGTAGTCGAGCATCATCCCGGCGGTGAGGACCGCACCCATGGGATTGGCGACATCCTTCCCCGCATACTTGGGGGCGGAGCCATGGACCGGCTCGAACAATGGGGTCCTCTCCGGATTCAGGTTTCCAGAGGCGGCCATCCCCAGCCCCCCCTGCAGGGCAGCCCCTAGATCGGTCACGATATCGCCGAACATGTTGCAGGTCACGATCACCTGGAAGCGCTGCGGGGCCCGCACCAGTTGCATGGCCAGGGCATCCACGTACAGGTGCTCCGCCTCCATCTCCGGATAGCGCGCCGCGACCTCGCGGAAAACCCGCTGCCACAGGTCGTGCCCGTAGGTCAGGACGTTGGCCTTGTCGCCCATGGTGACCTTCGTGCGTCCGGTCTCTCGCGCGAACCGGAAGGCGTATTCGATGATCCGCTCCACGCCCTTGCGGGTATTGACGTCCTCCTGGACGGCCACTTCGTCCGCTGTCCCCTTCTTGAAGAATCCTCCCATGCCCACGTAGAGACCCTCGGTGTTCTCGCGAAACACCACCAGGTCTACGTCGGCCTCCGACCGGTCTTTCAGCGGACAGAGCCGCCGATCCAGGAGCTTCACCGGCCGCATGTTCACGTAGAGGTCCAGGCGGAAGCGCAGGCCGAGCAGGATGTCGGCTGCGTGCTTCATGTCCGGGACGCGCGGGTCACCCAGCGCGCCCAGGTAGATGGCATCGTAGTTGTCGCGGAGGTCTGCGAAGATGGACTGCGGAAGGGTCTCGCCGGTGCGGAGGTAGCGCTCGGCACCGAGATCGAAATGGACGAGGTCGAGCCGGACCCCGGTCACGCGGCCCACGGTCTCCAGGACCTTGATGCCCTCGGCAATGACGTCCGGGCCAATGCCGTCGCCGGGGATAACTGCGATCCTGGCCATGCCCCCTCCTCGCATGCGCCCGACCGTTGAGGTGTTTCCCCAGAGGAAACAAATGTGCAGGAAAATTAACGGAGATGGGTTCCATAGTAAATGATGCATGTGCATCATTTCCATGAGGCAGGTGCACTCATTTTGAGTGGCTGGACAACGGGAGGCGAGGCGGCGCTACGAGAGTGACTCGTTTAACGTACGGAAAGTCTGTTTCTTCCACAGAGATCCCCTAGTCTTCGCGCTTCCGGCGTCCCAGCCTCTGAACTTCCATGGTTTTCGCCTCCTCCCTTTCCGTCGCCCACATATATCCATTGAGGACTGCTCTGGTCCCAATTTTTCCTTGACACCAGAAATAGCTTGCTAATATCATCCGCCTGCCTTGCACGGCTTCCCTATCGTTGATTGGGGGGGACAGCGCCATGGTGGCCCGCGAAGAGATGCGCTTTCGGCCCATAGGATTGCCGTGTGCGGGAGCAGAAGTATGCGGCCCTTCGGAGTGACGGCTCTCCGAAGGGCCGTCGTGTTTTCACCCACCCTTCCCTTGGACAGCTTGCGACCATACTAGCCCACAGCGATTGAGGTGATCCAATGCGCGGGATGAGGCGATACCAAGCGGTTCTCCTCGCCGGGACCTTATTCGTTCTTGCACTAGGTGGCGCGGCCGACGGCGGCCCGACGCTGAGCGTCTCCGGGTCGCTCGAAAAGCTCCAGTTCCGATCAGGTTGGGAGAGTAAGTCGGTCGAAGGTGGAGATTCAAACCTCGCCGAGCCGCAAGCCCGCCCTGCGCTCCAATTGCCCCTTGGCGCGATCCAGTTCTCACCCTCTGAGTGGCTGAGGCGGGTGGACCTCAGCACCCAGGTCGGAGACGGGCCACCCCGTTTCTACATCGAGACGGTCCAGCCGCTCTATCAGGACCGCGAGCAGGCATATACATTTTTCACGCAGCCCCGGATTACGCTCAAGGACGGCCACGGGACCTACAACCTGGGCTTCGGGTATCGCCAGCTCCTGGCAAATGACCAGCTCCTGGGCGGGATCAACGGCTTCTACGACTACACGGACAACCATGATCATCAGCGTGCCGGGGCGGGCCTGGAACTGGTGAGCCGGTACATTGAACTCAGGGCCAACGGCTACTTCCCCGTGACCAGCTCCCGGAGGATCGGCAATGATGCCAATGGGGACTTCTTCGAGCGCCCTTTGAAAGGGATTGACTTCGAGGCCGGCGGGCCGGTGCCGTACCTGCCGTTCCTGAAGTTGTACGGGAGCTACGCCTTCTACGACTACACCATGATCACCGATTCACACACCAGAAAGTTCAGGGCCGAGCTGAAGCCGCTGCGCTTCTTCCGGGTGGACGTGGAAACGTGGAAGGAAGGCGGGAATCCCTGGAACTATCGCATCGGCCTCGTGCTCACGCTGGACCTGGAGCGGCCGGGGGAAGCCCTCGCCAAGCCCTCGGCCGAGCCCTACCCATACAAGGACATGCGCCATATGACACTGCATCGGGTAGTGCGAGAGCATGAGATCAAGGTTGAGCAGTTCTCGAAGAGCACGACAGTCCCAGTCACCACAGGCAACATTTCCGTATCGGTACAGCGGGGGACGTAGGCCATGGACCCGAGGAATAGAACACGTGAGAAGTGGATAGGATACATCTTGCTGATGCTGAGCAGCATTGCTCTGGTCTTGGCGACCGCGGAGAGCGCTACGGCCGCAACAGCAGTGGCTGACCCCCAGACCTACAAGATCACATTTGAGCTCAAGTTCCGCAAGCAGAACGGCGCCTTCTCCTCAAGCCCAAACGTGACCGGAACCAATCTCGATATCGCCTCCGGTGGCCCTGGAAGCACCACGGCCACCCTCGCGGCGAACGTTGACACGGGCTCCAAATACGATAAGGCCGAGGCGACCCTCAATTGCACCGTAATACTCAAGGGGAGCGTAGCGGACCTAGGGACCACGTACTACACCACATCAACGGGCGGAATCTCTCAGAACGTAGCGGACCTGGCCCCAGGGCCCTACAAATTTCCCGGTACGTGTTCCGCCGCGTCAAGCATAACCTTTCCGTCTCCTGTCTTTGACCCCCCATTGGAGATTGGCGGCACGCTTAAGTTCACTTTTAACGCTGCCGGTGCCCTCCAACTGGACTATACCGGAATCCCTCCAGCGGGACCGCAGCTTTCCGCAGGTCCATTCAGTGCCACGATGAGCCAGTGAGGGTGAATTTCACCGAGGAGAGTGGTCCCGCGTCCATCACGCTCATAAATAACCCCCTAATCCGGCCCCGCCGGTACCAAACAGGTCAAGAATCTTTTGCCAAAAAACGAAGAATCTGACTGGTAAGGGACCAAGCTCATCGCCGCCTGGACCCAGATGGAGCCGCTCCCCCGCATCGTCAACTCCCCACTCCCGGAAGCAGAGGGGGCAGCAGCCGTGCCCTGGCGCGGGTCCCTGCATCGCGCCGCCCTCGGGGCTTATCCCGATCAGCAGGGAATGAACGAAAGGTGCAGAATGGAGGTCTGTCATGAAAAGGATGATGTGGCCATTGACTTTCATCACGTTCCTTGCGATATCCCTGGTTACATCCCCTGCCCACAGCGCAGGACCACCACCTTTTAAATCAGAGCTCCTGCCTTGCCCGAACTTTGCTAATGACGTATGTGGCAACCTTTACGTCGTTAACGTGCCGGAACCACTAACAGACGGCAGTGTAGTGGTCTCTGCCACCAACATACTTAAAGTAAAGGTTCATGGTGCCTTTCCCAGTGCGACCTATGAAGTTGTCATGATCTCGTCAGCGGGAGGCCCATTCGGTGTTGTGGGCTTCCTCAGCACCGACGCCAATGGCGACGGCAAAGTCAGTATCCCGTTACCAGTGAGCACGTACGGTTCCGGTGTGATACTCCTGCGAGATTCAGATGGCAGTGGGCCGTGTGTCTCACCTCCCGACTTCTCTTGCCCTACTGGTTCCGGCGCTGATCCGAGGATCTTCACAGGATTCACCGTGCCGTAACGAAGCCCAACCCTAACCTTTTTCTCAGCGTTTATGGGGGTCCTCCTGACGAAGTCCCAGAGGAGGACCTCCGCCTCGTTCTGAAACTCGAAGAGGCTGTGACCGGATCGCTCTCACCACGAATGAAGCTCTTAGCTGCGCCGGCGGTGGACCCGGCGCATTTTGCGTGATTACTGGCTGCGTTTTGGATAGATTTACCCCACATAGAAGCCATCCACCCCCGCCACCGCACCAACTTCCGGGCCTCCTTCGACCCGCTGGCGTTCCTCGCCGAACTCTGCACCCACATTGGTTCCGTCCCTGGTCCACCTGCTGCCAGGGAGAAGAATTGCTACCGGACAGCTACTCTCAGCAAAGAGCTTGATTTTGTCGGAGTGGTTTGCCAGTTTCCTCTTGGCAGAGCCTGCCAGGGAGGCGGCGGGGTACCATCTCTCGGCGGACAAGTTCCTGCGCCTGTGCTGAGGGTGGCGAGACACTAGTCCCCCTTAGAAGTCGATCCGCCGCCTTTGGGAATCAAGTACCTGCGAACTCGACAATGATGTCTGGTTCCAATTTGCTACGAGGACAATGAGGGCAGGATGCTCACAGCATCCTCGCCCCTGCCGATACCTCTCCAGCTCGCTGCGACTGGTCCCCAGATGAATGAGGTATCTACCGATGGTTAATCTAAAGATACAGCGGATCGAGCCACCACCGGGCCTCGACGATTGA
>Ga0082335_1007094_pt1 | contig 13849 bp, 16 predicted proteins | sample Subgrocontami58m_FD_72375 | JGI IMG/M metagenome (GOLD analysis project Ga0082335, IMG submission 72375) | Subsurface groundwater microbial communities from S. Glens Falls, New York, USA - GMW37 contaminated, 5.8 m (SPADES assembly) (version 2) ...
CACCCGCCCCCCCCCCCGCCGTAAGCGCCCCCGGGCAAGCCGCCACCGATCACTTTACCCAACGTCGTCAGGTCGGGTTTGATTCCATAAAGCGTCTGTGCGCCACCGAGATGAACGCGAAAGCCCGTCATCACTTCGTCGAAGATGAGCAATGTGTTATGCGCTGTCGTGATTTCGCGCAACCCGTTTAAGAATCCATCGCATGGCGGCACCACACCCATGTTGCCCGCCACCGGCTCAACGATGATCGCCGCGATCTCTTTTGGAAATTGGTTAAAAAGTTTTTCGACGGCTTCGAGATCGTTGAACGGGGCGACGAGCGTATCGGCGACAGTGGCTGGCGGCACCCCCGGAGAATCGGGCAAACCCAGAGTCGCCACACCCGAACCCGCTTGCACGAGCAGCATGTCGGCGTGACCGTGATAACATCCTTCAAATTTAATGATCTTGTTTCGTCCGGTGAAGGCGCGCGCCAAACGCAATGCCGTCATCGTCGCTTCAGTGCCAGAGTTGACGAAGCGCATCATCTCGATGTTAGGCATGAAGTATTGAATGAGTTTCGCCAGTTCAAGTTCAAGCGGACTCGGTGCGCCGTAGCTGGTGCCGCGCGCGGCGGCATTGGCAATGGCGGCAACCACGCGCGGATGGGCGTGACCTAAGATCAACGGTCCCCAGGAGAGAACGTAATCTATGAAGCGATTGCCATCCACATCGTAAAGATACGCGCCCTCACCACGATCAATAAATAATGGTTGACCACCCACCGCGCGAAAGGCGCGCACCGGCGAGTTCACGCCGCCCGGAAATAAATTTTGCGCGTCGGCAAAAAGTTGAATTGACTTTGGAATGTTAAGCATGCGTTAGGCAGTTGCCGAAACCCAAACGGGTTGATCGGCGGTTTGGGCATGTGTGGCTAACCAAAAGCCGACGAACATCAGCGCTGCGCCGAGCAGCTCGCTGAGATAGAGCCAGTCAACCAGTCCAAGTTTGATCAACGTGCCGGCGCTGGCGGGGAAGAACGCGCCGACGGCGATAAAGATGTTGCCGATAACCCGGTGGGGCAGCACCTGTTTGCGCCAAAACAAATACGCGCTCCACGCTGCGCCGCCGATCAACGCAATGGTGCCGTAAATATTGAGGACGATAGTGAGCCAGATGATTAAATTGTTGCGAGTCATGATCTCTTTATATTGAGTCGAGATCGGCACGGTTTGACGGAACGCGGCGGCATCCATCGGAGCGGCAAAGATAGCTACCACCGAGATGAGCGATAGGATGAGCAACATTGCTGTGAGTGTGTGGGCGATGCCGGGTTTGCGAATGATCAGATAGACAGTGCCTTGTCCTAACCACGCCGCCGTAAGCATCGCCCCAGCGATGTACCACAGGCGCAGCATTAACTCACTCCAACTGACGGCGAGATACGCTTCGGCGAATGTGCCGATCCCGTACAACGCCAACCCCATTCCCCATAAGAGAAGGGGTAGTGGACGATGGCGTTTAAAGTAACGAGTGAATACCGCGATAGTAAAAAGCACAGTAATCCCCGTCGAGAGAAATGGCAAGAGGTGTGTAAAGTCCATGTAGTTTCTCCTTTTCAGATTTTTATTGACAACGGAGTTGAGATAGATAAAAACTTCAGGGCTGAATCTGCCGCGCGTTCGCCTGAAGCGATGCAATCGGGGAGTCCGATGCCACGATAAGCATTGCCCGCCACAAACAACCCGGCGTGCGCGGCGAGTCGTTTTTCGATCACCGCGAGTCGATCCAGATGACCAAGCGTGTATTGCGGCATCGCTTTGTGCCAACGAAAGACACGATGCAGAATCGGCGGCGCAGTAATGCCCAACGTCCGTTTCAATTCATCGCGCACGATATTCAATAACGCCTCATCCGTTTCATCGAGCGTCTCATCTTCTCCAGCGCGTCCAATAAAGGCGCGGATCAAACCAAACCCTTCCGGCGCGCGATGCGGAAATTTTGTTGAAGTCCAAGTGCAAGCTAAAATAGATCGCCCTTCCGCGCGTGGGATGATGTAACCGTAACCGTCAAGCGGGCGTGGAATGTCGGCCAGCGGATACGCCACCGAGACCGTCGCCGTTGAAGCGTAGGGGATTTCATTAAGTGCCTTCGACATTTCGGGATCAATGCCTTCTACGAGATCGGCGGTGACGAATGATGGGGTGGCGAAGATGACGATCTCGGATTCGATGGATTCACCGTTCGCCAAGCGCACGGTGTACCCCGTTGACGCGGTCTCCACGCGAGTAACCTTTGTGCTTAAGCGAATATCAACGCCACGCAATTTCTCTTGCAACGCTTCCACTATTTCGGCGAGTCCGGTGGTGGGAGTGAGGAAAGCGGATCGCGCCTGTGCATTCGGTGTAGGCGTTTTCTTTTTAGCCGCCAACATCCCTTTGATGAGTCCGCCATGTTCGATCTCGGTCTGTCGCAATTGCGGAAAGGTGGCGGCGAGACTCAACTGTTCGCCATCACCGGCGTAAATGCCGCTCATCAACGGTTCGATCAAGCGATCATATAACTCGCTTCCCAACCGTCGCTCGACAAACGACGCCAACGATTCGTCACCGTTCACCGCGCGCGGCGGGATGAAATAATCTAACCCCATGCGAAGCTTGCCCAAGGGCGAGATCAGGTTGGTCTTCGCCATCGGCGCGAAGCGCGACGGGATGAGTCCGGTGAGTCCTTCGGGCAATTCGTGGAGTTGGCTATTACGCATCACATACGTGCGCCGAATTATTTGATTCGTGCCGTGCAAATGATTTTCGAGTCCGAGTTCGCGACACAGACCCACGCCGCGCGGCTTGTAAGCTAAAAATGTGTCGGGTCCCCCTTCGATCACAAAACCATCCACACGCTCGGTGACGATCTTTCCGCCGAGACGGTTATCGCTTTCGATCAAAGTCAACGAGAGAGGCGGTGTGGTTTGTGTCAACTTATATGCCGCCGCCAAGCCAGCGATGCCGCCGCCGATGATCACAACTCGAGTCATAGATGAGGTGCCTTCCATTTCTTGATCTGCTCGACGAATGGCGGTTGTGGTTTGGGTTTGGGGTTGAAGGGATACCAGCCGATCTCGCCGCGCACCGCTTGTTCTTTTAATTCTGTTGAACCCCACACGATTGATGCGCCAGCAATGCCCAACAACGCCGAACCCCATAACGATGAGACAAAGAGGGAGGCGATGATCAACAAAAAGCCAAAGCCCATCACGTAGGGCCACCACAAATAACCAAAATAGTATTCGCCGCGAATCGCCCAGACAAAACCAAAGCCGATGATGAAGAGAGTAGCGATGCTTAACCCTAACCCGAAGAGATTCATTTTGTCTGCCCCGTTAAATTTTGTCTTTGTCCCACTGGTTCGCGCTCCAACCAATTCACGATGGTCGCCGATTTGTTCTCGGCTAACAAACGCGCATGACGCGGATTATTTGGATTCGCCGGGGCGTGACCATGCTTCACACGATTCTGTTGCCGCGTAAACTCCAGCGCATCCCACAACACGGTGATGCCGACGATGCCCAGTGCGGCGGAAACATAAAGGTCACCGACGATTAACGCGCCCGCTTCCATGATCAAACCTAACACGAGCGCGATGAGGGTGGGCAACCAGATCGTCGGTGACGCCGCCTCGATCTTGCGAACACCCACGTGACCGAACCAAATAGCGAAGAAGGCAGAGACAGCCGCCACTAAACCGATCCAATTAAGTGTCATGCGACCTCCTGTGCGAGGGCAGGCGCGAGACCTACCCCTACGGAAAACTCATGCACCATCTCAACTACTGCTTTCACGTTTTCAAGCGGTGTCTCGGGCAAAATGCCGTGACCCAAATTGAAAATGTGACCGGGGCGACCGGCAACAGAATCAAGAATCGCTCGCACGCGCCGTTCAAGTTCGGGGCGCGGCGCGAACAAAGCAACGGGATCGAGATTCCCTTGCACGGCAGTATCGGCGCCCACTTGATCCCAACCCCAATCAAGCGGCGTGCGCCAATCGAGTCCGATCACATCGCCACCGGCTTCTTTCATCAACGGCAATAGATTTGCTGTGCCAGTGCCAAAATGAATCAGCGGCACACCCGTCGCGCTCACTTCACGCAAAATAAGTTGCGAGTGCGGTAAAACATAGTCGCGATAATCATCAGGCGTGAGTGTGCCGACCCAGCTATCAAAAAGTTGAATCGCTTGCGCACCCGCTTCCACTTGAGCCACAAGATAATCGGCGATGACACGCGCCAGTTTATCCATGAGCGTGTGCCACGTTCGCGGATCGCTGTACATCATTTGTTTGGTGTGGAGGTAGTTGCGCGACGAACCACCTTCAATGATGTAACTAGCAAGCGTGAACGGCGCACCGCCAAAACCGATGAGAGGCGTCTTGCCATCAAGTTCGCGGCGCACGAGTCGCACCGCTTGCAAAACGTGATCGAGCGACTCGTGTGGATCAACAGCACGAAGCGCCTTCACATCATCCGCGTTGCGAATGGGGTTGTGAATCACCGGACCTTCGCCTGCGGCAAATTCCAAATTGATTCCCATCGGGATGAGTGGGAGAAGAATGTCGGCGAAGAGAATGGCGGCATCCACGCCAAAGGCGCTCACAGGTTGCAGAGTCACTTCGGCGGCGAGATCGGGCTGGCGACAAATTTCTAACAGCGTGTGCTTGGCGCGAATCGCGCGATACTCCGGCATGTAACGTCCGGCTTGTCGCATGAACCAGACGGGCGTGCAATCCACCGGCTCGCGGCGGCAAGCATGAAGAAAACGAGAGTCGTTCATGTCTTGGCATCCATTCCGTTATCGGGTTCATAAACACACGCCGGATCTGTTTCGAGATAATCGCCCGTCATTGAGTAGGCGCGTCCGCGTTGACCGCCGCATACCACTTTGTATTGGCAACGTCCACAGCGTCCCTTTAATTTTTCCGGGTCACGTAGATCTCGGAACATTGGATGTTGACGATAGGTGCTCACCACATCTACCTCGCGCACATTGCCCGCTGAAATTTGCAGAAAACCGGACGGCATGATCTCGCCGATGTGCGAGAGAAAGAGAAAGCCCCGTCCATCATTCACGCCTTTCACCGGGCGATTGAGTCCATCGGCGTATTGGAAGCCTGCTCCTTGAAACGCGACTGCGCCTCTCCCGGCATCAACCGATGAAGACATTTGGCGTTTGCGTTCAATTGCCACACGACGATACATCGGCGCGGCAGTGGCTTTGATGTCGAAGGTGCCGCGTTGCGAGAGATCGAACAGCCAATTAAAAACTTGCTCGTGTTCTTCGGCAGAGACCATGTGCGCGATCTGTCCGCGCCCGGTTGGCACAAGGAAGAACACGCTCCACTGCACCGCGCCCACCTCTTCGACAAATTTCACCATCTGCGGCAAAAGATTGACGTTGTGTTTCGTGACTGTCGTGTTGATCTGCGCGCTCAAGCCGATGGATTGAGCGTTGCGTAGAATCTTCATCGTCCGTTCCCACGAACCGGGCACTTGGCGGAAGTTATCGTGAACTTCGGCTGACGGCGCATCCAGACTCAGGGCGATGCGGCGGATGCCGGCCTCTTTCGCTTTGTGCAGACGTTCAACTGTTGGCAAGGCGGTAGCCGTCGGCGTGAGCGAACAGCGCAGACCCTTCTCAGTTGCGTATTGAATCAAATCGAAAAGATCGGGGCGCATCATCGGATCGCCCCCGGTGAAAATCAAAATGGGGTTACCGAAATCTTTAATGCGATCAATTAATCGCTTCGCCTCATCCGTTTTTAGTTCGCGTGGGTCGCGGGTATGTTGTGCATCGGCGCGGCAATGCACGCAGGCAAAGGCGCAGGCGCGAGTCACTTCCCAAGCGATAGTGAAAGGGGCAAGATCGAAATCGGCTTCGCGCATGTGCGCGTCGTGCATGTGGCGCTCGGCGGCGGCACGGGGAGTGAGGGTTACTTCAGCCATTGGGCAGCATCCTTTGCGTGATAAGTAATAATGAGATCGGCGCCGGCACGTTTGATGCTAGTAAGAATTTCAAGCGTGACCCGTTCCTCGTCTAACCAACCATTGGCGGCGGCGGCTTTCACCATTGAATATTCACCGCTGACGTTGTATGCCGCGAGAGGCAGCTCGGGAAATTGATCGTGGGTCTGACGGATGACATCGAGATAGGGCAACGCCGGTTTCACCATTAGCATGTCAGCACCTTCGGCGACATCAAGCGCAGTTTCGCGCAGTGCTTCGCGCGCGTTCGCCGGATCCATTTGATGTGTTTTGCGGTCACCAAACTTGGGCGCGCCTTGCGCCGCCTCACGGAAGGGACCGTAAAAGCCGGACGCATATTTGGTGGAGTAAGAAAGGATCGGGATGTGATGAAAACTATTCGCGTCGAGGGCAGAGCGGATGGCGGCGACCATGCCATCCATCATGCCCGACGGCGCAACAATATCTGCTCCCGCCTCGGCATGGGAAACCGCCACTTTCGCCAACACCTCCAGCGTTTCGTCGTTGAGGACATAGCCTTGGGGTAAATGAGGATGATCGACATTTAAGGTTCCACAATGACCGTGATCAGTGTATTCACACAAACACACATCGGTCACGACGATCATCTCCGGCACAGCCTGTTTGATAATACGCGTGGCTTGTTGAACGATTCCATCCGCCGCAAAATTTTCTACGCCGATAGGGTCTTTAGATTCGGGAATGCCAAATAAGATCACCGCTGGAATTTTGAGATCGGCAATCGACTCGGCTTCACGCGCTAACAGATCGGGCGACCACTGAAAGACACCTGGCATGGATCGAATTTCGTTTTTGACTTTCTTTCCATGCGTGACAAACAAGGGGTAGATAAAATCATCCGGCGCAAGTTGAGTCTCACGCACCATCGCGCGGAGGGTTGGGTTCAAGCGCAGACGACGGGGGCGGGCGAGCGGGAAACGAGAGGCGGTTTGAAGCCTGTTTGCCGTCTCTTCTATTGGTGGTTGTGTCATCATATTTTTTCCTTCATTTGCATCTCAGACTGAGAAAAATAATCAAGTAGTGCGGCGACCAAACCATCCATCGTGTAGTCGCGCGCCATCACATCAACAGGCAAGCCAACTTCGCGCGCGGTTTGAGCGGTGATGGGACCAAGACAAGCGATTGTAGATTGCAGGTTGTGGATTGAGGATCCACCCACAAGCGTGACGAAGTTACGCACTGTGGACGAACTCGTAAATGTGATCACGTCTACGCCACGTTGCAATTCAGCGAGTCCGTTTGGATCGATCACGCTAGGCAGGGTGCGGTAAGCGGCGATCTCGTGAACGGTTGCGCCGCGATTGGAAAGTTCTATCGCCAATGCTTCACGCGCAATGTCGGCGCGGGGCAAGAGAATCCATTTATCTTTTACATCGCCGATCTTTTCAAGGATCGCTTCTGCTACATAGTCATCGGGGATCAATTCGGCGCGCACGCCGTTCTTCTGCAAGGCGCGTGCGGTGGCGGGACCGATGGCGGCGACCTTTGGTAGGGGCGATGCAAGCATCGCCCCTACGGTGTTTAAGCGTTCCCAAAATGCTTCGACTCCGTTGACGCTGGTGAAGATGACCCAATGATATTTATTCAATGAAGCAATGGCACGATCTAAAAATGAATAATCGTCGAGTGGGGCGATCTCGATGGTGGGGAAGAGGATGGGTTGCGCGCCGAACGCCGAAAGTTTGTCGCACAAATCGGCGGCTTGCGCGCGCGGGCGCGTGACCAAAATGCGTTTGCCGCTGAGAGAAGTCATCGCAGAATTTCTCTCGCGCCTTGCGTCAACGCTAGTTGCGCGAGTTCAGTTCCGAGTAGGATAGGTTCACTGCCTTCACCCGAAAGGCGAATGACTCGTTGACCATCCACAGAGGCGACGAGCCCGGTCATTTGAAGAGTGGATGTTGAAGATAGTTGAGCGTAAGCGGCAACAGGAGCGGAACACCCACCGCCGAGTCCATTGAGAAAGGCTCGCTCGGCAGTGACGGCGGCACATGAGGACGGATCGTCAATCGCTTGGAGCAAAGTGAGTGTTGCCGAATCATCAGCGCGACATTGCACCGCCATTGCGCCTTGCCCCGGTGCGGGCAGCATCACCTCAAAAGATAAATACTCGGTGATGCGGTCAACCAACCCCAAGCGAATGACTCCCGCCGCCGCTAACACAATCGCCTCGTAGTCGCCGCTCATCGCCTTGCGAATACGTGTATCCACATTGCCGCGCAATGGGAGGAGAATGAGATCGGGACGGGCGGCGCGCAGTTGAGCTGCTCGACGCAGGCTGGAAGTTCCCACACGCGCTGACGGCGGCAGTGTGGCGAGAGTCCAACCCTCGCGCGAGATCAAAACATCACGCGCATCTTCGCGCGTGCAAATCGCGCCGATGATCAGCCCCGTTGAATCGTCAATCGGTAAATCTTTGAGCGAGTGAACGGCGAGATCGATCTCGCCGGATCGAAGCGCATTCTCTAATTCTTCAGTGAAGAGCCCTTTGCCGCCAATCTCTGGCAGGGGCTTATCAAGAATTCGATCTCCAGAGGTGGTGAAAAGTTTAGTTTGACAATTGAGTCCATTCCACGCCGCGCCGAGTTGTGCTATCGCCCAATCTGTTTGCCACCGAGCCAGCGCCGAACCACGAGTGCCAATCGTGAGAGTGCGCGAAAGAGTTGTCATTCTTCCAAACCTTCCATGATGGCGAATTGGTTTGACGACTCTTCTAAACCAAAGAGATGACGTGTGACTTGCGCATACTGTGTGGCATGACCATTGCCCGCTTCTACACGTAAACGACGGGTGGGTTCGTGTAGCAGTTTGTTGACCAACGACTCGGATAGATGCTCAATGTGTTTTAATGTTTCCGGATCAAGGTCGGGCAAATAGCGCAGTGTCCGCTTGAGTTCGTGACGGCGTATCTCTTCCGCTTTACAACGCAGGTCGGTAATCAGTGGCAGAATATCTACGTGACGCAGCCATGACTCAAATGCGGCGACTTCTTGTTCGATAATCGCCTCGACATTGGGAATTTCATTTTGACGACCAGCGAGGCTGCTTTCTAATCGTTGATGCAATTGATCAATGTCAAAGAGATGCACGCCCGGAATTTCACTGACAGCAGGGTCTATGTTGCGCGGCACGGCGATGTCAATTAGCAACAGCGGGCGTTGCGCTCTATGAAGCATCGCTTCTTGGACAAGTGCCGAGTTAATAATCGTATGCGGCGCGCCGGTTGAGGTAATCACAATGTCGGCGGCTTGTAATGCTTGAGCGAGCTGCTCAAAGTTCAAGGGTTGACCACCCCATCGTTCAGCTAATTCCGACGCGCGTTGGCGAGTACGATTAACGACTGTAACGTGTTGGACGCCGCGCGTGCGCAAAGATTCAATTGCCAATTCAGCCATCTCGCCCGCGCCGACGATCACTGCGTGGCGGTTTGCCAATTCACCCAAAACTTTCTCTGCCAATTTAACCGCCACCGAGCTGATACTCGCCGGATTACGGCTGATCGCTGTTTCGGTTCGCGCCCGTTTCCCGGCGCGAATAGCTGTGCGGAATAAAGCGGATAACACCGGACCCGCCGCCCCCTGACTCATAGCGGCTTCATAATCTTCTGCCACTTGTCCGAGTATTTGAGGCTCGCCGACAATCATGGAATCGAGTCCGCTGGCAACACGGCAGAGATGGAGGGCGGACTCTAATCCGTGGTAGTGATAAAGGTAAGGCTCGAATTTCGATATATCAATTCCGCGAGTCTCGGCGAGAAAATCTAGGAGCGGAGTGAAGAGGGGCTGTGAGGTGTTAAGCGCCGCATCATTAGAAACACAAGCATACACTTCGAGACGGTTACAAGTAGACACAATGACTAATTCGGTGATTCCTTTTGGGCGCGAAGCGTATCCACAACCAAAACGGGCGAGAGCTGTTTTGAGAACCGAGGGAGAGTAGTTGAGTTGTTCACGAAGTTCGAGGGGAGCAGTGTGATGACTGAGTCCTAAGCAGAGGATGTGCGTGGTCATAAACTATTTCTTCGCTTGATCGTAAGTTTCGGCAATGGCTAATTGCACCGAGTTGAGGAGCGTATTGATGCGGCGCAATAAACGGGTGTTAGACTCCGGCTGAACGCGCGCTGTCTCTGGTAATTGAATGGCCACTTCAACCAGCGTGTCTCGAAAAAAGAGCATGGCGCGTATCGCATCGACAAGAGGCAGTCCTATCCCTAACGCATTCGTGGCATGTTCGCGCCCAATAGCGCGCGCCTCTTCCAGCAGAGTGTCGCCGCCCTCACGCAAGGAAACATATTGAAGCGTCAGTCCCATTAATTTTCTTCCTAGCAACCGTTTTTTTTCGCGATCCTCTTCATCAAAAGCCATGAGCCAGTGTTCATCTTGGTGACTCATAATCTCTTTGCGAGTTTGAATCAAAGCTTGCTCAGCCCAGATTTTTTCTAATCCCGGGAGCATTCTCAATCGTTGTCGCTCTTCGGCGAATCGCTTAATGTCTGCCACGGCAAAACGGCGATGTCCGCCTGGAGTCACCATGACCGAAACGTCACCACTATCTGCCCAGCGTCTTAAGGTTGTGATGTGAACGCCTAATTGCTCTGCTGCTTGTTTGGGTGAAAGCCATTCCTTTTTTTCCATGCTCGTAAAGACTTTATCTCAGTGACCTTAGAAAACTATGTATAGACTATTAAAAGTTACTAAATATATGCAATTGTGACAACTTATACTATTTTAGTGTGCAAAGATCAAGTGATAATTGTCATATTTGATCCAGGTCAGTTGACTAAATTGCAACTGTTCTGATGTTACTTCGCAGATCACGGATGAGCAGATCATTAAGATCAAATAGATCGAAGGTGAAGCACCAGATGAAATAGACCTGCCGCGCAATTAGGTGGCGCACGCCCAATATAAATTCCTAAGCGCCACAAAGTTGACGAGATCTGCAATAACGGTGATGCATTGACCACGATATTGGAACTCCAGACTATGAGATTATTTTATTGAATTGATGGGCAAGGATGAATCAAAACTTAAGCGATGTTAGAATAAATGGCGACGCAACGTTAGAGGGTTTGCAAGCAAAGTATGAGCGAGTACGCGGCGCGTGTACTCATTCAAATCAATGTCACCGCGTTTCAACAACTGTTTGATCTCATCTATTGCGCTAGAGTTTTCAACCGACATGATCACCTCGTCGGCAAACTATTCACTTGAAGAAGAGAAGAGGGAAAAGAAAACTCCCCTCAAAACGGCGACGGGGACAAAATGTCGCACAATTTCACAGGGGAGTATAAGACGAAGGGGGAAGAGAGGCAAGTGAAATTAGAAATTTGGCTATTTCATCTGGCACTCAAAAAGAAATAAACGAGTATAAGCAATCACCAGTGTAACTAACAAAAAGGCGAAAAACAATGCGCTGAAAAACAAAGGGATCAGAGGAACGACAGGTACAAAAAACCATAAGGCACCAATGCAACACATACCCCATCCCAAAGCCTGCCTGCTAAGATCATCATGATGATTTACAATAGCAACGGCTCTTCCATTTTGGCTAAAGTGACTCAAGAAATTAGAGAAATCATCTTGTGCCTTACTTTGCCTATCAAATATAAAAACGCCTGTGCGTCTGACAAGCAAATAATACACCCCAACAAATGTTACACCGAGAGACGCTAAACTGACCGGGAGTTCAAAAAACTCTACCGTTCGCAAATTTGGTGCGCCTGTCGCCAATAACTCGCAGAAGAGAAAAATCGTTGCCATCGCCAAAAAGAAACGACTAATAGTAGGGCGGGTTTTGTAGTACGCAATGGGTTTCATAGTGTATCCTCTATTTTGTAAGTACTGCATTTAACATTTTTAACAACAATTCTTTTTCTTGTTTGCTTTCCAGTTTTAAGAATAGAACAACGAATTCTCTAAATTGAGCATCCTTCTTCACACGCTGCTCTAATTCGGCGAATTGTGTTGTGAGATCATCCTCTTCTAACCAACCCGCATGGCGTAAAACTGTGACGCGCGGCTCATTAAGAGTATCAGCAATAGCATTACAGACGCTAACCTCGGGCACACGTTTCCCCATCATAATTTGAGACAAATACGCATAGCTGATACCAAATTTATCAGCTGCTTCACGAACCGTCAAATCCGCTTCTTCCATTTTGAGCCGCAAATAATTGCCAAGTCTAATGCTACCCTTTACTGGTTTAGGTTTAATTCTCTGTGCCTTTTTCATAGCCGTTCATCCTTTTAAATTGGGGCTTGCCAAACTAAAAAACGATGTTGTACTGCAACACAACAATGTTATTATGACAAAAACTAACGCCGAGCACTCTGGCTCCAGCCGACCATTGATCTATCTCTATTAGTTCCGATCATCGAGTACGCAGTGACGGTCGCCTTACAACGCGCCCAAACATCCTTGGTACAGGAAACAAAAATGGTTATCCAAACCCCGCCAATTTCGAAAACACTTGAGGACTTCTCAAATTACAACTTGTACGAGAGGGGCATCCGCCAAAGCACTTCCAACTCGTATGTCACCGACGTGAAAACATTCGAGAAATACATCCTCAGTACATTTCAGCGGCCAGCGATTACATCTGATCTCACGCCCACTATGCTGCGCGAATTCATCGGGCACAGACGCAAGCAAGGAATCGCCGAGGCGACATTGGAACGGCAAGCTCAGGGACTCATTGCCTATTCCGAATTCTTGTGTGCGAAAGAGTTAATCTTGTCACCTTTGACCCTCAGGAAGGCAAAAATGCGATTCAGAAAGCAGTATCAAAAACTCCCACGCATCGAAGAAAACACCTACAGGCTTCTCATGCAACAACCTCACTTTGAAACATCAGCCCCTCTGACTGTTCGAAATTGGGCGATGTTCAACATTCTGGATCAGCAGGACCTTGCGATAACTGTTGCCCTCCAACTGAAAATGCAAGCGATTGACCTCACAACTAAAAAGATCACGATCCGCAACCGTTCCTTTGTCTTAACTTCGCGTTCAGTTGAAGTCCTCGAACAATATCTGCCAAAATCGCCCGAACCGAATACGCCTCTCTTCCCATCTCGTTCAGGAAAACATATTCATCCGTCAAATTATCGAAAGCTCATTTTTACTCCGGCGATCAAACGTATCGCATCAACACTAAAAGTGCGTTCTTGTCACCCCCGTGATCTCCCTAATGAAATCCGTGAAAGTTTACTCGCCAAACCTACATTATGAGAATCGATCCTTCTCGCTACAATCTCAGCACACAGGTACTTTGCTTAACCATTTTGTGGTTGGGTTTACGTTCTAGCGAGCCAGGTAAGATACGCAAGGAAGATATCGACTTTACTCGCCGCGCAATCGTTTTGCGCGACACAAAATCTGGCGGCGATCAGGAAGTTCCCCTACCCAACGAATTAGTAGAACCACTCCAACGGCTTACAGCAAGCCTACAACCCGAGGATTATGCTTTCATCAATCAGCATGGAACTGGAATAAGACGCCGACAGGTCGAAAAGCAAATTCGGCAATGGGGCAATGAACACGGCGTCAGCGATCTCACACCGCAAATCATTCGCCGAAGCCTGGCGCAAATTTTGGAGAATCGTGGCGCGACGCAAATTCAAGTAGAATCGATGTTGCGGCACACGGGTTCAACGACGAATCGTCGGCACTATGCCAAGATTAATTTGGATGCCGCAAGAGATGCTTTAGAATTTCATCCAATACGACCTTCACCGAATCAGCGTCAGTCGTAAGGAAATTTTTTCTGCGCGAGATTGTTAAAGTTCAAGTTGGTGTCAAGCGAGCCTATAAGCCGCTT
>Ga0082335_1007096_pt1 | contig 13847 bp, 9 predicted proteins | sample Subgrocontami58m_FD_72375 | JGI IMG/M metagenome (GOLD analysis project Ga0082335, IMG submission 72375) | Subsurface groundwater microbial communities from S. Glens Falls, New York, USA - GMW37 contaminated, 5.8 m (SPADES assembly) (version 2) ...
CGCGCAGGCGTCCAAGCCCCAGGCCCCGCTTGGCCTGATCGGGCGCGCCGTCGACCAGGGGGAGAGCCACCTCTCCCCCTCGGCCGCCTTCCTCATCACCCTCGCGGGGCTGCTTGGGCACCTCGCCGTGAAACCGGGGTACCGCGACCCGGAGAGGATGGCGCACCTGTACCTGCGGGCCACGGCCTACCTCGGCGAGCGCGAGCCCGTCGACCGCCTCGACCCGCGCGTCCTCCTCCTCCTGGAGCATGTGCGGAAGCAGGCGCCCGAACTGCCCGCCGATGCGGCAGACGCGGCGCGGCGGGCCATGGAGCAGCTCGACACGATCTGCCGGACGGCGCGCGAGATGGATCCGCGGCGGGAGGTCTGGCTCCTGAAACTCATCGCCAGCCTCGCGCGATCGGGCGGGGACGCGGCCGAGGGGGCCGCCGCGGCCCGTCGCTGCTTCGAGCGCACGCTCGTCCTTCGGAACGAGACCCGCGAGAGGCTGCAGAAGCAGAGGGGCCTGGTCGGAGGGGCCCGCGACAAGGTCGAGAACCTCCTCGAGTGGCTCGGGCACCAGTCCGACGAGGCCCGTGACCTGCAGCAGTCCTGCCTGGAGGAGGTCGTGGCCGTCGAGCTCCCGCGGCTCCAGGAGAGGCTCCGCGATCACGTCGGCCCGATCGGGGAGGACCTGGCCCGGGAGCTCCTCGGGGAGGGATTCCGCGAGGTGACGATCCGCCGGTACACGCCTCGCTGACGGCCAGGCGGGCGTCACGCCCCGTATGGGAGGCAGTCGTCGGGCGCGTCCTCGTACCGGGCGACGGCCACCTGCGGGGCGTCGATCAGGTGGATGTCGTAGGGCTCCTCAACGGGACGTCCGCCCCGTTCCAGGATGCGCACGGTGGGCCGCCAGGGGGCCTCGCGGTGCAGCCCCACGACCACCCCGACCTCGCCGCTGCTGAGCGTCACCCGGTGGCCGAGCGGATACGGCTGCACCAGGCCGAGGAAGCTCTGCAGGTAGTCGGGGTCGAAGACTGCGCTCAGCTCCGGGTCGTTCGCCATCTCCCAGACGCACCGCGCCGGGATCTTCCCCTGCCCCTTCCCCGAGGGCCCGGGTCCCGAGAGGTGGAGCCGTGCGTACTCGGCGGCGATCTGGGCGATTCGAGTGTAGGGGTGGATGGCGCGCCCGCGCAGGATGACCTCCGTGAAGTGGCCCGGCAGGCGGCTGGCCGTTCCCCTCCCGTCGAATCGTTGCGATCGCTGACGGATGACGGCCCGGGCGATCGGGCGCCTCTCGAGCTCGTTCAGCAGTTCGGCCGCCTTCTCGTCTCCGAATTGGTCCTGCACGTCGATGAACATCGCGCCGATGCCCAGGTCCTCGTAGGCGAGGTCGATCACCGGGCAGAAGGCGACGTCCCGTACGGAGGAGTTGATGTCCTCCAGCGCGAGCCCCTTCACCTCCATCGCGAGCGTCAGCGCGAGGTAGCACCGCTCCCCCGACATCGCCCGCCATCGGGACATCAGGTCATCCCCGGAGACCCACGCGTCGACGAACGCCGTCGCGAACTGCGAGTTGCGGAGGGCCTGGCAGAGCGTCCCGATCGCCTTGGAGCACTCGGCGATGGATCGTGAGGTCACGACGAGCTTGTCGGCGGATTCGGCCCCCTCGGCCAGGGCCTTGAAGAGCTGGGCCCGCGCCTCGATCCGTTCCTCCTCGTAGAATTGCTGGAGGAGGGCCAGGGCCGGGTTGTAGACGAGGACGGAGTGGTATCCGGCCCCCCGCAGGCTCGCCTGGATCCGGGGGAGCGTCCTCGCGTCGAGGACATAGTGGGGGGTGATGAGGGTCGTCCCGGTACGGGGATGCCGGAGGGTCTGGGCCAGCCGGTCCCCCGGCCCGAGCTCGTCGGTGCGCTTGTACATCATGACAGGAGCCAGCCTTCCCCCGTCGCCCCCCCCGCGTGGGCGCCATGCGGACAACGAAGGCGATCCACATGGTATGGAAGCAGTGCGTGGGCGTCAAGGACGGTCCCGGTCTCGCAGCGCTGTTCAACCAGTCGTGGCGCGGACGCGGGCTGTCGCGGGAGATCGGGGGCGGGGAATTCCGGCCGGATCGCGGGCCCGGTTGCCAGCCACGTCCATTCGAGAGCGGAGGAGTCGCTGAAATTCGCTCCAGAGAGCAGGGAGGCGTCCCTCCTTGAACGTGAAGACGTACGACCAGCCGTTGCTTTTCGCGAGCGCGATGGCCGGTCCGCACGCGAGCAGCGCATCGCCCGCAAGGCAGATGGGGAGCTGCGGGAAGGCGCGCTTGAGATCTCGGGCTAGCCGCTCGAGGGCCTGGAGTTCACAGTCTTGCTTGGCGCGCCCACGCGCGCCTCTCCAGCGGGCTAGGGCAGGTTCAGGCCCGCGAGGCGGCAGAAGAGCGAGGGGAGCTCCGTGGCGGGGATCGGGTCCTTCAGCTTCTCCTTGTGCTTCGCCACGAGCAGGATGCCGTTCTCGGAGGACTCCTTCGCCGGGCGGCCGAACGACCCGTGGATCAGGTCCGTGTGCGTCTCGACCGATCGCGTGTCCTTGTTCACGAACAGCTCGAGGGGGTCCGCCCCGGCCTTCCCGCCCCAGCCGATATGCTTCATGAACGGAGGCGCCTTCGCGTCGTCCATCCACCAGTGGTAGTTCAGCCACCGGTCCTTCCGCGCCACGACGACCAGGTCTCCCGACCGCGGGTGGTCGATTCGAAGATCTTTCTTCTCCTGCTCGCCGAGGACCATGTCGATCCCCTCGACCTCCTTCAGCAGCTCCCGCACGGTGATCGCCCCGCGCTCGTGGTGCGTGTACACGTGCCCGATCTGGTGCGACACCACCGCGACCGCCTCGCTGTTCCCCCAATCGACGTACTCCTTGCCGCCGACCTCGCGGATGTCGAGCAGGTTCAGGCGCCGCAGCACCAGGTTCAGGTCGACGGAGTCCTTCACGTCGCTCGTCCCGAACGACGACATCAGCACGAACTCCGCCCCCTCCTTCTGGCACCCCTCGAAGATCGCCTTCACCAGCCCGTCCACCTTCCCCAGCTCGAGCAGCGTCTGCGGGCTCGACGGCCCGTAGCGCAGCAGCACGTAGAGCAGGTTCGGCATGCAGGCCATCGTCAGCGTCGGGTGGAACTGCTCCAGCACCGACACCGCCGCCTTCCCGACCCACTCGCTCCCCTTGAACGAGACGCTCGGCCCCCACCACCAGGTGTGCTGGAACTCCCCCAGCGTCTTCACGAGCGACTTGTAGAGGTCCTTCGGCTTCGACACGGGGAGGCCGATCGCCTCTCCCGTGAGCCCGAGGGCCGGCGCGAGCGTCACGTAGAAGTCGCACCCCGCGTAGCAGAGGTTCGACAGGAAGAGCGCCGCGCAGGTGAACTCCGGGTTCGCCTTCTTCGCCCGCGTCCAGATCCGCTCCGCCAGCACCGTGTGCGCGGAGGCGTTCCAAGAGCGGACCTCCATCGTGTGGCGGTCGAAGTAGTGCGATCCGATGATCCCGTGCTCGTTCGTCGGCACGCCGGTGGTCAGCGTCGCATGCGCCGAATCGAGGACCGAGGGGAAGACCGGCTTCACCGCCGAGTAGGACGCCTCCGACTGGATGAGGCGGATCGTGGGGAGGCGGTCCGTCCGCTTCATGAGCGACGGAGAGAGGCCGGGGACGTCGACGACGACGACGGGCTTCATGGCTTCTCGAAGAGGTCCGCGGGCTCGATGTAGGCTTCCTTCACGAGCTGCTTCTTCACCTTGCCGACGTTCTCGTTCACCTTCTGGTTCTGGATCAACTTCCGGATCTCGTCCTGCACCTCGTCCTCGCCGAGCTGCCGCTGGCGCGGCTCCTCGCGGTCCTCGCAGCGGATGATGACGAAAGCGTCCTTCGTCTCGACGATCGCCCCCAGCTCCCCCTTCTTCAGCGCGAAGAGGACCTGGTCGACTTCGGGCGGGAAGTTTCCGCGCTCGGCCCATTCCCAGAAGCCGCCGTCGGAGGCGTGCACCGCGCTGTACCACAGGGCGAGGAGCGCCATGTCGGCGCCGTGCTGGATCTGCCGGAGGACCGACTCCGCCTCCGCCTTCTTCTCGGCCTTCGTGGCCGCCTCGAAGTGGATCACGATCTGCCGCGACTTCGCCTTCTCCGCGACGTAGAACTGCTTCTTGTTGTCGGCGTAGTACTGCTGCACCTCGTGCGGGGTGACGAAGGAGTCGAGAGGCATCTTTGAGTCGGGGGTGATCTGCTTCTGGCGGAAGCCGAGCTTCGTGAGGATGAGCTCCCGCTGGATCATGTCCGTGCGGATCTTCTCGCGGTACTGCTCGAGGGTGATGCCGAGCTGGGCGAGCTTCGCCTTCAGCTTCTCGACGGTGCCTTCCTTCTTGATCTGCGCCTGGAGGTCCTTGTCGACCTCGCGGTCCTCGACCTTGATCCCCTCCGCGGTCGCCGCCATGAGCATGACCTTGTCCTCGATCATGTCGCGGAGGGTCTTGCGCCAGAGCTCCGTCGCCTTCTTCGTGTAGGACTCCTCGTCGGGGTAGGTCCGGCGGAGGCCCTCGAGCTCGGAGGCGATCTTCTTGTAGACCTCGTTGCCGAGGATGATCTCCTGGTTGACCTTCGCGACGACGCCGTCCTGCGGGACGAGGAGGTCCTGGATCCCCTGCGCGGACCCCTCCTTCGCGTCGGGGCTTCCCGCGGGGGGCTGCCCCTGCGTGGGCTGCTGCGCCCAGGCGGTCGAGGCGAGGAGCACGGCGATCAGGATGTCGATGCGGCGCATGTCGTCCCTCCTCTCCTAGGCATCGGGATTCTGGGGGCGGGGCATTATAGGGCCGCGACGATTCCCCGGCAAGGGTGGGAGTGACCGAGGCTTGGATTGCGGGGGACCTCTGCGGTGGCCGCCCTCCGGGTCACCGCTCCTCGAAGAGGTCCACGGGCTCGATGCAGGCGGCGTCGCGGAGCGCCTTCTTCACGGCGCGGACCTGCGCGTCGATCTTCTGCTGCCAGAGCGTGCTCCGGATCTCGTCCTGCACGTCGTCGTCGGCAAGGCGCCGCTGACGAGCATCCATGCGGTCCTCGCAGCGGAGGACCACGAAGGCGCGCTCCGTCTCCACGACCGGACCCAAGTCCCCCTTCGGGAGCGTGAAGAGGACCTCGGCCACCTCGGACGGGAAGGCCCTGCGCTCGCTCCAGTCCCGGAGGCCGCCGTCGGCGGGCCGCTCCGCGTCGTACCAGAGCGCGAGGAGCGACATGTCAGCCCCGTGGCGGACCTGGCGGAGAACCGATTCCGCCTCCGCGCGACGCGTGTCGCGCGTGGCGGATGTGAAGGGGAAGATGATCACTCGGGATCTCACCCGCTCGGGGACGTAGAAGCGCCGCGGGTCCTCTGCGTAGTACTCCGCCATCTCCTTCGGCGTGACGAAGATGTCCCTGGGCATGGGCGAGGATGGCGTCACCTGCGTCTGGCGGACGCCAAGCTTCGTCAGGATCAGTTCGCGCTCGATCATGGCGACGCGGGTCCGTTCGCGGTGCTCCTCGAGCGTCAGCCCGAGCGACGCGAGCGTCGCCTTGAGGCGATCGACGCCTCCCGCGGCCTTGATCTGCTTCTCCAGCTCACGGTCGACGTCACGCGCCTCGACGCGGATCCCCTCGGCGGCGGCCGCCTGAAGCAGGACCTTGTCCTCGGCCATGTCGCGGAGGGTCTTCCGCCACAGTTCGGCGGCCTTCCGCGAGCGAGTGGCCTCGTCGGGAGAGGACTGCTGGAGAGACTTCAGCTCGGGGGCGATCCGGTCGTAGACCTCCCCCTCCAGGATGATCTCCTGGTTGATCCTCGCGACGATGCGGTCACCGTGGACTTCGGCCGAACCCGAGGTCGGCTGCTGGGCAGACAGGCTCGCGGAGAGAATCAGCGATGCGATGAGCCATGAGGTCCGTGGCATGCGAGACCGCCTCCAGATGGCGCGCTTACGCGCGCCCGACCCCGGCTCGCTCACGCGAGCCTCTCCATGGCGACGGCGTCACTTCCTCAGGTAGATCGGGTTGGAGTAGATCCAGGGCCAGTCCTTGCCGCGCTGGCGCGTCCACGCCTCGACGCGATAGACCCCCGGCCCGTCCGCCTCCACCGTCCAGTCGGAGGCGTCCCTCCGCTTCCACGGCTTGCCGTCGCGCAGGATGCGCACCTCCGTCCGCTCCGGCACCTTCACGCGGAGCGAGGCCCCCTCCTCGAACTTCGCCTCGTCCCCCATCATCATGTCGCGCCCGCCGACGTTCGCCGTGAACGAGAACCCCTCCGTCGCCCCGAACAGCCCGAACGAGACGTACGCGTGCCCCTCCCGGAGGTTGCGCACGATCGCGTCGTGGTCGAGCCCCTCCGCGAAGACGTGCGTCTGCACGAAGCGGAACGTCCGCACGTACGGGTCGAACTGGATCCCGAGGTACTTCTGGTTCTGGTGCGCGTCGTCCCCCGCGACCCCGACGATGCGGCGGCGCCGCGCGATCTCGTCGAACCGCGCCAGGTTGTCCTTCGGCACGTTGAAGAACATCGTGTAGAGCCACTCCTGGCTCCCGCGCAGCGACAGGAGCTTCCGCAGCATCGTCGCGGGGGTCTCGTCCTTCACGTCGGCGTGGAGGTTGTAGATCTCCATCCCCGTGAAGCGCTCCAGCGTGTCCCACTCCTTCTCCTCCTCGGGGTGCGCGATGAACGCAAGGCCGTGCTGCGCGAGGACCAGGTCGATCGCCTCCTGCGTCCCCTTCGCCTCCTCCACGGGCTCCTGCAGGTCGCACGCGAGGAGCTGGTGCGTCTCCGCCCCGGGGAAGAAGAGCGTGTCGCCGTGCATCCCGCGCAGGTTCTCCGTGACGGACCCCGGGCTCGGGTGGTCGGTCATGAAGATGAAGTCGATCCCCGCCTCGCGGGCCGCGGAGACGATCTCCGCGTCGGTCCCCTTCGAGTCGTGGGAGAAGTGGCCGTGGCAGTGGAGGACGCCCCGGAAGTCCTGGAGCCCCTGCTCGTCGGCCAGGGGTGGCTCCTCTGCCGCCAGCGGCGGCTCGTAGGCGAGGAGCGCGGAGGCCACCAGCAACGCAGCAAGCAGGCGCATCTACATGACCTTCCTGCCCTGCGCGCGGATCAGGAAGCGGAAGATCTCCTCGCGGTCGTCCGACTTCATCTCCTTGAACCGGATGCCTCCGAGGGTCGTCTCGCCGCTGCCGTCGAAGGCCTCGAGGAAGGCGACCTCGCCCACGGCCTTGAGCGGCTTCTCGCAGTTCGGGAGGAGGAGGTTGATCCCGAGGATCATCTTCTTCTGGAGGAGGAGGACGATCCACTCGGGATTCGGGATGCGGAGGGAGGCGATCATCCCCTGCTTCGAGATCTGCTTCGTCGTCGTCTCGTGGACGAGGTCCATCCCAGCGTCCTGGCGATCCTTCGCGAGGAACTTGTAGCGGACGGTCACCTCCGACTGGACGTGCACCACTTCCAGGGTGCGCCGTTCCTCCATGTCGCTCTCCCGCGGGCCGCGCCGATTGTACGACCGCGATCCGGAGGCGGCAAGGACAAGTCCCGCCGCTGGCAAGGCCAGCTTGCTGGCTTGTGCCTCCGGAGACCTCAGGCTACAATCCGAAGACTTCATGAGGCCCCGCATGCTCGCCTACGGCGACCCGATGCCCGCCCTCGAGCTGACCGACACGAGCGGCCGGCGCGTCCCGCTCGAGAGCTTCCGGAAGAAGCGGCACGTCGCCTTCGTCTTCTTCCGCGGGACGTGGTGAGCCCCCTGCGTGTGGAACCTCGTGGGGGTTCAGAAGCGGCACCTCGACATCGAGCAGCTCGGCGTGGCCCTGATCGCGGTCAGCGCCGACAAGGTGGAGTCCCTCGCGGCGATGAAGGAGAAGAAGAAGCTCGGCTTCATCGTCGCGCACACGCCCAACGGCGCAGCGTTCGAGCAGCTCCAGGTCCTCAAGCGCAAGGGGCTCCCGACCAGCAAGCTGGCTTTGCCAGACGCCGTCCCCGTGCCGGGGCTGATGATCTTCGACCGGACGTTCGCCCTGCGGTACACCGAGCTGCGGGACTCCCTCCTGTTCCGCGTCGGCGCGAAGTCGCTCCTCCGCGAGCTGCCGAAGCTCGCGTTCGAGCTCGTCCCGAAGGGGTAGGCCGTGGTCAGGCTCGCCTGGCTCGTCCTGTGCGCGTTGCTCCTTCCAGCAGGCTGGCTTTGCCAGGCTGAAGAGCCGCCCAGGCTCTCCGACGCCGAATCGAAGGACTGGCGCGGCAGGATCTGGACCGCCCTCGAGGACGGCAGCGAGAAGACGCTGAACGCGATCCGCGTCGAGATCGAGAAGAAGAAGCTCACGGTCCGCCAGGTCGAGGAGCTGATCCGCGCGGGGAAGCCGTACGAGGAGGAGAAGAAGGGGGAGGACGTCCGCCAGGTCACCCTCCGCTACGACGGCACGCAGGCGGAGTACGGAATCTACGTCCCGCAGGTCTACGACGCCACGAAGCCGTGCCCGCTGATCGTCGAGCTGCACGGCTCCGGCGGCACGGGCCCCTCGTACCTGCCGCTGACGGGCTGGAAGGAGATCGCGGACAAGGAGGGGTTCATCGTCGCCGCGCCGACGACCTCGAAGGAGCGCGGGCAGATCGGCACGCGCTACGGCGCGGAGCTGGTCTGGGCGACGATCCGCGACGTGAAGGTCCACTACAACGTCGACATGGACCGCGTCTACCTCTCGGGATTCTCTCGAGGCGGCCACGCGACCTGGTGGCTCGGGATCCTGTCGACCGACCGCTTCGCGGGGATCGCGCCGCACGCGGGGTCGCCGAAGAACCTGCTCACCGTCGACAAGGGGAAGGAGCGGATCTGGGAGTTCTTCCCGAACGTCCGCCGCCTCCCGATCTACATGGTCCACGGCATCGAGGACCCGATGGTCCCGATCGACGGGCCGCGCGAGGCGCGCGACAGGCTGAAGGAGCTGGAGGGGGACTTCGTCCTCGACGAGCAGGACGGCGGGCACACGAACTTCCCGGAGCGCTCGGAGAAGATCTGGGAGTTCTGGAAGGGGAAGTCGCGCGACCCCGTGCCGAAGAAGGTCTCCTGGATCATGAACGAGAAGCTCTTCGCGCGCGGGTGGTGGGTGAAGATCGACGAGATCCGCGCGACGGGAGGGAACCTCACGTACGTCATCCAGGACCCCACGGGGCACGAGATCGAGAAGCGGAGCCTCGCGATCAACACCGCGCGCGCGGCGGCGGAGGTGGAGGACGCGGGGACGATCTCGATCAACGCGCGGAACTGCTCGTCGGTGACGCTCTACCTCGACGACCGGCTCGTCGACCTCGACAAGGAGGTGTCGGTCGTCGTCTCGGGGATACGCGGGAAGCACCGGTTCACGCGATCGCTGAAGACGCTGCTCGAGACCGCGAGCGAGCGCCTCGACCCGGGGATGGCGTTCCCGGTGAAGCAGACGTTCCGTGTGCCATAGCGCCGGGAGGCGCAACTCCAAGATCCAACTCCAACTCCAAGGAACTCCAACTCCAATTCCAAGCATCTCTCGAGTGCCCACCCCGCGTCAGGTGGGGTTGGAGTTGGAGTTGGAGTTTCTTGGAGTTGAAGTTGGATCTTGGAGTTGCGCCTCCCGGCGCTGCTTCCGCGCCGCGGCCCAGAGCGACAACCCCAGGATCGTCCCCCCCGTCACGATGATCGCGATCGGCACGACGATGTTGAGCTGCATCCCCATGCGGATGAGCTGCGCGAGGATGTCGAGCACCAGGAACGCCGTCCCGAAGTAGACGTAGGACCGGTCCTCCCGCGCGAGCCCCGCGAGCACGCCGACGAGCGCGAGCGCGCCGAGGACGCCTCCGTAGACGAGCCCCCCGTGCACGAGCACCTGGTACGCGCTCGACCCGTAGATGCAGACCATCCCGAACGACCGCGCCACGCCGAGGCCCGCCTCCTCGAATTCCTTCTTGTTCAGCTCCGCGAAGCCGATCACGGTCAGCCCGAACGGAATCCCGTAGAACTGCGGGTCGACCTGGTCGTGGGAGTACAGGAAGGCCCACAGCCCCGCGTTGAAGAGCACACCCGCCAGGTAGCCGATCCCCATGCTCCGCCACACGACGGCCGCGACGCCGTAGTGGACCGCCGCGAGGAGCAGGAACCCCGCGAAGGTCCCGACGGGCGCCCCCCACGCGTAATAGACGCCCACCAACGGCCAGACCCCCGCGGAGATCGCGAACGCGCCCGAGAGCGCCTTCTTCGGGTCGGAGAAGAGCCCGAAGAGGAGCGCCGTCGCGCCGAAGACGATCATCGCGTGCGCGTCGTACCCCTCCGCGAAGGCGAGGAGCGCGGTGTGCGAGCGCAGGAACTGATACGTCGCGAGGCCGAGCAGCTCCGCGATTGAGAGGAACCACGCGCGGTCGCTCGTCACGGCCGCGTGCGTCATACCCGCGATCAACAGGATGGCCGCGACGGGCGGCATGAAGTCGAGGACCTTCGCCGCGTGGGGGCTGATCAGGAGGTACGCTGCGCACTGCATCCCGAGCACCGCGACCGCGAGGACGTGCGCGATCCGGAGGTGCTCGCGCGCGAGGGCGCGGCGGAAGGTCTCCTCCGGCTCCGCGAGCGTCCCCTCCGCGCGGTGCAGCAGGAAGAGGGCGTAGACGAGGACGCTGATCGCCGCGAGCGGCAGCATCGCCCCCGGCGGGAGGAGCTGCCCGTAGACGCGGCGCTGCCAGGCCCACGACAGCAGGATCGCCAGGAAGAGGTTTCCCGAATAGACCCACGCCCCAAGCGGCCGCTCCCGCGCGATCGTGTCGCGGAAGAAGAACCACGTCGTCGCGAAGAGCGTGAGCGGCGTCGTCAGGCTCCCCTGCTCCCCCGCGTCCCAGCAGCGCGTGAACACGACGGCCGCCCATGCGAAGGCGAGGTTCCACCGCCCCGCCTGCGCGGCGTACGCCTCCGCGAACGTCCCCTTCGCCGCGTCGCGCGCCGCGTCGAGGGCGTAGACGCCCCCGATCGCGAGCAGGGCGAGCTCGAGGTCCGGCAGGAAGAACGTCTTCCCCGTGTCGCCCGCGAGCAGCCGGTTCAGCGGCGCGACGTACATGACGAGGAGACCTACGCCAAGGTGGAGCGCGAAGATCGTGTCGGCCGCGGGCCAGCCGGCAGCGAGCCTCGCCGCGGTCGCCGCGAGAAGCGCGGCGGTCCCCAGGTGGAGGACCGGCCACTCCTCGAATGTCCGCGGCCCTACCGTGGCCTCCATGCACCAGAGCACCGCGCTGAACAGCGCGACGACGACCGCGAGCGACCGCGCGGCGCGGACCGCCGCGGCAGAGAACCCCTCGTGCGACCCAGCAAGCTGGCCTTGCCAGTCCCGGGTCCACGTCGCGAGGCTTGCGAAGAGGTTCGCGATCGCGAGGATCATGATCGGCTGGCAGCGGTCCTCGAGCCCGAGGAGGCGCCTGCCCCCGCAGAAGTCGAGCGCCAGCGCGAGCACCGCGAGGCCTGCGTAGACCCAGCCGGTCCCCCCAGCAAGCTGGCCTTGCCAGTCCTCTTCCGACAACAGGAATGCGACGAGCGAGAGGGCGACCCCCGCGGCGAGGAGGGCCGCCTGCTGGATCGCGGCGTCCGCCCCCGCCCAGGCGGTCGCGCCCGAGATGAACGCGAGCGCCCAGAGGAGCGCCGCGCCCCGGCGCATGGTCACCGCCTCGGCGAGCGGCGCGACGAGGGCGACTCCGCCCGAGAGGAGCGCGAAGGCGAGGGCATAGGCGGCCCGCGGCGCCCCCGCCCGGTCGAGCGCGGCGACGACCGCGAGCACGAGCGAGAGGGTCCCCAGCGCGCCGGCGAGGCCTCGGCCGTCCTTCCACGCGCCCGGCGCGACGACCATGAGCGCGCTCGCGGCGACAAGGACGAGCTGCGTCCAGAGGAACCAGGAGGGGAACGTCCCAGCAAGCTGGCCCTGCCAGGCGTCCAGCCCGATGGGCGTCGCGAGCATCGAGGCTCGGAGGCAGAGTGAGCTCACACCGAGGAGCGTGGCGAGCGAGAGGCTGAAGGGACCGAGCGGACCGAGCCAGGCGCCGAGGACGCCTTCGCCCTCAGCCGCACGCGTGCTCGCCGCGGCGCCGCCCGCGAGCAGGAGCGCGTACCCGGCGAGGAGGCAGCCGTAGACGCCGGGCGAGGCGCCCGGCCAGTAGTACCGCACCGCGAGCGCGAGGGTCAGCGCGACGACCGCCAGCGCGGCGTGCGTGAGCGCCTTCAGTCTGCGCTCCGCCGCGGCGCCGAGGTAGCTCACCGCGGCCGCGAGGAGGATCCAGAGGAGCCTCGAGGTAATCCCCCTCTCGTGCGAGACCCACGCCGCGCCGACGCAGGCGCCGGTGGTCGCGAGGACGGCGTAGATCGGGAGCGGCGCGGCGAAAAGTTCACGTCTCTCTTCCGACTGGCAAAGCCAGCTTGCTGGGCGGATCGCCTTCAGCAGGACGCCGAGCCCGAGGAACCCGAACCCCGTCGCGACGGCGCAGCCGACCACCGCGTCGGCGTCGCCCGGCCAGTGCAGGCGCGTCGCCGCGAAGGCCGCGCCGGCGAGGGCGACGATCGCGCCGTGCCACGGGACCGGCCCCGAGCCCGCGAGCGAGAGGAGGGTGCCGAGCGCGGCGTAGGCGAGGAGGGCCTCGGCGACGCCGGTCGAGAGCCTCGTGACGTAGACGTGGACGAGCCACGCGGTGAGGAGGGCCTGCAGCGTCGCCGCGGAGCCCCGGAGCGCGCGGCCGAGGAGGTGGCCCTCTCCGAGGACGACTCCTCCTCCGAGGTAGACGGCTCCGAGCGCCGTGAAGACGAGCGCGCGCGCCTCGGCGGACCACGTGAGGCGGTCGACCCCAAGCCAGGCGACGAGGGCGACCTCGGCGCAGGCGAGGAAAAGGAACTGGCAAGGCCAGCTTGCTGGTTCCATCCGCGCGAGGCGCTGCCCCGTGAAGAGCGCGACGACGGCGCACGCGGGGAGCGCAAGGAGCCCGGCGCGCGGGTCGGGGCCTGCGAAGACGGCCGTCGCAGCGACGCCGATCGAGACGAGCCACAGCCAGGCGATGGCGGAGACGAGGAGGGGGCGATCCTGATCTGGCGGAGCCAGCGCGCTGGGGCTGTACCGCGCGGCGACGAGCGCGCACGCGGCGAGGTACGGAAGGAACGCAATGGAGTAGAAGCTCCATGGGACGAGGGCGCCTCGCTCGTATCCCAGGCGGGCGGCGAAGGCGTCCCGGACGTGCGCCGCGAGCTCGGGCGACGCACGATACGCGAGGCCGTACGCGCAGAAGCTCGCGACGAACGCGAGCACGAGAAGGTAGGCCTTCCTGTGCTCGTGCGCGGCGATGCCGTAGACGAGCGTCGCGCCCAGGCAGGCGGCGAGGAGTGCGTCGAAGTCGCGGAGCCCGAGGAGGACGGCGAGCGCGGCGAGGCAGGCGGCCAGGAAGCCGAGCGCGGTCGCGCGCGGCGGGTGGCTTTCCCTGCGGCGGACGAGGCGCTCGAGGTCGACGAGCGCGAGGGCGACGATCGCGGCGACGGGGGCGGCGTCGGCCTCGGTCGCGCGGATGCCGCTGAGCGAGTGCTGCACGTAGAGGTGTGCGACGAGGCCTGCGAGGGCGTAGGCGATCAGGCAGAGGTGGAGCCAGCTCGCGCCGTGGGCCGCGCGGACGCCTCCTGGGAAGAGGCGACCCGCAGGGAGGATGGCGGAGAGGAGGAAGAGGAGCGACGCGGCGACCGCAACGAGGAGGAAGAAGTGCGGGAGCGGGTGGGCCTCGAGGCAGGGTGGGGCGAGTTGGGTGGCGCAGAGGAGGGCGTAGCCGAGCGAGGTAGGAAGGGCGAGGCGCGGGTCGAAGGCGCGCATGGCAA
>Ga0082335_1007097_pt1 | contig 13846 bp, 16 predicted proteins | sample Subgrocontami58m_FD_72375 | JGI IMG/M metagenome (GOLD analysis project Ga0082335, IMG submission 72375) | Subsurface groundwater microbial communities from S. Glens Falls, New York, USA - GMW37 contaminated, 5.8 m (SPADES assembly) (version 2) ...
CTCGGGGGACGCCGTCCCGGGACGCGTCCCATGGCGCCATCCCTCGGGGGACGCCGTCCCGGGACGCGTCCCATGGCGCCATCCCTCGGGGGACGCCGTCCCGGGACGCGTCCTATGGCGCCATCCCTCGGGGGACGGCGCTTCGGGACGCATCCTGCGCCTGCAACCCACGACTGGGCGCATCTCGTGCGCGGGTCCGTCGCCGCTACGCCTTGCCGGTAGCCGGGACGGTGGGGACCGCCAAGACCTCGGTATCGCGCGCCAGCTCCTCACGAGCCCTGCGGACCTCGCCGAGGGACTTCGCGTCGCCGACCAGGGTGTAGAACCCGTGCAGGATGCCCAGCCATGCCGAGAGGTGCACAGAAGTCGTTCTGAGACCATCGTACAGATCGACGGTTGCGAGTGGGAGCGCCGATTTCGCGGCGTTCACATCGCCTCGCGCCTTCGTCGCGTCCTCCACAGCCGACGAGATCTTGGCGATCTCGTCCGGGGTTACCTTCCCCGAAACGGCCGGATTCTCGGCGATGAACGCGATAACGGCCTGCAGGAAGCCGATCTTCGCGGTTTCCGTTCTTGACTTCCGGCCGCCGTTTCCCTAGAGATTGACGGCGTTCATCACTCGCACGACGACCACAGCGTCCGGTTCCGGTTCGCGGTCCTGAGGAAACCGACTCGACCACGGGAGGTGGACATGTTCCGATCGTTCGCAATCGCCCCCCCCCCCAACGACTTATAGAAGCCTCCCCGCAGTCCTCCTGGCCCTCGCGTGCGTCTTCGCCTTTGCGGGTTCCGTTTCCGCAGCGGGTGATCCGGAGGTGGAGATCCTCAGCCCGGTGAACGGCGCGACCGCCACCGGGACTACCATACAGGTGGTGGTTCGCTTCAGCGCGAAGCTCAATCCGCAGGGGCAGCCGAGCGGCAACGTGAAGCGCGTTGAGCTGAAAGTCAACGGCGTGGTGGTCGCCTCGTACCAGAATCCCCCGAGCGTCAAGACCGGAACGGTGACGTTCGTGGTCGACCTGACCCCGTATGGGACGTCGACGATCACGCTGCAAGCGTTCGCCTTCCAAGGGAGCGGCGGCTCCGCTGCGATGGGGACGAGCACGGCGACGGCGCTGATTCTCGGGTCGCCCGACCAGACGCCCCCGACGATCTCGAATCCGACCCCGCCGCCGGGCGCGCTCCAGTCCCAATCCGAAGCGGAGATCCGCGCCGACCTGGCGGACGCCGGTTCGGGGGTGGACGCCGCGGCGACGCGGCTTTTCCTGAACGCGAGCGAAGTGACCTCCGGGGTGACGCGGACGTCGAGCTCGGTCTCTGTTGCGGCCTCCGGGCTGACCGAGGGCGTGCAGCGAGTGCGCGTCGTCGCCGCGGACGTACGCGGGAACCCGGCGGAGCGGGAATGGGAATTCGGGGTCGATCTCACGGACCCGTTCGTGGCGTTCACGGAGCCCGGCGCGGGGGCGATCGTCGGGACGGGCCGACCGATCGTCCGCTTCGAGTTCTTCGACCCGGCGCCCGGGGGCTTCGGGGCGGGCATCGACACCGCCGCGGGCGTTCATCTCACGGAGGACGGCCGCGACGTCTCGGCCGAGCTGTCGTTCGCGGGTAACGTCGCAACGTATCAGCCGCCCGCCGATCGGCCGCTCTCCCAAGGCCCGCACGTGTACGAGGCCCGCGTGGAGGATCGTTCGGGGCGCAGCGCGCAGGCCGAGCGATCCATCGGGGTGAACCTGGAACCGCCCCAGGTCGCGATCCTCTCCCCAGCGCCGGGAACGACCACGAACTACGCGCCTACGTTCTCGTTCCTGTTCGACGGACCGTCGGGGGCCCTCCCGGCGTTCGCTCGGATCAACGGAGTGGACGTCCTGAGCCTCTTCGAGATCCAATTCGGATTCCTGGCCAGATACGAACCTGGCTTGGGCGATTTGGTCTTCCTCGCCCCCGGCGTCAACGTCTTCGAAGTCGGGGTGGTGGACGGCTTCGGCCGTGTCGGCGCCGCATCGGTCGAGATTTTCCTCGACCGGACCACGGCGCCCGCGACCGTCGTGCCGGTGATCGAGCTTCGCGAGGGCGGCGATCAGGAGGTGATTTCCCGGCGCTGCTCGGGCGATATCGTGGTCGTGACCCGGGTCGGCCCCGAAGGACGCACGGTCGGCGATGTGCGCATCGAGGTCGGGGCGCCGCACGGATTGATCCTGCCGGGGGAGGTGTTCGGCTTCGTGAGCAACCCGGACGGTAACGCCGGCTTCCATTACCAGCCGGAAGCGACGACCGGGTTGGTGGACGTCGAGGCCGTGTCGCTGTCCGTCAGCGCGTCCGATTTTCCGGATGCCGAGCCCTTGCTGGTGCCCGTTTCGGTGTACTTTCCCCAGTCGATCGAGGTCGAGGTGGTGCGCCCGTTCGTGGCTCCGGATGCCACGTTCGACCCGACGGTGCTCGTGGGTTCGTCGTCGCCGATCGTCTTCGCGCGCCTGACGGACCCGCGGGGTGGCCAGGTCGGCACCGTGCTGCGACACGAGATCGGTCGGATCGTCGACGGGAAGTTCGTGGAGGATGCCTCCCTCGGCGAGTGGGTTCCGCGCGAAGCCCAGTCCTCGGACTTTCATCCCACCGGGTTCTCCAGCGACGCGCGCTCCGCGCTGTTCGCCATGGTCGCGACTCCCGCGGGCGAGGATCCGTACACGGTCCGCATTTCCGCGCCGGAATATCCCGAAGTCGCGGCGCGGACCTACCCGGTGCGATTCGAAGCCGCTACGACGTTTCGCCGGTTGGTCTCGACTCCCGGCGGCGATTCGGTGTCCGAGGACCTTTCGATCGGGAGCATCTTCCAGTCCGGCAATGCAGCGGTCACGGCCGTGGGCGGTTCGGAGGGGGAGGTGGTGTTGAACCTGGCGCCGCTTCGGGCCGCGCTGAAGTCGGCGCTTCCCGATGAGCCTGCGAGCTTCGGGATCAGGTTTGTGCTGAGCGACACGGTGTTCGTGTTGAGCGACGCGCCCGGGACGTCGGTTGGAGACGTCAACGAGTGGCCGTTCGCGGTTCCGCCGGGCGAGGTCAAGTTCATCCTGGTGGACGTGGAGGGCTTGTCGCGCGACCCGGTCACCGGCACGGAGGCGAGGGTGTCGTTGCGGGACCTGGGGAACAGGGGGGTGACGGAGGTCAGGGTGGTCAATCCTAGAACCATGGTCGGTCGAAGGACTGTTCCTACCCTCGGGGTGTTCGACGTGAACTGGAGACTCGCCACACGAAATGAGGACGAGGAGTTCGTCGTGGAGTCCCGGCAGCCCCGCGATGGACCGGACACCTTGCGGCTCGACCTGGAGTCCTTGGGTGTATGCAGAGAGTTGCTACGCCTCGATGCACGCGCGGTCGGTGCCGGGAAGCACTCGCTCATGCTCACGAAGCAAACGCCCGCAGGTGATCGTTTTGCCCTGTACCGTTCTGATCGCGTACAGGCGACTACGGAGGTTCGGCCACAGGAGATAGCCGAACTCGCACTGCCGCCTACCCGGGCAGTTGTTCATGTGGACCCACGCGGGTTTGTCGAGGCGCGAGAGCCCTCTTCCGGAGCGCTCGTGACCCTACCGACCGCGTCCGTCTACATCGTGGGTGCCGATGGGCGGTTGAAGCTCGAGGTCCCGCTTTATCTCCCAGACTCCGGCACCGCCCGTGGTCCAGCTCTGATAGAACCCTCCCCGACGAGCGAGGGTAGCGCTATTGTGCTTCAGCTGAGTGTACCGAGTCTCAATGCGATGGAATTTGATGCCGTGACTCTGCTCGCTCGCGAGGCAGGATCGATGGATGAACACTTTCTGACTCTGTCGGAGACGACGATGTCTTCTCAGGAGTTCCAAGCAGACGGTGGTCTTGTTTCAGTTCTGGTTCTTGGATCGCCTACGTTCACGATTGGGTTGGAAGACAGCCTCGCCGTTCGTCTCACCAGCGACTTCTTGAAAGTTGCAGGTCTTGAGTTGACGCTGACCGAGATCGGAGCTGATTCCCGCTCGTTTACAAATGGACCACGACTTGTGAGCCAAGGGGATGCGACCCCCACCCCGCCTGCGCGCGAACGATTCTACATCGAGGTTCGCGACAGCGAATCTACCGCGTCATCTCATCCAGTTCAGATTGAGACGCCATCGTCCTCCACCACTCTGAACTTGGAGAGAGTATCAGCGGGTCGGTACCGCTCATCACCTCTTGTCGCCGTGGATGATCGGGCGATTGCCGACTATGGGAGTATGCCGCGAACCGATGTAACAACAATCGCCACGCGACCTACGCGAGACGGTGTGATGGACATTCGAATAACTGGTTCGGACTTCAAGGGCCGATCGTATGCGTATGCATACCTTTATCACAGTCTCGTCAATGACTCGAGCAGCTTGAAGCAAGGGGATGTTGGAGACCAGCACTTGGATGCCCTTGACCCGTTGGTGGCAAATGGGCTCGGGTATTTCCCGCTCGGAAACAAGAGCCTAACCCAAGCCGAGGCTATCATGGGCCTGCCTTATGGCGTGATCTGGTACAGCCTTACACACGGCGTGGTAACTGAGATGAGAATCGGGCCGCCGCCCGGGATACCAGAGTTCATCGGACTTTGGGTCATCAACCCTGATCCGAGGTTCCCCCAGGACAGCATTCTAAGACCAGGCGAGATTGTGATTCCATCGTCGCGAGGGACGATAGACTACGACCTCGTCTTCATCAATGGATGCGAGTCCGCGCAGGTGTCAACTGCCCCGGACGCGCAGCCCTGGACCCCATCCATTGTCGTGGACCGGTTCAAGACCAATTTCAACAGCAAGATCTACATGGGTTGGAGGCGCTCGGTCGACTTGTCCATCGCCATAACGTTTGCACGGAGCTTCTTCAAGAATCTCAATGGTTCAAATCCCAAGAAAGCTTTCGACGATACGGTTGCGGCGATGTCTGTGGCGCTTGCACAGCGCATCCTACTGAATCGTGGAATCCCAGAGCAGCAGGTGGGGCGCTCGGGTATCAGTTCTCCAGCAGATGTCAAGATCGATCGCAATTGACTGGGGGCATCGAGGTGCAGTCATCGATACGATCCGTGATGCGTCGATCATGGATAGCATTCGTCGTCGGGACCCTTTGCGGAGTCCTCGTGGAAGGCGGTCTTGCTGGACAATCGCCCGAAGAGGGGAAAGCGCCAGATGTTGAGAGGACTGTGCGGCAGGAGCTTCTGCGGATAGCTCCGTTGGTCGGGGAGGATGCATCAAACACTCAGTGGAGTGTGGAAGCCATAGCCACCCACCGTGAGAGTGGGTCTTTGACTGAACCGAGCGACCGCATTCAAGTTGCGTACAAGGACCGACTGGAACTGGTCTTCGCACGCGACCCGCTTCGACTGTTCTCTATTCGGCGTCCCGCACTATGGAGCGATGTGGAGAAACGTGAGCCCACGTCTCGCAATTCTGCATGGGGCGCGGACGTGGCCCATGCACAGGCCAAGAAGCTCGTTTCACGCACCCTTGGCGCTTTTCCCGAAGATCTCGCGCTCTTCCAATGTACGTTCAACCTGAGACCCCCGCAGCTTCAGGGCGTGTGGGACGTCACATGGGTTCGCACATGTGGTGGGTTTCGGACGGAGGAACAAGTGCGAGTCCTTCTTGATGAGAAAGAGGGCCTCGTTTACCTCATGCGGAACAGTCCGATGCCCATTGAGACGACGCAATGCGAACTGACCAAGGAACAGGCCCAGGCGTGTGCCGTGCGCGAGGGGATCCGGGTCCTTCAGAAATTCTCATCTGCATCATTCCAAGATTGGCTACGGGGCTTTGCGCTGGCGCAACCGCTGACGGCCGATGAAGCAGGTGACTTGGGGCCCCTTCTCGGGCTCTGGGTGATTCGACCGCAATACCCGCTCCGACAGACTTTCCACTCCCTCGAGGACTTTTCAAAGCCATCGGTGAATCCTGGCCGGCTGTCGTACTGTTTTGCGTATCGAATGCATGGTCCAGCCCTCGGCGAAGGCATGAAGATCGAAGATCGTGAGCTCCTTATTTGGATTGACGCATTCAACGGAGAGGTACTTCGCGTCTCGTTTTGAGTCTTCCATGAGAAGGCCAGTACGTCAAGTAGGAGGCCGCTCGTGAATGGATCTGCTTGTCGAGGTGGATTCGCCGGCACCGTGATCATCGATCGCACCTACCCGGGGCAGTCATGTTGCTATCGCTCCCCATCCTCGCGCCCGCCGTAGAAGGGCCTGCCGGCATCTCCGATGCGGACGCCATTCGCATCTACCGTTCCTGGGCTGATTCCCTCAGCGAGTAGGCGCAAGCCCTGGCCAAGTCCGCGCTCGGCGGTTCGCCCGCGTGCGTGGCCACGAACCAGCGGCGGAGCTTCTCGAGGATCGGACCGGTACGCTCCCGGCGCAATGTCGCGCGCTCCGGCTGCGCCAGCCCACGCGCGTCGGCCAGGTGCTCGACCCGGTAGATCCGCGCGATGAGGGTGAGCGGATAGGCGACCCGACAGTCCGTGGCTTCAAGCGCGAACAGCTTGCGGCGCGCGTGGCTCCAGCATCCCAGTTCCACGGCGGAGGCCACCTGCCCATTGAAGAGCCGGTCGAAGACGTTGGAGGCGTCGGCCTGGATGTAGCCCGTGCGACCCGCGAGAAACGTCCACGGGCCGTTTCGCCTTGGCCCGTGGGCGTGTACCGGAACAGCACGTCGCGATCGTCACCGACGTAGGCCCACAGTGAGCCGCGCACCGCGTTGTCCGGGCTGTCGGGATCGAGAACCAGCAACCCTGTGGCGTCGGTGCGGATGATCGTGGCCTGGAGAACGCGCTGGGCCAGTCGTTCCACCAAGGGCTCGACCAGTTCGCCGACTCCCGCCACCCAGTCGGAAAGGGTAGAGACCGGAATCTGGACCCCCTGGCGCGCGTAGCTGCGATTGAGTCGGTGCAGGGGCATGTGATCGACGAACTTGCTGACTACGACTTGGCTCAGCACAGAGGCGCCAGCGGCGCTGCGATCGAGCACCTGCGGCGGCGTGGGGGCTGTGGCCAGGCGTGTTTCCCCAGGTGGGTCTCGTGCTCGACGAAGTGCCCGGGCACGTACTCGAGGCGGCGGGTGACGTCCTCGCCGATGCGTTTCATTGGACGCCGGCACTTGGCGCACACCAGGTCGGTCGCCTCGGGTTCGATGTGGTGCACCTCCCGCTGGATGTTCCTGGCGCTCCATCCGGCCCCGGACTTCCTCTCCTTCCGGGGCTGCTTCGGCTGAGCTGCCTCGGCCTCTTCGATCTCGCGGTCGAGCTGGGCATCCTGTCGGGTCTCGTTTACCGGATCGCGGGACGCGAGTTGCGCATCTTCACCCTCGAGTGCCCGCAAGGTCGCCTCACCCTCTCCGCCCTCGGGCCGGGCCGCGAGGTTTCGCGGTCCGCCTGGCGGCTTTGCCGCACCGCCCTCGAGACGCTGATCGCCGACGTGGCTCCGCTCCGCAAGTGACGCTCAGGAGAATCTGCCATGACCACCCGCTGTCCTCGGACGCCGCTCGTGCTCCTCGCTCTCGTGCTCGCCGCTCCGCTGCGCATGGAGGCACAGGACGCGCCGGCTCCCCCGGGACTGGCCGAAGGCCTGGCCCGGATCGCGGGGACGAAGAAACTCCTGCTCGTGGAGGTGGATCGCTGGCTGCCGAATTCGGACCGCGCTGCCGGGATCGCTCTCCCCACGGCGCTCGCCGAGTCCGCAGGTGACGCGCTCGTGATCTGTCGCACTTCCGTGGAGGAGCTGGTCCTGTCCGTCCCCGGCGTGCGGTACCACGGTTTCCCGACCGCCGCGTTCGTGGTCGCGGGCCCTCGGTGCACCGGCACGCTCGCCGACCTGCGCCCGGAGACGGTGCGGATCGCCGTCGAGATGCGCCTGACCTTCTTGCGCTTCCTCGCGGAGCACGACCCCGAGACCCCGGGGAAGTCGCTCACGGCCGAGGTCCGGCTCGAGCGCGCGGACATCTTCGCGCGCTGGGGGTGGTGGGATTCGGCCGCCGCCGAGGTCCTGCCGCTGGTCGAGGAGAAGATCGCCACCACCCTGCGCGAGCGCGTCCAGGCGTTGTGGCAATGCGGCAAGGCGCGTCACGAGTCGGGTGCCGTCGAGCAGGCCAGGGACCTGCTGGAACGGGCCCGGGAACTCGCGCGCAAGGAGCGCTTGCCGGCGGGAGAACCCCCCTTCCTCGACGTGCTGGACCAACTCGTGGCCGTCGGCGCCTCGCTCCCCGCGGTGGAGCAGGACCTGCGGGGCGCGGTCGGAGCCGTCGACGCTCCTTGGCGGCCCGACCAGGCGCGCGCGATCCTCACGCTCGCCTGGTGCCTGTACCGACAGGTGCCGGAGAAGCAGGCCGAGGCGTCGGCCGAGGTCGATCGCCTGCTCGCCGGCGAGGCGCCCGATCCCTGGCGGGCCCTGGCGGTACGCCTGCGCGAACTTCTCGACACCGCCGGCCGGTAGGCGGCGGACCCCACGTTCCTCGCCCCGGCGCCTGGCCGCCCTGGGCCGGGCCGAGGAGGCCCCAAGCCGGCTCCCCGGGTGCGATTCGTTTCGTCGCTCCCGCCGGCGGTCTGCTATGATGCGTCCCGACATGCTTCCGAGGCGATTCATGACCTCCCGCTACTTGGGCCCCGCCACGGTCGTCGGCAACACGGCCTGCGCCGAGGGCTTCTACCTCATGCGCCTGGAGGCGCCCGGGTTCCCCGCCGAGATCGAGCCCGGGCAGTTCGTCCACCTGCGGCTCACCGGGAGCTGCGACCCCTTCCTGCGCCGACCCTTCAGCATCTGCGACCTCTTCCCCGGCCGCGCGGGAGCGGCTAACGTCCCGGTTCAGCGGCGGCGCGCAGCGGAGCGTCCGCTGCAACCGGTTGTTAGACCTCACAGCCGGTGTCAGCGACCATCAGAGTGCCTCGAACCAGGATTTGATCTTCTGCGCCATGAGCTTGCGTCGCTCTTCCAGGAAGTCGTCGTAGGCCGGAATCCCGCCGTCGAGCAGCGCCTCAGGCAGACAGCTCATGCGCAGGTTGGCGTGAAGCTCGGTCGCGTCGGTGATGCCGCCGTACTTCTTCTTGCCGCCGGCGCACTGCTCGGCCAGCTCCTTGAAGTACTGTTCGGGTGCCTTGTCGCCGATGGCGATGTTGATCTCGCTCTGGGCCAGGACGAAGTTGGCGATCTGGTTGTAGCGGCCGCGCGCAAGGCACTGCTTCTTGAGGTGGTTGCGCGGGTAGACGTGGTGCACGTCGCTGCGGTTCATCAGCAGGTCCAGCACCGTGATGTCCCGCGAGAGAAAGCCCTTGTCGCCGAGTTTCACCTGCGCTGCCTTGTAGGCCAGGAAGTAAGGGCTCTGCCCGGAGGATGTGTCCATGAGCTGTGGGAGCATTCCGGTCCAGAAGCTCTCGGGCAGCTCCGCCTCGATCACCGACTCGGCGTAGCCCACCAGCCCGCGCGCCTCGACCTGGCGGATGTCGAAGTCGAAGGCGGTCTCGGGACTTCCGGTGTAGCGCCCGCGCAGGATCGACATGGCGTACCAGCGCCGAACGAGCCGTTCGAGGTCCGCGGCGTGCACGTTCTCGGCACGGCCGCGCAGGTACAGGATGTCAACTCGATCATGTCGGCGTCGGGAGCGAAGACATCGGCCACGTCTTCGATCTACGCCACGTCTTTGCGGATGGCGGGGTTGGCAACCTCGAACTTCTCCGTCTGCGGGTGAAATGCGATGCGGATGCGGACGGTCTCGTAGTCCTTGGTCAGGACTTCACGCCCGAGCAGCCCGGCCATCAGCGCAGTGACTCGCTGCTGGCCGTCGATCAGAATGCGCTTGCCCGCCGAGGGTGTGCCGTCCTTGAGCTTCACCGTCGGGTTGCGCCAGGCGATGAGGTAGCCGATCGGATAACCCTGATAGAGCGAGTCGAGCAGGTTTCGAACCTTGATCGGCTCCCACACGAACGGCCGCTGGATCTCGGGGATGGCGATCTCGCCCGACTTGACCCAAGTCAGGAGCGTTTCGATCGGGTGCGGCGTGACCGAATAGCGCTGTGTGGCCATGATCAGCGTGTCCTTCTCAGGAAGTCGTCCATCTTATTCCTCTGGAGGTCTGACGTTGGCGATCAACGGCCGGCCGAAGGCCGATCCGCTGCATCGGCTTGTTGGGCAGCCTGCTCGGCCAATCGTTGAAGGAGCGGGTCTGTGTACCGATGGACCCGAAGCCACTTGACCAGCTCGTCGTGGCTCATGCCCTCGATTTCGGAGCTGAGCCTGTCCCGAGCCTCGCGCATGCTTTGAACACAATCGAACGTTTTCGAAGAGGACTCACTCATCGCCTGGGACCTCCCGCGGAGTTCGAATCTCGAGAAGCGGGTAGCCTCTCTTGAGGTTGACCGCGTTGTACGCGTGGATTCGTTTCAGGTTGACGATGTGCTTGAAGTTCCAACTGACGAGAACATCGACCCGCGCAAGCGTGGCGAGGGCGATGTGCAGGGCGTCCGCGCGCATGCGCGCCCCGATGGCGCCATCCGCGATGTAGGCCGCAGCAAGCTCCTCCGCCTCTGGAGACAGCGCGAGGGCCTCGATGTGGACGCTCGGCACCCGCCCGAGGACGGCCCTCACTTCTTCGGGAGCGGTCTCGAGTTCCCGGACCGTCAACTCGGACAGCACCAGGGTCAGCTCGCCACGCCGGAATGCCTCGACCAAGCGGCGGGACGGTTCGCGGAACTCGTCGTCCTCGCAGCCCCCCAGGACCGAGGTATCCGTGTAGATCCGGAGCTTCATGGGAGCATCCTACCTGACAGCAAGCGTCGTCACCCGCGCCTGACCTGCGCCCGCAGCGCCTCGTCTGCCTAACGGCTTGCGCGTCAGCCGCGGCGCGCCCCGCGCGCCGTCGGCTGCACGCGCTTGTTGGGCGGAACGGAACGCTCGCGAACACCCGCTGTCCCGGCACGTGCGGCCGACAGCAGCAACCTCAACGCGCCGTTGACGGACGCCTCGTCGGGAAACGCACGCGCAAGGTCGGGCTCGATCAACACCAGGTTTGTTCCCGTTGTCGCCCTCGTGAAGTACTTGCCGCGCACTCCGCCCTTGAGTTGCGACAGGTCGTATTCTGGACGGAGTTCGTCCCTACTCGTCCGTTTCGATTCTCTTGGCATACTGCCTCCTCTCGCGATGTGGCCTTGCGGGCACTGATGAGCCGAATGCGCTCCCCCCGCGCGGCATGCGCCACGAAGAGAACGCGTTGCTTGGCGGAGAAGCCAATCGTAATCTCGCGAGCCTCGTTTTCGCCGTGATCCGGATCCTCGAACGTGATCGCCACGGGGTCGAGGAATACCGAGGCCGCTTCTGAAAAAGACACGCCGTGTTTGAGGATGTTCGCCGCAGCCTTGACCGGATCCCACTCATACGTCACGTGTTACCCCCAGCACGAGCAGGCCCGGCTGCCCACGCCGCGTCTGCCGCCCATCCACGATCATACACGGCTGTCTGGCACCGCACAAGATCGCCATGCCCAATCGACATCCTCAAGCGGTCTAACGGCTGGCGATGAGCCGCCGGCCGCCGTCGCGCACCGCTGGCATCTGTTGGAGCGAGAGCGTCCGCACGCCGCCTACGGACCGATCGAGGGAGTGGCCGATCGGCTCCATCGGCTTGTTGGGCGGCGGCCCTCCCACGTCAGGACGCCTTCGTGGTCGAGGCCGTCTTCTTCGGCGATAGCCGCACCACCGGCCGGCCGCTCGCTGCCTGACGAGCCCTCGCGGCCTCGATGATCCGGTCGAGATCATAGCCTGCCTCCCGCGCGATGGCCTCTCGCACAGCGTGAACTTCCTCGACAATGGGATCTTTTCGCGGCATGCGGTCTACTCCTGCATGAACTCGACTGGGGTACAGATGACGGGCGACTCGAAGCCGGTCGCTCGGCAAATGGCTTCTATCCTACCACGCATCATCGGGTTGGCGATGTGCGTGCAGTTCCAGGTCAACAGGTAGTCGATGCCATGCGCCGCTGCGACGGCAACGTGCACGGCGTCCACGTACGCCTTCGCCGGCATGCCGCCCAGGCTCAGGATCTCGCCCGCGAGCAGCCTTGCCTCCGTCGTCACGTCGAGCAAGGGGACTCCCGTGAGCGCAGCCAATCGGCGTTGCGCTGCCTCGGCATCACCGGCACCAGCCTCATCGAGGACGAACTGCGAGATGTAGAGGTCGAACGCCGATCGGGTCTCCCACCAATCCCGCGTGAGCTGCTGGTGCGCCGCTCGGACAAGGTCATGGCTTGGCAGTGCCGTCAGGTAGCTGACGATCGTCGTCTCCAAGTACAATGTCGGCTTCATCGCCAACTCCCCGCGCTCCTGTCCTCACGGCGTCAGCCCAACTCGATGCCGATCAGCGGCCGGCCGAAGGCCGGGCCGCTGGATCGGCTGGTTGGGCGGTCCTTCATGCGCTGCGGTCGAGCTGCCTCACGGCTATGAGGTCGCCGTCAGCTACCGCGCGCACATCGCTCTCCTTGAGCGTCACAAGGGCTTCCGTCCTTCCCGATGCACTGACGAACTCGACCTCGAGACCATTGGGCTCATAGACCTGGACGATAGCCCCGAGGTCGCCTCTCCGCAGGCCTTGTTCGGGAAGGTCACGGTCCAGGACCACGGTTTGGAGTTCCTTGAATCTCATGGTCGTCTCCCTCCTGGGAATGCCGTCACGAAGCGGGGGAAGTCCTCACCGAGGAGCACGATCCACACCGCAACCAGAGCCGCAGCCCTTCCGGTCGGGCCTTCGAGTCTACCACGGACCTCGTACTTCTGCCCGTACTCGTTGGCCTCGGTAGCAACGGATTCGTTGTTCATGGCATGGCCTCGAAGATCCGTCGCGAGACCCTCCCAGTCGGCCACCGAGTAGCCGAGCGCCACGAAGAAGGCGGCCTTGAACCTGCCCACAGGATGCGAATCCGAGAGCAGGTAGTCGCGGGTCTTCGCGGCGTCCACAACCGCTCGGTCAACACCAGGGAGTCTCACGGGGTTTCCCTCATCGCGCGATTCCGCTCACCGAGCCCAATAAGGGCCGTTGATCCGCCCAACGCCCAGCATCAGCGGCGGCGCGCAGCGCCGTCCGCTGCATGCTGTTGTTGGGCAGCACGCTCTCGAAGGCGCTTCAGGAACGGATCATCGACTTTCTGCGACGCGAGCCACCTCAACTCCTCCTCCAATGTCATGCCCTCGATCTCTGCCGAGATCGTGTCTCGGGCCGATCGCATCAAGGCGACCGCGTCGAACTTCTTCTCGATCCTACTCATCTGACAACACCTCTCGTGGCGTCCGTATCTCGATCATTGGATAGCCCCTGCGCAGGTTCACGGAGTTGTAGCCGTGGATCCGTTGCAGATTGACGATGTGCTTGAAGTTCCAGCTCACCATTACGTCTACGCGGCCCACTGTCGCGATGGCAATGTCTGGGCATCGGCCTGCATCTTGGCTGTGAGCAGGCCAGCGGCAACGTATGCTTCTGCGAGCTCCTTGGCCTCGGTATCGTGATCCAGATTCGGCTCCCGGTCCCTTTAGTTCTTTTCGATTGCGTGGATTGCGAGACCTGACCCCGTTTCTTTGCGTGCTACGATGGCGGCCACCGCCTTCTGGCTGAGCGGGCCGCTCAGGTGGGTGCTGGCGGTGATCTGGAGGACGCCGTGGATGTCGCTGATCTGGTCGGGAGTCAGGTGGAGGAATAGCTGGAACATGTACTTGTGGTAGTGGGCCTGTTTCTCGGCGAGCCAGACGGAGCGGTGCTCGTAGCAGGCGGTAAGGTTCTTGCCGTGTTCGCGATGCATATGGGTGGTGATGGGCAGGTGGATGGGGAGATGGTCGGC
>Ga0082335_1007098_pt1 | contig 13846 bp, 11 predicted proteins | sample Subgrocontami58m_FD_72375 | JGI IMG/M metagenome (GOLD analysis project Ga0082335, IMG submission 72375) | Subsurface groundwater microbial communities from S. Glens Falls, New York, USA - GMW37 contaminated, 5.8 m (SPADES assembly) (version 2) ...
GACAAATCGATATTTTCCTGATATAGACGCAATTGAGACAGCAGTCAGAAAAAAACAACGCCAAATTAAAAGCAATAAGATTCGCTCAACATGTAATGTTAATTAATGCCGTTACTATAACTTACGTGCAAGTTACAAGATATTAGAAGGTGTTCAGGGGGGAACCTTAGTTTCAGATACTATTAAGGTCAGTAAATCTGAACGATTGACAGAAAGAAGCCATACAGAAAATAGCGATATGGTCAATGAGTTGCTGGACGAAGCGGCATGTAAGATCGCTGAAAGCTTAGGCAAAAAACAAATTATTCAACCGCCTCTGAAACCCAATCTTGTGGAAATTACCATTGCTTGCGGCATGCAGGACCTGGCACAATTACCTGTAAGCGTGCCCGATATTAGGATGACAAAGGAGGGCAAATTGGTTGTGGAAAAGGACCCTTTGGAAGTACAACTATTGGACGTTACTGTGGAACTTAACGGGACGGTTATCGGTTCAGCCCCAGGCGTTTTCAAGGTACCGCCAGGGCTCAGCAAAATTCGATTAACCCGCGAGGGCTTCAAGGACTGGGAAAGAACAATTAATGCCAACGAAGGACAAAAACTCAAGGTGGTTCTCCAGATGACGGATAATGGCTATAAACGATGGAGAGACAATACCGCATTCCTGCAGGAATTGAAAGATAAAGAGAAGCTGACTGATGCTGAGGTCGAATCGATAAAGGGGCATGCCCAGATGTTACGCCAAAGCGGTTTTAAAGTGGATGTGAAAGAAGATATTAAAGGAGACATCAAAAAAGGAACTTTTAATTCAATTTTTGGCATGTTATTTTTACAATAGTATAAGACAAATGGAGCTCACATGAAAATACAGTCGATCTGGAAAATTTCTTTTCTTTCCTTTGTTTTGATTTTTTTTATCCAATCATCTCTCTGGGCGCAGAAAGAAACAATTGGCGTTACTGCTGTTAAACCTACACAGGCGATTTTACAAAACGTGGATAGGGCGGGCAAGAGAATCTCGCTGGATCGTGTATTACAGTCGATGAACGGACAGCTTATAGACCGCATTAATGCGACACGAAAATTCCAGGTGGTAGCGCGGAGCGACCTTGATGATATTCTAAAAGAACAAGACTTTGCAAGTTCCGGGAATGTTGACCTAAACGACAAATCAGCCGCACAACAATTTAAAATAGCGGGGGTGAAATATCTTGTTGTTACCACTGTTGATGATTTTCAGGATTATAACGAAGTCGCTACGTTCCAGGGAACTGGCAGAAGCGCAACGAAGCGAGTTATAAGGCTTTCCTGCGTAGGAAAGATATATGATTCAACGACGGGAAAGTTACTGGAATCAACCAACTTCCAGATCAGTAATAAGGATATTTCGGAAAACAAGACATATTCGGTAAGAGACAGCAACCTGAACGAAGATTTGCTGGTGGCGATTGCCCGTGAAATGTCTGGGAAAATTGCAAACCGCGTAACAGATGTAATTTTTCCACCCAAAGTGTTAAGCAAGAGAGGCAAACAGATTACTATCAACCGTGGAGATGGAACAGACATCGCTGTAGGACAAATTTGGAACGTTTTCGCTTTGGGTGAAGAACTCATTGATCCGGATACCAGGGAATCCCTGGGTAGAGAAGAAATCCTTACCGGCAAAGTAAAAATTATCGGCGTCTTGCCCAAAACCTCAACGGCAGAAATCATAGAAGACCTTGGTATCGATAAAGAGGCTGTTCTGAGAAAGGCTCTATAAACAGAAGGATAATCATGGACAAAAGATGTTATAGAAAAGTAAACGTTTTGCTTCGAGTTGTCTTTCCTGTATTTATCATGAGTTTGCTTGGCGCTGGATGCGCCAGTTATACCGCTCAAACCCAGAAGGTAAGCCAGAGCTGGGATATGGGTAACTTTCAGGCAGCCGCAATACAAATTACTCAGGAAGCGGATAAACGGGGTAATTCCAAAGATGCTATTATCTGGCGATTAGAGCAAGGCGCAGTTTTGCGAGCCGCAGAACGATTTGGAGAAAGCAATCAGGCGTTTGACAAGGCAGAAGAATTGGTTAACAAATATGAGGAAGCTGCAAAAATGAGTGTCTCCCGCGAGGCGCTTGCCACGGTCACAAACCTGACCACCTTACCGTACGAAGGTTTTGCGTATGACAAGATCATGATGAATACTTACAAGGCGCTGAATTATTTGCAAATGGGCGATTCTGAAAAAGCACGCGTTGAATTTAACCGTGCATTTCAACGCCAGGATGACGCCGTTCATATTAATACCAAACGTATTGAAAAAGCCATAGAAGAGGGCAAAAAACAAAACTATAACGTTGATTTAGCCAAAGTTAATCGTGATGGAAAATTCAAAAGCCAATTTGACAATTATTATGGAGATCTCGAGCAGTTCAAGGCGTATGCAGTGTATGTGAATCCCTTAACCGTTTATCTTGACGGACTGTATTTTATGACCCATGCCACCGGAGGTTCAGACCTTGAACGGTCACGCAAATCATTCGAGCGGGTGCTTGGTATGATCGGTGAAAACAAGTATATTCGTCAGGACATGGAAACCTTACAACAGGTAGTCAACGGCAAACCAATATCCGCCACCACGTATGTATTTTTTGAAACGGGACAGTCGACCGAGAGGGAACAAATACGAATCGACCTCCCGCTCTTTATCATTACGCCAGGAGTCCCTTACGTTGGGGCTGCCTTCCCGAAACTCAAATATCGCAGCGATTATATATCAGCGCTCACTGTTTCTTATGATGGGAAAACAGAGGCTCCTCTGTTGTTATCGAACATGGATGCCGTTGTTGCCCGTGAATTTAAAAATGAATTGCCCACTCTTATCACAAAGACGCTCATTGCATCTGCAATAAAGGCAGGCGCTACCTATGGGGCTTACGCCGGTGCAACAGACGGCGGAAGGAAAAACTCAGGGGCTGGGCTGGCTGTATTGATTGCCGGCGCTCTCTACCAGGTGGCGATGAACCAGGCCGATTTGAGGACTTGGACAACATTACCCAAGGAATTCCAATTCTGCCGCATTCCCACACCGGCCGATAGGAAAATTGAGTTGGATCCTCCGTACTTAGGAAGAAAAACACCGGTAGTCATAGACGAAGGCGTTGTTAATGTTGTGTGGGTTAAATCTGTTAATCGGAACAGTCCTTTATCCGTAATGCAATTCAAACTAAAGGATGAAGTAAAGACAATTGCATCTCCTGAGACTGCAACAACAGTTCAGCATATCCCACAAACTGATATTCCCAAACCTGAGCAGGTAACTCAACAACCTGAATCTCTGATGTCAGGTGCAGAAACACAGCATGAAGTCTCTGAGCCACAAGCACAGCCAACTCAGAAAAATGAGGCAATAGCACCTGCCCTTGAAAATCAGCCGGAAATTTCTATGCCTTCTCAATAAATTTCCGGAGATAAAGAAAAGACCTCTAAACAATTTTATCAGGTAAACGCCATGAAAATGACAACTCGAGTAATAGTACCTGCTTGCTTACTTGCAAGCACCTTGTTTGTTTTTACATCATGTACAACCGTAAATACCGTCGAAAGGGCAACACCCATTGGAACAAAGCAGGTGATTGCCGATAAACGGGTCATAACAGACTCGACACTGAATAAAAAGGTCAGCATCGTTGGTATGAACGAAGGCATGACACCAGGTGGGTTTTTGCAGGTACAAATTGAGGTGCTTAACCGAAAGAATTCCATGCAGACATTCAGCTATCGCTTTGAGTGGTTCGATATGAACGGCATGCTGGTGGATACGCCAACTTCCGTATGGATACCCCGGCAGATTGAGGGACAGGAAACTCTGACAATCACCGCCGTTGCCCCAACAACAACCGCAAAGGATTTTCGGGTGAAATTCATGGAAAACGTGAGAAATGATTAGGTGTAAAGAGTCATTTTCAAATTTTGCGTCATAGTAACTGTGGTTAGGCTTTTACAATACCAATGATTAGAAAGGACTAAAATTATGAAACTAAATATTTATTCAATTCTTTTGACTGTATCGACATTGTTAATATTCGGCGGGTGTGCTACGCATACACGGTATGTTGAAACCACCGGCCCGCGCACCATAGTCACCACCGATATAAACATCCAGGACTTTTCTTACGCCGCCGAAGACATGATCAAATCCCTTCTGGCCTCAGGTTCGTTAGATAAAACGCAGAGACAGCCCGCAATGCTCGCAATCAGCCGTATTATAAACAACACCACACAGCAGATTGACACCGACCTGTTGATAAAGAAGATCCGCGTTGCCCTTAACCAGAGCGGGAAGGCATTGACTACCACAACAATGGGAATAGGTGGTATAGCCGAAGACCCTCTGGCCCAGGGTATTCAGCAAGAGAAAGAGTTTTACACGGACAAAAAAGAACCTCAACGCCTGCCTGACTTCACACTCTCTGGTAAGATCATTGAAAAACGCGACCGTCAAAACGAAGTCCGCCAGGTCTCTTACGCCTTCCAGCTATCCCTGACAAATAATGATGGTCTTGCAGTGTGGGAGGACGAAAAAGAAATCTCTAAGCAGAGCAAGAGGGGAGTTATTGGGTGGTAACGTATTAACAGCAGATCAGATTGGTGGATTCGCTTCGCTTAATCCACCCTACTCCACTTTTTCGGCTATTTGGTTTTTCACAACGCTCTTACCGGTATTAAATATTATCCCGATCAATAATATCATGGCCGAGCGATACCTCTATATCCCCGGCATAGGATTTACCATGCTCTTCGGTTCAATATTGACCCATAGCATTTCAGGGCACGGCGTCTATAAACTATTTCGTATATGATTGATTGCTATCGTTTTCCCCTTATTTATATGGAGTACGGTGTGCAGGAACAGGATGTGGTTAAATGAATTCACCTTTAGCACGGAAACCATACGCCGTTCACCTGCGAGTTTCAGGATATACAATGACCTGGGTTTTTTTTACTACCACAAAGGGCTCAATGATGCAGCTATTCAGGCATTTAAAGATTCCATAAGAATACGGTATAATCAACCCAAGGCGCATTGCAATCTGGGCGCTGCGTATTCATTGAAGGGTATCAATGATGCGGCAATTGAGGAACTTAAAGTTGCAATACAGCTAAGAAACCAATATCCAGAAGCTCACAATAATCTGGGTATCCTTTACAAAAGAAAAGGCATGCTCAATGAAGCAGTCAATGAGTATATTGAGGCGCTGAAGGTTAATTCTTATTATGCAGACGCCCACAACAACCTGGGAAGTGCATTAATTGATCAAGGAAGGTTGGATGAGGCGCTCTCTGAGGTAGAAAAGGCCGTAAAAATACGAAGGAATTTTGCCCTTGCTCATTATAATATGGCTGTGGTTTATTTTAAAAAGAACCTAATAAATGAGGCCTACAATAAACTCCTGGAGGTTTGTCAATTAGACACAACAAATGCCGACGTCCACATCAGTCTGGGCGTTGTATATCTGGATCACTTTCATGATAAAGAAAAGGCATTGACCCACATCAAAGAGGCCTTGCGACTCAACCCAAATCACAAACAGGCGGAAGAAATGAAGAAAACCGTCAATAAGTTGACATCTCCAGAGAACAGACCTTAAGTGTTTTGGTATTTCATTTCACAAATTCGTTATATTGGCTCGGATGGTTCTTGTAATCCCATCCGAGCCGATGTGAAGTTAAGACTTATCTTACCCTGTGGAAATGAATCTTTTTCAGCTTTCTCAACTCGATTTTAACACCTGTTTTTTCTTCACCTTCTCCAAGTTTTACCTTTTGTTTTGCCTTTTTGTAACCTTTTTTCTTAGCGGTAATAACATACGTATCCGCCTTTAAATCCGTAAATTCAAAAGATCCATCTGCATCAGAGAGTATAAGGCTGGAATACTTTGTTTTTACTCCTTTGAGTGTTAGCTTTACGGATTCAACAGCAGTTCCCTGTACATCCACGACACTGCCGGAGATTTTTCCACCCGTTGCAGGTGTTGGTGAAGGTGTTGGCAACGGCGATAATGTTGGAGTTACGGTAGGCGTTGGCGTGACAGATGATGTTGGTAAGTAAGAAAATAACCCAATTACAGTACCAACTATCAGGTCATCGAATTTTAATACATTAACGTCTTCATGGGTATTAACGCAGGAAGAACCAAAGACTGACCAGGTAACCCCTCCATCGGTGGTTTCATAGATGCAGTTACTTACGGCTGCATAAGCGGTATCAGGGTTACTTGGATCGAGGGTAACTGATGTAAAATTGGTATTCGTTGAACCAATTGCCGATGTCAGTGACGTCCAGTTCCAGCTTGAAAAACTTGATGATGTGGGAATGTAGAGTGTCCCTTTGTACACCCCGCCAGTGCTTGCAACATAGACCGTCATATAATCTCCAACTGTTGTCCCCGCAATACTATTAACAATTTCATTATCAAGAGACAGACCTGTGCTTGGCGACCACCAATTGCCTGCCCCGGTAATAGAAGTCCTTGCCCTGAGTCCTGTTTCAGAACTTTCCGAATTTCCAACACCAGCCCAGGTTGTTAAGTCAGTAACCCAGAGGGTATTTACTGGTATTCCACTTATTGACGTGTCTTCCGCCCAGGTACTTCCGGTATCATCACTATAGTAGACACCGCCATCTGTGCCTGTTTCCCAGTTGTAACCGGAGAGATACATTCTGTTCGGTGTGGAAGGCACAAATTGAATAGAGGTTATTTTGGAGTGGTCGGGACGGGTAGAACCAAATACACTGGTATAATCCTCAGCCTGAAACACCTTTGTCCATGTTGGTGAAGTTGCTGTTCCCGTGGTTGTTTTATAAACCCTTCCGGCGTTGTTCCCCACAAAAACAATGGTGGGATCAGCAGGGTTGATAGCCACTTCGGTTACCGGCGGGCCGTCGACTTCCGGGTAAATTGGAAAATTCCAATCAGAAGAATCATCGGTTGTCGTTGGATCGGTAGGATCATAGTTGTTTGCCCTGCCAGCGCCACTCTTTGTCCCAATCCAGAGTTCTTTATGAGTTGAAGAGTACTCATAGAATTCCATATCAATGAGCATGACACCTTCCATTCCATCATTATTTCCTATTTCCGAACCGGGCGTCCAGGAACTGGAGGCATAGGTCATCTGACCGACGCCCCAATCTGTTCCCATGTATATAATTGTGGAATCAATGGGATCTATCTCTAATGCGCCGTCATTTACATGCGTTTCTATCGTATTAGAACCAACGGTTGAAGAAAGAATCGGGGCATGAGACCATGTCGTAGAAGTACCGTCAAGCACTGATGCGCTGATAAAGACCCTGTTGTTATTGAATTTAATATATTGTGGATAGCCACCCGGAAAATTACTCGTACCTGTGCTGGCATAATCCCACGACGAACTCCACGTTGTTCCTCCATCAACAGATTTATAAACCTGCGGATTTGCTGAACTGCCCGCAAGAAAGATGGTATCTACATTGGCAGGATCAACTCCAACAAGATGCACTTCAACAGAACCGCCAGAAGCGGAACTTGTTGGGAGTGTAACTGAAGTAGCTGAAATTGAAGAACCACTAATAGACAACTTGTAAAGAGCTGAAATGCTGCCAGATTTACCTATCACAAAAAACGTATTGGCATCGTATACTGAAATAGAGGTTATTTCTGTGGAAGAGCCGAAGGAATAAAGGAGTTTGAAGGTGTCGCTTACTCCACCCGTATTCCTGTAAATATTCCCGTCAAAGGTTGCAACATACATCCCGGAACTGTGTCCTAGCAAAATAGCAGAAAACGCACCAGCAGCCGAGCTTGGGATGGAGACGGAGGAAATGTTTACCCAGCTACCGGATGCTCCGCCGCTGTCACTTCCATACATTCGTGGTGTATATGACCCACCTGATATCTCAGTAATTATCGCATAAACATCGTCTTCGTAACCAGAAGCAAGATTTGCCTCTATCTGTGATGACTCTCCGGGAATAGCCGGATCCGTTACTGCATCCCATGACGAAGAAACGCCGGAAGTCCATTTATACACACCTTTTGGACTATCGATGGCAATGAGTATCTCCGTTGTACCACTGTTATTATAAGCCGTAATATCTCTGACTTTGGCGCCATATACTCCTAAATTTGTCTTTTGTAATGGTATTGTCGCAGGATATACCTTTTCATTCAAAAAGCACATCTGCAAAATGACTAATAACAAAAAACCCGGAAATCCAATTTTAAGCTTCATACATTCCCTCCTAAAAATTTCGTTCATTTACAGCGGATTTTCATTATAATCAATGCGGCGTTAAAATAACACTAACAGAGTACCCCGTCAAACTAAAAATTTTATTGCATTTTCATTTTGAAGATGCAAATTGACAGAAAAAGCCCTGTTTTAAAAATTTTCAATCATGAACAAATATCTTAAAGGTATAGCCCCTTATATTATTCTGTCCATAATATCGGTTATTGTTTTTTGCAATACACTGGATAATACCTTTGTTTACGACGATTCTGTAACTATCGTCAAAAATAACCTTATTAAAAGCTGGAAGAATTTTCATACCCTTTTTTCATTCAATTACTTTATACTCTCCGGCGAACTGAGTTATCGTCCGCTTGTCACATTATCGTATTTTGTTGACTACTCATTCTGGGGGGCAAATCCCGGAGGTTTTCATCTCACAAATCTCCTTCTTCAAACGGTAAATACCGTATTGTTTTATATTTTTCTTAAACGAGTAACGAAGGTAAACACGTTAGCCTTCTTCTCGACATTATTATTTACCACCCATCCAATCCTTACCGAAACAGTAAACTCCATTAGCTATCGCGAGGATCTGCTCACTGCACTCTTTTTCTTAATCGCCTTTATCTTGTACCTAAAAATTAACAAAATATTTTTTAATAAAAATAAATTCTTACTATATTACCTGGGCTCTTTATTCTCGTATCTCTTGGCTCTCTTCTCAAAAGAGATGGCGATTACATTCCCCATCCTGTTGATAGTATTCGATATTTTCTATTTGCCGTCGGGTAAACCACTTCAGTCGCTTATAAAAAGGTTAAAAGGTATTTATATTGGATATTTTTCGGTCACCGGCTTTTATCTATTTATTCAGTTCGTGGTATTTCGACATGTATACATCAGGTTAGATCAAACCAGGCAAAGTTTATTTGTCATGATTAAAGTGCTTGCATCGTACCTAAAGCTCTTGTTTCTTCCCTTTAATCTCAATGCAGACTATGTAATTCAACCAATAGCAACAGGCTTCCTCTCTTTTATAATTTCTATACTTTTAGTAACGACGGTAATCATTATTACCATTCAACTTTGTAAAAATAACAAACAATATTGGTTCTTCATTTTGTGGTTTTTCATTACACTTCTGCCCGTGTCGAATATCATTCCTATAGGAAATATTATGGCAGAGCGATACCTCTATATCCCTATTATGGGATTTTCTGTAATTATCGGCATTTTGGTACAAAATTTTAATTTTAAAACCCCCTTAGCTACGCTATGTTCTGCGGTTGTTATTGTTATCTTAGGTGTTATGTGTATTAATCGGAATGGGATATGGCGCGATGAACTCACTTTGTGGTATTCAACCGCTATTCGCGAACCTAGCAGCGCCCGTGCGCATCATAATATCGGGGTAGTACATAGTGCTAAAGGCTACTATGGATATGCCGAGTTCGAGTACAAGAAGACCCTGGAAATTAATCCAAAGGATATAGAAGCGCATTATAATCTGGGAAATGCTTATGAAAGGAAAGGCATATTGGATAATGCTATCAAAGAATATCAAGAGGCAATACGATACAATCCTTATTATGCCGATGCCTACAACAATCTTGGCAGTATATACAAAAAAACACAACTCTTAGATAAGGCTATCGAATACTATAAAAAAGCGATCCAATGCAATCCTTTTAGTCCCCATTACTATAATAATCTTGGACTTGCCTATCATGAAAAAAAGCTATACAAAGAAGCTGTTACTGAATTTGCAAGGTCATTAAAAATAAATCCGGAAATACCCACGACACACAACCACCTGGGAAATACTTACAAAGAAATGGGGAATACTAAGGATGCCTTGACTGAATACACAACAGCAATTGAATTAGACCCTGCTACCGCCGACTTCCACAATAACTTGGGAATTGTCTATACCAATATAGGACAACTTGAAGAAGCTATTAAAGAATTTGAAACGACAATTCGACTTGACCCAAAACTTGCAAATGTACATAACAACCTTGGTATTGCCGATGCAAAAAAGGGTAATCTAGATAAGGCTGTTGATGAATTGAATAAAGCAATAGCGCTTGGCTATGACAATGCGGATGTACACAATAATTTGGCCGGGGTGTATCTCACCAAGGGGTTAACGGACAATGCGATAGTAGAACTCAAGCTGGCCTTAAAATTTAATCCCAAAGATAGCAATGCCCACTGTAACCTGGGAAATGCTTATATTTCAAAAAACCTTGAGGATGAAGCCATTTCTGAGTTTAAAGAGGCTATTACATATAATCCTACAGATGGAGAGATATATTACTACCTTGGAAATGCATTTTATAGAAAAGGACAGTATAACGAAGCGATAAATGCCCAGAATCAATCGGTTCACTATCAAATCAATAATCCATTAGCACATAAAATGCTTGGTGTTATTTATGCAAATTATCTGAATAACCCCTCCAGGGCATTCTTCCATCTGAACGAAACGCTAAGATTAGACCCTCAGCAACCTATGGCAAAAGAAATATCCGAAGCCATAGACAAATTAAAAACAACTGATAAGTCACCGTGAATTATAATGGTATAAACAATCTATCAATTTATTTATTGACAATACGTTATTAATAATTATAATGCACATACGATAAAGGCAAACCTCGAGTGATCGGGGGGCGCAAAGTAACAGGGTCTTTAAATATGCTGATATGCACATATGTGCTTGAAGCAATCAAACAGGGAAGTTGTAAAGATAGCCTTACTGCCGAAGGTATGTTCGAATAGACTATTTTCGCTGTAAGGCTTTTTTTGTTTGTTATGGGTTAACCACCCAGAACTGTATTGCTTTGGCAACTGAAGGTTACTTTCCCATTTACACGCATAAGAATATATAAATAAAAGGATGGCAACCGATTCCCATCTTATTTGGAAGCCAGGAATAACCCTCTCAGCTTGCTGATTTCATCTATAAGCCTTCACTAACAGGCATTTGTACTTTTTAATAATGCCAACTTTCTTGACTAGCCTAAACATACATTAACACGGAAAGGGAAATAAGAAGCGTTAATACATATTATCGGCAGATAATGAAAATTATTTAATAAATTTTTTAAAAAATATTAAGAGGTTGTTTTGTAAGTAGTTGAGTTCTAGCCAACCTGTGGTTTGAAATATCTTAGCTAACCACTTAAAAAAAGGAGTACAAAAAATGTATTTTCTTGATAAAAATATAAATAAACAGGAAGGAATTATTCGATGCCTTTCGCTAACTATGATTGTAATGGCGTCAGGCCTATTTATTTCCATACCATTTTTTAAGAGTGCGAAGGTTGAAAAGCTTGATAAGCATGAAAGCGCGTCTTGTATGCCAAACTTAGATCATCTTTGCCGTTCTGATGTAAAAGAAAGAAGTTGGGAATATATTGTTATTCATCATAGTGCTACTGCAAAGGGCAATGCCGCTCGGTTTGATCAGTATCATAAGAAAATGAAGGGGTGGGAATATGGCCTAGCGTATCATTTTGTAGTTGGAAACGGATCTTTTTCAGGAGATGGTGAAATTGAGGTTGGAAGTCGATGGAAGAAACAAATTCATGGGGCCCATACGGCAAATATGAATTGCAATCGCGTAGCGATTGGAATTTGTTTAGTAGGTGACTTTGAAAATGGAGGAGCTCCGAAGGAAAACCAATTTGAATCATTGGTCAGCCTTGTTCAATATCTTTCCAGAAAATACAATATTCCTTCATCCAATATAATAGAACATAAACACGTACACCAGAAGGCAACTGCTTGCCCAGGGAAAAATTTCCCATTCGCAGAACTTAAAACGAGGCTACTGCAAATTGCTTCAAAATCGAGCAATCACAAAGAATTATAGTGGGATTTTGCTCACATTATTTCGATTGTGCCTTTAAGAGTTCAGCCTTTACATCATCGATGGATAAGCCATAAGGTCTTCCGTGCTCTTGTAATTTTTTATCGTATTTATAGTTTCGAGCAGCCACAAATCCTAACCCGCCTCCCTGAAAATATTCATAAACCATAATGGCCTGTTCTTCGGTATCTATCAGGTAAAGCGGCTGCCTGTTACCTTGTCGTTCTCCTACCAATCCAAAGACATGTCGTGCATTTCCATCTCCCTGCGCAATAACATAATTTGCAGAATTCTTAAAAATAAGTATGGCGAGTAACAAAGAAATGACAATGAGCAAGATTGTATTTATACGATATGTTTTACGCATGGCGATTATCCCCTGATTTAAAATACATATTCACATCTGCGGTTAGGCTATACTACTTATCGGTATTATTTGAGTTTCTTGTGAAATTTTTGTTTGACAGACCGAAAAAGTTTGCTTCATGTTCTTCTTTAATAATAATTGTGGGTTTTAAAAGAATTACAAGATTGGACTTTTTGTTACTTTTCTGGTCGGTAGAAAATAATCTTTTTAATATAGGTATCTTAGATAATATTGGAATACCGGTTGTTAAGTTCGTTTTGGTGATAGACCCCAATCCCCCTATCATCAGCGTGCCTTTGTCCGGCACATAAACGGTGACAGATACTTGTGAAACATTTACTTTGGGCAATTGGACTGTTTGTTCTGGAGGGACATTGATAGAAGTTCCAGCACCCCCACCGCCAACCGTGGCATCAGTGGATAATCCACTAAAGGTAAAAGATGTGATCTCTTCGACTTGAAATACAGAAGGGGTTACTTCCAGATAGATATATTTTCTGTCCGCGCTCACAATCGGCCTCACATCAAAGGTAGTCCCCTGCGGTATCGTACCGATAACAGGGGTTACAATACCCTCTGAAACAGACGTGCTTTGAACATAGTTTATTGTTTTAACAACAGCAATATTGCCACGCTGGGTATTGGATAATGTTATTCGGGGCGAGGTGAGAATCTCAGAGTCTTTGCTTTCCTGGACAGCGCTTAAGAATCCTTTTAGCATAGAGTCATTTAAGATGGAATAATTGAGTTCAAGTCCTTCGCCAGATAAAGTTTCACCAAGTATTTTAGCTGTTCCAGCGCCTGTATTTACTCCCGTTTTACCGCTAAAAAATTTACTAATATTACTCCCGAGTTCCTCCAGAAATTTATCTGTAACTTCTATAAAACGGGCTTCGATGCTCACCTGGAGGTTTTGTGAAGACCTTAAAGAGGCCAACAGATCTTCAATTTGCTTATGAACATACTTGCTATTAACTACTACCAAATCTCCGGGCTGCCCCGTCCTTGCGACGATACTTCCTTCTCCTTGGCCGGCGGAAACACTAATACTTCGCTGTCCGCCTGTTGCAGAAGCTCCGATAACACTTACACGGTTTGACCATGATGGCGGCTCAACGGTGGTAACAATTAACTCAATCAAGTCTAATACCCGTTCAGAAGCATCTTTTGTTTTTACTGTCTCTGCTCCTTTACTCAAGCCCATTTGAGATGTAGCAGCAGCCGTAATATCAAATTTAAGGGGTTCCTTATCATCCAGATTAATTAATATATCCCTCACATCGTAAACCCGCATTTCCATTTTTTGTTTATAAAAATGAATAATATCCCCCTCAACCACAT
>Ga0082335_1007101_pt1 | contig 13840 bp, 9 predicted proteins | sample Subgrocontami58m_FD_72375 | JGI IMG/M metagenome (GOLD analysis project Ga0082335, IMG submission 72375) | Subsurface groundwater microbial communities from S. Glens Falls, New York, USA - GMW37 contaminated, 5.8 m (SPADES assembly) (version 2) ...
TCGAGATCGCACGCACGCTGAGGACGCTCATCGACGCCAGGCGCATTCCGCCGCCGGCACGGACGATCCGGTTCATCTGGCCGTCGGAGATGACCGGCACGATCGCCTATCTCGCGAAGTATCCCGCGATCGCGGCGCGCATCCGCGCCGCCGTCCACCTGGACATGGTCGGCGCCGATCCGTTCATCACGAAGTCGATTCTGCACGTCACGCGCTCGCCCTGGTCGATCGCGACGATCACCGACGATGTCGGGGAAGTCTTCGGCCGGTACGTCGCCGACGGCGCCTTCCGCGCGGCGGGCGACGGCGACATGACGCACGCGATCCGGTCGCCGGGCGGGTCGAAGGACGCCTTCTGGGCCGACGTCACGCCGTACGAGAGCGGCAGCGATCACTGGATTTACCAGGAGGGCGGCTTCGGCATCCCGTCGATCTACCTGCGCGATCATCCGGACATCTACATCCACACCACCGGCGATCTGCCCGACAACATCGAGCCGACCAAGATCAAGCGCTCCGCCTTCATCGCGGCGGCGAGCGGCTACTACCTGGCGACGATGCCCGATCGCGGCGAGTCGCTCGTCGCGCTGAGCTATGCCAACGCGCACGAGCGGCTGGCCGAAGACGGCCGGCGCGCGATTGCGATGGCGGCGGCGCCGGCCCGCGGCCGCGACGCCGCGAACATCGTCGCGCAGGGCGTGCTGCGCGAGCAGCGACGGCTCGGTTCGCTGACGCGCTTCCTGCGTCTCGATTCGTCGCCGCATCTCGACCGGCTGAGCGCGGGGCTGGCCGACACCGGCAAGGCGATGCTCCTCACCGTGATGTCACCGGGCGACGCGGACGAGCTCGCGCGTGCGGGCTTTCACCGGCCGTCACCCGACGCGCGCGTGCCCGTCCGCAACGCGGGCGTGAAGGGGCCGCTCGATCCGAACGGGGACTGGGTCATCGAGAAGGCCGGCGCGCCCGCCGCGACGATCGCCATCACGCGGGTGCCGAACAGCGCAGACGTCACCTACGAGATCGCGAACTTCATCGACGGCACCCGGTCGGTGGGTGAGATCCGCGACGCCGTCAGCGCGGAGCTCGAGCCGATCGATCTCGAGGCCGTCGCCGAATACATCGACGTCCTCGCGAAGGCCGGCGCGGTGACGTTCAAGAGATGAAACCCTGGCGCTCGTGCATCCTGCTCGCGGTCGGCATCGGGCTGCCGGCGGTGGCTCAGGACTCGGACATCGACCTCCGCGTGCGCGCCGTGCTGACGCGCCACCTGAAGTTTTCGACCGAGGACCTCGAGCAGCTCCGGCGCAACAGGATCGTCAAGCACCGGATCGAGACCCAGACGCCTGGCGAGGTGGCCGTCGTCGGCGCCGTGCGGGTGAACGCGCGGAAGGCGGCCTTCTTCGCGCGCGTCCGCGACATCGCGCGCTTCAAGAGCCGTCCGGACGTGCTGCAGATCGGCCGGTTCAGCGATCCCCCCGCGCTCGACGATCTCGCGGGGCTGACGGTCGACAAGAACGACTTCGACGTGCGCGACTGTCACGTCGGCGACTGCGGTATCCGGCTGCCGGCCGACGTCATCCGCCGGCTGCGCCGCGACATCAACATGAAAGCGCCTGACGCGCAGGCGCGCGGCGCCGCGCTGTTCAAACAGGTGCTGTTCGACGACGTGACCGCGTATGTCTCAGGCGCTCCCGGACGCCTCGCGCAGTACGACGACGGCGCCCGGCCGATCCGTCCGCTCGAGGAGTTCGACGGCATCCTCGCGGCGACGCCGTCGATCGGCGCGCTGGTGGCCGGTCTGCCCGAACAGCTGAAGTACTTTCCGTCGGCCCGCCTGCCGGAGGCGGAGGATTTTCTCTACTGGTCGAAGGAGAAGTTCGGCTTCGCGCCGTTCATCACCGTCACGCACGTGACGATCGTCTGTCCGTCCACCGAGACGTGCGTGATGACGACGAAGAACGTCTATTCGAGCCGGTACCTCGACGCGTCGCTCGCGGTCGCCATTGCGAGCGACGCGTCGACCAGCCTGGACGCCTTCTATCTTGTCTACGGCAACCGCTCGCGAGCCAACGCCCTCAAGGGCAGTTTCAGCGGACTCCGGCGTTCGCTGGTCGAGCGGCGCGCCCGCGCCAGCATCGAGGACAACCTCAAAACCATCAAGATCCAGCTGGAAAAGGGCCTATAAAAGGGCTAACGTCAAGGGTTCAACGACCAGAACGTGGAGGCGGTCCCTTGGTAGGCTCGGCGGTCGGACCGTACCAGATCCTCGAGAAACTCGGGGCAGGGGGTATGGGCGAGGTGTTCCTCGGCCACGATCCGCGGCTCGAGCGCCGGGTCGCGCTGAAGTGTCTCATGGCCGCCGAGACGCAGCCGGGCGAGGTGCGGACGCGCGTCCTTCGCGAGGCGCGCGCGGCGGCCCGGCTGAATCATCCGCACATCGCCGCCGTCTACGACGTCCTCGAGCAGGACGACCGCACGTTCATCGTCATGGAGTACGTGGAGGGCATCAGCCTCGCGGCGCACCTGGCCGCGGGCCCGTTGCCGATCTCCGAGGTGCGCGCGATCGGACGGCAGCTCGCCTCAGCGCTCACGGCGGCGCACGCGCAGGGCGTCATCCATCGCGACCTCAAGCCCGCCAACATCCAGGTGATGCGCGACGGCACGATCAAGGTGCTCGACTTCGGTGTGGCGAAGATCGCGCACGGGCTGTCGACGTCGACCGACACGACGACGGGGGACACGCCGGCCGAGCAGACGCTCGAGGGCAGCCCGGGGACGCCGGTCTACATGTCGCCGGAGCAGTTGTCCCATCGCGCGCTCGACGGGCGCACGGACATTTACAGCGCGGGCGTCGTGCTGTTCCTCATGGCGACCGGGCGGCGACCGTATCAGGAAACCAGCGCGGTCGCACTCGCTCTGGCGATGGCGTCGGCGCCGCCCCCGGCGGCGAGCGACGTCAACCCGAGCGTGCCCGCGGACCTGAGCGCCCTGATCGCCAGAGCGCTCGAACGGGAACCGGACCGGCGGTTCCAGTCGGCGCGCGAGCTCGAATCCGCGCTCGCCGCGACGTCCGACACCTCCTCGGCGACCCGCGACGTCAACGCCCCGGTCGCCGACAGCTCGGGCGATGCTCCAGCCGCTTCGAAGCCGGCGCGTCACGGATGGAAGCTGGCCGCCGCAGCCGTCACCGGCATGCTTCTGCTGCTCGCCTGGGCGGGCGCCTCATTCAGGCAGCGGGCTGCGCTCGCCCCGGCGGCGTTGACGTCGACCCGTCGCGCCGTCGCCGTGCTGCCGCTCGAAAACCTCAGCGGCGATCAGTCGAAGGGATATCTCGGCACCGGCGTGGCCGAGACGCTGACGATGGCGCTGTCGAAGATGCCGGGCCTGACTGTTCTGTCACGCAGCGAGGTGCAGGAGGTGCTGCGGCGCGAGCGCGACGTCCGAAAGATCGCGCGCGATCTGGACGTGTCGTTCGTCGTCGACGGCAGCGTCCAGCAGGCCGGCGATCGGCTGCGCATCACGCTGCGTGTGGTCCGCCCGGACGGCACGGTGGCGTGGAGCGACGCGTACGAAGACGACACCGCCGCGATTTTCGCGCTGCACCGGACGATGGCCGAAGACCTCGTCCGCCAGATGGAAGGTCGCGCGTCTGGAGCCGCCGACCTCACCGTGCCGACGACGGCGAGCGTCGACGCCTTGACGGCGTACTGGCAAGGCCGTGCGGTGTTCGACCGCGCGGTGTCGGACGCCGATTTCCGCGCGGCGGTTGCGAGCTTCCGCCAGGCGATCGCTCGCGATCCGAACTTCGCGCTCGGGTACGCAGGGCTCGCCGACACGCTGTGGCAGCAGTATCAGGTGACGCACGATCCGGCGCTGCCGCACGAGGCGCTCGACGCAGGCCTCACCGCGCTCAGGCTCGACCCGGGCGAGCCGGCAACGAGAGTGGCCGTCGCGACTGTGTACCAGGGACTCGGGCAGTATGACGAGGCGGCCGATCAGCTGCGCCGCGCGCTCGAGCTGCAGCCGTCGAACGACGACGCGCACCGGGTGCTCGCGCGCGTGCTGGCGGCGCAAGGCAAGTCGGAACAGGCGATCGCGGAGCTGCAACAGGCGCTCGCCTATCGGCCGCGCCGCTGGGCCAACTACAACGCGCTCGGAGGCCTGTATTACCAGTTGCGACGCCTGCCGGAAGCGGCCGCCACCTTCCAGCGCGCGCTCGAGATCGTCCCTAACGACGCGCGCACGTATCTGAGTCTCGGCGCGGTCTACGTGGAGATGGGCGATTTCTATCGCGCCATCGACATGTTCGATCGTTCCAGCAAGATCACGCCGACCGGGCTCGCGCTGTCGAACCTGGGCACGGCGTACTACCGCCTGGGACGGTTCACCGACGCGGTCAACGCGTACGAGGGCGCGCTTCGCCTCGACGCGAAGTCGCCGATGCTCCACGGCAACCTCGGCGATGCCTACGTCCGCCTGGCCAGAAAACCGGACGCGGCCCGCGAGTTCGCCGCGGCACGCGAGATGGCGCTTGCCGCGCTGCGCGTGAACGACAAGGACGCGCGAACGATGGCGCGCGCCGCCACCTTCGAAGCGAAGCTCGGCTTGAAGACCGACGCGGCGGCCCACGCGGCGCAGGCCGTTGCGCTCGCCCCGCGCGATCCCGACGTGCAGTACAAGCAGGCCGTGGTCGCGGCGCTGATTGGCGATCGCCCCACCGCGCTCCGCGCGCTGAACGAAGCGCTGACGCTCGGGTTCAAGGCCGATGACGCCAGGAACGACTACGACCTGGCCGGGATCAGGGATTCGCCGGAGTTCGCCGCGTTACTCAACAATCATCGCTGAGGAGATCTCATGAAACGCATCGCGATCGCTGTCGTCGTGGTCGGGGTCGTCGTGGTCGGTCTGTTCACTGCGCAGCGGTTCGTGGGGTTCGGGAAGGGAGACGGTAAGCCGGAGACCGACGTCCAGTTGACAATACAGAGTGGCGTCTGCAAGGTGAAGGACCCGGTGGATCGTCTCGGTGGTTACTACAGGAACAAGATCAAGTGGAACGTGACCAACGTCGACTGCGATACGCCGCAGTACGTCGCGTTCCTGGAATACCGCGAGCGGATCAGCTCGGGCTTCGGACCGCCCGACAACGCCGTGGTGGATCCCGATCCGGCCTACTCGAAACAGATCGCTCGAGGTGGCAGCGACACGGTCGATGCCAAGATCGACAAGTTCAATTGGGATTCGTTCAACGACAAGACGTACAAGTACAAGATCTGCGTTGGTCCCAACCCGAACCCCTCGACCAATTGCCTCGACCCCGACGTCGACGTCTGGCCATTCTGATCGGAGGCCGGCCCGTTCGGCGAGCGGCAGTCTATTTGCTCCCCGCGGCGGTCGCCTTGGCCGGCGTGCCGAACATGTACTGATCGAACCACTCGATGTTGTGGTCCATCGTCGCCCGATGACTCTTCGGCTTCGACGGACCGTGACCGATGCCGCCGAAGCCCTGATACACGATCAGCTTCGACGGCACCTTGTTGTCCTGCAACCCCTGATATAGCTCGTACGCGTTGGGCAGCGGCACGCGCTGATCCGCGGCGCCGTGCTGAATCAGCGTCGGCGTCTTCGCCTGCTTGATGTAGGTGATGGGCGAGGTCTTCGCGTAAATCTCGGGGTCGTCCCACGGCGTGGCCTGCAGGTACTGCCGCGTGAAGGGGTGGATGTCCGTGTTCACGTAGTACGTCATCCAGTCGGAGATTCCGGCGCCGACGGAAATTGCCTTGAAGCGCGCGGCGTCGTGCGTGGCGAGGAATGCGGAGATGTAGCCGCCCTGGCTCCAGCCCATGGTGCCGACCTTCGCGGGATCGACGAGCCCCCTGGCGACGAGCGAGTCCACGCCGGAGAGGACGTCCCACGCGTCGCCGACGCCGAGATTGCGGACGTTCAGCGCGCGGAACGTCCCGCCGTAGCCGGCGCTGCCGCGGTAGTTCGGCTCGAGCACGAGGACGCCGCGCGGCACCCAGACGTCGATCGGGTACGTCGCGCCGGTGAAGGGCACGGCGCGCGACACGCCGGTCGGCCCGCCGTGTATGACGACGAGCAGCGGGTACTTGCGCGATGGGTCGAAGTCCAGCGGCTTGTGCAGGACGCCTTCGATCATGGTGCCGTCCTGGCTCTTCCACGACACGACCTCGAGCGTGCTCGTCGTCCAGTTCCGTGTCTGGGCGGTCATGTCCGTGAGCTTCTTCGGGTTCGCCAGCGTGGCGGGCGCGATGAACACCTCCGCCATGCTGGTCGCATCCGCGCCGAGGAACGCGACCGTCGAGCCGTCGCGCGAGAGGCTGAAGCTCGATCCGACCCATGCGTCGGCCGGGGCGAGGCGCGCAATCGCTCTGCTGTCCGGATCGAGCCGGAACAGATACGAGAACGTCCGCTGGGCGGCGGAGAAATACAGGCCGTTCGGTTTCCACGCGACAATCGACGGGTCTTCGTCGAATGCCGACGACAGGACCGCCGGCGTGCCGCCGCCGGAGGGAACCGTGGCGATCAGGCGGTTCGTGTAGAAGTACGCGGGGCTCGCCATCGACGTCTCGAACGCGATGCGCGCGCCGTCGGGCGACCAGACGGGACGGGAGTCGGGACCGTCCTCGGTCACCAGCTTGCGGATGGACGCGGCGGCCACCGTGACGACCGAGATGTCGGCCGTTCCTGAGCTCGCAGGACTGTCGTTGACGCGATGGTCGAAGGCGATGCTCGTCCCGTCGGGCGACCACGCAAAGCTGCCGACGGTGAACGGGCCGCTCGTCAGGGTCCTGGTCGCGCGCGTGGCGACGTCGATGACAGACAGGTGGGTCATCCGGTAGTCCTGCCCGACCACCTGGAGCTCCCCGTATTTCTTGTCGCGATCCTTGACCGCGGCCGACTTCGGTTCGGTGGCGGCATACGCGATGTTCTTGCCGTCGGGCGACCACTCGAAGCTGCCCACGCCGTCCTCGAGGGCGGTGAGCGCGTCGGCTTCTCCAGCCTGCGGGTTGATCAGATAGATCTGCCGCTTGTCCGTGCGGTCGGAGATGAAGGCCAGCTTCGAACCGTCGGGTGACCACGCCGGCGACTGGCTCGACTTCTTCGCGTTCGTGAGCTGGCGGCTCGCGGGGCTCGACGAGCTCACCCCGACCTGAGCTTGCCGAAGGTCGCCGGTCGTCGCATCGGCCAGCCAGATTTCGGTCTCGTACGCGTTGTCGTCCCAGTTCGTTTCGCGGACCGTGTAAGCGACAAAGCGGCCGTCGGGCGAGATCTCCGGCGAGGCGGCCCGCTTCAGCGAGAGGATCTGGTCCACCGAGGGCGCCTGCTTCGGCAGCGCAATCGGCGCGACCTGCGCGCCGACCGTGACGGCGCCACAGAGGACCACACACGTGAACATCACAGCTCTCTTCATTCCGGCCTCCAGCCCCAGCCTCCAGCCCCTACGTCGCCAGAACGGCCTTCCCGATATCGGAGGTGACGACCTGGCGCCATGACAGCAACGGCCGCGGACGTCCCATGGAGAGTCCGAGGTGGTCGCGAGGGTCCGGAGGATCAGTCCGGGCCCTCACTTCTGCCCTGCCTCCTCAGCCTACACGACCCGCGCGACCGCGACCCCGGAGGCCGTGGACGCTGCCGGACCCATGGACGCGCAGACGCGCCCACAGGTCCCTGCAATACCGCGCCGACGCAGTTTCGCACGAGCGCCCACCGCCAGCATCTTGTTCGTGATCAGGAGACCGGAGCGGAACGATCCGGCGAGAGAAGTCCAGATTTCTACGCTTCTACGTGGCTAGCGACAGTCCGGGCAACCGGCGCTCGTTCACTACGGCTGCGAAGACTGTGGACACGTCTCGTCACGTGCGCTCGATTACGATTGACTGCCACACACAGGCAGCGCGCTTCTAGAGGATCGGCTCACCACACTGGACGATTTCCGCAACTGGGTGGTCCGAGAGGCGGTGTGAGCCTTGACATGCTGCTGGCATGCACGCATGCTAGCCACATGTCCAAGATGGTACAGATCCGGAACGTGCCGGACACGCTGCACCGCAAGCTCAAGGTGCGCGCCGCAGGCTCAGGACAGACGCTCTCCGACTACCTCCTGGCGGAACTGGCACGCCTGGCCGCGCGGCCCACGCGCGAGGAGATGCTGGCGAGAATCCACAGTCGAAAGCGCGTGACCTTGAAGACGCCGGCGGCCGTCGTCATCCGAGAGGAACGCGAGTCCGCGTGATCGTCGTCGACGCCTCGGCCCTGCTGGAGTTTCTCCTGCAGACCCCGCTTGGCACTCGGGTCGAGGCTCGCCTCCTTCGAGACGAGGACGAGTTCCATTCGCCCCACCTGGTGGACGTTGAAGTGACCCAGGGTCTCCGACGGCTCGTACGGGCAGGCGACGTGTCTGCTGACCGCGCGGCCGAGGCGATCGCGGATCTCGCCGACCTCGATCTCCACCGTCACCCCCATCTCGATCTCCTGACTCGCGCGTGGAAGCTACGCGAGAACGTCACGGCGTACGACGCGATGTACGTAGCGCTGGCCGAGGCGCTCGATGCGCCGATCGTTACCTGCGACAGGCCGCTCGCCAAGGCGCCAGGTCATCGAGCGCGAATCGAAGTGATTGAGTGACGTGACAGGTTTGGCCTGATCGCAACCACCGACGAAACCGCGGCGATGATCACGGCCGCCGGCGACAAGGCCATCGCCGTTCGCGTCGATCACACGAACGAGGCGGAGGTGAAGGCGCTGTTCCGGCGCATCAGGCGCGCCCACAAGCGCATCGATGTCGTCGTCGACAGCGTGGCGGGCGAGGATCCTCTGATGGGCACGTACGGCTTCCTCTGGCAGGCCGTTCTCGAGACGGCAGGTGCGATCTTCCGGCAGGGCCTGACATCGCGGATCATCACGGCGAAGCATGCCGCACTGGCCATGATGCCTGCGAAGCGTGGCCTCATCGTGGAGGTAACCGCGAACGACATCATCGGTGGCGGCGGCAATCCGATGTCGCAGGCCGTCAAGGTGGCGCAGAAAGTGCTGCCGCTGCTCTGGGCGGCCGAGCTCGCACCGCATGGCATCACCGTCATGGCCGTGACGCCTGGTTTCCTGCGCTCGGAGTCCATGCTGCAGCACTTCGGCGTTACGGAGGACAACTGGCGAGAAGCCGGCAAGAAAGATCCGAACTTCCTGCAGTCGGAATCACCGCTGTTCGTCGGACGTGCGATCGCCGCGATCGCGGCGGACCCCGAGGTACAGGCCCGCACGGGAATGCTCTTCGGCTCCTGGGAACTTGGACGCGACTACGGGTTGACCGACTACGACGGCCGCCGTCCCGATTGGGGGCGGCACAAGATCGACTTCTCCACGCTCCCGCCGACGTGGATCGACCTGTTCCGCACGAGCGCTGAGCTCGAGGGCAAATGGTTGACCACGCTCGCAAGCCGGACTCGGAGGTTCAGGACGAGAATCCCGTCGTAGCCCGTGTGGAAGCTCGATCGTGCGATCGGCTCACTCTGTACGCTATTGATTGACGGTGATTTAAGAGCTGGCTCCTCAGGCTGGATTCGAACCCGCCTACCCTAACGCTACGGCGGGCAGGCCAGCAACCCTCCGGTTAACAGCATCGACTCTTCTTCGCCCAAGTCGAGTACTGTGACAACTTGATCTTCGACCGGCGGGCGGCATTGGACGCGCTCGGCGAGCGCCTGCTCGATGCGAATCGTACGGTCGGGCAACCCACGAAACTTGCCACCATTTTCGGCCGCAAGGCGACCAAGCGGTACCGCGGCAAGCTCGAAACGGTGATTGAAGACCTCGACCTCCCGAACCGCCTCGCCTCGCTGCGGTACGATCTGTCAAAGCTCCGAGCCAAAGGCCTCGTCGAAAAGGTCCCGCACTCCCGGCGCTATCGACTCGATCATCTGTACCAGCAAATTGTCACCGACCTCGACGCGCTCCTGCAGGCCGTCGGGCTGAAGACCGCCGCATGACGCGCAGAGCGAGTACAGAATTCTCGTTAACGACTGCATAACGGTCCAAGACGGGCTGAATCAAGAGCCGCGTCGCCCAGAGTATCAGGGCCACACGTGCTCTTGCCTCTGACATCCACCACGCATGTTTTTACCGCGAACCGTGTAGACGATTTGCGGGGTCTTTTGCAGGTGGCGCCGGCCTCTGCCGAGGCCCGGCCGGCCGGCCAGATGGATGCCAGATGGATGCCAGATGGATGCCGGCCGTCGCGCGCGGTCCGTGGTAGGCTCTTGGCACACCACGTTGCACCAGGAGGAGAGAACCATGAGGCGACATTTCAGCGCTGGCGTCATTCTGACGGCGGCGTGCCTCGCCGCGTCAGCGGCCGCACAAGCCCCGCCATCGGGGCATCCGCTCGTGCCAGCGTATCCGGGCTCGCAGACGTACCAGGCCACCGTCGTCTCGGCCTTTGACGAGTTCGACATGCCGACCGGGCCGAGCAAGGGCAGCAAGATGTCGAAGTCCGAGCACCTCGAGGGCAAGGTGACGATGTTGTCCTACTTGAATCCCAAGGGTCGCTCGATCCTCGAGATCTTCCGGAACTACGAGGGCGGGGTGAAAGAGGCCGGCTTCGAGACGCTCTTCACGTGCAAGGGCGGCGAGTGCGGCGGGCAAATCAGTATCAAGGGGTTGGGGTACATGCCGGACGGGGACTCCCGGTACCTGGCCGCCAAACTCGCGCGCCCCGAAGGGGACGTGTACGTGGCGCTGCATGCCATGACGATCGAAACGAAGATCGTCATCGTTGAAGTGAAGCCGATGGAGACGGGGCTCGTGAAGATCTCCGTCGACGCGCTCAATAAGGACCTCGACCGCGTGGGGCACGTGGCCGTGTACGAGATCCTGTTCGACACCGGCAAGGCCGACCTCAAGCCCGCATCCGGCGGGGCCTTGAAGGAGATCGCCGCGCTCCTGGCCAAGAGTCCCACCCTGAAGCTGTACGTCGTCGGTCATACCGACAACGTGGGGACGCTCGCGCAAAACCTCGATCTGTCGAAGCGGCGCGCGCAGGCGGTCGTGACTGCGCTCACGACCACGTACACGGTGGCGCCGGCGCGGCTCCAGGCGGATGGCGTCGGACCCCTCACGCCCGTCGCCAGCAACGGCGAGGAGGCCGGGCGCGCCAAGAATCGGCGCGTGGAGCTGGTCAAGCAGTGACACCGGCGGATGATGCCGTGGCCGTTTGTGTCGACGAGAACCCGAGCATCCAGGCGCAGGACGAGAGGACGCACTGGAGGGGTGTCCCCGTTAGCCGAATGCCCGATGCGCAGCCCCGCCCCTGCCACAGCGGCCCTTTCCACGGCGAACGGGAACGTGATTCTACTGATGGGAGCGAGGGACCCCTTGCTTACGGATCTGGCAAAGACCATCCTGGAGGGGTTGCATCGGTTTGAGCCGCGCGGCAGCCCACTGCTCACTTCGCTGATGCCTGCGCTGGGCCTTTCCCAAGATTGAAGACCACCTTTTCAACAGGGCATCAGCTCCCGGGAACGACCACGCCGGCCGAGAACGAGCCGCCAGCGCCGCTGACCACGGCCGCCGTGCCCAAGGTCTCCATTGACCACCCCGGCAGCGAGGCGCCGCTACTGCCCTGGACACCAACATCGCGGACCGTGTTGCCGCGGCAGGTGACGAACACGCCCGCGGAGCCACTCGCGCCTGCGCTGACGGGCCCCACGCCTGCCGTCGCCTCAAGTCCGACCCCCAGGTAATAGGTCTGCTCGTGCTTGACATAGTTGTGCTCGAATCGGCCGATCAGCCCTTCGCCCGCCTGGACGGCGATCTTCTCGCAGTCCATGCTGACTGACGCGACGCCCAGGCTGACGCCGACGCCGTTCTGTAGAAACTGGGGGCAGGGCGCGTTGTCCGCCGCCGCCTGGGGCGCCACTTCCACGGCCGGTGGTTCGGGGACGGGAATGGTGCAGGACAGGATCGCTCCGCCGACGACGCTCCCCCACGCGATGATGTCGGCCGGGCCGTCCTGGGCCATCGTTACCAGGTGCAACCTTCGCTCACTGTCGACGTAATCGTGCAGATCATCGTGGCGGATGCGCGAGATGGTCGCCCCCGCCACCGCGCCGTACTCGCGAATCACCTTCTGCTCAGCCTCCCAGGTGCCACGCCAGCTGGCCACGTACTTCCCGTATTCACTGTTAAGCACCGGGCGAGCGTTCTTGCAGAACAGTTGAGTGCCGTTCGCAGGTTCAGCGGCCATTGCTGCTTGGAAGATCGCCGCCACCTGCTTCCCCACGCGCTCGCTCTGGTCCTTGAAGTCGCGGTCAAACGGCGCGCGCACGGCACGGATCCGGGCGGCATAGGCAGTGTACTGGGCGCGGGCGAGCGCGGCCATCGCGTCGTCACCGCGGTAGTACGTCACGGAGGTCGCCGTGAGCGTCGGGGCCCGGTCGCCGCCGGCGTTGGGGTTGAGCGCCTGCTGACCGGCGATCAGCGCCTCCGCCGCCCGGCGGTATCCCTCGACGATCTCCCCGTTCTTCTTCGCGCCCACCGTGACGACCTCGTCGTTGGTTGCGGGCACCACCGGCTCGGCGAACACCACCTCCGTCGTGGGCGCGCCTCTCGTCCAGTCGTCGCGCCGGGGCGTGGGCACGGCGTCGGGCGCGGTGTCGTTCTGGTCCTGGTTCTCGTGGTCAGCCTCGTGTGCCCGCGAACTGCTGAGCGCCTGCTCGCCGGCCGGGCTGGAGGCGACCGAGATCGCGCGGGTGAGGAGATCAACAGCCCGGCGGTGGTCACCCTGGCAGTGGGCCACGAGCCCCTGCCCCAGCAGCACGGGCCCCAGGTTCGGCCCCCGCTCCGCCGCCTTCTCGAAGGAGGTCTTCGCCTGCGCGAGCTGGCCGCGATTGAATAGGTACCAACCCTGGTTGGCATTGGGGAGGATGTTGGAGGATCCCAGCGTCAGCGCGTACGCCAGCACCGCGCCCGCGCGCGCATCACCCACCCCGTCCAGCAGCGAGCCCAGGTTGCTGGCGAAGGTGGCGTTGTCGGGCTGTCTGGCACAGCTCCAGGCCGTGGCGAACACCGCAGCCGGGGCGTTTCCAGCCAGGGTGAGCGGCAGAGCCAGGTTGGTGCCGGCAGCGTCGGCTTTCGCGGAGACGAGCGCCGTGTTCACCGCGCTGAGGCGATCGCCGGCCAGCTTCCCGTACTCGCGCTTGAGCTGGTCCAGCAGCTTCTCGAACTGGGGGCGCGTGGGGGCGACGGCCGGTGTCGGCGGCTGCCCTTTGGGGCAAGCAAAGACGCCCGCCTGGTCCATCGCCTCCGCGGCTGCCGGACTGGACTGCGCTGCCTTGAGCAGCGCCTGCTGCAGGTCCTCGACCTGCTGCTCCTGCCAGTCGTCAATGGACTTCTGCTCGTCGCTGCTCAGCTCGTCGCCTTGGTTCTGCTTGTCGAGCAGCCGCTGCACGGCGGGTGGTGGAGGCTTGGTCGTCGGAAACCCGGGGGGTAGGGATGACTGTGCCAGCCCCGGAAGTGCCATGAGGACTAACAGCAGGACCGTTTGCATGAAGCCTTGTTCTCTGTCCGCACGCGTAGGTGGGCAAACTGAATGAGCGAAATCAAGACAATGGCCGACACTATGCCTCGCGCCGACGCCTTGTCAAGCGCGAAGGGTCTCGGCAAAGGGTCTCGGGTGGCGCGTTGCGCGACGTCACGGGGCACACCTCCGGCGCGCGAGCGGGACGCGACGCAGGGATCCCCGTCGGTACGCCGAGATGCCGGAGGATCCGCGCGATCACGGCCGCCTCTTTGATGAGTGCGGTCACGCGCAGACGGCCGCCGCACC
>Ga0082335_1007102_pt1 | contig 13838 bp, 8 predicted proteins | sample Subgrocontami58m_FD_72375 | JGI IMG/M metagenome (GOLD analysis project Ga0082335, IMG submission 72375) | Subsurface groundwater microbial communities from S. Glens Falls, New York, USA - GMW37 contaminated, 5.8 m (SPADES assembly) (version 2) ...
AGCTGGGCATTAAACCGCGGCTCTTTCATATCAATGAGGGCCATTCCGGTTTTCTCGTCTTTGAACGGATTGCCGTGCTGATGCAGGAAGAGAAACTCAGCTTCGAGGAAGCCACCGAAGTAGTGCGCAGCAGTACCGTCTTCACGACCCATACGCCGGTGGAAGCCGGCAATGAACGCTTTACCCACGACCTGATGGAATATTATTTTTCGGGATTTGTAAAAAAATGCGGGATTTCCTGGTCGCAATTCTGGGAACTGGGCGCCAGGGAAAGGGGCGAAGACAAGCCCTTCCTGCTGACGATTCTGGCGCTCAAAATGAGCTATCTGAACAATGCCGTGAGCCGCCTGCACGGCCATGTTTCACGCCGCCTCTGGCGCGACGTCTGGCCCGGGTTCCACGAATCAGACGTGCCGATTGGTCACATCACAAACGGCGTACATATGATGTCCTATCTCTCTCCCCGGATGCGGGAAATCCTGGAAATCTTTCTGGGCATGGACTGGCATATGCACCTGTCGGATAAGGAGCGCTGGGAAAAAATCCAGGATATCCCCGATACCCTGCTCTGGCGTACACGTCATGAGCTCAAACAAAGAATGGTGGATTTTCTTGTCGAAAATCTGGCGCAGCATTGGCTGCAAGACGGCCATACGAAGGCCTGGCGCCAGGATTTGCTTGGCACGATAAATCCTTCAGCCTTAATCATCGGTTTTGCCAGACGCTTTGCCCCTTACAAACGCGCCGATCTCCTTTTCTCCGACCTTAACCGCCTTGAACGCCTTTTGAATGACAAAAACCGTCCCGTGCACATCATCATGTCCGGCAAGGCCCATCCCAGTGACGAGATGGGTAAAAACATCATCAAGCAGGTCATCGACATCTGCCGGGAAGAACGGTTCCGGGGGAAGATCATTTTCATCGAGAACTATAACCTGCGCGTTGCCCGCCATCTGGTGCAGGGGGTCGACGTCTGGTTGAACACTCCCCGCCGACCTTACGAAGCGAGCGGCACCAGCGGTGAAAAAGTGATTATCAATGGCGTCCTTAACCTGAGCATCTCCGATGGCTGGTGGAGCGAAGGCTACGATGGCACCAATGGCTGGAATATCGGGCCGGTTGCAGGCAACCATCTGGCAGAAAGCATCCATGCGGACGAAGAAGACAGCCTGTCGCTCTTAAATCTGTTGGAACATACCGTTATCCCGCTCTTCTATGACAGATCGGCCACCGGCATCCCGGAAAAATGGATCGCTCTGGTCAAACGTTCCATGCAGACTCTGGGGCCACAATTCAATACGGAAAGAATGTTGAAGGAATACTATGATAAAATGTACGTGCCGGCAGCCAAAAGAGAACAGGCAGTAGCAGCCGACTCTTTTCAGGTTGCCAGGGAACTGGCGGATTGGAAACGGAAGGTCCCCATGCGCTTTTCTTCTCTCAAGATACTGGAGGTTACCGTTGAGGGCCTCTACGGAGAGGAAATGCAGGTTGGCCAGTCAATTATCGTCAATGTCCGGGTCGCACCCGGCAAAATGGAAAGGGAGGAAATCTTTGTAGAGCTGATGATCGGCCCCGTTGGGGTTGGCGGAGAATTTCTGAATGATCCCGATAAGATACACTTAGAGATATTAGAGGCGGAGCAGGACAACGTTCTGAAATTTTCCTCTGCTTACGTCATCAAGCAAAACGGCGCCTATGCCTATGGAATTCGCGTGGTGCCTTTTCATCGCGACCTGCCATACAATTATGACAGCGGCTTAATGATCTGGGGCTGAGGCGGTTTGAAAAAACTTAGCGGTGAATCTCATGAGCAGCAAAGAAATACTTGAATAAGCGCTGAAACTAAAACCTGATGTTATCATGAAGTTAGAGAGCCTTTAAAAAGCAACGTTGGGACAGCAGTGTAAATTAGTAAAGATTTATCGTCGAGAGCTTTGCATAACCTCACTTCCGGTCATTGCGAGGCACATGTGTGCCGTGGCAATCTCTTTGATAATCAACGCCTTATGAGATTGCTTCGTCGGTCGCTGCCTCCTCGCAATGACAAAACAGGGGGTTATGCAAAGCTCTCTCGTCACCTACGCTCCTCAAAATGACAAAATTCAAAGGTTTCACAACGCCCCGCCCTACCAATCAAAGGGCGTCTCTTTGGCAAAATCGGGCGAGAGCGACTGGTCACTTACTTCCTGGGTAAAGATCGTTTCAAAACCGAGATCCAAGGCAAAATTGACCACGGCTTCGTATTCCTGGCGGCTTACCCTTCTCCCCAGGACAGCATGGCCCTCCACGGCGGGGATGGGCGAATATTGCGACATGATGCTGAGGGGAACGCGGGTGGTGGTGTTTTCCTGAATAATTCGCAACGCCGCGAAGCTGTTTTCCACGTTGCCGGGCAGCACCAGATGGCGGATCAGCACTCCCCTGGTTGCCACCTCACCGTCCAACTCCAGATCATCACCTACCTGACGGACCATTTCCCGGAGCGCTGCCGCGGCATGGGTCGGGTAATCCGGCACACCGGAAAAAAGCAGCCCCGCCTCGCCGCTGCCGTATTTAAAATCCGGCAGATAAATATCCACCATCCCCTCCAGCAAGGCGACAACTTCCACCGCCTCGTAACCGCCGCAGTTATAAACCAAAGGCAGCGTCAGGCCCTGTTCTCGCGCTGCAAGGAAGGCGGCCATGATTTGGGGCGTTTGGGGGGTAGGGGTGACCGGTTCGATATTGTGACAACCCCGGGCCGCAAGCGAGAGCATGATCTCAGCCAAAGCAAGACAGTCGGGTCTCTCCCCCCGGATGTCATGACTGATTTGATAGTTTTGACAATAGCTGCATTTCAGGTTGCAGGAGGAGAAAAAGATGGTCCCGGCGCCACCACGGCCGGAAAGCGGCGGTTCTTCGCCATAATGTGGCAAGGCCCGGTCCATGACCATCTCCGCGCCCAGACGGCAGAAGCCCCGCTCGCCCCTGGTCCTGTCCACCCGGCACTGCCGCGGGCAGAGTGTGCAACAGCGCAGCAGATCATGCAGCATCGCCACTTGCTCCCTGCACCGAAATGACCTTGACACAATTTCCCTCCTTTTGTAGAGTAACCGCCGACACTTCATATACCGACGTGGCGGAATTTATCAATTTTTTATTGTTTTAAAATGGATGACCTCGAAAAAAGTCGAAAAACTCCATTTTTGTCATTCCGGACTTGATCCGGAATCCAGTTTTTTCAATAGTTACGTTATCTCTGGATTCCGGCTTTCACCGGAATGACGACTTTTTACCAGGCCGTCAGAGTTAGAAAGGAACTCTCCATGAATATCAAAGCACAGGTAATCGAAATTGCCCAAAAGGCTCGCGCGGCCGCTGCCGGGCTGGCGCGCTGCTCCGCTGAGCAAAAAAACCGGGCCTTGGCAGAGATGGCGCAGGAACTGCTTCAACAGAAGGACATGCTGAAGAAGGAAAATGCCCGTGACCTGGCGGCGGCCCGCCTGACCGGGCTGGCGGCGGCCATGATTGACCGACTCACCCTGAAAGACAGCACCATCGAGGCAATGGCGGCGGGCCTTGAGGAGGTAGCCGCCCTGCCCGATCCCGTCGGTAAGGTCACTTCCATGTGGCGGCGACCGAATGGCCTCCTGGTGGGGCGGATGCGGATTCCCCTCGGCGTGATCGGCATCATCTACGAATCCCGTCCCAACGTCACGGCGGATGCCGCCGCCCTGTGCCTGAAATCTGGCAATGCCGTCATCCTGCGCGGCGGTTCCGAGGCTATACATTCCAATCGCGCGATCGCCGACATCTTGCAGGGCGTATTGAGAAAGCAGGCCCTGCCCGAGGCGGCCATTCAGCTCATTCCCATCACGGACCGCAAGGCCGTCTCAGAGATGCTGAAGCTGGAAGAATATATCGACGTCATCATCCCCCGGGGCGGTGAGGAATTAATCCGGGCGGTAGTCCAGCAGTCCAAGATCCCCGTCATCAAGCATTATAAAGGCGTTTGCCATATCTTTGTGGATACCGGCGCGGATTTCGGGATGGCGGAAAATATTTGCCTGAACGCCAAGACCCAGCGCCCCGGCGTTTGCAACGCCCTGGAAACCCTCCTGGTTCATCAGGATGCGGCCACACAATTTCTGCCGGGTGCGGCTGCAAAACTGCAAGCCGCAGGCGTTGCCCTGCGGGGCTGTGAAAAAGCGCGGGCCTTGGCACCGGGGATGGAACCGGCAACGGAAGATGACTGGTATCGCGAGTATCTGGAGCTTGTCCTGGCGGTGCGCGTGGTCCGGGATATGGATGAAGCCATCGCCCATATCGAAAAATACGGTTCCCTCCATACCGAGGCAATCATTACCAGGGATTATCATAACGCGCAGCGTTTCTTAAATGAAGTCAACTCTTCCACGGTTCTGGTGAATGCCTCGACCCGCTTCAGCGATGGCTTTGAGCTGGGATTGGGAGCGGAAATCGGCATCAGCACTACTAAACTGCACGCCTTCGGCCCGATGGGGTTGGAGGAACTGACCACGAGCAAATTCATTATTTATGGCGACGGACAGGTACGGACATGAAGTGGGGGATTCTGGGCGGCACCTTTGATCCCATTCACATCGGGCACCTGCGCGGCGCCGAGGAAATAGGGGAAGCATTTTCTCTGGAGCGGGTCATCTTCATCCCCGCTAGCCAACCACCCCACAAGGACACCCCGCAGGTTACCTCCTTTGCGCAACGCGCCCGGATGGTGCAACTGGCGATCGCCGACCAGCCGATTTTTTCCTTTTCCGATCTGGAAGGCAAGCGGGCTGGCCCTTCCTATGCGGTAGAAACGGTAGGGGAATTACTCTCGCAAAACAAGGGGTTGGAACTTTATTTTATCATGGGGCAAGACGCCTTTCAGGAAATAAAAACCTGGAAAGACTGGGAAAAGCTGCTTTTATCGTGCCACACGGTGGTGATGACCCGGCCGGGCTACCAAAATACGGCCCCGGCCGATGTTCTTCCACCCGCTTTTGCCGGCCAGTTCTTATATAACGAGGCACAAAACGGTTATCAAGGCCCCACCGGCCAGACCATCTATTTTCGGCCTGTTACACTTCTTGACGTTTCATCTTCCGAGCTGCGAACCAGGATAAAAGCAGGCAAGTCCATCCGCTATCTTGTCCCGGATCCGGTACAAGCTTACATCGATGCCGAAGTGTGCTACCGGTAAAGTCTGCTCATATTTCTTCTTTTCATCTTGACAATATCCCGCGAGGTCGTTAGGGTCTCCGGGTGTTGTTCTGCCTGTAAATTTGCCCCCAAAGAGATGAGGATTGCCGTCCCAATTCAGCGAGGCTATTTCAGCAAATTAAAGCATCATAGCGGCGCTGCTCAACCGCAGCACGAAGGACACAAAACCATCGTCTGCCTGTAGCATAAAGCGTTGTTGATAGAAGGAGCTATGAAACAATCTCAGGAGTACCTGATGGAGAACAGGGACGAGATCGTGCGTCTCAATATCAAAACAGACCCCGATGCCCTCCGTAAACAGGCCCATTGGTGTGGTATTAAACCAGGATCACGCGTGCTCGATTTGGGATGCGGGACCGGAAAAACAACCTCTTTACTTCATGAACTGGTGCAGCCGGCCGGAAGCGTTGTTGGCGTTGATTACTCTGCCGAACGTATTCATTATGCCAAAGAGCATTACGGCGCTAAAAAGGGGTTAGAGTTCTTTCACCACGATTTGACGGAGCCCTGCGAGAGCATCGGGCAATTCGATGTAATATGGGTGCGCTTTGTCCTTGAATATTACCGTCGGGAAAGCCCCGTAATTGTTAATAATCTTAAAGGGCTATTGAAACCGGGAGGTTTTCTTTGCCTCATAGACCTTGATTACAATTGTCTCAGTCACTATGAGCTGCCCACCGCATTAGCCGAGGTACTGCCGAAACTGATAGCTGCATTGGAGGACGCATATAATTTTGATGCTTATGCGGGCCGGAAGCTGTATTCCTACCTGTATGACGGGAAATATGAAAACATCGAGGTGGAGCTGATGGCTCATCATTTGATATATGGGGCGGCCAGACACGAGGATATCTTCAACTGGATAAAAAAATTGGAAATAGCCGCCACCCGCTTGTCGGGATTTTTCAACTGTTATCCAGGCGGTTATGAGGTCTTTTTTAACGACTTCAAAAGTTTCTTTTCAGATCCCAGGCGCTTCACCTATAGCCCTTTGATTCTCTGCAAGGGGAGGCGTCCGCTGGTTGATTAATCTTCTAAAACTTTCCTGATTATTTTGTTCAACTCTTCATAGCGATAGGGTTTTTTGATGAAAGCGGCGGCCCCCTGTTCCATTACTTCCCTGGTTCTTACATGGGCGGAATAGCCGCTGGCTACGATCACTTTCATTTGCGGAACAAGCTTCAACAGCTCGGCAAGGCATTTAAGCCCCCCCATCCCGGGCATCATCAGGTCAAGGATAACGAGCGCAATGCCCTTCTTATCCTCCCTTATAACAGACAGGGCTTCTTCTCCCGATGTTGCCGCCAAAACCTGGTAGCCGGAAAAGGTCAGGAGCTCACGGCCCGTTTCCAGGAGGTGAGGTTCATCGTCCACAAGTAATATAGTTTCGTGTCCGCCGGATGATAATTCCGGTGCACCGCCCACAGCCTCTCTCGTGCCTTCAAAGCCCCTTACGTTCAGTGCGGGCAAATAAAAATCAAAAGTAGTGCCCCGACCGGGTTCGCTATCGCAGAAAACATGCCCGTTGTGATTTTTAAGAATTCCATAAACAACGGCAAGACCGATACCCGTTCCTTTGCCGGTCTCTTTGGTCGTGAAAAATGGTTCAAACACGTGCGTTAGCGTTTCTTTATCCATGCCGCAGCCGGTATCGGAAATTCTCAACCGGACGTATTCCCCCTCTTGAAGCTGGATGGCGCTGCAATCGCCAGGATGATTGATGATGACATTTTCCGTACAGATGGAAATTAGACCGCCTGTCGGCATGGCATCCTTGGCATTTACGGAGATGTTCATAATAATCTGACTCAGTTGTGACGCGTCGCCGCTGACGAGATGAAGATCATCTGATAACGCCATTTTAATCTCGATCGTTTTGGGGAGGGTGTTTAGCAAAAGCATATAAAATTTTCTGATTTCTTCATTGAGGTCGAGAGGCTCCAATTTACTATCCGTTTTTCGGCTGAAAAGGAGAAGTTGCTTAATCAGGTCGGCGGCCCGCTGGGTTAGATGGTCGATGCTTGCCAGATGCTTCCAATCCGGGTCCGTTTCCTTCTTTTTCAACATCAGCAATTGGTTATAGGTGCTGATAGCCTGAAGGATATTGTTGAAATCATGTGATATCCCTCCCGTCAGGGTGCCGAGGGCGCTCATTTTGGAGGCCTGGTTGAGCTGTCTTTCCATATGGTGCTGTTCCGTGTAATCTTTGAAGGTGCCAACTATGCCGGTAATATTTCCCCTGGCGTCGAAGTTGGGCGCCCCGCTCATGTCGAAGAATTTTTCCCGGCCATCCCTGGATATAAAAGTTACTTTAAAATTTTTAACAGTTTCCTTATTTTGCCTGATCCTGTGTAAAAGCTGGAGATAAGCGGCCCGCTCTTCTTCTTTGATATGCTTGAGCAAAGGCAGGCCGAGCAAATCTTCTCTTCTATATCCCAAAATGCTTTCCCCGGCCGGATTTACATAGGTTAATAATTCCTCGGTATCCATAGTATAGATGATATCAGGTGAGTTTTCGCCCAGAGCCCGGAAGCGTTCCTCACTTTCTTGCGCTTGCTGAAGGGATTTGGCGTTGTTGATGCTGATGGCTATTTGAGGCGCAATCCCCATTAAGATGCTCACGTCGCTTTGGCTGAGCGGCCTGTTGGAACGGAGGTTATCGACGGCAAGTATCCCTTGCGATTGCCCTTCATAGATAATGGGGACGCAGATGAACGATTTTACACCCAGGGCCTCGGCAAATTTGTGACTCCGCGTGGAAAGCATTTCCTGAAAATCACTTATATCGGTAATCAAACAAGGATTTTGCTCTCTAAAGGATTTAACAAAGGGGCCTTTTGAGGCGGGGTTGTTGAGATGAAAAGTGGTCTTTAACAGCAGTTCCTTATTTTTAGGATCGTGCCCAAATCCGTTTACATAAACAAGCTCCGTCCTTTCCAGATTGGCGAGCATGATCATACCCCGGTCAAAATTGAGGCGTTTCTGCAAGGTGTTCATAACGAACCTGAGGAGCTCGTCGATATTAAGGATGCTGGATACGGCCTGACCGATCTCTTGCATCAGCAAGGCATTGTTGTGGCCGATTGTTATCTGATCCAGCAAACGATTGGCGGCGCTGCCCTGTGCTTCTATCTTCGCATAGATATCCTTTCTCTCTATGAAATCGGCATAATGAGAAATTCCGATGATTCCTATTGCAAACAGCAACGCCAGACCAGCCAAAGGTAAAGGAGGAAGACTAAAGCTGCAGCCGGTAATAAGAATAAGAGCGGCAACCGCACTATAATTCCGGATGCGTTTCCATTTCAAAAAACCATGTTCTTCCCAACTGATTATGTATCGGCAATGGCTGCCCCCCTGATGAACACAGACAGGGTGTTCCAACAGTGGCCATTTTTTAATGAAAAGCTTCGCCACGACCTCAAAGCTACCCTTACGATTCTCACACTGGTAAGGTTTTTCTGATACGCCGGCGGCCGGTGTCGCTATTATCTCTACCTTGTTCGAACTAATTTTCCTAGTCGTGAAAGTGGCGCCTCGGTTGATATAAGGAATTATTTTCCCCAGCATGGTATAGGCGTGCGCCGGTGTCATGAAACCTACGATAAACTGTCGCACTGCAGCAATTGATTGGGACGATGCCATGTAACGCCCGGCTTCACGGAAAATAGCAGGGTCTTTTGTTTCTTTCATCAGCACATTACTAAAAGCGTCCACCTGTCGCTGAGTAAGCCAATGTCCCTCATCCTCAACCTCGTAATGACTGATATCGGAATCGGCGAGCAATGCATCGATATCTATATTGTGACGAGAATATTTTAGATATTCGATGAAGGTGCTAATAACTCGACTGTTATACAGCGGTTTATCGTTCACTTACCCCCCTGGTAACTTACGAATGTTGTGGCACTCAACATCTAGATAATGTGCCCCCGAAAATTGCGTCTCAGATATTCTATGTATTCGTTCGTATATTCTAGGTTTAAAATCCACTGATAGTACTGCTTTTCACAGCGAATACCGCTGTTCAGGACATAATTGGCAGGGTAAATCATCAGAGGACATGATTCTGCCAGAGATCGTGTGGTCATATCGCTTATGGCGGCAAAAAGTATATCCGGGGAAAGGTTAGGATCAATGACCATAACTTTAAAACCGTTTAACAGATCGGATAAATTGAAGGCCACGTCTGACTTTTCTGCTATGACGACTGCTTTTAAGTCGCCGAGGTGTTGCAGAGCAAAGGCTTTCCACTTCCTGGCAAAGCCTATTGCCGTATAAACTTTTTCGAGCGATTGCGCCTGGTTGCGGTCCGTTAGACCCAAGACATTCCACAAGAGACCGCCCGAAACACGTTTGTAATATTGTTCTAACTCCCAGATGTCGGAGGTGGAGCAATCTCGCAACGACCATTCCCGTGGTAACGTGCTCGTTTTATCTCTCGATGAAAAGGTAAGATAGCCAAACATGTCAAGTGAACATATCTGCGGATTTGCCTGTTCTTTAGCAAAGGTCGTATAAACCCTGTCCGTAAACTTATTTTTCGGACGGAAATAACACATGACATAATCCATGTTAGCCGATGGTAGACGATGCACATCAATTAAATAATGGATCAACCGCTTCAAAACGATGAGGCCGGTATGTTTGCCGTCCAGCGGTCTGGCGGCGTGGTGATGGACCATCCACGTTCGTTCATATGCCCTGAGCATAGAGATATGGCTGTATATCCTGCCGTTTTTTTGGTAGCTGAAATGCTTCGCAATGTCCGGAGCTCCCTCATATAGTTTATGGTAAGTCTCTTGAAAATCTTCACGGAAGGCATGAAGGTGTTTGTATTTTTGGGGATAGATGAAATCTGTCTCGAAAAAGAATTCCCAAAGCTCATCTAAATCAACCGTACTAAATGTCGCCGTATTAATATCCTGGATATTGTTCAATATTTGGCTGAGGTTATTGTAATTGGTCAAATCCATATCCAGGATCGCGATGCCGAAACGTATTTTGCCGTCTTCTTCCTTGCGGTAGATGACCTGTGCCTTGCATTGGATTTTAAGGATGCCGGCATAGACAATATTCATCTCCGGGACGATCATGCCCGGCATCAGCACTACCTCGTCGGCTTTATCATAGATGGAAATACCGGAGGTGGAGATGTCAAAAATTTCACGCTGTATCTTCTTCCGGGAGAAAGGGTGCTCGAAGAGGGCATTCAAGGGTGGGGATGGCTGTCGACGGGGGTTGCGCAATACTTTGGCCGGGAATCTTTTTATCTGATCATGCGTGGTGGCAAGCACGATCTCTCTACCATGGCCGTTTTGCTTCTGCTGGAGACATGTGCAGCTGCCTGAAAATAACACATCCCGGCCGTGGGAGAAGCGAATGGTGGAGGGCGTCTCGGTGTTAAACCACTGGAAGGAAGAAGGCGGCGTGGCCTGCACCCGGACGCGAAAGGCATGGGGGCTGAAATCAATTAGCTCTCCCGTCGCCTGGAAACCGTTTTGCCATAGTTCGGCATTTACGCCGTGGCAGATAAAACGCGAGACCTGCCGATCGCTGATGACATGACTCTTTTCCGGCAGTTGCAACGTCAGTTTATCGCTGCTGTTTAAGAGCAATGCCGCGGGCACTACAATAACCGCCTGTTCATGGGCAACGATCAGGTATTGAAAAAGGTAGCGCCCCAGGCTGTACTCAACGTAGGCCTGATCCCACCGGCAAGTTAATTCATCTCCCATGCATGGTTCGGGCTTAGCCTTGAACAGCACGCATTCCTCATACAAGGGGTGCTTCATGAGAACATGGATATGCCCCCCTTGAAAATGTATGTGGTTAAGGACGTTGGTCAGCTTCTTTTTTTCCAGCAAGGGGGCGGAGGACATAACCTTGAACAAATCATCATGCCGAAACAACCAGGGAGGCATCGGCGCTTCTTCATCGGATTGATTTTCAAGAACTAAGATTTCGACAAGGTCTGATTGTTCCCTTTCGTTATTACCCATCCTTAGAGACCTAATTATCCCTACAACGATACATACGATGCGGCATAACCGCCCCGGAGCATGACAAATCCGTCATCCTGCCTGCAAAGCGGGCGGGGCCGGTACCGGAATGTCCGGGGGCTCGACATGGCGCTGCACCGTTTCCTGCGTATTGACCATGTTGAGCTTTTTGAAGAGGAAATCAAACTGCTGCTCCAGTTCTTCGCCCAGGGCGCGCCGTGTTTCCGGCGGCAACTGCCACAGCTCGCGCTTGAAAACGCCAAAGCTCTGTTTCCTGGTCTTATAAATGAACTGTTCGTCCGAGTCGCCGGGCTTCTTTTCACTGCCGTGCGCCTGGTGCAAGTCCTCGTAAATTCGCTTCCGCAGCTCATCGGGGAAATACTTGCTGTCGAAAATCATGTTTTGAAAGCCCGTAGCCAGATGGATTTCCGCCGTACCGATGGCGGGAAACTGATCGAAGGCGGCGGCGGGCAGTGTCGAAGCCCCATGCTGCACGGCCCCCGCCAGCCCGAAGGACTCTCGTGCAGCGCGGGACAGTTTGGCCAGAGTGTCAAAATCGAGGTTTACCTTGGCAATCGTGCCGTCAGAGAGAGGCACGCCACCGTGCGTCGTCCCGGTTTGCACACTGATCTTGCTGATGCCCTTAAAATTTTTGTCATACTTTTGCAGTTCCGCAAGGTAGCCGCTCATAAAGGCCTGCAATTCTTCCACCGTGCTGTTTTTGCTGCCCACTTCGCCAATCTCGCCACCTACGGAAACCGTCAGCGCCGGCGGCTCCAGATCACGGATGAGGGAGGTTAATTCGGCCGCCAGGGTATAATTCAGTTCCTGTTGTTCCGGAATGCTTGTTTTGGCGAGATCGACGAGGGTGGAGGTGTCAATGTCAATGTTGTAAAAACCGGCCTCCAAGGCTTCCCATATCAAGTTCTTGAGGGCCTTTACTTCCTGATCGGCATCCTGCTGATACCTTTTTGCAATAACCTGAAAGTGATCGCCCTGAATAAACAAGGGGCCGCGATAGCCCGTCTTGATGGCCGCCGCCGTTACTGCAGCGGCGTATTCGGCCGGTCGCTGATAAGTGTAACCAATTTCCGAACGGGCGATTTCGAAGAGGACGGCGCCAACTTTTTCCTTCATGGCGGCCCGCAACGCCGCCTGCACCACATCATAGGTCAACCCCCGGATATTGACAGCCGGGACGGTAAAACCGGCAACCTCGCCCCGTCCCATCGCCTCGTAAAGAGGCTGGATGGAGGCTAACCGGATGCCCAGGGCCACCGCCGTCCGTCTGATCAGCCAGCGGGCTGCGCCCAGCGTTTCCTCCGAGGGACCGAAAACGGCGGTGCCGATCAGAGTATCAATCAACTCCGTGCGGAGTCTCTCCCCGTCCAGAACCTCCACGTCATTCCCTCTGACCGCCAGGATTCCCTGACAGGCTGTTCTCAACTGTTGGACGTTTTCACAAATCATCGCCGCCACCTCCTGCACCGGTTGTGTCATTTCATTGCCTGCCGATTAAGAAACACTTTCGCCTTTTCCACTTCCTGGCGACTCCCAATATAGATCGGCGCCCGCTGTTCCAAATCCGTTACCCTAAGGGACAAGATGTCCTCTTCACCATTGGTGGCCAAACCACCGGCTTGTTCCACAATGAAGGCCATGGGTTGCAGTTCGAAGAGCAGACGCAGCTTGCCGTTGGGCTCCTTTTGCAAGGCGGGGTAGGCGAAGATGCCCCCCTTTTTGATGAGGAGCTGATTGATGTCCGGCACAAACCCCCCACTGTAGCGAAGTTTATAGCCCTCCTGTTCCAGATGTTCCAGAAAAGCCAGATGCCCGGGGAGACAATCCCTTCTCAGGCCGCCGGGGCTGTAAATCGATCCTTTTTCTTTCAGAGTAATATTTTCCTGGGAAAGGACATATTCCCCTTCCCGGTTTAGCACAAACTCGTGGGTTCCCCTGCCGGCGGAGTACACCATAGTTATCAAGGGGCCATAGGTAATGTAAAGGGCCGCCACCATGGAATTGCGGCCCGTTCCTAAAACTGCTTCCTGGTGGATGCCGATGATCGTGCCGATGGACAGATTGGTATCCACCAGCGAAGAGCCATCGAGGGGGTCAGCGGTAACGAAATACCTCTCATGTCCCTTGCCGATTTTGACGATGGTTTCCTGTTCCTCCGAGGCATACTCCCGCACGAAGCCGGAATACTGGAGCTGGTTTTTCAGGATTTCATCAGCGCTGCAATCAAGGTCTAATTGTTCCTCGCCGTAGATATTCTGCAAACCCACCAGTTTGCGGTTAGATTCATGAATCTTGGCGGAGATGTATTTGCCTGTTACGGCGATCTGCCAGATTAGACGGCGCAATTCCGTTTCCACGCCGTCGAGCCACATATGTCGGCGGAGATCCACAATAAAGCGGGTATAATCACATATTCCGGCCCCCATACATCATCCTTTCCCAACTGAAATCAGTGCGCTTCTTCCAGAGCACCGGCGATATACATCATGGAAAGCAGCATGAAGACCACCGTCTGGATAAGGGAAGTGAAGATCATGAGAACAAATACCGGCAGCGGCACCAGGGCAGGCACGAGCAAAAGCACTACCGCCA
>Ga0082335_1007107_pt1 | contig 13832 bp, 10 predicted proteins | sample Subgrocontami58m_FD_72375 | JGI IMG/M metagenome (GOLD analysis project Ga0082335, IMG submission 72375) | Subsurface groundwater microbial communities from S. Glens Falls, New York, USA - GMW37 contaminated, 5.8 m (SPADES assembly) (version 2) ...
CAATGGAGGAAGCCATCCGCTCGCGCCAGCCCACGCTTGTCAATGCCGTCATCGATGAAACCGCCGGCACCGAAAGCGGCCGCATCACGAGCCTGAATCCGCAAAGCGCAAAAAAGAAATAATGCTTCGAACGGCCGCGAAGGGCGGAAGAAATCAGAATGGATCTCCGGGCGCGCCGTTCACGGTCCGCCGGAAAACTGCATCGAGGGGAAGATCATGGAAGCACTGAAGGGTGTACGAATCCTGGACATGACGCATGTGCAGGCGGGACCAACGTGTTCGCAATTGCTGGCGTGGATGGGGGCAGACGTAATCAAGCTGGAGCCGCCGAATGGCGATGCGACACGCGGCCAGCTGCGGGATGTGCCGAATGCGGACAGCCTGTATTTTACGATGCTCAATTGCAACAAGCGCTCGATTACGGTCAACATGAAATCGCTCGACGGCAAGACGGTGTTCGTTGAGCTGCTGAAGCAATGCGATATCCTGATGGAGAATTTCGGTCCCGGGGTGCTCGACCGTTTTGGATTTACCTGGGAGAAAGTGCACGAAATCAACCCGCGCATCGTGATGGGTTCCATCAAGGGCTTCGGATCTTCGGGGCCTTATGCCGACTTCAAGGCCTATGAAAATGTCGCGCAGGCGATGGGCGGCGCGATGAGTACTACCGGCGTTCCCAATGGCCGGCCCTTCGTGACCGGCGCGCAGATCGGAGACTCCGGAACGGGCCTGCACCTGGCGATCGGGCTGCTCGCTGCGCTGCACCAGCGCGATCGCACCGGTGAGGGGCAATACGTCGAAGTCGCCATGATGGACGGCATCATGAACCTGTGCCGGGTCAAGTGGCGCGATCACCAGCGCCTGACTCGCGGGTCGCTGCCCGAGTACTCGACCGCCACGCACCAGGGTATGGGGGCGGTACCGCGCGCCGGAAACGATTCCGGTGGCGGCCAGCTGGGCAACGCAATCCGCTGCAATCCGGGGGGGACCAATGACTTTATCTACATCGTGGTCCAGGAGGCCGTGTGGGACGCGCTCGCCAAGCGCATCGGGCCCGAGGTCGGCATGCCCGAACTGGCAACCGATCCCAAGTTCGCCACCATTGAAAACCGTCGCAGGCACCAGGGTGACATGTGGGAGATTATCGGCGAGTTCGCATTGAAGCATAGCAAGCGCGATCTGATGGGCATCCTCAACGAGATCAATGTGCCCTGCGGTCCCATCATGTCCACGGAAGATCTTGCCCACGACGAGCACGTCAGGCTGCGCGGGATGTATGTCGAGCTCGATCATCCGCAGCGCGGAAAGTGGTGGAACGTCGGCATGCCGATCAAGCTGTCGGCCTCGCCGGCGAGGATCGAACGCTCGCCGTTGCTCGGCGAGCATACCGAGGAGATTCTGGCGGAAGTGCTTGGCTACAGCGACGAGCAGATCGCCAGGTTGGACAAAGGCGGCGCGTTCAGATCGCTGCCGAGGAAGGTGGCCATAAGGATAGACTCATGAAAATCGCAATCGTCGGTCAGCAGGACTTTGGAAAAGCGGTGCTGGAAGCCTTTCTCGCGCGTGGCGACGAAGTTGTCGCGGTGTTCTGCGCGCCGGAGAAGGAAGGCGCGCGGCCGGATGCGTTGCGTCTTGCGGCACAGGAAAAGGGGCTGCAGGTGCACCAGTTCAAGTCGTTACGGGCGCCGGAAGCTGCGCAGGCGATGAAAGACGCCAACGCCGACCTCGGCATCATGGCCTTCGTGCTGCAGTTTGCGCCGCAGGAATTTGTCAATATACCCAGGCACGGAACCATCCAGTATCACCCGTCGCTGCTGCCGAAGTACCGCGGCCCGAGCTCGATCAACTGGCCGATCATCAAGGGCGACACACAGACGGGCCTGACGATTTTTCGCCCGTCGGACGGTCTGGACGAAGGCGCGGTGATTCTGCAGAAAAAGACGCCGCTCGGCCCCGACGACACGCTGGGCACCGTCTATTTCGATCGCCTGTTCCCGCTCGGCGTCCGGGCGATGCTTGAGGCTGCCGATCTCGTGGTGAAGGGAAAACATCAGGAGACGGTACAGGACGAGTCGCAGGCGAGCTACGAGGGTTGGTGTCGCGCCGGGGAGGCGAGAATAGACTGGGCCAAGCCCATTGATCAAGTCTACAACCTGATCCGGGGGTGCAATCCGGCGCCCGGCGCGTGGACGACGCTCAATGGCAAGAAGTTACAGGTGTTTGACGCGCGCAAGGTGGTGTTCCGCCGCTTTGCCGAGGTGGCCGGAAAAATCGGCGAGGTGACCGAGGTCACGGCGCAAAGCTTCAAGGTGACTGCGCAGGGCGGAATGATCGAGGTGCTGAAAGCCAAGCTCGAGGACGGCAAGAAGGTGAGCGGCGGCGAAGTGGCGCAGGCCGGGGGCATCAAGGCTGGCAGCATGCTTGGCACTTGAGTTCAGGCGACCCACCCGGGAAAAAAGGCCACGCATTGCGTGGCCTTTTCGTCTATTGGTTGCCAAATGTCGTAAGATAATTCAGTCTGCGAAGTCGACTGATAGCAGCGAACGGGTGGAGGCATGACGAACCTGGGTTTTTGGAGATCCGATTCGGTTCCCGGTTTGACGGTTGCGCTGCCCCCCGGGCGTCACCCCGTCCCCGAAGAGAACGCGGTTCGCTCGTACGCCGGTTCCGCGCAGAGGCTGCTCGGGCGCTACCAGCTCGAGCAGGAGCTCGGACGCGGCGCAACGGGCATCGTGTATCGCGGCAGGGATCCGCAGTCCGGGCGCGCAGTCGCGATCAAGACCGTCGCGTTGTCGCGGGGACTCGAGGCCGGCGAGTTGCTGGAAGTCCGCGAGCGTTTCATCCGCGAGGCCGAAACCGCCCGCCGCCTCAACCATCCGGACCTCGTGAGGATCCTCGACGCCGGCGAAGCAAACGATGTGGCTTACCTCGTGATGGAGTTCCTGCAAGGCACGGACCTTGCACCGTATACGCGGCCCGGCAACCTGCTCCCGCTGCCGCAGGTGATGCGCATCATCGCGCGCGTCGCCGCCGCGTTGCACTATGCTCACGCGAACCGCGTCGTGCACCGCGATATCAAGCCATCCAACATCATGTTCGAGTCCGCGAGCGACACCGTCAAGGTCACCGACTTCGGCATCGCGCTTTTCCCCGGTTCGTCCACGACCGACACCGGCAGGGCGTTGGGCACCCCCAGCTACATGTCGTCCGAGCAACTTGCCGGCAAGACAAGCGAAGGCCGCTCGGACCTGTTTTCGCTCGGTGTGACGTTTTATCAGCTGGTTTCAGGCCATTTGCCGTTCCAGGGCGACTCGCTGCCGCAGCTCGTGATCAGGATGGCCAACGAGCCGCACCTCGGCATCCTGGCTTACAATCCGCAACTGCCGCCGTGCGTGGTCGACATCATCGACAAGGCATTGGCGAAAACTCCTGCCGGGCGCTATCAGACCGGCAACGACATGGCAATGGCGCTCAAAGCATGCGCGGCCGCGATGGGCGAGGCCGCGACGCATGAGTGACCATGCGGCGCCCGAGGTGAGCATTTGAAAAAACATATTGTCCGCATCATCCTGAGCCTCGCGGTGATGGTGGTTTTCCTGCTGCAGGCGACGAAATTATTCGAGTTGCCGCTGATGCGCCGCCTCGACAACATTTTCTACGACATGCAGACGGTATTGACCATGCCGCGCGGGGTCGATCCCCGCGTCGTGATCGTCGATCTCGACGAAAAAAGTCTGGCGGAAAGGGAAAAAGGCGGCGAAGGCCGGTGGCCGTGGCCGCGGGATCGTCTCGCGTTGCTGCTCGACAAATTGTTCGACCACTATCAGATCGCGGTCGTCGGCTTCGACGTGGTGTTTGCGGAGCGCGACGAGAGCTCCGGCATCCGGGTGCTCGAGCAGCTCGCGCAAAATGAGCTGCGCGGCGTCAGCGAGTTCCGCTCCGCCCTGAAGCAGTTGCAGCCGCAACTCGATTATGACGCGATGTTCGCGAACAGCATGCGCAATCGCGCCGTGGTGCTCGGATACGCGTTTACGCAGGACACGGAGACGACCAAGGGCCAGCTGCCGGCGCCGGTATTTTCTCCTGGGACGTTCCGCGGGAACAACGTCAGTTTTTTCCGTTTTCCCGGCCATACCGCCAATCTTCCCGAGCTGCAAGACGCGGCGGCAGGCGCCGGCCATTTCTCCATCGAACCGGACAGCGACGGGATTTTGCGCCGCGTGCCGATGTTGATCGAGTCAACCGGCGGTTATTACGAAGCGCTGTCGCTGGCCATGGTGCGCAGGATCATCGGCAGTCCCGAGATCGTCCCCGGTTACGGCGACGAGCCGCTCAAGGCAACGGACGATTCCGGACTCGAGTGGCTGCAGATCGGACCGCTGCGCGTTCCGGTATACGACGACGGGGTGACCTCGCTGATTCCTTATCGTGGCGGCGAGCGCAGTTTCAAATACGTGTCGGCGGTCGACGTGATCAATGCGCGCGTTGATGTCGAAGCCTTGAAAGGCAAGATCGTGCTCGTTGGCACCACCGCGCCCGGCCTGCTCGACATGCGCGCAACACCGGTCGGAGCCATCTACCCGGGGGTCGAAGTCCACGCCAACATGATCGCGGGCATCCTCGACGGCAATATCAAGCAAAGCCCGGCGTATGTGATCGCGTTCGAGTTCGTGGCGCTGTTGTTCGCCGGGCTCATCCTGGCGCTGCTGCTGCCGCGGCTGAGCCCGCTCAGGTCGTTGCTGTTGACGGGAACGGTGCTGATCGGCGCGTTCGGGGTGAATTCGCTGGTGTTCCAGCAGGGTAACCTGGTGCTGCCGCTGGCCTCGGGACTGGCCATGATCGCGGTGCTGTTTGCGCTCAACATGACGTACGGCTTTTTCGTCGAAACCCGCGGCAAGCGCCAGATCACCGGCCTGTTCGGCCAGTATGTGCCGCCGGAGCTCGTCGACGAGATGGCCAGGAATCCCGAGCACTTCTCGATGGAAGGCGAATCGCGCGAAATGAGCGTGCTGTTCAGCGACGTGCGCGGGTTTACGACCATTTCGGAGGGCCTCGATCCGAAGCAGCTGGCACAGCTCATGAACCAGTTCCTGACGCCGCTCACCGAGGTCATTTACAAGCATCGCGGCACCATCGACAAGTACATGGGCGACTGCATCATGGCATTCTGGGGCGCGCCGCTGCCTGATGCCGGTCATGCGAGGCGCGGCCTGCTGGCAGGCCTCGAAATGCACGCCGCGCTGGAGAAGATGAACCCCATTTTCAAGGCCAAGGGCTGGCCTGAAATCCGCATCGGCGTCGGGGTCAACTCGGGCCGCATGAGCGTCGGGAACATGGGATCCCGCATCCGGCTGGCCTATACGGTAATGGGGGATGCCGTGAATCTCGCGTCGCGGCTGGAAAGCATCACAAAACAGTACGGCGCTGATATGATAGTCGGTGAGGAAACCCGCAACGCGGTGTCCGATGCGGTGTTCTGTGAACTTGATCTGGTGCGGGTCAAGGGCAAGGACCGCGCGGTCAGGATTTTCGAGCCGCTCGGATTGCAGGGGCAGGTCGAGCAGGCGAAGCTCGACGAGGCCGCGGCGTATGCCGAGTTTTTGAGACTGTATCGCGCGCAAGCCTGGGACGAGTCCGAGCGGGCGCTTTTGGATCTGCAGAAAATGGGGCTGGAGAACTACCATTCCTACCTGTATCAGATGTATTTCAAGCGCATCGCGTACAAGCGCCAGAACCCGCCCGGTGCGGACTGGGACGGCGCCTGGACATTCGACACCAAATAGACGATGAAGCTCAGGATACTTGGCTGCAGCGGTGGCATCGGTCGCGGCCTGCGCACCACCTCGATGCTGCTCGACCACGACATCCTGATCGATGCCGGCACCGGCGTGGGAGATCTGAGCATCGATGAACTCTGCCGCATCGATCACGTGTTCGTAACGCACTCGCACCTCGACCACGTTACCTCGATCCCGATGCTGGTCGACACCGTGGGCTGGATACGCGGGACGCCCATCACCGTGCATGCGACCGAACCCACGCTGGAAATCCTGCGCCAGCATCTGTTCAACTGGAAACTGTGGCCTGACTTCACCCAGATACCCGACGCGGCGGCGCCTTTCATGCGCTACCAGGCGGTTGCGCTCGGCAAGACCACCGAACTCAACGGCCGCATGCTGACGCCGCTTCCCGCCAACCACGTGGTGCCGGCGGTCGGCTACCGCGTCGACTCGGGCCGCGCGAGCCTCGTGTTCACCGGCGACACCACGACCCACGATCCATTGTGGCACGAGGTCAACCGGATCGACAATCTGCGCTATCTGATCATCGAAACCGCGTTTTGCAACCAGGAAAGGGACCTTGCCATCGCATCGAAGCACCTGTGCCCGAGCCTGCTGGCCGACGAACTTGCGAAACTCAAGCTCGCGGCCGAGGTTTATATTACCCACTTGAAGCCGGGCGAAATCGAAGTGACAATGCAGGAAATCCGGGACTGCGCTGGCGCCTGGAAGCCCCGCATGCTGGAGAACAACCAGATTTTCGAATTGTAGGCGGCGGCAGCTTGATACGGGAGTCGCCGGCGCAGGTCGTGAGTGTCAGATGAGGGATTGAACCGCATGAGCACGGTACTCGAAAATAAGGCGGCGTCGCAGGATAACCTTGCCGAGAAGCTGAATTTCTCGAAGAACCTGCAGTCGGTCGCCAACAAGATTCACGCGACCAGCGATATCGACGAAATCATACTGGAGCTGAGCGAGGAGATCTGCAACCTGTTCAACGCCGACCGGCTCACGATTTATCTCGTCAGCGAGGACAAGGCCTCGATCGTTTCAAAAGTGAAAACCGGCCTCACCTCCTTCAAGGACCTGAAGCTGCCGATCGCCGAGCAGAGCATCGCCGGCTTCGTCGCGGTACACAAGAAGGCGTTCAATATCCGCGATGTATACGACGAGAAAGAACTCAGGTCGCTCAGTCCCAAGCTCACGTTCCTGAAGCAGGTTGATGCCAAAACCGGCTACCGCACCAAGCAGATGCTGGCATCTCCTGTCATCGATGCCCAGACCAAGGAGCTGATCGGTGTGGTGGAGGTCATCAACTCCAAGACCGGTCGGCCGTTCCCGCCGGCGATGGAAGAGGGGGTGGTGGCCCTGTGCGAGGCGCTGGCGGTCGCGTTCCGGCAGCGCCAGAAGCCGGCGCCGCCGCTCAAAGGCAAATACGACCACCTGGTCGCCAATGCCGTGATCTCGGCGGAGGAACTCGAACTCGCGATGCGTTCGGCGCGGCGCAAGAACCTCGATGTCGAGACCGTGCTGATGGACGAGTTCCAGGTCAAACCGGGCGCGATCGGCGAGGCGCTTGCCGCCTGTTTCGGCGTGGGGTACGAGCCGTTCAAAGCCGATCGCGTCAAGCCCTTCGACCTGCTCAAGAACATGAGCCGCGAGTTTGCCGCGGCGAGCGAGTGGGTGCCGATCGACGACACGAAGGAGGGCATCGTCGTGCTCACCCCTGACCCGGAAAAGATCTCGGGTTCGAGGGTGGTCAACAACGTCTATCCGAAAAGCAGGATTATTTATCGCGTTTGCGGCAGCCGCGAATTCAATGCCACGCTCGACCAGATGTTCGGGGGCGGCGGCATCGCCGATGAGACCTCGATCGGCGATCTGATCTCGGACATGCAGGATGAGAGCGTCGATGAAACGACGGAAGACGTCGCGTCCGCGGCTTCAGACAACGAGGTCGTCAAGCTCGTCAACAAAATCATCATCGATGCCTACCAGCAAGGCGCATCCGACATTCACATCGAACCTTATCCCGGCAAAGGCAAGACCGAGGTCCGCTTCCGCAAGGACGGCTCATTGTACCCGTATATTTCGGTGCCTCATGCCTACCGCAACGCGATTGCGGCGCGTCTGAAGATCATGTGCGACCTCGACATCTCAGAGCGCCGCAAGCCGCAGGACGGCAAGATCAAGTTCAAGCGCTTCGGGCCGCTCGACATCGAGCTGCGGGTGGCGACCATTCCGTCGCAAGGCGGGGTCGAGGATATCGTGATGCGTATTCTCGCCGGAGGCGAGCCGATACCGCTCGACAAGCTGGGGCTGTCCAAGAGCAACCTGGAGCGGTGCAAGGAGGCGATCGAGAAGCCTTACGGGCTGTTTTTCGTGTGCGGGCCGACCGGCTCCGGCAAAACCACGACGCTGCACTCGGTGCTCGGTTACCTGAACCGGCCGGACACCAAGATCTGGACTGCCGAAGACCCGGTCGAGATCACGCAACGCGGGTTGCGCCAGGTACAGATGAACCCGAAAGCAGGACTGACATTCGCCATCGCGATGAAAGCGTTTCTGCGCGCCGACCCGGACATTATCATGGTCGGTGAGATGCGCGACAAGGAGACCGTAGGCACCGGCATCGAAGCCTCGCTTACCGGCCACCTCGTGTTCGCGACCCTGCATACCAATTCGGCGCCGGAATCGATCGTCCGGCTCCTCGATATGGGAATGGACCCGTTCAACTTCTCGGACGCGCTGCTCGGCATCCTGGCGCAGCGCCTCGCCAAGCGGCTGTGCGCCAAATGCAAGCAGCCGCACATTGCGACCGGGGAGGAGCTGCACGCGCTGCTCGACGAGTATGTGCTCGAACTCACCAACATGGAATCGTGGAAGAAGGACCCGGAGGGTTCGAAGCAGGCGCAGCTGCAGGAATGGATCAAGGAGTTCGGCAACGACAAAGGGGAAATCACGCTGTACTCCCCGGGAAGCTGCGACACCTGCGGCGGTTCCGGCTACAAAGGCCGCGTCGGCCTGCACGAACTGCTGATGGGCACTGACCGGATCAAGAAGAACATTCAGGAACACGCCCGCGTGGCCGAAATGCTCGCCACCGCGCTCGAGACCGGGATGCGCACGCTCAAGCAGGATGGCATTGAGAAAGTGTTGTCCGGCATCACCGATATCCATCAGGTCCGCGCAGTCTGTATCAAGTGAAGCCTGCTGCCATGGATCAACTACCGCCCCCGCCGGATTCCCGCAGTGAATTCGAGCGCCTGGAGCAGCTCCACCAGGTTGGAATTGCGCTCTCCAAAGAAACCGACATCAACCGGCTGCTGGAAGCGATTCTGGTGGCGGCGAAAAACATTACCAATGCCGATGGCGGCACGTTGTACCGGGTAACGGACGAGCGTGCGCTCAAATTCGAGATCATGCGCAACGACACGCTCAAAATTGCGATGGGCGGCACGACCGGCGTCGAAATCCCGTTTTATCCCATCAGCCTGTACGACAAGGGCGGCAAGCCGGTAACCACCATGGTCGCATGCTACGCCGTGCACCACGACGAGTCAGTCAATATTGCCGATGCGTACACGCAGGAGGGGTTCGATTTTTCCGGCACCAAGAACTTCGACAAGAAGACCGGCTACCGGTCGCAGTCGTTTTTGACGGTGCCGATGAAGAATCACGAAAACGAGATCATCGGGGTGCTGCAGCTGATCAACGCCAAGGATCCCGGCACGAATACCGTCGTCCCGTTTTCGGTCGCCGACCAGCATCTTGCCGAATCGCTCGCGTCGCAGGCCGCGATTGCGCTCACCAACCGGCTGCTGATCATTCACCTGCAGAACCTGTTCGAATCGTTGATCAACCTGATCAACGCCGCGATCGATGACAAGTCGCCCTATACCAGCGGCCATTGCGAGCGCGTGCCGGTTCTGACCATGCTGCTGGCGGAGGGGGTCAACAATGTCAAGGTCGGCCCGCTCAAGGACTTCAGCCTGACCGACAAGGATCGCTACGAGCTCAAGATCGCCGGGTTGCTTCACGATTGCGGCAAGGTCACGACACCGGTGCACGTGGTCGACAAGGCAACCAAGCTTGAAACGATATACGACCGCATCAGCACGGTCGACACGCGCTTCGAGGTCGTCAAGCGCGACGCCGAGATCGCGATGCTCAGCGCAAAGCTTGCGGCGCTGGAAAAAGGCGGCCCGCCGGCGCGGGGTGAGCTCGAGCGTGAACTTGAGCTCAAGCTGCGCGAGATCGATGAGGACAGGGAGTTTCTGCGGTTCTGCAATGTCGGTGGAGAATTGATGCAGTCCGCGGACCAGGAGCGGGTGAAACAGATCTCGGCCAAGTATCGCTGGCGCAACGTGGAGGGCCAGCCGGCCGACTTTCTGAGCGCCAACGAGCTCGAGAACCTGACGATACGCGCCGGCACGCTGACCGCCGCCGAGCGCCAGATCATCAACCATCACATCGAGGTCACGATCCAGATGCTCGAGGCCCTGCCGTGGCCGAAGCATCTCACGAGGGTGCCGGAATATGCGGGCGGCCATCACGAGCGCATGGACGGCAAGGGTTATCCGCGGGGCCTCACCCGGGATCAGATGTCGGTGCAGGCGCGGGTGATGGGGATAGCCGATATTTTCGAGGCGCTGACCGCCCGGGACCGACCCTACAAGAAAGGCAAGACGCTGTCGGAATCGCTGACCATCCTTGGCAAGTTCAAGCTCGGCGGGCACATCGACCCGGATCTCTTCGACGTGTTCATGTGGGAGAAGGTCTACCTGGCGTACGCCCAGCAGTGCATGGACCCGCACCAGATCGATGAAGTCGATCCGGCGAAGATCCCCGGTTACGTGCCACCGCCCGAGAAATAACCGCTACGCCCGTGTGATGTAGACGATCAGGCCTTCGGTTGCGAGCTCGATGAACTTCTTGCTGTAACCCAGCTCCTCAAGCTCCCAGCGGAAGGTATTGCCAAGGCGCGCCTTCTTGTAGACCCCAAGCTTGTGCTGCCGCTTGAACTCGATGGCGCGGTTAAAGGTGTCCTCGAGTATGGTCGTCAGGCGCTTCTGCGAAATGCGCCGCTCGCCGCCTTTGTCGAGCGCGGCGGGATAGCGCTTGGAGAGTTCCAGTGCGAGGTTTTTCGCGAACTCGTCGATTTGCCTTCCCGATACCGTTCCGAACAACGCCATCGCCCGCCTCCCGCCTGAATTATCAGTTTGGAACAGCTGCCGCGTCAATAGCACGGCGACAAACTATAATGGTGCAGCAAATTCTGCGCCTGCCGACATTGTGATCCTGACCAAGATTCTTGCGCGTCTTTTCACGCGTGCCGTCACGCCCGCAGCGGAGGATCCGGAACTGACGCAATGGCTGCAACAGGGCTACCGCAGTCAGCACGCGGGTGACATTGCCGCGGCAGACCGGTGTTACCGGCGCGTGCTCGAGCGCGACCGCGGCAACGTTGACGCGCATTACCTGCTTGGTGCGTTATTGGGCCAGCACGGCGAGCCTGCCGCGGCGGTTGGCCACCTGCAGCAGGCGATCGCTGCAAAAGCTGATTTTGGCGACGCCCATGCCGCGCTGGGCAATGTGTATCTGGCGCTCGGGGAGCGTGCGGCTGCCACGGCGAGCTACGAGCAGGCGGTACGGCTCGATGCGCGCAATGCCGCCGTGCTTTACAACCTCGGGCTGGCGTATCAAAGCGACGGACGGCACGCCGCCGCGCTCGAGGCGTACACGCGTGCTTATGCGCTCGCACCGGATTTGCCTGACCTGGTCAAGAACCTGACGCTGGTTCAACTCGAGTGCGAGCAATTCGACGAGGCGCGGCATCTGCTCGACACAGTGCTCCGCCGGCGCCCGGATGATGTCGAAGCATTGAAATGCCTCGGTCTGGTGCTGCAGAAGATGCATCGCCCTGATCAGGCGCTCGCGCATTACGAGCGTGCGCGCGAGCTGACGAGTGCCGATCCGGAGCTGCTCAACAATCTCGGCATCGTGCTGCAGGACCTGGGGCGGCTCGACGCCGCGATTGCGAGTTACGATGCGGCGATCGCCCGCAAGCCCGATTTCGTGCTCGCGCGCTGGCACCGTTCGCTTGCTTACTTGCTGCGCCATGATTTTGCGCGCGGGTGGCCCGATTATGAGTTGCGGACGGAAAGCGCCGACCAGCCGCGGCGGTCCGCACGCTATCCACGCTGGGACGGCGGCGCGCTCAGCGGCCGCAGACTGCTGGTGTACGCGGAGCAGGGATTGGGCGATGAAATCATGTTTGCCTCGTGTCTGCCCGAGGTGATTGCAGCGAGCCGGCACTGCGTGGTCGAATGCTCGCCGCGGCTCGAGGCGCTGTTCCGGCGCTCGTTCCCGCAGGCGACCGTTTACTCGTTGAGCGCGGGAGGCGAACCACCACGAGCTGACCAGGAGGCCGGCGTCGACGCGCAAGTCGCGATGGGAAGCCTGCCGCAGTACTTGCGCCGGAGCGGTTCCGATTTTCCGCGCCATCGTGGCTACCTCAAGGCCGATCCAGAGCGCGTTCGGGCTTGGCGCGAGCGGCTCGCCGCGCTTGGACCTGGCTTAAAGGTCGGGATTTCGTGGCAGGGGGGGACGCACAAGACGCGGCAGCCGATGCGCTCGATCCCGCTCGCGCAATGGGCGCCGCTGTTGCAAAGCGCGGGGGTACGGTGCGTGAGCCTGCAGTATACCGAATGCAGCGCGGAAATCGCCACGGTCGAGTCTGCAGCCGGCATCAGAATTTCCGACTGGCGCGAGGTGCGCGACGATCTGGAGCATACTGCGGCGCTGATCACCGCGCTCGATCTGGTGATCAGCGTTTGCACTGCGGCAATCCACCTCGGCGGCGCGCTGGGCAGACCGGTGTGGGTGCTCGCGCCTTACAGTCCGGAATGGCGTTACGGAATTGCTGGCGATGGCATGCCTTGGTATCCTTCGGTCACGATGTTCAGGCAGCCGCGCTACGGCGAGTGGGAGCCGGTGATTGCCGAAGTCGCGCAGCGCCTGCGTGCGCTGGCCGGGAAAGGACCGAATCGATGATCAGGGTGTTCATTGGCTATGACCCGCGCGAAGCGGCTGCATTCAGCGTGCTCGCCTACAGCATACACGCCCGCTCGTCACAGCCGGTCAGCATCGCCCCGCTGATGCTGTCTGAACTCAAGGGGGTCCTGACCCGCGAGCGCCACCCGTTGCAGTCGACGGATTTTTCTTTTTCACGATTTCTGACACCGTACCTGTCGGATTACCGCGGCTGGTCGGTATTCATGGACTGTGACATGCTGATGCTCGACGATATTGCCAGGCTCCATGCGCTGCGCGACGAGCGCTATGCGGTGATGGTGGTCAAGCACGACCACGTGCCGAAGGAAAGCCGGAAATTTCTCGGTCAGCCGCAAACGCCCTATCAGAAGAAAAACTGGTCGAGCGTCATGCTGTTCAACAACGCGCGGTGCCGCGCGCTGACGCCGGAGTATGTGAATTCCGCGTCGGGACTCGAGCTGCATCAATTCAAGTGGCTGGGCGATGATGGCCTGATCGGCGCGCTGCCGGAGTACTGGAACCACCTGGTCGGTTACAACCCGACGCGCAAAGGGGTGTCGCTGGTTCATTACACGCTCGGCGGGCCGTACTTCGACGAATACCGCGACTGCGAGTACGCGGAGGAATGGCGCCGCGAGCGGCAGGCCATGTTGCGCGTGGACCAGCGCAACGGCCGTGGTTGAAGCCGCCGTAAACTGGCTCGAGCGCGGCCTCGCGCTCGCGCGCGCCGGGCGCAGCGAGGAGGCGCTCGCCAGCTTCGAGCGCGCCGTGGCGGCGCGGCACGATGACGTCGAAGCGCTCGTCGGGCAGGCGCAAACGCACAGGGAACTCGGCCATCTCGAGGATGCTGCCGACTGTTTCGAACTGGCGCTCGCATTTTCGCCGGATCACCTGCCGGCGCTGCTCGGCTTGGCCCGGCTGCGCTGCGAGGCGGGGGATTGTGACGGAGCGCAGGTTTTACTCGAGCGCGCGGCGCGGGCGGCACCGCGCAGTGCT
>Ga0082335_1007110_pt1 | contig 13827 bp, 13 predicted proteins | sample Subgrocontami58m_FD_72375 | JGI IMG/M metagenome (GOLD analysis project Ga0082335, IMG submission 72375) | Subsurface groundwater microbial communities from S. Glens Falls, New York, USA - GMW37 contaminated, 5.8 m (SPADES assembly) (version 2) ...
GGTACTCCGACGAATGCGATATTGGACTTTACCTGAAACGGGCGATCACGCTCTCGATGTGGCTGGGCGGCGCCGACGTGCACCGCCGGCGCTATGCGAAGCTGGCGTTGAGGGAGTTGGCGGGCTGAAATCGGTGTTGGCGGCAACTTGAGAAGCGACGGGGCAGGCACATGCAAAACTGGAACGGCATGAACGATGACGACTTCCGGATGGAAGTGCGTCGGTTTACCGAGCAGAACTATCCGCCCGAACTGCGGTTCCTGTCGCGCCGTCCGCGCTGGCACGAGATCAAACCGTGGATCACGCGGCTGGTCGAAAAAGGCTGGAGCGCTCCACACTGGCCCACGGAATACGGCGGCATGGGGCTATCCCCGGGCAAGCTGCTTGTCTTCATGGACGAGCAGGAACGTTGGGGCGTCGCGCGCCAGTTCCTCGGCGAGCACGGCACGACTCAGCTGGGCCCCATGCTGATTCGTTATGGTACTGAGGAACAACGGCAGACATTGCTTCCGACGATGCGGACCTACGAGACCCTCTGGTGTCAGGGCTATTCCGAACCGAATGCGGGCTCCGATCTGGCAAGCCTCGCAACCGAGGCGCTGATCGAAGGAGACAACTTCGTCATCAACGGGCGCAAGATCTGGACTTCCGGCGCCATGGACGCCACGCATATGTATCTGCTGGCCCGCACCGATAAGAAAGCGAAAAAACAGCAGGGCATCACCTTCCTGCTGGTCGATATGGCGGCACCCGGCATCACGGTTCGCGGGATCAAGAACATCGCTGGCTCGACCGAGTTTTGCGAGGTAACCTTCGATAACGTGCGTACCGCGCGCCGCAACATGGTCGGCGGGTTGAATCAGGGATGGACCATTGCCAAGGGTTTGCTGGGATTCGAGCGCATCAACAGCGGCAACCCCAGGCGGGCCGCATTCGCGTTCAGCCGGCTGGAAGCGCTGGCCCGGGAACGAGGGTTGTTCAAGGATGCGGGCTTTGTCGAGCGCTATACGCAGTTGCATCTCGACCTGGCCGATCTCAAGTCGGTTTATCTGTATTTTGCCGACCTGATGACAAGGGGCGAAACGCTTGGCGCCGACGTGTCCCTTCTCAAGATACTCTCGAGCGAGACGAACCAGCGCATAACCGAGTTCATGCTGGAGGCTGCGGGCGACTTGGGGTTGACGACCAACGCGGGCACGGGCGATGAAGGGGTCGATGCTCTCACGCCCTTCCTCGTGGCGCGCAATGTCACAATCGGAGCAGGGACGACTGAAATCCAGCGGAACATAGTTGCGAAGCAGGTTCTGGACCTTCCGACGTGAATACAAAGCTTTTCTGAAGAGCGCAAACTAGGCAAAGACTATGCTTGTCGGGAACGGCATAAAAGTGAAGCGATGACCACGCTTCGGTGTCCGGAATGTCGATTAGAACGCATACCAACAGAGGAGGCGAAAACATGACTCGCTCGATATTGTTTGTAAACGCTGCGCTGACAGCGGTACTATACTGTTTGGTTCCCCCGGCGGCAGCGCAGTCGAGGTATCCCGAAAAGCCGATCAGCCTGGTGGTTGCAGCCTTGCCGGGTGGCGCGACCGACATCCTGGCTCGGCCGACGGCGCAGGCTTTGAGTAAACAGTTGGGCACGCCGGTGGTGGTGATCAACAAGGCCGGCGCCAACGAGAGGATCGGTACAGAGTTTGTCGCCAAGTCCGCCAACGACGGCTACACGCTGCTATACAACTCCGCGTCCCTGGTTATCAACCCCGTGTTTTATGCCAAGCCCGGCTACGACCTGTTTAGTGAATTTTCACCGGTCGCCTTGATCGCCACCCTCCCGCTCGTTTTTGTCGCTTCCCCTACGCTGCCCGTGGCTAACGTTCAGGAATTTGTCGCTTACGCCAAACAGAATCCCGGGAAAATTGCCTATGCCGCGATCGGCATTGGCACTGGCACGCATCTGGGCGCGCAGTTGTTCTTTAACGCCAACGGCATCAATGCGCTGGTTGTACCGTACAAGGGAGGCTCCGCGGCGGTCATCGATCTGATCGGTGGACGCGTGCAGTTCTACGCCGGCACCCCGGCCCTCTTGCTGCCCTACATCAGGGACAACCGCGTAAGGCCACTCGCCGTGGCCGCGCTCAAGCGGTTGCCAATGCTGGAGGATGTGCCCACCGTGCATGAAACCGTGAACCCCAACTTTGAGGCCGGCCTGTGGTATGGCATAGTCGCGCCGGCCGGAACTCCGCCCGCGATTGTGAGAAGGCTAAATGGCGAGATTGTGAAGTTTTTGAGGGAGTCTGACACGGTCGCCAAGCTTGGCGTCGTAGGAGCGATTCCCGTGGGGTCAACACCTGAGGAGTATGGCGCCTACATCAGAAGCGAGACGGAGCGCTGGGGCAAGGTCATTCGCGATGCCGGGATCAAGCCGGAGTGACGAAGACGATGTAGCACATCCCATTTCAAACCTCCATTTGAGTTTGGGATATCAGTTATCAACGAACGTATCAATAAGGATAGTTTATGGCAGGGCCATTGAAGGGCGTTCGAATCCTGGATCTCACCTCGGTGGTGATGGGGCCCTATGCAATGCAGATTCTCGGAGACATGGGCGCCGATATCATCAAGGTCGAGAGTCCACAGGGTGACATCATGCGGCACATGGGGCGAGGACGCTCGCCTGCGATGGGGCCAATTCATCTTGCCGTGAACCGCAATAAACGAAGCCTGGTGCTTGACCTTAAGCAGGAATCAGCAAAAGCGGTTCTCGCTAAACTGATTCCGACGGCTGATGTTTTCATCCATACGATGCGTCCTTCCGCAATTGAAGGGCTTGGCTTCGGATACGAGCGGGTTCGCGCATTGAAGTCCAGCATCGTCTATTGCGGTGCTTACGGATTTGGCAAGGATGGCCCGTACGCTTCCAAGGCGGCCTACGATGACATCATTCAGGGAATGTCCGGGATGTGCGGAATAAATACGCATCTCGCCGGCAAGCCGCAGTACTCGCCGACGATACTGTGCGACAAGATTGGAGGGCTTACGATCGCCTACGCAATTCTTGGCGCGCTGTTCCATCAGTTGCGCTCCGGAGAAGGACAATTCGTCGAAGTGCCCATGTTTGAAACCATGGTCTCGTTTCTGCTGATTGAGCATCTTTGGGATCGCGTCCATGACTCAAAGCACGGGCAAGCTGGCTATCCCCGGATATTGACGCAACTGAGAAAGCCGCATCAAACAAAAAATGGATATCTGTGCGTAGTGCCATACACTGACAAGAACTGGCGCGATCTCTTCGAGCTTGGCGGCAGGCCGGAATTGGCGAAGGACGAGCGCTATGCAACGGCAACGGGCCGCAGTCTGAATTACGAAACGCTGTTCCCGCTTCTTGCTGAAATCATGTCGGAGCGAACCTCGGAGGAGTGGCTGGCCGATATGGGGCGGTTGAATATAGCCGTTGGCCCGGTTAACACTCTTGAAGACCTTTTCGAAGATCCTCATCTCGCTGCGGTCGGTGCATTTGTCAAAGTCCAGCACCCAAGCGAGGGCGAGTTGACCTTGGTGAATGCGCCGGTTCGATATTCCGCAACTCCGTGCGAGCTGACTCAGCTTCCCCCTCACCTGGGAGAGCACTGCGAGGCTATCCTTACAGAGATAGGACTGGGCTCGGACGAGATTGCGGAACTCAGGTCCACCAAAGCCGTCGTCTGAGAGAATTGCTCGCGAGCGGTTCCCTGCGAATTTTGGATCTGCGATCTTGTTTAACCCGAAGGAGAGAAATGTGGAAGAAAAGCTAGACATCACTTTTGACAAGGACAAGGACGGTGTCGCCACCATCACTCTCAACCGTCCTGAGAAACTCAATGCGTTCACGCACGATATGATCGGCAAGTGGATCGGATTCCTCGCGGAGGCGGCTGACGACCCTGCTGTCAAGGTGATTGTTTTGACAGGAAGCGGCCGGGGGTTTTGCGCTGGCGCGGATATGGACGAAATCAGCCAGCGTCGTGAGGCATCAGACGGGTTGGCGCGAAAGAATTTCCTGTGGCGCCACGTGCTAAAGATTGCGCTGATGCTCGAACGCATGGACAAGCCGGTGATCGCGGCGATAAACGGCATGGCCCGGGGTGCCGGCTGCGACATGGCGCTGACGTGCGATATCCGGATTGCCGCCGAGTCCGCCTCCTTTGCCTGGAGCTACATAAAACTGAACATAATCGCCGGCAACGGCGGCACCTACTATTTGCCCAGGATAGTCGGTATGGATCGGGCGCTGGAGCTGTTCTGGACCGGGCGCACGGTCACCGCCCAAGAGGCCGAACGGATAGGACTGGTCACCCGGGTGGTGCCCGATGCGCAATTGCAGGCGGCGGTACACGAGCTGGCCAGACAGATAGCGGCGCAACCCCAGGACGCGGTTCAATTTTACCGTCGCGCTGCATATCAGGGGGGCACTCAAACCCTGTATTCGCACCTGGACATGGTTTCATCGCATATAGCGGTATTGGGCAGTACTCGAGAGAACCGGTCGCGAGTCGAGGCGTTTCGCGAGTCGCGTCGTGATGCGAAGTCCCCGCAAAAGTTGTGAGGTGGAGAAGATCTGACAAGTTTCCAGGGCCAAGGCTTCGCCGGCCTCGATTGGACCTCAAGACCAGCCGATCAAACCGTACTTATTTTGACAAGAGGTGACGAAGAGTGAGTGTTTTTGCGCCAGGTATCCTGGCCGGACGTGTGGCCTTAACGACGGGTGGGGCGACCGGTCTGGGATTTGCAATCGCGCGTCAGTTTGCACTACTCGGGGCGCGAACAGTGCTCGTCGGCCGAACGCAGGAAAATCTGGATAAGGCCGTTGCGGAGATCAGAGCGTTGGGTGGAGAGGCAATTGGCGTAAAGGCCGATGTCCGTGAGTATGCGCAGGTGGAAAACGCCGTGCGGATGGCGATTACCACGTTTGATGGCCTGGATATTCTTGTCAATAGCGCGGCCGGCAATTTTTTCTGCCCCTCTTCGGAGTTGTCTCCAAATGGGTGGCGAACCGTAGTTGACATCGATCTGAACGGAACTTTTTTCTGTTGTAAAGCGGCTTTCGAGGCATTGCGGCAATCTCGCTTCGAGGGACGCATTATCAGTCTTGTCACCACCCTTGGGACCACTGGGTGGCCGGGACAAGCGCACGCAGGGGCGGCAAAGGCCGGAATTTTGTCTTTAAGCCGCACGCTTGCGATCGAGTGGGCAAAATACAAGATTCACGTTAACACAATATCACCTGGCCCCATCGCGGGCACGGAAGGGACGAGGAAATTGTACGAGCAGCGCGGTCTAGCCGAGCTTCAGGCCCGTCGAGTGGCCTTGGGGAGATTTGGCGAGACGAAAGACATCGCGTATGCAGCGGTATACCTTGCGTCGCCGGCCGGCGATTTCATCACTGGCGCAGACATGATCGTAGATGGAGGGCGTTGGCTGAATTACGTGGCCAATGAATCCGGATAGTTGGGAATAAGGCGGGGTATCAGCATCTGCAAGACACATTAGACAACGAACGAGCAAGAAAGGGTTCTGTGAAAGAACAGCACGTTAAGGTTACTCGCCAAGGCGCGGTTCTGGTCATCAGATTTGTAAACGAGAAGTCGCGTAATTCAATGACGGCCGAATTTCGTTCTCAACTTGGCGATGCTGTGCGCCTCGCCGCTCAGGACCAGAGAGTCCGCGTTGTCTATATTACGGGCAAGGGGTCGGCATTTTGCGCAGGCGGTGATCTGCATATGCTCAAGCATGCATGCGACCCTTGGTCGGTGCATCGCCGCTTTCGCGACTTGGGATCGTGGTTTCTGCCGCTTCTCCAATTTGAGAAACCCGTAATTGTAGGCGTCAATGGTGTGGTCGTAGGAGGTGGAATAGGTTTGGCGTTAGCCGGCGACATCGTTATTGCGGCAGAGAGTGCCAAGTTCATCTCAGGATTTTTCAAGCTGGGAGTAATACCAGATATCGGCATAATGTACACGTTACCCCGTCTTATTGGATTAGCTAAAGCCAAGAGCTTTCTTTTTGGCGGTGAGACGCTTACTGCCCGAGAGGCAATGGAAATAGGACTTGTTGCTCGAGTTGTTGCTGACGACGAACTTGACAAAGAATGCCTAAAGCTCGCGCAAAAACTGGCGGAAGGCCCTGCTGAAGTTATAGGACTGAGCAAGCTGCTGATGTCGCGAACTTTCGAAACCGGGCTTAACGAAATGTTTCTCATCGAAGGACTAGGCCAGGCACTGGGGATGTCGAGCAACGAATTTCGTGAAGGATTGTGCGCCATGTTAGAGCGGCGGCAGGCCGACTTCGTTAGTAGTGCCGTGCGTGCACGGAGCAAGGTAAAGACGGGGCGCAAAAGAGCAAGGTCGACACGTTAAGCAGTATGCCCCACCGTGTTTATCGAACGGATATTCAGTTGCAATGCCTCAAATTTGACTTCGCTCAGCGGTGAAAGAGGAAAATCATGAACGCTTGGGACAAGCTGGTAATTTTTGTGGTGGTTTTAGTGGTAACGCTCGCCAACCGTCCTGCTATATCGCAGGACCACTATCCTAGTAAGCCGATCAGGATGGTGATTGGCTTGGCCCCTGGTGGTGCTGTCGATTTGACCGGTCGCCGGCTGGCCGGCAAGCTCGCGGAACAACTGGGTGTTTCGGTGGTTGTGGATAGCAAGCCAGGAGGCAATAGCGTTATTGCTCATGATTTCGTTGCGCGGGCGGAACCGGATGGCTATACGATAATCTTTAATAGCGGCAGCTTGGTGCAGGGTTACGCACTATCATCAAAAATCGCGTACGATCCACTGAAAGATTTTTCGCCAATCGCGCTATTTTCAAAGACCCCGCTTACGGTGGTGGTCAATGCTTCTTTTCCGGCGAAGAACATGTCCGAGTTTATCGCCCATGCCAAAGCCAATCCAAACAAACTCTCTTATGGTACCGCGGGCACGGGTAACATCACGCATCTTGCCGGTCTACTGTTTCTTCAGGCGGCAGGGATTTCTGCGGTTCACGTTCCCTATAAGGGTTCAGGGCCCGCCTTGGTTGATTTAATGGGTGGGCATATACAATTCTCAACCGCATCAGTAAGTTCAATCTCCTCGCTGGTTAGAGACAATAGGCTTAAGGCATTAGCACTCATGAATGCAAAACGCTCCCTGGCGCTTCCCGATGTGCCAACATTCAAAGAGGCTGGCATTCCGAATTTGGATGTCAGCTCGTGGGTGGGGGTGATGGGGCCGGCCAGGATGACATCAGAGCGCGTGCGCGTGCTTAACGCCGAAATTCGGAAAGCTCTTCAGGATCCGCTTCTGAAAGCGAATCTTGCGCGCGATGGGTCGGAACCACTGGGATCAACGCCCGAGCAGTACGCAGCCTTCATCAGCAGCGAGCTAAATCGCTGGACGAAGGTCATCAAGGAGAACCGGCTTCAGAGCGAATAGCGGCCTGAACGTGATCCCCTGAATTAGGGACATTCGAGTTTCGAGATAGTTTGGTGTGTTTTTCGGATTAATTGGCGCGCCTATCCGGAATAACACCATGTCATTCGGTTGTAAGACCTGGATTAAAGGAGGACTTGTGAAACTAATTCGTTTATTGCCGGCTGTTCTGGTTTTTTCGCTGATGGGGATCGGGTCGCAGGTGTTTGCCCAGGGAAACTTTCCCATCTCTCCAATTCGAATAGTGGTGGCGTTTCCCCCCGGTGGTTCGACCGACGTATTCGCCCGCTTACTAGCACAAAAACTTTCATCGCAGATGGGCGTCAGCGTTCTAGTCGAAAATAAGCCCGGTGCCAACGGCAACATTGGCAACGAGTTGGTGTCGAGGTCCGCGCCGGACGGACATACCCTGCTATTCAACACCTCTGCTGTAGTATTGGCGCCCGCGCTTGGCGAAAAGCTCAGCTATAACGTTTTCACGGATCTTGCCCCGGTCGCTCGCTTTTCCACTGTACCGCTGGTACTCACGGTGCATCCGTCGCTTGCGGCTAACAACGTCAAGGAATTTATCGCTTATCTGAGAGCCAACCCCGGCAAACTCGCATACGGTTCAGCAGGTACTGGCAACATCACTCATTTGGGAAATCTCATGTTCCTGGAGGCCAATGGGCTGTCAGCGCTTCACGTCCCGTACAAAGGCTCATCGCCTGCACTTTTGGATGTTGTCGGTGGCCGCCTGCAGTTTTCGACGCCAACCATAGTTTCAGCTGCGCCGTTGGTCAAGTCCAAGCGGCTTAGGGGGGTCGCGGTCACGAGCCTCAATCGAGCTCAACTCCTGCCAGACATCCCGTCGCTGAACGAAAGCGCCATGCCCGGTTTTGAGGTGGGAGCATGGTACGGTGTGATGGCGCCGGCTAAAACGCCAGCCGCGATATTGAGGAAACTAAACCACGAGGTCCTGAGAGTGTTGCAAGACCCGGAAGCAAAATCTCGGTTGGCTGATAACGGGGCCGAGCTGTTCGGGTCGGCGCCGGAGGAATATGGCGCGTATATGAATAGCGAACTCGAGCGTTGGACTAAACTTATCAAGAGCTCTGGCATCAAAGTGGATTAAGCCGGACTGGCCACGCTTAGGAGATCAGCAGCAATGAACAGCGATCAAGCTAGCCTGACCGGCATCCGAGTTCTCGATCTGACCCAGTTTGAGGCGGGTCCTTCGTGTACGGAAGCTTTGGCATGGCTCGGCGCCGAGGTGATCAAGGTCGAAAGCCCAAAAGGCGGCGACCCCGGCCGCAGGACTGGCGCGACTCAGGGCCTGGACGGGCGGTGGTTCCTGCTTTTGAACGCCAACAAAAAGTCGATCACCGTCAACCTCAAGTGTTCGCAAGGGATCAAGCTTATCAAGGACATGGTCCGGCGAGCTGACATCTTCGTGGAGAACTTTGCGCCTGGGACCATTGAACGCCTCGGCCTAAGCTATGAAGTCTTGCGGGAAATCAATCCCAAAATTATTTACGCGCAAATCAAGGGCTTTGGCACCGGTAGTCCATACGAAGGCAATCTTGCCTTGGATACCATCGGACAGGCAAGTGGCGGCAGCATGAGCGTCACAGGGGAACGCGACGGCCGACCATTAAGGCCAGGCCCATCCATTGCTGACACCGGTAGTGGCATGCTGCTTGCAATCAGCATCCTTGGCGCTCTCTATCGTTGCAAATGCACGGGGCAGGGCGCGCGCATCGAGGTGGCGATGCAGGACGCAGTCATGCAATTTATCCGCGGGGCATTCGCCGAGCATGCACGCTCGGGCCGTGCCGCTCCCCGCGCTGGCACGAAAAGCGCAGCCGTCGTTAATGTTCCAAGTGATATATATTCGTGCAAGCCTGGCGGGCCAAATGATTATATATACATCTATCCACACCGTAATAAGCCCGAACATTGGCATCGTTTGCTCAAAGTGATCGGAAGAGAGGATTTGATCGGAGATCCCCGTTTTGAAACGGCTGCCGCACGCGTGCAGAATGAAAAAGAAGTTGACGCAATAATCGCCAACTGGACTCGCCAACGCGATAAGCATGAAGCGATGCGCCTCATCGGCGCCGCCGGTATCCCCGCGGGGCCCGTTCTAGACACTTTGGAGTTAGAAAATGACCCTAGTTTCGAAGATCGCGGCATCATGCAAACCATCGAACATCAGACGCATGGCCGCTTCAAAATGCTTACATGGCCCGTCCGCTGCGATGGGGTCACGCCCAAAATAAAGCCTGCCCCGCTTCTTGGCCAGCACAACGCAGAAGTCTTTCGCGATTGGCTTGGCCTCGATGCAACTGATATCGAAACGCTCCGCCAGGATGATGTTATCTAATTGAGTATCTATGGGATTTACAGCGAGCATATTGTTCATGCTTATCTATTAAAATTAATCCAGACCAAAAGAGAAATCCGTGAATTATTTGCGGCAATTGGCAAGGTCTGCTTTCGTTACGTCGCTGGTTCCGGGTGAAGAGCGTGGCGCCGGCGCTGCGGAATACCCGAATCGTCCGATACGCTTCATTGTTCCCTTTGCCGCGGGCGGGCCGGGGGACATACTTGCGCGGATTCTGGGAGAAAAACTGACTGCAAGCTGGGGACAGCCTTTCAACATCGATATCAAACACGGCGTCAACGGTATCGTGGGCTCCGACATCGTGGCGAAAGCCGCTCCCGATGGTTACACCATAGCAATTGCCGCCAGCGCGCACTACATCAATCCGAGCATCTATCGGAAATTACCGTTTGACCCGATCAAGGATTTCGCCGCCGTATCCTTGGTCGCGGGCGGTCCCAATGTTCTGGTCGTGCATCCTTCTGTGGAGGCCAGAAACCTGGGCGAGTTCATTGCGTACGCAAAAGCCCACCCGGGCGAGCTCAATTACGCGTCTGGCGGACACGGCAGCCCATCGCATCTCGCGGGTGAACTCTTCAATATCATGGCGGGCGTCGACATCCGGCACGTTCCGTACAAGGGACACGCCGCCGCGGGTATCGCGTTGTCCGAAGGACGCGAGGTACAGCTCATGTACGACGCGGTGTTTACGTGCATATCGCGCATCAAAAACGGCGATTGGAAGGCGCTTGCCGTGACGACGGTCAAACGCGCGGCGTCGCTGCCCGATCTTCCGACCACGGCGGAAGGCGGCCTGGCCGGATACGAAGTCAGTCCCGCGATGGGCGTGCTTGCGCCGGCCGGAACACCGCCGGAAATCGTCAAACGCTTGAGTGCGGAAATCGCGAAAATCGTACAAATGCCCGACGTTAAGGCGCGCATACGCAGCGACGGAGCCGAGCCCATAGGCAACACGCCGGAGCAGTATGCGGCGTATATAAAATCGGAAATCGAGAAATGGGCCAAGGTCGTCAAGAGCGCCGGCATCAAGGTTCAAGATACTCCCGCGTGATTTGATTCGTATTTGCCGGATTTTTTCGAGTTGAAAAATGCGATGATGCCGACCGCCGCCAGCCGCGGAGTACGGCGACCATGAGCGGCCCGCTGGCCGGGGTGCGCATCATAGACATGACCGCGGTGATCCTCGGTCCCTATGCGACACAGATATTGGGCGACCTCGGGGCGGATGTCATCAAGGTCGAGCCCCCCAAAGGCGATGTGGTCAGATGGAACGGTCCGTCGCGCAGCCCCGGCATGGGGCCTGTCTTCCTGCATTTGAATCGCAGCAAGCGCAGTGTGGTTCCGGACCTGAAGCAGAGCGCGGACCGCGACGCGCTGCTCAAGCTCCTGACCACGGCGGACGTGCTGATGTACAACATTCGTCCAAAGTCGATGGCGAAGCTGGGGTTGACGTATGAAGACGTGGCCAGGGTCAATCCGCGCATTATTTACTGCGGCGCTTATGGATACGGCGAGGACGGACCGTACGCGGGTAAGCCTGCGTACGACGATCTTATCCAGGGCGCGGCGGCGTTGCCTGCTCTGGAAGCGAAGCTCGGAGGTGAGCCGCGTTATCTGCCTACCGCGATTGCCGACCGCACGGTGGGGCTGACGGCGGCGTACGCTATGCTTGCCGCGTTGTTTCACCGTGAGCGAACCGGGCGTGGCCAGTCCGTGGAAATTCCGATGTTTGAAGTCATGGCCGAGTCCACCCTCAGTACGCACATGTACGGACTCACATTCGAGCCGCCGCTGGGCCCGGCGGGATACCATCGCTTGCTTACCCCGGAGCGCAGGCCGTACAAGACCAAAGACGGCTACGTATGCGCATTGCCCTACAACGACAGGCAGTGGCAACGTTTTTTTGAAATTATCGACCGCACAGACCTGAAGACAGATCCACGTTTCACCAACATGAGCATGCGGACGAAGAACATACAGGAACTCTACTGAATAGTGGTTGAAGCAATGGTGCGCGGCTGGTTGAATTCTCGTACGATGTTTTCTCACTGGTGACGATGGAATGGAATTTTCACTTACCCCGGAACAGGAAGCCATACGCGCAGCGGTTCTGAAACTGTGCTCCCGATTTGGCGACGATTATTGGCTGGAGAAAGACCGCGAAGGCGGGTGGCCGGAAGATTTTCACCAGGCGATGGCGCAGGCCGGCTGGCTGGGAATCACTACGCCCAGGGAATACGGCGGGCATGGCCTGGGAATTACCGAGGCCGCGGTCATGGTACAGGCCGTAGGAGAATGCGGCGGCGGCATGACGGCAGTGGCTGCGGAAGCCAAGTATATATACGGGCTCAATCCCGTCGTTGTCTTCGGCAATGATGAGCAAAAACGACGCTGGTTGCCACCGCAGGTTCAGGGCAAGGAAAAAAACTGTTTCGCGATCACCGAGCCCGACGCCGGCCTCAACACGCTGCGCCTGAAAACCATGGCGGTGCGCGATGGTGACCACTATGTGATGACCGGGCGCAAGGTATGGATATCCAGCGCCCAGGTCGCCGACAAGATGCTGATCAAGTCTTACTGAGCCGTGCTCCGTCCCGCGCTTACAACCCCCGCTTTACTTGATAAATCCAAGGTTATTCCATGAATTTCTCGTTTACGCCCGAGCAGGAAGCCATACGCACCGCAGTTCTGAAATTGTGTACCAAATTCGGCGACGACTACTGGCTGGAGAAGGACCGCGTAGGCGGCTGACCGGTGGATTTTCACAAGGCGATGGCTGATGGCGGCTGGCTGGGAATTGCCATGCCGCAGGAATTCGGCGGTTCCGGCCTTGGTATTACCGAGGCGGCTATCATGATGCAGGCGCTCGGTGAGGCGGGCGGCGGCATGGGCGCGATATCGACGGTGCATACCAGCATAGGCGGCATGAACCCCGTCGCGGCATTCGGCACGCCGGAGCAGAAAAAGCGCATGCTTCCGCCGTTGATTCAGGGCAAGGAAAAAATCTGCTTCGCGGTGACCGAGCCCGAGACCGGTTTCGACATCCTGAAGCTCAAGACTAAAGCAGTGCGCGACAAAGACCGTTACATTATTTCCGGACGCAAGACGTGGATATCGAGCGCGCAGGTTGCGGACAGGATGCTGATACTGGCCCGCACTACGCCGCTGACGGAAGTGCAAAAGCCGACCGATGGATTGACTTTGTTTTATACGGCGCTGGACCGCAAATACGTACACGCCGAGGTGATCGAAAAAATGGGCCGCAACGCGGTCGACTCGAATTTGGTGACCATAGCTGACCTGCCGGTGCCCGCTGAGGACAGAATCGGGGAGGAGGGCAAAGGTTTCAAGCTGATCCTGCACGGCATCAACGCCGAGAGAGTCCTGGTCGCTGCCGGCGCCATCGGGATAGGTAAGGCCGCTTTGGCGCGGGCAACGGCTTATGCCAAGCAGCGCGTGGTGTTCGACAGACCGATAGGAAAGAACCAGGCGATCCAGCATCCTCTGGCCGAATGCTGGATGGAGCTGGAGGCCGCCAACCTGATGGTATTTCGCGCGGCCTCGCTATACGATGAGGGCAAGCCGTGCGGCGCCGAAGCCAACTCCGCCAAGTATCTGGCAGCCGAGGCGGCGTTCAAAACCTGTACCACGGCGGTGATGACGCACGGCGGCTATGGATACGCCAAGGAATACCACGTCGAGCGTTACTTGCGGGAGATTATCGGCCCCAGGCTGGCGCCGGTCAGTCCCCAGCTCGTGAAATGCTTTATCGCCGAAAAAGTGCTCGGCCTGCCGAAATCCTATTGACGCGCTTTTACAACCCTGCCAACAATAGAGACAACCTGACCGACGTGATGATTCTTGAAAAAATCAGGACGTCGGAAGGTTGAGGACTTGCCTGGCGATAATATTCCGTTGGATTTCGGTGGTGCCCGCACCGATAGTAACTGATCTGGCCGTCAGAAACGGTGTCAGAACATCCACT
>Ga0082335_1007112_pt1 | contig 13826 bp, 14 predicted proteins | sample Subgrocontami58m_FD_72375 | JGI IMG/M metagenome (GOLD analysis project Ga0082335, IMG submission 72375) | Subsurface groundwater microbial communities from S. Glens Falls, New York, USA - GMW37 contaminated, 5.8 m (SPADES assembly) (version 2) ...
AGCGGCAGCCGCAGGAAATCCATCGGCCCGACGACGGCGGCATCGGCGAGCGCCATCGCGCGCGTGAGGCAGTAGTTGGAGGTGAGTCCCGCGATGCCGATCACCAGCGCCCATGGCCACAAGGCGGGGGAAGGGGTCACCCAGTGCGTGATCGCCGGAACGAGCGCGAAGGGAAGCTGGATCGCGTTCATGTAGAACAGGATGGCCAGCGGCGACTCGACCAGCGCGAGCTTGCGGGTCAGGAGGAAGGTCAGCGCGAAACACACCGCGGCCCCCAGCACGACGAGCGCCGCAGGCCGGATGACCGACAGGCCGGGACGAAGAATGATCAACATGCCCACGATGCCCAGGCCCACCGCGAGCCATCGCGACGGCGTCATCCTCTCGTGCAGCAGCGGGGCCGAGAGAAGCGCGACCCATACCGGAATGGTGAACTCCAGCGCGAACACCTGGGCCAGCGGAATCAGCGCGATGCCGTAGAACCACCCGTACTGGCCGGCATAGTGCACGACGCTGCGCGTAAGGTGCCAGCGGAAATGCCGGCCCGTGATGCGGCTCCAGCCGCTTCGCGACAGCAGCGCGCTGATGATCAGCAGGCCCCCCGCGCTGCGAAAGACGAGGATTTCGAACGTGCTCACCTGGCCGGAAAGCTCGCGCCCGCCGACCGCCAGCGCGCTGAAGGACAGCAGCGTCCCGACCATCCAGAGCGCGGCGTTGATGACGGGATGCCGAGTATTGCTCACGATGGGTCCTGCATGGGTCGCGCCGACGGTCCCGGGAATATCCAATGGTAGCCGAAATCTCCAACCCGCCCCGGACGACTGACGGGCGCCCGCTTCTGATCCAGTTACAGGTGATAAGATTTCTCGGAAATTACGGAGGGAGTCATGTCCAGACTGACGCAGGAAATGAAGGAAATGATAGCCGGGCAGCAGTGCTTTATCGGGACGGTCAACAAGGATGGTATCCCCAACGTGGCACCCAAACGCTCGACACGGGTCCTCGACGATGAGACGCTCGTCTTCAACGAGGGGACCGGCGGGGCAACCTACGCGAATATCCTGAACGGATCGAAGGTCTCGGTCGCCCTCGTCGATCGCGAAATCCCCGACGGCTACCGCTTCCTCTGCGATGCCGAACTCCAGAGCGAGGGAGCCGTCTACGAGCAGGCGAAGGCGCTTTCGCTCAAGAACGGGATGCGTGCACCGAAGGCTGTCGCACTGCTCCATATCATCGAGGTTCACTCCCTCAAACCCGGCCCTGCCGCGGGCAAGAAGATCGGCTGATCAGGCCGGGCCTGCCAGAGGCCTCGGGGCACGGTGAAGTGCATCAGTCATTGCTTGCCGGCGGAACACACCATCCCCTTCTGGTCGAAACAAGGCCGGGCATCATATGGAATTTCAACAAACGATCCGAAGCTCAGCGTATGAATGTCGGCTATGAGTAAAGGAGCGTCACCAGCAGTCATTGTCAAGGGTTGTGCGATGCCTGCCCTCAGCGGTCAGAACTGTGATGACGCGACAGAGTCCTTGTCCTTCCACCGGTGCCAATAGACCAGACGCATCGAGGGAGAAGATCCGCGTGAACTGGAATATGTTCAAAAGGCTGTCACTCAAGACACGATTGAGCCTGTTCACGCTCGCCGTTTTTCTGATTGGCATCTGGTCGCTGGCAATCTACGCCAGCCGCATCCTGCGCGAGGACATGGAACGCCAGTTGGGCGAACAGCAGTTCTCGACGGTTTCGTTGCTGGCCCTGCAAATCAATGAGCAGTTTGAAGACCGGCTCGGAGCGCTGGCATCCGTCGCCGGAGGAATTACCCCGGCCATGCTGGGCGACAGGGTAATCCTGCAGGCGCTCATGGAACGGCGCCCGTTTCTTCTGAAACAGTTCAACGGCGGCGTCATCGCCGTTCGTCCCGACGGAACTGCGATTGCCGACGTTCCGCCCTCGGCGGGACGGATCGGCGTCAATTACCTGGACAGAGATGACATTGCCGGCGCGCTCAAGGAGGGAAAGTCAGGGATAGGCCGGCCGGTCAGGGAGAAGAAGCTGCTGCAGCCGGTCTTTAGCATGGCCGTGCCTATACGCGATGCTCAGGACAGGGTGATCGGTGCCCTGGTGGGGACAACCGACCTGAGCAAGCCCAATTTTCTGGACAGGATTACGGAAAGCAAGTACGGCAGGACCGGCGGGTATGTTCTTATTTCTCCGCAGCACGGGTTGATTGTCACCGCCACAGACAAAAGCCTCATCATGCGGCCGAATCCTGCTCCCGGCATTAACCCGTTGTTCGACCGATTTATGCAAGGCTTCGAGGGGCATGGCAGTACCGTGGATTCTCGAGGAATGGCGATGTTGGCGTCGATGAAGCAAATTCCCGTGGCGGGGTGGGTGCTTGCCGGAAGGATTCCCAGCGAAGAAGCGTTTGCCCCGATCGGCAACATGCAGCGGCACATGCTGCTGGCCGCGATCGTCCTGACCCTGTTTGCGGGTGGGCTGACCTGGTGGATAACCTGGCGGATGTTGAGGCGCCAACTTTCGCCGATGATTGCCGCCACGAAAACGCTCGATGACCTGTCCCGCACAAACCAGGTCCCGCAACCCCTGCCCATCACCAGTCAGGATGAAATCGGCGAACTGATCGGCGGCTTCAATCGTTTGGTGGAAACCCTTGCAGCCCGAGAAAGCGCGCTGCGGGAGAGCGAGGGGCGTTTCCGTGCCTTGGTTGAGTGGTTGCCCGGTGCAATCAGCGTTCACCGCGACGGGAAACTGGTCTATGCCAATCCTGCAGCTATCAAGCTGTATGGAGCAAAGTCTGCGCAAGACCTGGTAGCCAGACCCGTGCTCGACCTGATTCATCCGGACTTCCGTCAAACTGCCGAGGAGCGGCTGACGAACGTGACCGGCCACGGCGGCGGCGCCCAGGTGGGCGAACTGCGATTTCTCAAGATGGATGGAACGGCGGTGGATGTGGAAGTCCAGAGCATAGGGATTGTCTACGAAGGGAGACCGAGCATTCTCGCCTCGATCCACGACATCAGCGGGCGCAAGCGCGCCGAGGAAGAACGCAGACGCAGCGCCGAGACGCTTCAGTTGCGCACCGCCGAACTCGAGAGGTCGCACCAGTTATTGCAGGCATTGACCGCCGTACAGGAATCGATCCAGGAGGAAGAGCGCAAGCGCATTGCCCGGGAACTGCACGATGAGTTGGCGCAGAAGCTTACCGTGCTCAAACTTCAGGCCACATCGATAATGTCGACCCTTCCCGCGGGAGAACCCGGCTTGACGCGGCAGTTGCAGGACATGAACTCGCTGCTGACCGAGACCATGCGCGCCGTGGGCCAGATTGCCGCCGACCTGCGCCCCATTGTATTGGACGAGCTGGGCTTGGTAGCCGCGTTGCGCGACCTGGTGGAACAATTTGCCGAGCGCACCAAGATCGAGTGCGACTTCAGCGTTCACCCGGCGGACTTGGCCGTCGATAACAGGCTTGCCATGCCGCTCTACAGGATGGTTCAGGAGTCGCTGACCAACGTCGCGCGCCATGCCGAGGCGACCGAGGTCATCGTGGCGCTCGATGGTGATCCGTCCGGGAAGATCACTTTGAACATCAGTGACGACGGCAGGGGCTTGCCCAACGAGGATCGGCGCACGCGAGGGTCCTTCGGTCTTATCGGAATGCGCGAGCGCGCCGCCATGCTGGGAGGGGAAATAACAATTCACAGCCAGCCTGGCGCGGGCACGTCGATCGAGATTGTCATCCCATAGAACCAGGACCTCGCGACAGGAGCGCCGTCCATGAGCATACGCATCGTACTCGCGGATGACCACAAGATGATCCTTGCGGCGCTGCGCTCGTTGCTGGAGAAGGAGATTGACATCACCGTGGTCGGCGAGGCGGAAGATGGTACGGCGCTCGTCGAGCTTGTCGAGCGGACCGCGCCTGACGTCGTAGTGGTGGACGTGGGCATGCCTGGCATGAACGGCATCGAGGCAACGCGGCGCCTGCTTGCCGCACGACCGCTCTTGAAAGTGATCGCGCTGTCGGCTTATTCCAATAAGCGCTTCGTGCTGGAAATGCTGGCTGCCGGCGCCAGGGGATATCTGATCAAGGCTTCCGCCGGGGACGAGCTGCCACGTGCAATCCGCGCAATTGCGCAAGGCCAAACCTATCTGTGCCCGGAAGTCGCCGGCACCCTGGTCGAGGCGGCCCGCGGCAATACTTCTTCGCGCGCAGGCAACGGTGCGGCGAAATTGGGGCGGCGCGAGTGCGAAGTGCTGGCATTGCTCGCCGAGGGCAAGAATTCCTCCGAAATCGCGGCGCGGATGCACATTGCGGCGAGCACGGTCGAAGTGCATCGGCGCAACATCATGCGCAAACTCGACCTGCACAGCGTCGCCGAACTGACCAAATACGCAATACGCGAGGGGCTGACCTCGGCCTGAGTACAGCGCCACCGCGTCCGGGCTTCAACGCCGGACTCCGCGCGGTCTCCCGGCGGGCGACCGCGATCCGCCGGGCTCGACGAGCCTTCGACTACCTGCATCCCGGTAGTGAAGATTACCGGGTGCCGGGAATTGTTTTTCGCGGTGAAACGACTAGATTCGATCGCGAGGGTGATGAGGCACTTCCGTGCCCACGACGCATATCGATCCGGAAGGAAGCAGGAAATATGTCCGCGATGCATACCGAGGAAGGACATCACGAACTCCGTCCGTCCTCAGCCTCTCTGCATCCCGGAAAGCAGGTGGCGAAAACGAGAGCGGGCAATGCAATCGGTTCGGTCCGCACGCTGTACGCGCATGCGCTGGCAATCGCGCACGAGTCGATTGCACGTTACCGGGAATTGGCTGCGTACTGCGCCGACCACGGCGACGACGCGGTCGCGGATTTGTTCAGCCGGATCGAGGAGTTGGAGGCCGAGCATGCGCTTGGCCTCGAGAAGCTGACCGCCGGCATGGCGCTGCCGAAGCTCGCGCCCGGTGAATATGCCTGGCTCGACAGCGGCCCGCCGCTTCCGGAGGCGCGAGAATTCATCTTTCGCATGCTGACGCCGCGCCAGGCGCTGGAGATCGCGGTGCGCGCGGAAGAGCGCGCCAAGGCGTTCTTCGGGGAAATGCTCGCCGCGTCGAATGACGCAGGCGTTCGCGAACTGGCGATCGGGCTCGGGCGTGACGCGGAGTCGCATATCGCCTGGCTGCAGGATTCGCTGCTGCGCATGCCGGAGCCTCTTCTGCCCGGCGACGACCACCCGGGCGATCCCATGACGCCGCAGGCGCCGTGAGCGGCACGCGCGTCCACGCCTCCTGCTATGCGCTGTCACATCCCCATACGCGCTGCGATCACGATTCGGACCGGTTCATGCGCACGCTCATTGTGATTCCGACTGTTCAGACGGAAAAGGATATCGCGTCGCTGTTCGGTGAGCGGTTCAGGTCAGCCGACGAGATCTGGGGCCGGATTCGCAGAATGATCGCGGAACTGGAGTTGCCTTACGCGGACGTCCGCCTGTATCAGGACGCGCTGCCTCTGTGTGAAAAGGAACCGGACATCGTCAAGGAGATCGCCGCCCGTGGAAGCAAGAATCATCAGTTCCTCGTGGAACTCATGGAGCAAGGCGCCCGCTTGGTGGGCACCGAGAATCCCTACCTGCTGCTCGAGGAGTATCGGTTGCTCCAAAGCGCTTTGGGCGGCCGGGCCCATGGTCCCGGCAATCAGCGGGAGCACCAAAGCCAAAGACTGCTCTCCGATCGGGATCGGTTCATCGCAGGGCGGATCAACGCGACGCTGTTGCCGGGTGAGATCGGGTTGTTGTTCGTGGGCCTGGCCCATTCAGTGGAGCCGTTTCTGAATGCGGACATTCTGGTGAGGCGCCTCGTCTCCTCGCTCCGGGATGGGCAGGCGAAGACGGAACCGGCTGGGGAACCAGGGCCCGGCAGACCGATTGCACATCTCCACGATAACTGATACCCCGGCTGGAGAGCCCCAATGTCAGCACGAGATTCGTTTCGGCCGCGTCCGGAGACACGCCTGGCGTCCAGGGACGGGAAGCGTGCCGTATCCGCACCGCATGCGCCCAGGCAGAACCAACTTCTTGCCGCGTTGCCACTGGAGGATTATGAGCGTCTGCTGCCGGATCTGGAACCCGTTTCCTTGCCGCGGGGTTGGACCGTTCACCGCGCCGGCGAGCGGGAAAAGTGCTCGTATTTCCTCACCGGGGGAATCGTTTCCCGGTTCTACGTGACGCGGAGCGGGGCGTCGGCAGAATTCGCGCTCACGGGCAGCGAAGGGGTGATCGGCGTCGCATCGTTCCTGGGCGGCGAAAGCACGCCGAGCCAGGCGGTAGCGCTGAGCGACAGCTACGCTTATCGACTGGAGGCGGATGTGCTGAAGAACCAGTTCGAGTACAACCGCCCACTGTCGCATCTTCTGTTGCGCTACGTCCAGGCGCTGATCACGCAAACCGGGCAGATCGCAGTATGCAACCGGCACCATTCGCTGGACCAGCAACTGTGCCGCTGGATCCTGGCAAGTCTGGATCGGCTGCCCTCGAACGTGCTGACGATGACGCAGGAACTGATCGCCCATATGTTGGGCGTACGCCGCGAAGGCGTCACGGAGGCCGCTGGAAAGCTGCAAAAAGCGGGCCTGATCCATTACAGCCGCGGCCACATTTCCGTACTCGATCGCCCCCAACTCGAAGCGCAGGTATGCGAGTGCTACGCGGTCGTCAAACGGGCATATGACCGCTTGCTTCCCGCAACATGATCAAGAAAACCGATTGCACGTCTCCGCGATAAATGAAACCACAACGACTGAAATGAAACCACGGCTACTGAAAGGCAGGCCCACTATGCGGACAGACCCCGGACCGTTCAAGGCATCTTGCTCGAATTGCGCACTGTGCGAATTGTGCCTACCCATCGGATCATCGGCCGATATGCCCTGGCGCCTTGTCCCGCTTGCTCGCCGCAAGGTCAGGCGCGGCGAAGAGCTGTACCGGGCGGGGAATGCGTTCAGCGCCATCTATGCGGTCCGGAGCGGTTTTTTCAAGAATGACCTCGTATATCAAGATGGCCGCGAACAGGTCATCGGTTTTCACATGTCGGGCGATATCCTCGGCATCGACGGCATTGGCGCTGACTGCTACACCTGCAATTCCGTCGCTCTGGAGGATAGCGAGGTTTGCGTCATCCCGTTTTCCCGACTGGAGGAGATCTCCCGCGAGGTGCGCAGTCTGCAGCACCAGTTCCACCAGGTCATGAGCCGGGAGATGGTGCGGAACCACGACGTTATGTTGTTGCTTGGCGCTAGAGCCGAGGTGCGCCTTGCTGCATTCCTGCTCAATATTTCGCATCGCATCGAAACCAGAGGCTTTTCGGCGTCCGAATTCCATCTTCGCATGACGCGGGAGGAGATCGGCAGCTTTCTTGGGCTCAAGCTCGAGACGGTCAGCCGTCTGTTCTCGCAATTCCAGCGGGAGAAGCTGGTCGCTGTCCTGCACAAGTACATCCGGATACTGGACGCCCGCGGCCTGAGAAGAATAGTCGGCCCGATGGACGGAGCCGTGCCGACTGCCGCTGGTACAGGACAATCGAGAACGCCACCGCCGGTTAATGGAAGGCCGAAACGGGCGGCGTCGAGCGCGTCCGCACTTTGTGTGTGAAACGCTAACCCCCGATCATTCGCGCTAGCGAGCGCGGCGATCAGCCGGCCCGCGATCCCGGCCGCGGCCGGTTCGCCTCAGTGGGAATCGCGCAGCAAAGCCGCATTGTCCGCGCCGAGGGCGGGCGCTCCTCGCGGCAGCGGACCGCCGTCTTCGCGGAGCGCGAAGCCCAGGCCGGAGGTCTTCACGTTGCCGAGGTCGAACACGGGCAGCGTGACGCGGCCCGGCGCTTCGAGGAGAAACTCGCCGAGCGTACGCACGCGCGCCGCCGGGACTCCGACCGCGTTCAGCGCATCTTGCATTACAGCGGCGCTGCGGGTCCTGAAGGCCTCCCGGAACTTGCGTCTCAGGTAATCGAAGTCGCGCGCGACGACGAATCCGCCGTTGCGCTGGTGAACTGGTACATCAGCACGAGCGCCGCCTGAACCATGGAAACGTCCACCGTCTGGCCCTTGCCTTCGATGTCCCGCCGGCGCAGCGAGGCGATGATGGAGAGCGCGCCCAGCATGCCCGCCGCGACGTCGATCACCGGGAACCCCACTTTCAGAGGCGGTGCGTCGGGGCTTTCCCCGCCGGTCATCATCATGCCGGTGAGGGCCTGCACGACGTGGTCGTAGGCGCCTCTGCCGGACCATTCGCGCCAGCGGCAGCCTGCGCGCGGCGGCGCAGGCGCTGCACCAGACGCAGTCCGCGCTCGGCAAATCGCTCAAGGAGGCCGAGCGCCTGCTCGGATGCACGTTGTTCGAGCGCACGCGACGCGGCCTGCAGCCCACCCCCGAGGGACGCGTCGTGGCCCGCGGCGCCGAGGTGCTGTTGAGGGAGCTCGATGCGATCCTGACGACGTTCTCCTCCGAGACCGCTTCGGGCGACGGCGCCGCACGACTGCGCCACGAGCAACTCTTCGAGGCCGAAGTCTGGGTCATCGCACCCGCCGGCCATCCCGCCTCGCGCCGCCCGCGTTGCACGTGGAAGGATCTTGCGCAGGAACGCTGGATCCTTCCCGGGGAACCTTCGTTGATACGGCGATTGGTGGACGACCGGTTCCTGCGTCAAGGGCTCGCACCCATGCTGCCCGCGATCGAGTCCGTGTCTCCGCTGACCAACGTCGCACTCGTGGCATCGGGGCTGGGCTTGTCGGCCGTTCCCGCCTCGACGCTGGATCAGGCCGGGCGCGCTCGACGCGTGCGCAAGCTCAGGCTCGCACCGCCGATTCCCGCGGTGCCCGTCGCGCTGGTGACCCGCGGCACCGGCGCGTCGAACCCGCGCGTGGCTTTGCTGCGCGAGGCGTTGAGGCCCGTTCGTGCTACGCCCGCCGGACGATCTTCCGCGCCGCGCACGTGACGCGCTCGCTGTCCCGCGTTGCGGGGTCGGCGTAATATGCGGGCCTCCGAACGCCCCGAAGAAGCCGAACATGACCGAACAACGCTCCCTCGCCGAAAAGCTCGCGCTCGCCTGCCGTCTGCTCTACATGGAAGGATTGATGGACCACGGCGGCCTGGTCGGGGTGCGCATCCCGTCCTCGGGCAACCTCATCCTCAATCCGCGCGAGATGCGCGGCACGACGGGCCGCCACCCGGGGCTGATGACCGCGGAGGACATGGTGGTGGTCGATCCGCAGGGCGTTCGCGTGTCCGGAACGAACAACCCGCCGAGCGAGACGCCGATCTTCACCGGCGTGTTCGCCGCGCGCCCGGATGCGATGGCGGTGTTTCACCTGCACCTTGCGTACGCCACGCTGTTCAGCACGGTGGGCAAGCCGCTCGTGCCGATCGGCGTCACCGGCGCCGCCTTCGGCGCGGAGGTGCCGGTGCACGCCGACCCGACGCTGATCCAGCGCCCCGACCAGGGACTGGCGCTCGCGCGCACGCTGGGGGATCGGCTCGCCGTGATCCTGCGCGGCCATGGCGCGGTGATCGCCGCGGGGAGCATCGAGGAGGCGTTCGTCGCCTCGGTCATGTTCGAGGACAATGCGAAACGCCTGTTCCGCGCGAGCCAGATCGGCACGCCCCAGCCGCTCGCCGGCGCGGAACTGGAGCAGGCGCGCGCGCAGATCTGGCATCCGAAGGTGATCGCCAAGATGTGGGCTTTCTACAACATGAAGGCGCAGGACGCCGCCGGGGAGCAGAAACCATGAAACGCTGGATCGCCGCGTGGCTCGCGCTCGTTCTAGTCCTCGCCCTCGCCGGAGTGTTCGCCCCGGCGGAATCGTTCGCGCAGGGTTTCCCGAACCGGCCGATCAGGATCCTCGTGCACGTGCCCCCGGGCGGGGCGCCCGATATCACGGCGCGGGTGCTCGCCGACCGGCTCACCCCGGCGCTCGGCCAGCCGGTGGTGGTGGAGAACCGCACCGGCTCCAACGGCAACATCGCCGGTGAAATCGTGGTCAAGTCCCCCGCCGACGGCCACACGCTGCTGCTGTGCGCCGACAGCCAGATCGTGATCAATCCCCACGTGTACACGAAGATGAGCTTCGATCCGATGAAGGACCTGGTGCCGGTGGCGAGCGTCGCTTCGAACGAGTTCTTTCTCGCCGCCGATCCGAAGCAGCCTTTCCACACGCTGGCGGAATTCATCGCCTACGCGAAGAAGGCCGATCCGCCGCTCGCGTACGCCTCGGGCGGCAACGGCAGCCAGCACCATCTCACCATGGAGATGCTCAAGGCGCGCGCCGGCATCGACCTCGTGCACGTGCCCTTCAAGGGCGCGGCGCCCGCCACGACCGCCGTGATCGCGGGCCAGGTGCCGGTGCTGTTCGCCGGCTCGACCGCCGGACCGCAGGTCCGCGCCGGACGGCTGCGCGCGCTCGCGATCGCCGGCGCGAAGCGGCTCCCGGCGTTCCCCGACGTCCCCACCATCGCCGAGCTGTATCCCGGCTTCGTCAACAGCATCTGGCTCGGACTGTGCGCTCCCCGCGGCACGCCCGAGCCCGTCATCGCGCGGCTGCGCACCGAAGTCAATCGCGCGCTCGCGCTGCCCGAGACGCGGGCGATCTTCGCCAGGTCCGGAGCGCTCGAGCCCTACATCACCAGCCCGGAGGAGTTCGCGGCGGTGATCCGCGCCGATTACGAGAAATACGGCAAGATCGTGCGCGCGGTCGGCGCGAAAGTGGATTGAGCGGAGAATCGGATCCCGGCTCCGACCCCTTGCGCACTGGATAAGTTGATTTACCGCAACAGCAGATCCCTCGCTTCGCTCGGGATGACAAGAATTGGGCGCGGGATGACAAGAATGGGGCGCGGAATCACAAGGGTCGGGCGTTGAGCCGGGAGTTTCGGCACTCTGCTAATCTCCTGCAATGCGCCCGACTCCCTCCGGGCGCGGGGAGAAGATCATGTCCAAGGGACGATGCCTGTGCGGCACGGTGAATTACGCGCTGGACGGCCCGTTCAGCGCGATGGTCCATTGCCACTGCTCGATGTGCCGCAAGCACCACGGCACGGGCTTCGCCACGTTCGTCGCGGGGCCGATCGCGGGCTTTCGCTGGACCTCGGGCGAGGACCGGCTGGTTCGCTATCGCTCCTCGCCGAACGGCGTGCGCACCTTCTGCAGCGTCTGCGGCTCGGCGGGGCCGACGACCCTGCCCGAGATCGGCATCGCCGCCGCGCCCGCGGCGAGCCTCGAAGGCGACCTGGGCATCAAGCCGCAGAGCCACATCTTCGTCGGCTCGAAGGCGCCGTGGGACCCGATCACCGACGACCTGCCGCAGTTCGAAGCCTACCCGCCCGGCCTCGGTTTCGAAGGCGTGCCCCGGCCGGCCGTGACGCCGCGCGCGGGCATCACCGAGGGCAGTTGCCTGTGCGGCGGTATCGGCTACGAGATCGCGGGCGCGCCGACGCTCATGAGGAACTGCCACTGCAGCCGCTGCCGCCTCGGGCGCGCCGCGGCGCACGCGACGAACCTCGTCTGCAAGCTCGAGCAGTTCCGCTGGGTGCGCGGCGCGCCGCTCGCCGTCGAGTACAAGGTGCCCGACGCGCGCTTCCACGCCGCGGCCTTCTGCTCGCGCTGCGGCGGCAAGGTGCCCAAGATTTCCCACGAGCGCGGCATCGTCATCGTTCCGGCCGGATCGCTCGACACGGATCCGGGAATGCGCGCGCAGATGCACATGTTCGTCGCGGACAAGGCACCGTGGTTCGACATCACCGGGACCCTGCCCCAATTCCCTGCGGCGGCGCCGGTGTAGGACGGCGGGTCAGGGCTTGATCGATCTCGCCGGCGCGCGGCCCGCAGGGGCGATCGACGCGGCCGCGTCCGCATCGCACAGCTCCCGCGCCGGCATCACGCTCACCCGCTCCGCCAGCGCGTAGCGCCTGTCCCCCGGGTAGACGACCGTCAGGCGATCGAGCTTCAGGTCCGCAAGCGCAACCTTCATCGAGGGCGTCAGCGCAGGGGCGTCGGTGCGCTTGAACTCCACGCCATAGCGCCTGCCGTTCTTCAACAGCAGCAGGTCGAGCTCCGCGCCGGCGTGGGTGGCCCAGAAGTAGGCTTCGCCCGGCTCCGCCAGGCGCAGAACCTGTTCCAGCGCGAAGCCTTCCCAGGACGCGCCCGACTTGGGGTGCGCCTGCAACGCGGCGCCGTCCTGGATGCCGAGCAGCTCGTGCAGCAGCCCGCTGTCGCGCAAATAGATCTTCGGCGCCTTGACCTGCCGCTTGCCGATGTTCTCGTGCCACGGGACGAGCTGGCGCACCATGTAGGTCTGCGTGAGCCAGTCGAGATAGCGGCGCGCCGTGCTTTCGTTCACGCCCAGCGACCGGGCCGGTTCGGCCGCGTTCCACACCTGGCCGTGATAATGCGCCAGCATGGTCCAGAAGCGCCGCATCGCGACGGGCGCCGCCGAGAGGCCCAGCTGGGGGAGGTCGCGCTCGAGGAACATCCGGATGAAGGCCGCGCGCCATTGCCGGCTCGCCGAGACGCTGCGCGCGAGATACGAGCGCGGGAACCCGCCGCGGAACCACAACCGGGCGGCCGCATCCGCGCCGGTCTCGTCGAGCGCGAAGCCGCCGACCTCGTGGACCTCGACGCGCCCGGCGAGCGACTCGCTCGCCTGGCGCAGCAGCGCGGGCGAAGCGCTGCCGAGCAGGAGGAATTTCGCCGGCGTGCGCTCGCGATCGAGCAGGACCCGCAGCGTCTTGAACAGTTCCGGCGCGCGCTGCACTTCGTCGATGACGACCAGCCCGCGCCGGTCTTCGAGCGCGGTGAGCGGCGCGCGGAACTGCGCCTCCACGCGCGGGTCCTCCAGGTCGAAATAGTTGGGGGAGGAAGGCGAGACGAGACTGCGCGCGAGCGTAGTCTTGCCGACCTGGCGCGGGCCGAGAAGCACCACGCCGCGGCTGCGCCGGAGGGCTGCGGCGATGCTGTTTCGCAGGCGCACGCGATCGATCTTCATGCGCGATGATACCTTGAAAATCCCGTATTGCGCGCGGGATTTTCAAGGTATGGCCGGAAGGCACCGGGGCATTCCGGGACGCGCTGTTGACACCCCCCGACCGCTGGATCAAAGTAGCGGGCGCCTGAACCGGCCTGGCGGAGGAGAAGAAGTGGGAGCGCCAAGAACCGAGATCCGCGACGGGATGCGCATCGACTGGGACGTCCCGATCCCGATGGACGACGGCATCGTGCTGCGCGCGGACGTCTACCGCCCCGTGGCCGAGGGCCGCTACCCGGTCATCCTCAGCTACGGACCCTATGCCAAAGGGCTCGCGTTCCAGGAAGGCTATCCCAGCGCATGGCAGCGCATGGTGTCGGAGCACCCCGACGTCGCCCACGGCTCGACCAACAAGTACCAGAGCTGGGAAGTCGTCGACCCGGAGAAATGGGTGCCCGACGGCTACGCCTGCGTGCGCGTGGATTCGCGCGGCGCGGGCCGCTCGCCCGGCTTCATCGATCACTTCTCGCCGCGCGAGACGCGGGACTTCCGCGACTGCATCGAATGGGCCGGGGTGCAGGCGTGGTCCTCCGGCAAGGTCGGGCTGAACGGCATCTCCTACTACGGCATCAACCAGTGGCAGGTGGCGTCGCTCTCGCCCCCGCACCTCGCGGCGATGTGCATCTGGGAGGGCTCCGCCGACTGGTACCGCGACATGACCCATCACGGCGGCATCCTCAGCACCTTCTGGGCCAACTGGTACGACATGCAGGTGAAGACGGTCCAGTACGGCC